>OHHU01001307.1_pt1 | contig 11333 bp, 13 predicted proteins | sample 1568151 | NCBI WGS metagenome assembly OHHU01 (sample SAMEA3879572, study PRJEB24766) | human gut metagenome | biome: human-associated habitat; feature: feces | place: USA | collected 1985/1987 | reverse complement strand
CTGACTGCGCTGAAAAAAGACCCCATTCTGTCCCACGGTGTCTATTCCCTTCAGGCCTGCACCAACGACACGCTGCTGGCAGTCTGGAAAGAGGGCGAAAGACGGCTGACCGGGGCGTTCTGCCTACGGGGCGCGCCCTCGCTGGTGCGGGTGGAGCTGCCGGACGGCCGGTATGAAAACCTGCTGAAGCCGGGAACGTTCCTGCGGGTGGAAAGCGGCCTGCTTTCGCTGGATGGAAACCCGGCAGTATTGCAGAGCTGAAAACGCCGCCGGTTGACAGGGCCGAAACAGGGGGCTATAATCTGCCTATACCCTTGAACGGATGGAGGCGGCAGATATGAAGCAATGTATGGATTCCCAGAACCTGCACCGCAGGCTGAAAAAGATCATCGGGCAGGTACAGGCCATCGACCGCATGGTGGACGAGGACGTTCCCTGCGAAGACGTGCTTTCCCTGATCAACGCCGCCAAGTCCGCCCTGAACGGCTGCGGCAAGGTGGTGCTGGAAGGGCATATCAAGCACTGCGTCCGGGACGGCATCGAGCATGGCGACGCGGAAAAAACCATTGAGGGCTTTACCAAGGCCGTGGAGCGCTTCGCCAATATGCAATAGACGAAAAAAGCCGGCAGACTGTGTCGGCTTTTTTATTTGTTCTATTGATAACATATACCCCTATATGTATAATAAGCACATACCTACCGGGGTATAGAAAGGGGCTTCATTCATGAAACGGCTCATGGAGAAACTGGAACACTTGCTGGAACTGGGCGGTATTCGTAAGGACGTGACGCTGCTGGTCATTTCCGGGGCGGCGGTTATCTGCAGCCTGTTGAAATTTCAGCCTTTTCCCTTTGATATGGCGTGGATCGCCATTGTACTATGCGGTCTGCCCATCATTCTGGAAGCGGTCGTCGGGCTGGTGACGGCCTTTGACATTAAGGCGGACGTGCTGGTATCGCTGGCGCTGATCGCCTCGATCTGCATCGGGGAGGAATTTGCCGCCGGCGAGGTGGCGTTCATTATGCAGCTGGGCGCCTTGCTGGAAGAACTGACCGTGGCGAAGGCCCGGGCCGGGATCGAGAAGCTGGTTCATCTGACCCCGCAGACGGCGCGGGTGCTGCGGGAGGGCCGGGAGGAGATCGTCCCCGCCGAGCAGGTGCGGGTAGGCGACCGCATTCGTGTGCTGCCCGGTGAAAGCATTCCCGTGGACGGCGTGATCGTTTCCGGTCAGACTTCCATCAATCAGGCCGTGATGACCGGCGAATCCCTGCCGGTGGATAAGACCGTGGGGGACTTCGTGTCCAGCGGTACGGTCAACCAGTTCGGCGCGTTTGAAATGGAAGCCTCCAAGGTGGAGGAGGACAGCTCCATCCAGCGGATGATCCGGCTGGTGCAGTCGGCGGATGCGGGCAAGGCGAAGATCGTCGGCATTGCCGACCGCTGGGCCACGTGGATCGTGGTCATCGCCCTGACCGCCGCAGCGCTGACGTGGCTCCTCACCGGGCAAATCATCCGCGCAGTGACGATCCTGGTCGTGTTTTGTCCCTGTGCGCTGGTGCTGGCAACGCCCACGGCCATCATGGCGGCTATCGGCAACGCCACGAAGCACGGCTTCCTCATGCGGGAGGGCGACGCGCTGGAACGGTTGGCCGGGGTGAAGGTAATTGCCTTTGACAAGACTGGTACCCTGACCTACGGCACGCCGGAGGTCGTGAAGGCGGCCAGTGTGTCGGAGGAGTTCTCCAAGGAGGACGTGTACCGGCTGGCAGATTCTGCCGAACAGCTTTCCGAGCACCCGCTGGGCAAAGCCATTGCGGCGGGCTTCCGAAAGGTGGGCAAGGACAGCGCGGCCCCGGCGGAGGCGTTTTGGATGATTCCCGGGCGCGGCGTGTGCGCGCAGGTGGAGGGCAAGGCCGTTCTGGCGGGCAACCCGGAGCTGCTGCGGGAACAGGGCGTGCCGATGACGGTACCGGCAGAGGCGGAAGAAGCGTTTCGGCAGGGCTGCACGGTGATCTATGTGGCGGTAGACGGCGCACTGGCCGGTTATCTGGCCCTTTCAGACACGCTGCGTCAGGAGAGCGCCGCCACGATTGAGGCGCTTTCCCAGCTGGGCGTTCAGCCCGTGCTGCTGACCGGCGACCATGAAAACGCCGCCGCGGCCATTGCTGCCAAATGGAAGATTCGTCAGGTGCGGGCCAACTGCCTGCCGGAGGATAAGCTGACAACCATCGGAGAGTATCAGGAGCAGGGACAGCCGGTGTGCATGATCGGCGACGGGGTCAACGACGCGCCTGCCCTGAAAAAAGCGGACGTGGGCATCGCCATGGGCGGCGTAGGCAGCGATATTGCCGTGGACGCGGCGGATATCGCGCTGGTGGATGACGAGGTGAAGGAGCTTCCGCACCTGATCGCCCTGTCGAAGCGGATGATGACCACCATCAAGCTGAACATGACCTTCTCCATGGCGCTGAATTTTGCCGCCATTTCAGTAAGAATGCCGAGTTGGTAATCACCAACACCGAACCTGCATTATGCACCAGCGCGCCCACCACCGGCCCCATGATGCCCGTGATGGCCAAGATGATGGCGACAAAATTGAGCGTAAGGGAAAACGTGAGGTTCAGCTTGATGACGGTCAAAATCATCGGTCTGATCGTGGGGTTGCTGGTTCTTGGAGCGGGGCTCTATTATCTGGTGAAGGAGAAAAAAGACCCGGAATCCCGCAAGATCTACGGCGTGGTCAGCGCGGTGGGCGGCGTGCTCGTGATCGGCTGCATTTTGTCGCTGATTCTCTAAAAGGGCGGCTTGCCAGCACAAAAAAGCAACGGGCGCGGTCAACTTGGCCGCGCCCGTTGGCTGTTCATTTTTTCCAATGCTTCAAATTCGGCACGACGGCCTCCATGTGGGCGCGCACCTGATCCGGGGGCCACTGCTCGCTGGCCATGTGCTCCACGCAAAAATCGATCAGCTGCTCTGTGCTGGTGTATTTGAACTGGCCGCCTGAGTAGCACCACTTGCAGTAGTCCTCGTTGAACGAATCGTCCGGCTCCTTGCTGGTGGTGGAATCGTCCAGCGGCATCCCGCAGCACTGGCACACCAGCTGCCGCGGGGAGCCCAGCAAAGTATTGATGGACACGTCGAAAAACTTTGAAAGCAGCTTCAGCGTGTCCACATTGGGGACGGTTTCTCCGTTTTCCCAGCGGGACACAGCTTGCCGTGTGACAAAAATTTTCTCCGCCAGCTCGTCCTGCGACAGACCGCGTCTGGTTCTCAATTCATGGATGATTTCCTTTGTTTCCAATTGAATCCCTCCTTGATGAGACTGTAACATACAAAGGAACTGCAGGCAAGTAACGGGCAGTTGCGCTTGGGGGAATCAGAAGACACAAAAACAGCCGCGCAGAAAAATCCGGCGGCTGTTTCTGATTAGGGAGAACCGCGCCCTTTGGAGCACGGTTCATTTTGTCCTTCTTCAGGCTTCGGTGGGGGCGGCTTCCACGGTGACGCTCTGATCCTGCATTTCCTTTTCGGCGATCAGGTCTTCGATGGTTTCCTTGGTGCGCATCAGGTCTTCCACGGACATGGTCTCGAAACCGGCGGCGGGAGACTTCACGTTTACGCCGTGGCGGCGCAGGAAATCGTCCACCTTGTCTTCGTTGTGCTTATAGGCGCAGAAACTGACCACGCTCACGCCCACACCGATCAGAATACCCTTGACCAACGGATTGTTATTCAACATACAGCCTTATCCTCCTTGTCGTTTGTTTCTTTCGGGAAAGTTAGCCTTTGTGCGCCATCATTTCCATGCCCTGACGGAACATGCTGCCTGCAAAGGCCAGTTCGCTTTCGCTGCCCGCCATGGGCGTGAGAGTGAGCTGATCTTTGCCGCGCTTGATCAGGTAGGGCTGCTCCCGGGGAGCCCGGGGGATCAGATGACGACCAAAGGTGATAATCCACGCCAGCAGGCTGGCGCGCACCGCGCCGGGCTTGCCGACGGAATTGATGAGATAGACCACGGACATGACCTCCGGGTCGAAGCTGCCGCGCACATGGAGCTCCTGATAGCCATGCTCCACCACGGCGGCCAGCGTTGCGCCCGTGGACAGCCAGCGGGTGAACTGGGTCAGCGCCGAGCCCGTCAGGGACAGCGCGCCGTCCAGCCCGATGAAGAAAAGCGCCAGATAGCCGCTGGGGGCCATCGAAAAGCCCTTTTCCTCGCAATGCTTGATGTGCAGAAGCCCCGCGTCCGTCTGGGCGGCATAGGCCGCGCCGAGGCGGACGATGAGCTTTTCTTCACTGATCGCGTCAGGGTCGTATTCGCACAGCAGGGTGCGGATACGCGGGTTATACCGGCAGCTTAAGACCCCCGGTACGCGCCGGAAGGGGTCGTCCGATGCGACTGCCGTTTCAAACTGCAGCCGGAGCCGCCACCGCCAAGGTAGGGGGGACGGTGTGCCCGTTGGGGCAGCGGTGGCTGGCCAGCCGGGAGAACATCAGCCGCAGGGAGTTGGCCACCACCAGAATGGTGGAGGAATTGTGCAGAAGCGCGCTCATCATGACGGAAATACCGCTGGCCGCGCCCAGAATCAGGCCCACAGAGTTAATGGCGATGACCAGCGCAAAGTTCTGATGCACGATGCGCATGGTGGCGCGGGACAGCCGCCGCAGAGCGGGGATCATCATGGGGTCGTCCCGGTTGATGATGACGTCGCTGGTTTCCATGGCAATGTCCGTGGACTTGCTGCCCATGGAGATGCCCACATCGGCGTAGGCCAGCGCGGGAGCGTCGTTGATGCCGTCGCCCACCATGACCACACCGTTGCCCTGCACCTGCAGCTTCAGCACGGCCTCGGCCTTCTGCTCCGGCAGCAGCTGGGCGCGATAGCCATCCGCGCCGACCTGCTCGGCCACCGTCCGGGCCTGCGACTCCATGTCGCCGGTCAGCAGCTCGATGTCGCCCACGCCGTCGTAGCGCAGGCTGTTGATGGCCCGGCGCACGTTCTCCCGGGGGCTGTCCATGGCGTAAAGCACGGCCACGATCTCGCTCCCCACGCCCACATAGTTGGGGATAGCGCCCGTTTCGCCGGGCAGGGGAGCGGCGGCCTTCACACCGTTTTCCCGCATGTATTCGATATTGCCCACGCGGACGGTCTTTTTGCCCGCCAACGTGCGGCTGCCGCGGGACACCTCCGTCACCACGTCGCCGTGCGCCTTGGGGGACGCGCCCAGCTCCCGGCCGTAGCGCATGATGGCTCCGGCCAGCGGATGGGTACTGGTCTCTTCCGCCGCCATGGCGTAGGAGAGCACTTCTTTCTCGCTCATGCCCTCTTTGAGGACAACGGCGGAAACGATCCTCGGCCGGCCCTCGGTAATGGTGCCGGTCTTGTCCAGCAGCACCGTGTTGGCGCTGCTCATCTGCTCGATGAACGTGCCGCCCTTGATGAGCACGCCCTGCTTCACCGCCGTGTTGATGGCCGCGGAGAAGGCCGTTGCCGTGGACAGCTTGATGCCGCAGGAGTAGTCGATGACCAGCATCTTCAGCGCCTTCTGGGGGTTCTTCGTCACCAGCCACACCGACAGGCAGAGCAGGAAGTTCAGCGGCACCAGATAGTTGGAGAATTTGTCCGCGTAGCGCTGGATGGGCGCTTTTTTCAGTTCGCTGGCCTCCACCATGCCCACGATGCGGGAAATGACGGTCTGGTCGCCGACCTTGGCGGCCTGCACGTGAATGTTGCCGCTCTTGACCACCGTGCCGGCGAATACTTCGTCGCCTTCCCGCTTCTCCACGGGCACAAATTCGCCCGTAATGGGGCTCTGGTCTACCACTGCCGCGCCGTAGACGACTTTGCCGTCTACCGAGATCTTTTCGCCCGTGTGAACCGCCACCGTGTCGCCGAGGCTAATCTGGTTCATGGGCTTGCGCTCCAGCTTGCCGTCAGGCATGACCTTCCACGCGTCGCCCTCGTCGGCGGAGAGCATCTTTTTGATGGAGGAACGGGTACGCTCGATGGTGTAGGAGGTCATCAGTTCCGCCAGATCGGACAGCGCCAGGATCATCAGCGCCGAGTGAGCGTTGCCCAGCAGCAGACTGGCCACGATGGACGTGACCGTCAGGAAATCCGCGTTGGGGCGCAGATCCCGGCGCAGCCCTTCCCACGCGCTTTTCGCCATGGGGGCGGACAGCCCCAGACTGGCAAGGGCTTCCAGTGAAGTGAAGTTCGCCAGCGCGCCGCCCATCAAAGGCGCGGTCAGCAGGGTGTTGCCCAGCACCAGCGCCCCGGCGTTCACGGCCAGCCGCTTGGCCAGACGGGAAGTGGTCATGGGCGTTTCCGCCGCTTCCTCACCGCTTTCAGCGTGGAGCTGGCGCAAGGCCGCCATGCTGTGACGGGCCAGTACCAGATCGGCCTGCTCGGACAGTTCGGCGGACTCCACCATGCCGCGGTCATACTGCAAAAGGATGCCGCCGGTGCAGACGGTCACACGCGCCAGCTGCACGCCGGGAATGGAAGCCAGCTCCGCGGCAATAGCCGGGCTTTCTTCCTTTAGATAACGGAGCCCCTCCGCGGTCAGCCGCAACCGTCCCGGCAGACTGTGGGCCACGCGCGTTTTCATAAAATCTTCCTGATGTTCTTTCCGAAGCATATTATCCCTTCTTCTGCTGCGGGAGCCGCAGGATCAGCCGCTGACGGACGATCTCTTCCAGCTCCTTTTCGCCGGCGTTCTGCCAGACGTCTTCTTTCGAAATGCAAATGCCCTCGTCTACCACGATATCCACCCAGCGCAGAATCTGGCGGCTGCTGGTCGTTAGCGCGTCATAGAGCACGAGCACCGTGCCGATGCGCGCGTTGACGGTGACATCCGTTACGCCGGGGAGCATCGTCAAAACATCCTGAACATAATGCAGATAGGGCAGTGCCTCCTTGGACAACTGCTCGCTGTGGCGGAAGCGCATGCGCAGCCGCCCCGGCAGGTCGCATTCCACCTTGGGGTGCAGGCACAGCCGCAGGAAGCTTTCTTCCATTTTATTCATTGCTTTGCGCTCCAAACAGCTTGGAGGCCCACCACAGCAGCGTCATGGCTCCCGGCGCGGCCCAGCCATATTTCGTCTTGCTGCGCAGGGCAGCCACGGTCAGCGCGCCAGCGGTCAGCGTCTTCGCGTCCAGCAGACCGTCCGTCGCGTCCAGAATCCCCTGATCGACAGCGTTCAGCAGCAGCTTGATCCCTTCCTGCACCTTGCTGGCGGGGGCGGTCTTGACCTTGCCATCCAGCCCCATCAGCTTCATCATGGCGCCCAGCACCACGGGAGCCTGCACCTTGGACTCGTCATAACAGATCAGGACGCTGCCGGTTCGGGGCTCCGCCTTCACCTGATGAATCACGCCCGTGCTTTCCATCTGCTGAACCATTTGCCCGGTCAAGGCGGGCTCCTGCGTTACGGCGGGCACATACAGCCGCATCCGTCCCGGAAGGCTGGAGCGGACTTCGGCCACCCCGCGGAAAGAGGGGAGTTTCATCAAATTGTGTTTGGGAGGCTTGGGCAGGAGCACCGCAGCGCCCGCAGCCAACGCCGCCCATCCGATGGCATTCACATGAATCCCTCCTGAAATGTGAAACGTTTTCCGTAAAATTAGTCTATGCTAACTTTACGGGCTAAATCAAGGCAAAGGGTTCCTTTGCCGTTTCCTATTTTATCACGGAGCGTTTTTTTGTCAATATTTTTGTTTTTGGTACACAGGATTTTGGCAAAGAAAAAAGCGGCTTCCGAAACCCGGGAACCGCTGGAAGGACAGGACTCAACAGCTGGATGCTCACGCTTCTTTTTGGAGATCCAGCCGGACGATCTGCATTTTCATCATGCCGTCGCCCAACCGGGCCAAAAAGCGGAAGAAGCCGCTGACGGACGGGTCTTTCAGGTCGTGATAGCCCAGCATGTAGCCCCGGCTGGAAACGGCCAGCCGAGCTGACCACCGGGAAAGCTCTGCCTTCGCGTCCGAGACGGAGAAATAGGCGCCCACGTCCTGAATGTTGGCGCTTTTGATCCACGTTTTCAGCATCAGCCGAACGGCCTTCTTTCCCGCCGCGTCAAACACCAGCCTGCCGCCGGGGAATGCGTCCGCCATGGCCGTGACCAGCGCCCGAACCTGCTCGTTCAGAAAATAATAGAACACGCCAGCAGCGAAGAAGACCGCGCCGCCGGCAGCGTCAATGCGGTCAAACCACGAAAGGTCGTTCAGGTCACAGGCGATGTTTTCCTCCCGCTCCCCGGCGGGGAGCAGCTGGTTCCGCACGGCGATCACGTCGGGAAAGTCCAGATTGTAGAGCCTGCAGGAGCCGTTGTCACAGGCGCGGCCCGTAGCGTCCAGACCGCAGCCCAGATTGACTACCGCCGCGTTGGGGTGGGTTTTCAGATAGTCCCGCACCTCCCATGCCAGATCGTTCTGCCGCATGGCCGCTTCCAGAAAGCCAAACTGATGCATGACGCTCCGGGAATTCTTCTCCAGCTCCGAAAAGTCATAGTCGATCTGCTCCATCAGGCGAAGGGCATTTTCATCCCGGAAAAGCCCCGGATATTTTTCTGAACACATTTTCCGTCCGTAGAGCGGAATGACCAGCGTTTCCTGAACGGTGTTTTTCTGAATCGGATATTTCATCGGTTCCTCCTGTAGCCTGCTTCATCCCGGTATTCGGGGTGGTCTTTCAAATAGGGATCCCGGTCGCCGCAGATGGTGTAGTCGCACCGGCAGCCGTTGGCACAGGTGGTTTTGCGCACCAGCCGGGCGTGAATCAGCTCCATGCCAACAAAATCCGGGTTGCACAGGGCGGGCATGACCTCCGAGAGCCCGTGTTTTTGCGCAAATTCCGCAGTGGGACAGTGGGTAAACTCATAATAGATGGGCTTGCCCGGCTCAAAGGGAGCCAGGTTCATCTGATAATCGCCCCATTTGTCGCACTGCTTTTTGGCGTTCTGAAAAGCACGGTACATCAATTTCTGGAAAATCGGCTTGTTGCAGTCCACGAACTTCATCTTTCGGAAGGCCGGCAGAAACAAATTGGCCTCCATTTCTTCGATCTCCGCCAGATCGGTCGCGGATTTGCAGATGACGTAGTAGGCCATCAGGGCGATGCAGTCGTAAGTACCGCCCGCACCGTTATGGAAGTTTTTGCTGCCGCCCAGATCGGTGCGCCAGTCAGAGAGAAAGTCCACGTACTGCCGCTGCACCCGCTCCCAGACGGCCTCCCGTTCTTCGGGGGCGTAATGCCGGGCAATTTTTTCCAGAATTCCCTTTTTGCAGCGTTTGGTGTAGAGAACGTGGCAGCTGCGGTCAAAAACCAGCTCGTTGTCCTTCATGGATTCAGGTTCTCCTTTTCAGATTTACCGGCCAACACCTGGCAGAAAACCGCTGCGGGCCTTTTCCTCGGTGTCGTCCGACTCGTCGTAAGCGTCGTAGGGGGCATTGGGGTCATGGACGCGTTTTTTAAAGGGAGAGCACAGCTTGTCCTTATGGGCAAACGCAAAGTCAAAATTGTCCGTCCAGCCGGTATGGCCGGTGAGGAAAATGGGCTTCAGCCCCCGTTCCATCAACTTCGCTTCCAGCGCCGCCAGTGAACGGACGGCCAGACGGTTGTCTTCCGCCAGCGCCGAAATGAAGCTGTAGCCGCCGTCCGCCCCGAACCACAGGGTATCGCCGGTGAAAAGGTACTTTCCATCGATCAGATACACCATGTGTCCCCAGGTGTGGCCGGGCACCAGAAAGCATTCGACCTGAATGCCGTCCACCTCAAAAACCTGCCCGTCCCGGAGCAGCACTTTTTGGTTGGGGATGGTCACCTGCGGCAATTTATAGAGATGATAGATCACCTTACGGCGAACTTCGCCGGTCAGATAGCGGTTTTCGGTCTCGCCGACATACAGCGTGGCGTTTCGGAAAAGCCCGGGGCTGTCGGCCTCCACCGCGCCCACGTGGTCGGTGTCCTGATGGGTGATGAGAATATGGCGGATGCTGCCGGGGTCGATGCCCAGCCAGCCCATTTTTTCTTCCAGACGGTCGTAGTTATAGCCCGCGTCGATCATCAACGTGGCGTCGCCCTTGCGGTAAAAGAAGATATTCGCCACCCACTCCCGCACGCAGGCGACGTGCTCGTCTACCCAGCCGGTGTTCAGGGGCTTGAAGATCTCCTTACCGCGGTACATCTTGCTCATTTCTTTTTTCTGAAATTCCGTTGCCTGTTTGGACATGAGCTTCCCTCACTTCTGTGCTGTGATGCAAAGCCATCCTCTGGCGTTTTGATGAATTTGGAGCTGACGAAACCCGCTTTCTTCCAGCAGGGCTTTCAGCTGCCCGGCCCGATAAATTTTCATGCCGCCGATCCGTTTTTCCCATTGCTCCCCCTGATCGTTGCCGCCGCATTCGTTGCAGATCAGGAACGTGCCGCCGGGCGTTAACAGCCGCCAAATTTCCCGGAAACAGGCGGGCAGGTCGGGCCAAAAGTAGACGGTCTCAAAGGCCGTGACCAGATCGAAGACCTCCGCCGGAAAGGGCAGCGTCGCCACACTGGCATGCACCACCTGACAGCGGCCCTCTTCGATGGCACGGCGGTTCACCTTTTGGGATTTTTCCACGCTGACGGCGGAATAGTCCGCTCCGGTGACATGGCAGCCGGGGCAGCATTTTAGCAGCTTTTTCAGATTGGCCCCGCCGCCGCATCCGCAGTCCAGCGCCTTTTGGAAGGCCGCCGGCCCAAAGGAAAGCCCCCAGTCCGCCAGCGCCCGATGGCCCAGATTCATGGCGGCGACCATGACCTTCCCGCCGAAACCCATGGGTTTGCGGGTGTTGTCGAAAAACGGCATTTTGCTTCCTCCTTCGTGAACTGGAAATAGTACGAAATTAGTTTTAACTAACTGCACTTTTTTGAAAAACTGCCTTTCGGCAGCGCAGTTTCAAGATCACCGTTTGTATTTTAGCATGGCGAGCGGCGAAAATCAATCGGGCAAGGCGGAAAAACGCGTTGGGAAAAGGGAAAAACATGTCACTTTCCGCCATTGCTCCGCCTGATCTGTCATGAAAGCAAAACCTTGCGGCGCTTGAGGTTTTTTGCAACATGTCTGCTTGACAGTGCCGGAAGCTCATAGTAAAATAGTACGTTGTATTATGACTTACCCTATTCAGGCAAGGAAGAGAGGGAACAAGCCTTCATGACTCCCGAAACACTGGCTCCCGAAGCAATGGAGCAGATCTTGAAACGGCGCACCTTCGCCATTATCAGCCACCCGGACGCAGGTAAAACCACCCTGACCGAAAAGCTGATAATGGCGAAGGTGCGCCGTTTCAAG
>OHHU01001298.1_pt1 | contig 11374 bp, 9 predicted proteins | sample 1568151 | NCBI WGS metagenome assembly OHHU01 (sample SAMEA3879572, study PRJEB24766) | human gut metagenome | biome: human-associated habitat; feature: feces | place: USA | collected 1985/1987 | reverse complement strand
AATATATTCGCACACTGCTCCCCGAATTTTACTACATCTTTCTCTGTTACCATGTTTTAAAGCCTTTTCCTTTATTTTTTAATTGTTTCAAAATAATCCATGATTATTTGCTTATCTTCTTCGGAAATGTTTTCGTTGCTCATCAAATCCTGCTTAGCCTCTTCCAAAGCAGCCTCGTAATGGTCGCCGTAATACTGATTGCCGTCGATAATCTGACTGTTGCCTTCATATCTGCCGCCGGTACCGTCGCCGGGGTCGTCGGGGTCGTTGCCCTCTTCGTCCTCGGGAGGCAGCATGTCGGAAGGCGAATTGCTGCGGTTGCTTCCGCTTCCGCTGCCTACGCCGTCGACATCCGCGTTGTCGTCAATATTAATATAATCCACTCCGTCCATCTCTTCGAAAACGGCGTAAACAACCATATCGTCGTTGATTTCGGTATCCAACCTCAAAGGATTGCCGTTGCCGTCGTCCCATCCGACAAAAACCCAATCGTTATCCGCGACAGCCATAACGGGCTGAGCCTTTTCGCCGACCGTGACCACTTGCCTTTCCTCGCCGATAATCCTGCCGTTGCCTTTTACCTGATAAATGACTTCGTACTGCGCCGCAGGTCCTTCGAGCGCTTTTTTGATTAAGTCTCTGCCCGAAACTTCACTCAGAGCGGCGTATGTCGTCATACCCGTGCCGAAAACGCCGACAATCGCCAACGTAACGACAAGCGAAACGGAAAAGACGAATTTTATCAGTCTCGCGTTCACCTTTTTCAACGCCTGTACGGCGTCTTCTCTCTGCCTTACCGCAATGTAGGAGTTGTCCCCTTCCAGCTCGGTCATGGTGAGCAGTCTTTCTTCGAGTCCGAGCGAGTCCACGCGCCTTGCGGTCTGCTTTATTGTCGGGCGGAAACGGCAGAAGTAGAACAAAGGCGTCGAGATTGCCGTCGCCGCCGCAAAGAGCACGATGCAAACCCAAATCCCCTTAAATCCTACATACCAGCAAACAATCGCCGACAGCAGAAGTGCGGAAAATCCCACCACCAGCCCCCAGAGGAGCGACTTCAAAAAGCTTTCCTGCGCTAAGCGGGAATAATACTTTTCAAGCAGTTTTTTCGGTTCCATAGTTTTACCTCCATATAAAAATTTTTTTACTTTTTTATTCACGGGACTACAATTTTCAAGGTATTTTTATTGTCTGACAAACAAAACCGCCAATTACCTACATTAAATTATATGCCCGACGAATTTTTTTGATGTTTTTCATACATTGAACCGATTTAATTCATTAAACCGATTTTATTGACAATATATGTATTGCATCGTGAAAATTATAGCAAAGTATATTCTCTGTGTCAACCCATTATCTTAATATTTTTTATTTTGTATAAAACATGTCGGCAATGTATAAACTATTTGTTTTAACCTCTCCTCCCGTAGTTTAAACGAGCGATTTTTTCACAATTGTATTTGTATTTGCCTATATACCGTACTTGAAAGATAAAAATATGTTTGAATATTGCACTTATTTTTTCGACAAATTATTTCTTTTTACGTCATCAATGCGTTAAATCAAGATTTCAATAAACAGTGACGATTAAATTTGATTTATAATCAGTCAAAATACCTACACATTTTTTTCAAATTTATATGCAGAAGCGAAAATGTGTCCGTCCCAAAGGGACTTATATTTAAGTTTTTATATTTCGCCAATAAAATAAAAAAACCGAGCAAAAAACCATTCGTTTTTGTCGCTGAAAAAATAAGTTTCAGCTTTTTTACGACGCGCAAAAGCGCGGCATTTTACGTTTCCCGACGTTCGGCAAAAGACACACTCCGAGCCGCTTGAAACATATATTTAAACAGAGGGTTTTTTCATTTAAGCTACATATCCGGCGACCTTTTTCAAGGCGCGGGTATGTAGTATTTTTTTGTTGAGGAAAAAAACATGCCTTTTGTACAAAGATACTCGGACGTCAAAAAAGGCGCAATTATTTTTGCAGGCAACACGTTGGGTCTGAGCAAAGCGGCAAACAGCAACAGTCCGGGCACGGAAGGCTCAATAGGCGCTTTTACCAGCTTGAACACAAGCTTGCAGGTGGGAAATTTCCCCGCCGGAACTACGCTCGACTACACGCTTAACGGCTCGCGCGCACAGCTGTCCTTGCCTGCCGGTTCAAGCGTTTTGTACGCCGAGCTGGTCTGGGGCGGCCTTTATCGTTCGACAGTAAACAACATTTCCAATCTGATTAACAACCCCGTTGTTTTTTCAACGCCGCTGTCGGCAAACGTGCAAATCGCGCCCGACGCGGCAACCTCTCAGGATTTCGTCATCACGGTGGACAATGTTACCGTCGGTTTTTACGTGAGGTCGGCAAACGTGACGGCGCTCGTTGCGGCGGCGCTTTCGGGAGCTTATTCAGTACAGAGAGTGCCGGCGCTAATCGAAGCCATAGACTCGCGCACCTCGCAGACAAACCATGCGGGCTGGACGCTTGCGGTAGTTTACGAAAATCAGACTCTCGACCTGAGAAATCTGACGCTGTGGAGCGGCGGCAATGTGGTTTCGCCCTCTACCGGCAGCACCACCGTCACCGTCACGAATTTTCTTACTCCCGGCGTCCTTCCGATAACGGGCAAGGTCTTCGTTTCCGCGCAGGAGGGAGACGCGGTGCTCACGGGAGACAGAATGCTTTTCGGTCAAACCGTGGCAACGCTCGGCACGCTGTCTGGCCCCAACAATCCCGCAGGCAACTTTTTTGCGTCGCAAATCAACGACCAAAACGGTCTGCTCGACACGACTGGCACCTTCGGCACAAGAAACGCCAACGCCGCCGCAGGCACAAACACCGTTGCCTGCCGACAGGGATGGGACACCACCGCGGTGGATGTTTCCGCAACGCTTGCGCCCGCACAGACAAGCGCGGTTATCAGGTTTACAAGCGACGGCGACCTTTACGTGCCCAATGCGCTCGGCTTGCAGATAGACAGCAAGGGCGCGGATTTGGCTGTGCTCAAAACGGCGGACAAAACATTTGCTTCGGTGGGCGACGAAATCACCTATTCCGTCAAAATAGACAATTCGGGCGAGGTTTCCGCTCTCAACGTCGTGGTAAACGACTTTCTGCCGCCCGAAACGTCGCTTGTAGACGGCTCCGTTTTTCTCGACGGAAGCCCGTATGCCGGCGGACTGCCCGTTTCCATAGCGGAAATTGCGGCGGGAGGCTCCTCCGAGGTGGTCTTTACCGTAAAAGTAAACTCTTTGCCCGCCCAAAATCCCGTGCTGAATACGGCGCGTGCCGACTATCAATTCTTCCCCTTTGCGGGTTATCAGGCTTCGGGTTTTGCGGATTCCAACCAAACGTCCGTTGCCATTATTCGGGAAAACACGCAGGCGCTTAAAAGCGTGGACAAAAATTTTGCCGTTGCGGGAGACGTGCTCAATTACACTGCGCAAATCACCAACGCGGGAAGCGTGCCCATGGTCAACCTGTTTTTCAAGGACCCTATCCCCGACGGCACCGCCTTCGTGGACGGCTCGGTTCTAATCAACGGAATAAGCTTTCCGACCTACAACCCCGAAAACGGCTTTTTCGCGGTAAATCTGACGCCGCAGGAAAGCGCGACAATCCTTTTTCAAGTCAGAGTCAATCAAGGAGATAATTCGGAAATGATAATACCCAATCAATTTAACGTAACATTCGATTATGTTTTGCCCGACGGCAGCACTCTCGCCGCGTCGGTGGACAGCAACATCGTCACTACCGAAATTCTCACATAATCCATACCCAAGGTGAAAAGCTCGGACAAAACCTTTTTGCAGGAGGGCGAAACCGCAAGACAGACCGTTACCATAACCAACAACTCGCAGGTGGCTCTCTACAATCTGTTTTTCAAAGACACGCTTTCGCAGGGCGCTTCATACGTTGCGGGCAGCGTGGCGGTAAACGGCGTTTCCCAACCCTCCTACGACCTTGTGGCGGGATTTCCTCTGCCCGACCTTGCAGTCGGTCAGGCAATCTCGGTGTCGTATACCATACGCGCCAACGACCCCATGACCGTGTCTCCCGTGACAAACTTCGCCACTCTCGCTTACACCGTCAACGACCCCGCAAGAGGTCCCGTCAATTTCAGCGAGGACACCAACACAATTTCGCTGCCCGTCGTCTCCAACAGAATAACGGTAGTGAAAAGCGTGGATAAAACCGTGGCGGCAAAGGGAGACAATCTGCATTATACCAGCGTCATCACGAATACGGGCACGCTCAACAAAATCAACCTTGTGTTTACCGACCAGATACCCTTAGGAACAACGTTTGTCGCCGGCAGCGTCCGCATAAACGGAGTTTCTTATCCCTCTTACAACCCTCAAAACGGCTTTGCCCTGCCCGATATAGCGCCGGGAGCAGCCGTAAATGTAGAATTTGACGTAACGGTGAACTGATATGAGATATATTGACAATGTTTCGGAAGTAATCGATTTTTCGGGCGAAACGCCCGTGACGGTGGTCAGCAACAACGTAAGAACTTATTTGAACCAACCGACCGTCATCCCCCACTGTCCCGACAGGCAAAGCTGCCGCTGCTGTCGCAGCGCGTGCGATATTTTCCGCCGCGAGGAGGATTTTCACGACAATTGCCGCGCGCGCGAAAACTGTCGGCGCAACGGCTGCGGCTGCGACAACAGAAGCTTCTTGCGCGACGGCTGCGAAACAAACCGGGTCTGCCGCAACGACAGAACCGATTGCGGCTGCTGCGTTTGCGTGTGCTTCTGTCCTTGCCGCTGCAACTTGCGTTTTTGATAAAAAAGCTCTCCGACAAAAGTCGGAGAGCTTTTTTCGAGATATGGAGAAAAAGTATTTTTACGCGAGTCGCGCGCATCAATGGGCGAACGAATTTATTTCGCCGACAATGCGCGACGTCCCGTCGAGCCTGAGCTTGCTTTGATTGTGTTTGAAATGCAGCTTGTTGTCAAGCAGAAAGCCTATTTTTTCGTTGAGCGTTTTTTCGTTGAGGCTGTCCTCTTCGAGAACAAGCCCGCAGCCCGCCCGTTGAAAAAAACGCGCGTTTTCAAGTTGCTCGCCTCTCGAATTTTTGCTCAAAGGCACCGCGACGAAAGGAATCTGCAAGCTCGCAAGCTCGCACAGGGAATTGGCTCCCCCTCTGCTTACGCACACGTCGGAGGCGGCAAATATATCCTTCATGCGGGTTACAAATTCAACCTGTCTGAAATGTCTGTCGTTAAGACTTACGTCAACCTTGCCCTTGCCGCAAATAACGAAAATATCCGCGCCCGAAAGCGTGTTTTTAAGCTCTCTCACGGTTTGGTTGAGACGCGCCGCCCCGAGACTGCCTCCCATGACCAGCACGACGGGACGGGTTCCGTCAAAGCCCATGAGTTTAAGTCCGCGCGCGCGCTCCCCCTCGTAAAGGCTTTGCCTGATTGGAGCGCCGCATTTTATTGCCTTTTTGCTGTGCGCGGGAGGCTCGAAGGTGGTAAGCACCTTGTCGGCGTACAGCGAGCCTATTTTGTTGGACAATCCGAGAGTCATATCGCTTTCGTGCAGTATGCAGCGGATTTTAAGACCTTTGGCGGCAATCACCACGGGCAGCGCCACGTAACCGCCCTTTGAAAACACCAGGTCGGGTTTTATTTCTTTAAGCAGCTTTTTTGCCTGAGAAACACTCTTGATAAGCTTAAACGGCAGCAGCAGATTTTTCGGCGTCATGCTGCGCACCAGCTTGTGCGCCTCTATGGCAAAAAAACTCAGTGTTTTGTCCTCTATATAAGGCTTCAAAAGCTGCTTTTCCAGCCCGTCCGCGCCGATGTAAAACAGTGTATGCTTGTTTTTCAGCTCCTCTATCAAAGCTATGTTGGGCACCACGTGTCCTGCGGTTCCCCCGCCGGTAAAAACGATTTTCATATATATAGTATATTCATTCGGCAGACGAAAATTCTGTCCGCGCGGCCCACGTCGTCCTTTCGGACGGGGCGGCGATAAGACGGCCGCAGCTTGTCATTTCCGCCACAAGAAAGTCAATGAATCTGTCCGGTATGCTGTCGTCGAACAGCTTGTCCGCAATTTTTTTAAGGCTTATGTTTTTCATCGTAATAACCTCTTTGGAGTGGTTTTTCTTGAATTATACAAAACAAAACTTGACAACTGTCTGTCATAGTTTTATAATTTCTTCTGAAAAATACGTTCTATTTTATGGTCAAGGGGAAAGTTTTATGCAAAACGGCGTTTTGTTCGGTATTTTAATGACATTGCTCAATCAGAAGCGGGCCTCGGCGACGGAGCTTGCCGCCAAATACGAGCTTTCGCCGCGCACAATCAACAGATATATAGACGCGCTCGGCGAAGCGGGCATTCCCATCGTTTCCGTGTCGGGCAGGCACGGCGGCTTTGAAATTATGGACAGCTTCCGTCTGGAAGCGGCTTATTTCACGGCGGGAGAATACGAGCGTCTGATTGAATCGGTCAAAGGCTTTTCGGGAGACGAAATGGCGCAAAAACTCGAAGAAAAACTCAAAAGCCTTTCCAAATCAGTTTCCGACGACTTTTTTCTCGCGTCGGACAAGCTTGTTGTTTTCAACTCCGACAACAAAAGCCTGCTCGGAAAGCTGCAAACGGTAAAGGACGCGCTCAAAAAAAATCTCGTTCTCGACATAGATTATCACGCGGCGGAGGGCAATATCGGAAAACGCAGGATTGAGCCTCTGTGTCTCTATTTGAGAGACGGGCAGTGGTACGTCTACGCCTTTTGCAGGCTCAGAGAGGATTTCAGATTTTTCAAGCTCAACCGCATTTTCGGCTGTACGAAAACGCAGGAAAAATTTTCGCCCCGCACCTTTGACGGTAGGCTCGCCGATTTCAACGAGAGAAAGTCGCCGAGAACGGACGTCACCATTGCGTTCAAGCCAAACGTCCTTGCCGAGGTGGAAGAGTGGCTGGGCGTCGAAAACGTGGTAAAAAGCAAGGACGGCAACGGCTATTGGGGCTTCGGAAGCTTCCCCTACGACAAAATGCTCGTGAGCAAAATTATGGGCTTCGGTTCCAACGTCAAGGTGTTGCGTCCCGCAAAGCTTGTTTCGGAAATCAGGAAAATCGCAAAAAACATTTCGGAGCTGTATTCTTTGTAAGTTTCTTTTGCAGGAAAAAAGGAAGAATTTAATTCAACGGCTGCGACAGGACGGCGGCAAGCTTGTTTCGGCAAGTCTTAGAAAGCTTTTGCGGAGGCAAGCTCAACGGATAAAATAAAAAAAATTGCAAAAAAAACGGAGCCGCGCGGCTCCGTTTTCGCTTGTCGTTGATTGTTAAAATTTCAATTCCTCTCTCACGTCGGCAAACGCCTTTACGCATTTGTCTATGTCCGCTTTGCTGTGGGCGGCGGACATCTGAGTTCTTATACGCGCCTTGTCTTTTGGCACGACGGGATAGTAGAAGCCTATGACGTAAATACCCTTTTGCAGCATTCTTTCCGCAACCTTTTGACTGAGCACCGCGTCGTAAAGCATAACGGGTATGATGGCGTGATCCTTGCCCGCAAGCTCAAAGCCCCTCTTGCTCATTTCGCTGCGGAAATACGCCGCGTTTTCCATAACCTTGTCGCGCAGAGACGTGTCGCGCGTGAGCATTTCGATAACTTTGAGCGTCGTGGCGCAAATCGCGGGAGCCACGGTATTGGAAAACAGATAAGGACGGCTGCGCTGTCTCAAAAGGTCGATTATTTCTTTTCTGCCGCTTGTAAAACCGCCGCTCGCGCCGCCAAGAGCCTTTCCGAACGTGCCCGTGATTATGTCAACGCGTCCCTCGACGCCGCAATATTCGTGCGTGCCGCGTCCCTTTGCGCCCACAAATCCGGTAGCGTGGCTGTCGTCCACAACGACAATGGCATTGTATTTTTCCGCAAGAGAGCAGATTCCCTGCAAGTCGGCAATTATGCCGTCCATGGAAAACACACCGTCTGTGACGATGACTTTCTGCTCCGCGCCTTCCGCGTCGGCTTTTTTAAGCTGCACTTCAAGGTCTGCCATGTCGTTGTTGGCGTAACGGTATTTTTTCGCCTTGGCAAGACGCACTCCGTCGATGATGCTCGCGTGGTTAAGCGCGTCGGAAATAATCGCGTCTTTTTCCGTCGTTATGGTTTCAAACAGACCGCCGTTTGCGTCGAAACAGCTGCTGTAAAGGATTGTGTCCTCCGTGCCGAGAAATTCGGACAACGCGTGCTCCAACTCCTTGTGCACCGTCTGCGTGCCGCAGATAAAACGCACGCTTGACATACCGTAGCCGTATTTCCCGTAAGAGTCGCGCGCCGCTTTCATCAGCTCGGGGTTGTTGGCAAGCCCGAGGTAATTGTTGGCGCAGAAATTGAGCACTCCCTTAGCCTTGGTGGTGTCGATTAACGCGCTCTGCTGCGTCGTAATTACGCGCTCCTCCTTCCACAGTCCCGCATCTTTTATTTCGTCCAGAATTTTTTGGTATCTTTGTCTGTCAATCATTTTTATTTCCCCTTTTAAGCCCAATTCAGTATAATCTTGCCGCTTTTGCCGCCGTTCATCTTTTCAAAGCCCTTTTCAAAATCGTGATAATCGAATTCGTCCGTTATTATCCTCGAAATATCAAGTCCGCTTTTGAGCATGGCGGTCATTTTGTGCCAGGTTTCAAACATTTCCCTGCCGTAAATGCCCTTGATTTGCATACTGCCGAAAATAACCTTGTTCCAATCTATCTGAACGGAGTTCGACAAAAGACCAAGCAGAGCGATTTTGCCGCCCGTAATCATATTGTCCAGCATCTGATTGAAAGCAATGCCGCTTCCGCTCATTTCATAGCCTACGTCAAAGCCCTCCGTCATGTCCAGCTCGCGCTGCACCTGCTTCAAATCGACGGTTTTGGTGTTGACCGTCACCACTCCCGGCACGACGTTTTTCGCAAGCTCGAGTCTGTAATCTGAAATGTCGGTCAAAACGACGTTCTTTGCTCCGACGTGCTTGCAGATTGCCGCCGCCATGATTCCTATAGGACCGGCGCCCGTTATCAGCACGTCCTCGCCTACGAGGTCATAGGACAGCGCGGTATGAGTGGCGTTGCCGTAAGGGTCGAAGATTGCGTACATTCTTTCGTCGATTGATTTGTCGCAAAGCCACAGGTTGCTTATAGGAATTGACGCATATTCGGCAAAAATTCCGTCGCGGTTGACGCCTATGCCCATTGTGTTGGGACAAAGATGTCTGCGTCCGGCGCGGCAGTTGCGGCAGGAGCCGCATACGACGTGCCCTTCGGCGCTGACCAAATCGCCGACCTTGAAAGCCTTGTTGTGCGCCCCTTTCATTTCCACAATCTCTCCCACAAATTCGTGCCCGATTGTCATGGGCGGTTTGATTGTGTTCTGCGACCACTCGTCCCAATTGTAAATATGCACGTCCGTGCCGCAAATCGCGGTTTTGTGAATCTTCACAAGAGCGTCGCCGTCGCTCAGCACAGGCACGTCCTTGCGAACCAGCTCCAACCCCTTTTGAGGCGCCGGCTTGATAATCGCGTCCATTTTCATTTATGTATACCTCTGTGAGAAATATTTTCAAATCCTGTCGGCAGCCGCAAGCGCCGACGCAAAGGCAAAAGCCAGATTGTAGCCGCCGCACAATCCGTCCATGTTGAGAGCCTCGCCCACAACAACCGTCCCGTCGGGAAGCGCAAGTCCCTCGTCGAGACAATTTACGTCTACGCCGCCGCACGTGACCTGAGACATCTCGTAAGACATGGTGACGGCATTGGAAAAAATATGTTTTTTTGCGGAGCGGGCAAGCTCCGCGGCGGTGAAACAGCGCGCACGGCGCGCTATTTGGTCGGCAAGTTTGCTTTGCAAAAGTCCGCGGAAAACTCCGTCCCTGCCTGCACCGCAGCTTAGACGGTATTCCAATTCCTCGTTAAGGCGGCAAAAATCCAAAAACGGCAGAAAATCCACTTCCAAATCATACTTTTCGGAAATGCCCGCAACGCGTTCGCGCGCTATCAACGCGGACAAATCGAACATCATAATGCCGCTTAAACCGAAATCCCTGAACTGAATTTCTCCCTCCTGCACGCCAAGTAGCCTGTTTCCCGACAGCAACGCTCCCATTGCTTTGACGCGGACTCCTCCTATGCCCTTCAACGGATTGTCCACTTTCAGAGGCGTCAGAGAAGGCTCCGTGCGCGTTAAATATTTGCCTTCGACAAATCTGTCGAGACGGGGGTTTTCGGTCTGAGAACCGCTTCCGCAGGCTAAAACGACCTTGTCGAACTCCCCGCCGTCGCCGTCGGAGCAAACTACGGTAAATTTCCCTCTTGTTTTTTCTATTCTTTCTACGGCGGCGAAACGGCTTTTCACACCCTCGCGCAAAAGAGCGAAGCGCAGGCAGTCCACCACCGTGGACGCCGTTTCCGTGACGGGATAAATCCTCCCTCTCTCGTCAGGCTCGGTTAGAAACAAGCCCGTGCTTTTGAGAAAGCTTTCGATGCGGCTTTTGGGCACAAGCGTGAAAATTTTTTCCGCAAAACGCGCGTCGTTGTAGACGGAAAAGGAAAGCTCCGCGTTCAAAAGATTGCATCTGCCGCCTCCTGTCGCGCACAGCTTTTTTCCCACGCGGCCGTGTCTTTCGTACAAGGTGACCTCGCCGCCTCTTCTCGCGCATTCTATTGCAAAAACCATACCGGACGCGCCGCCGCCGACAACCGCAGTTTTCATCGCCTTTATTATACTCTCCCGCAGGAAAATTGTAAACGGTTTTTCATTTTTTGTCAAACGGAAAAATCCCCGCACCGCCGATACAGGCGATACGGGGACTTTCCAAGGAAGACATATAAATTCAAAAACAAAACACTTCAAGCCTGTTTGTGAACTTTCTCGTAAAATTCGAGGTAATCGGCAATTTTTTGTTTTGCCTCGTCGGCGTCGCAGATTTTGTTGACCGCCGTATTCTTTCCCTCGAGGGATTTGTAGACGGTGAAAAAGTGCATCATTTCATCCGCCTTGTGGCTGGGCAGCTCGTATATGGATTTGTAGCTGCTGTAAGTAGGGTCGCCGAAAGGCACCGCGATAATTTTTTCGTCCAGATAATTCTGGTCTACCATGGTAATCATGCCAATCGGATAACAGCGCACCGTGCAGTTTGTGTCTATCGGCTCGCTGCACAGCACAAGCACGTCGAGATGGTCTCCGTCCGCCGCCAATGTACGCGGAATAAGACCGTAGTTTGCGGGATAATGAGTGGACGTATAAAGAACTCTGTCAAGCAGAATATAACCCGTTTCCTTGTCAAGCTCGTATTTCATCTTGCTGCCCTTTGTTATCTCAATCAGCACGATGAAATCGTTGGGCGTTATTCTCTCCTTTCTTAT
>OHHU01001291.1_pt1 | contig 11421 bp, 7 predicted proteins | sample 1568151 | NCBI WGS metagenome assembly OHHU01 (sample SAMEA3879572, study PRJEB24766) | human gut metagenome | biome: human-associated habitat; feature: feces | place: USA | collected 1985/1987 | reverse complement strand
AGGAGGCCGATAAAAGCGGCAGAAGCTGCTCCGGCGGATGCCGGATCTCGTGCGGGATGCGGATGCAGAGCGACGAGATCTCCCGGATCCCGGTCACGCGCCCGTCCTGCACGACCGCGCTGCCGCATACGCCGATCCGCACGCCGCCCGGCACGCTCAGAAATCCCTCCCGCAGCTGCTCCTGCACGGCGTACTGCGACTGGGCCGAGGCGGCAAGCAGCGTGCGCTGCAGCTCCTGCTGCGGCGTCCGTTCGCAGTGCGGAAGCGGCTGCTCCACACCTCGCCGCAGGATGGAGGGCACCTGCCCACACCGCAGCCGGATCTCCTCGACCTGCGCCGCGTTCAGCCCGTCCAGCGCCTGCGCCGCCTCCCGCGGCAGGATCTGCAGCACCTGCTTCAGCAACCTGTCCGCCCCCTTCCAGTCCAAGTCTATTGCCGTCCGCGCCGCGATATTCCTCCACCTTGACAAAGCCGCGCTCCCATTGTAAAATTAGTTCGTTCTTCATAAGCCCCAGTAGCTCAGGGGATAGAGCATTCGCCTCCTAAGCGAAGGGTCGGACGTTCGAATCGTCTCTGGGGTGCCAGATGTATCCTTATCCGAGCGCATTGTTTTTTTGAACGGTGTAATTGGGATGATCGTGCATCGATAAAGAAATCCCTCTCCAGTTTTGGAAAGGGATTTCTTTATTTTGCGATATGCGCATAGTATTCCTTTGGTGTACTGCGCCGCCTTCTCCCCCATCAGATCCCGATACCGTCCGTCCTGTGCGGACATTTTCCCCTTGACAGTTTCTCCCGTTTTGGATATACTGTTCTTAGAAGAATCTGCGTCGGCGGCGTTTTTGCCGTCAACCCCGGCAGTGAAAGTCCGGGGAGCGTCGGTTCTTCTTTTTTTGAGTGAGAAGGTATAGACGAAATCACCATCATCCCGTTCCATGACGTCCAGGTTGAAGTCGTAAACGCCGTTCCGACCCGGCTGTGCATCATCGACATAGTTGATTGCATTTACGAAGTAATGCCAGCGCTCCGAACTCTCGTGCATCTGTGTCTGTTTGAATTCGCCTTTGCTGTTTTCATATCTGGATTCATTCGCAATTTCCCAGATATCATTTGCAAGGTTCTGCGTAATCAGGCGCTCCGTTCTGTTCCCGCGCCGGTTTCCATATGCCATTTTCCCGGCAAACCTCTCCCCGTTCGCTTCCCCGTCGAATCTGGCCGTGATCTTCCGCTCCTTGCCATCCTGCAAAATGGTCAGCTGTAGCGGCTTCTTTGCCCATACATCCGTAATCAGGCGATACATATAGGTCTTCTTTTCTTCCACCGTCATATCGCTGCCGAAATCGCTCTTATACGTTTTCAGTCCGTTTTCTCCACGCCCGACCATACTGTATTTCGCCGGCGGCGCTCTCGCGCTGCCGGATTTTTTCTGCCACTGGCCGACCTCGACTTTCACGTCCGCGCGCAGCTGGTTCATGCCGTAGTCCGTGCGGTTCATGCCGACGTAGGCGTCCGTGTCGTCGCCGTAGATCCCGGCGTATGCGTCCACATAGCTCTCGATCATTGCCTTTGTGATCTTGCCCTCGCCCAGCAGCCGCTTCTGGATCTTCGCCGCCACCTCCGGCCAGCGCTTGGCGAGCAAAGTTCTTTCTTCGTCCAACATCGCAACCGCTTTGCTGGGCTGCGATGTTGTTTTTTTACGAAAAAACAGCCGGATATGGTCCGACTGTTTTACATAATATCGGATTTTCGGCAAAAGCTATCCTGACTTGAATGGAAGGCAGGGATCTGTAAATGAAGGGCTTTGCGATGCTGGAGATTGGGAAGGTCGGATGGGTGGAGAAGCCGAAGCCGGTCTGCGGGCCGATAGACGCGGTCTGCCGGCCGCTGGCTGCGGCGGTCTGCACCTCGGACGTACACACGGTCTGGGAGGGCGCCGTCGGCGAGCGGCACGATATGATCCTGGGACACGAGTGCTGCGCGGAGGTCGTTTCTGTGGGCGAACTCGTGCGGGATTTCCAACCCGGCGACCGGGTACTGGTGCCCGCTATCACGCCGGACTGGAGCTCACTGGAGGCGCAGGCCGGGTTTGCCATGCACTCCGGCGGGATGCTGGCGGGCTGGAAGTTCTCCAACATCAAAAACGGCGTATTTTCTGAGTTTTTCCACGTCAACGATGCGGATGGGAATCTCGCGCATCTGCCGGAGGGGATGGACATCACGGAGGCGTGCATGCTCTCCGACATGGTGCCGACCGGCTTTCATGGCGCGGAGCTGGCGGATGTGCAGTTCGGCGATACGGTGCTCGTCGTCGGTATCGGACCGGTCGGGCTCATGGCGGTGGCCGGTGCGGCGCTGCGGGGCGCAGCGCAGATCCTCGCGGTCGGCACGCGGCCGGTCTGCGTGGAGGCGGCGCGGAAATACGGCGCGACCGACTTCATCAGCTACAAAAACGGCCCGATCGACGAGCAGGTGCTGGCGCTGACCGGTGGAAAGGGCGTCGACTGCGCGATCATCGCGGGCGGCGATGTGGATACGTTCATCCCCGTCGTAAAGATCCTGAAGCCCGGCGGGCGGATCGGCAACGTCAACTATCTCGGCAGCGGGGACTATGTGAAGATCCCGCGCGCGGACTGGGGCGTCGGCATGGGCCACAAGCTGATCAACGGCGGGCTCATGCCCGGCGGGCGGCTGCGGATGGAGAAGCTCGCCGCGCTCATGACGAGCGGGCGGCTGGACGTGAAGCCACTCATCACCCACGTATTTGACGGCTGGGACAAGCTGCCGCAGGCGCTGCAGCTCATGAAGGACAAGCCGCAGGACCTCATCAAGCCCGTCGTGCGGTTATGACTCCTCTGCCGCAGCGGTCAGATTGAGATAGTAATATTCGGTCTCCGCGGACAGCGGGACGGCGCTTCCCTGCTCCGCAAACCCGAAATTCTGCCCGTAGATCGTGACCAGACCGTGCGTATCCAGACGCGCGGTCTGGTTTTTCAGCGTCAGTATGCTTTCAGTTGTCATAATTCCATAACCGTCAACTGCATTGTCATAGAAGCCAAAGAAATCAAAGCTGTGCGGTTTCCGGGAAATGACTTCGATGCAGACCGTACCGCCGGTCGGAATGGTCACATCCGCCGCGGCATAGCAAATGCGCTGTATGACGTACGCGTCCTGAAGCAGAGAATCCAGCATTCCCACGCTGTAGCGCTCGGCGGGCGCGGCGGAGCAGACGCCATATCCGGTCAAAAGCTCCGCGGCAGCAAGCCGGTCTACAGCAGCGCTGGAGGCGTCTGTGTCGAGCTGGGCGGCGGCAGTCTGCCGCAGAAAATCTGCAAGAGTCATTTCCGTGCGCGCTGCGGTTCCTTCGAGTGCATCCAGCTCTTTCCCCTGCTCGCAGCTTCCGTCGATGTAGCCCTGCATGGCATAGCCGGACAGATCCTGCCCGAGTACGGCAAGCAGATGCAGGGACTGACCGTGTTCGTTTGTAAAATAGCTGTACTGCGGCTGCCCGGTCGCATCGTCCAAGCCATAACCGTTGATCCCGTAGGTCAGGATCGTCGTCTGTTCCGGGTCTGCGTCGACTGTGATCGCAAGCGTCGCCGCGCTTGCCGTTGTATTGCCGGATGCGGTAAAGGAATAGACGTAGACGGTCTGGTCGGGCAGCGGTTTCGGCGCGAGCGCGTCGGACTGATAGCTGCCGGACAGCAGCGTCTGATATTCCGTCCATCTTTCCGCATGGCGGAGATTCCATCGCTGCTCCGCCTGTTCCGGCTCCGGGCTGGCCGGGCCGAACCAGCCGGGGAACGCGCCGGGATAGATGGCAGTTTCGGTGCCAGCCCCATCCACACTCAGCTGCGGCCGGAGTGCCTCCAGATCGCTGAGGCTGGAGACGAAGGGATAGAGCACCGTCGCCGTACAGGCTTCCCCGGAGCTGTTTTGGATCGTATAACGGTCTGTCACGGTAACGGCGGCCCCATACTCCTCTGCATAAGGCGCACAGTCCAGCAGGATCTCCCGGTCAGCGGAAAGCGCCGGAGCGGCCTGCGCCAGCGTCAGCGGGAAGATCGGGCCCGCGTAGGACATAAAATCTGTCGCGTCCGCCGGTTTGACAGAATCACTGCCGGACGTACCGGCAAGCCCGTCGTCCATCCTGGAAGCTGCGCAGCCGCAGAGCGCGGCAGTCAAAAAGAGCGCAAGGAGCAGCGCCAGGATCTTTCGGATATTTCGCATCGTTTTCCCTCCTGTTTTTCTCTGATATGATAAAAGACGGATTACGGGAACATTGGTTGCATGAATTGGAGGATTCAGATTAAAAACACCCTTGCAGGGACTCTGCAAGGGCGTTCTGGTATCAGCAATAGAAATCCTTGATCTTCTTCGCCCGGGACGGGTGACGGAGCTTACGGATGGCTTTGTTTTCGATCTGGCGGATGCGTTCACGGGTAACGCCGAAGATCTGGCCGACCTCCTCGAGCGTATGCGTCCGGCCGTCATACATGCCGAAGCGCATGCGCAGCACGTCTGCCTCACGCTCGGTCAGCGTGCCGAGGATCTCGGTCAGCGCTTCGGAGAGCATCGCGTTGGACGTGGCGTCGACGGGGCCGGGGGTATTGTCGTCCTCGACGAAGGAACCGATGGTCGTATCCTCCTCGTCACCGACCGGCATGTCCAGAGACAGGGTGTCGGCGGCGGTGCGATTGGCCTCGATGATCTTCTCGATGGGCAGATTCAGCTCAGCGGCGATCTCCTCAAGCGTCGGCTCGCGGCCCAGCTCCTGCACGAGCTTGCGGTTGCAGCGGGTCGCCTTGTTGATGACCTCGACCATATGCACCGGGACGCGGATGGTACGCGCCTGATCGGCGATCGCGCGGGTAATGGCCTGCCGGATCCACCAGGTCGCATATGTAGAGAATTTGTTTCCCTTTGTATAGTCGAACTTGTCGACTGCGCGGATAAGGCCGGTGTTGCCCTCTTGAATGAGGTCAAGGATATGCAGGCCGCGGCCGGCATATTTCTTCGCGATGGAAACGACCAGACGCAGGTTGGCTTCCGTCAGCTTATTTTTGGCGCTCTGGTCGCCCTCGGCGACGCGGCGTGCAAGCTCCTGCTCCTCCTCAGCGGAGAGCAGGGGAACCTGACCGATCTCCTTGAGGTACATTCGCACGGGGTCGTCCAGATTATATTCGGCGGCCAGCTCTACGGGGTCGACCAACGTTTCCTCTTCTTCCAGCTCGGAATCGGGAATGTCGATGTCGTCATCCAGCAGGTCGGGTATATCGCCACTTTCGGGTTCGGAACTGACGATCTGAATGCCGATGGATTCAAAGGTGTCGTAGATCTGTTCGATTTTTTCGACGGAAAGGTCGAGTTTTTCCAGTGCCGCAAGCAGTTCCGAAGATGACAAAACGCCATCCCGGCGACCTTTACTGATCAGGGCGGTGAGCGGTGCCATCAGTTCTTCATTCGGCTTGCTGCTTTTCTTTGAGTTGGACATAATGCACTTCCTAGCATCAATCAATCATTTACACTCTAGGGCGTATCTAATTCATTATACATTGCTATTTTTGATAAAGCAATAGGTTTTTGACGAAAAAAACAGAAAAAACTGTCTTTTTTGCAAATGCAAGGGAAATCAAGGCGGGGAAAAGAATTTGGCGGCCATCCCACAGGATACCCGCCAAATCCAAAGCTCATACCGATTTTTGAAAAGTTTTATTTCTCCAGTTCGGTCCGCACGGCGGCGAGGAACTCGTCGGAGGTCAGAACCTGCGGCGTGCCGTTCTCCCAGAGCGCTGCGAGATCCTTGGTCATACGGCCGGACTCGATCACGCGCAGGCAGGCGGTCTCCAGTTTTTTTGCAAAGGCGCACAGCGCAGGCGTATCGTCCAGCTCGCCGCGCTTGTTCAGCGCGCCCGTCCATGCAAAAATCGTCGCGATGGGGTTCGTGGAGGTTTTTTCGCCGCGGAGATAGCGGTAGTAGTGCTGGGTCACGGTACCGTGGGCGGCTTCGTATTCATACTTGCCGTCCGGGGAAACCAGAACGGAAGTCATCATGGCAAGGCTGCCGAAGGCAGTGGAAACCATGTCGCTCATCACGTCGCCGTCGTAGTTCTTGCAGGCCCAGATAAAACCGCCCTTGCTGCGGATGACGCGCGCGACGGCGTCGTCGATCAGCGTGTAGAAATAGGTGATGCCGGCGGCTTCAAAGGCAGTCTGATACTCGGCCTCGTAGATCTCCTGGAAAATCTGCTTGAAGGTGCCGTCGTAGATCTTGGCGATGGTGTCCTTGGCAGAGAACCAGAGATCCTGCTTCGTGGCCAGCGCGTAGTTGAAGCAGGCACGGGCGAAGGAGGCGATGGAGGTGTCCTTGTTATATTGCCCCATCAGAACGCCGGGACATTCAAAATCATAGATCGTCTGGCGGGATTCCCTGCCGTCCTTGTCCGTGAAAACCAGCTCCGCGCGGCCTTCCGGAACGCGCTCTTCCGTGGCGCGGTAGATGTCGCCGTAGGCATGACGCGCGATGGTGATGGGCTGCTCCCAGTTGCGCACGACGGGGTGAATGCCGTCGACCAGAATGGGCGCGCGGAAGACCGTGCCGTCCAGCGCGGCGCGGATGGTGCCGTTCGGGCTTTTCCACATCCCGTGGAGCTTGTATTCCTCCATGCGCTGGGCGTTGGGCGTGATGGTTGCGCATTTGACACCGACACCGTAATGCTTGATTGCCTTGGCGGCGTCCAGCGTGATCCGGTCGGCGGTGCGGTCGCGCTCCGGCAGACCGAGGTCAAAATAGATCGTTTTCAGGTCGATGTACGGCTCCAGAAGCTGCTGCTTGATCTGCTTCCAGAGGATCCGGGTCATCTCGTCGCCGTCCAGCTCGACCAGCGGTGTTTTCATTTCAATTTTTTGCATGGCAGCCTCCTTTGCCGCGGGGTGGTTGATCAGCACGCAGCGATGAATGGGCGTGCCGAGTGCGTAAAATTTTTCCTCATAGCCGGTCATGATGCCGACCGGGCCGTTTGCGTGCAGGTCGCGGGTCAGCTCGCGAATCTCCAGCCCGCAGGCTTCAAACTCGCCGAGCGACCACTCGAACAGGCCGGCGTTGTCGGTCTTGAAGTGAATCTCGCCCTCCGGGCGGAGGATCCGCTTGTATTTTTCCAAAAAAGTCCGGAAGGTCAGGCGGCGCTTTGCATTTTTCTTGCGCGGCCAAGGGTCGCAGAAGTTCAGATAGAGCAGGTCAACTTCGCTGTCCGCAAAATAATCCTGCAGTTCCGTTGCGTCGATGGAGAGAAAAAAGACGTTTTTCAGCCCCATGGAGAGCGCCTTTTCCATGGCGAGCAGCAGAGCCTCCTGCACCTTTTCCACGGCGATGATCAGGACATCCGGCTCTGCCGCGGCGGTTTCCACCGTGAATTTGCCCTTGCCGCAGCCGACTTCCAGACGCAGCTCCTTTGCACCCGGCAGCAGGGAACGCCATTTGCCCCGAAGCTCCGTACCGTTCTGAATCCAGACGGGGGCACAGGCCTGCATCCGCGGCTCCAGATTGTTTCTCTTTCTCATTCTCATCGCGCAACACCTCATATTTGACAATCTGCAAGAATTATAGCAAATGTTCGCCCGGAGGTAAAGTATTTTCTTGCTTTTTTGCCGGCGCTGTATTATAATGTGCAGGAAAGAATCGCATATGGATTTCCGGGTGTAGCTCAGATGGTAGAGCGCGTGGTTTGGGACCACGAGGCCGCTGGTTCGAGACCAGTCACTCGGACCAGAAAACCCGCTGAAATCGCGAGATTTCGGCGGGTTTTCTATGTAAGTTGTTTGAGTTTCGCGAAACGCTATTCTTTGATTATCGCGGCACAGGATTTGCGCTGCGGATTCGATCTTCCGTGGGGCTCCGTAATCGGTTTGTCAATCTTGGCTCGTCCCACTGCTGACGATCTGTGCGACGGTTTGACGGAACTCGTCCAAACCGGAAAAACCACCATACTGTTCCCGGATGCGAACGAGCTCTTGGCATTGCGGAAACGTCAGACCGTCCAGCGCAAAGAAATCTACGTCTGTTGCGGCATTTACATTGATTTTCAGCCGGGTCGAATGCTCCGAATCCCATGGAACAGGCCGAACGGGCTTGTTTGCTTCAATCCAGATGCTCTTGTAAATTGCATCGTCCAATCGACGCGCCCCACTTTGAAGCTCCGTAAGCCAGATTTCTTTTTGCGAAGCAGCCTGCTTGCAAAGCCGCACGATTTTCTCCATATCACCCTGACGACCAACACGGTAGAGTTCTCCAAACATCTGCTGTGCAGCAGGATCTACGGTAACAAAGTTCGTCACTCTTGCAAAAATGTCCATCAGAATATCCCGATCAGCTTCAAAGGCATCCAGATAATTTTGAACAAAATCCGTAAACAGGGTTTCGCGGCGCCAATCCAGCTGCATCATTGCCCAAAGAATTTTCACATACAGGTTCGCTGTGGGAGAAAGGCGATCTGCGTCACAGCCAAACCTGTGGTACACCTGCGCAGGCGCGGGACTGTGCTTCAGGTCTGCACTGCGGTACATTTGATAGAAGAAGGAAGCGATCAACCCCTCGCTGGACACGGCTTGCAGCCCGTTTTTCAAATGCTCCGGCAGAAAGGCAGAGGATGTAATGTGCGCCATGTGCAGCTGCTGATAGGATGCAAAGTCCTCCGCTTCCGGCACAGCAGTCAGGTACAGAAAGCGGTTGTTCTTCACACCATGCACCCGCAATGCGCTGTCCCTGCTGCACAGCCATGCGCCAAGATCATACCCATTGTCAAAGAAGCCTTCCTTTCGCTTGCCGAGAAGCTCCTGGCTGACGATTTCCAAATGCTCCGCGAAGCCTTCCAGGAACGCGAGGAAGGGATCGGTGATGGCTGTGCTGGTGTGGAAGCGGTTGGACTGGGAAAGCGCGGGCCGGTAGCCCATCCGGTGCATCCAAAGATGGGAAAGCTCGTGTGCAAAGATCTCATCGATCTCTGAGTGCCGCAGATCCTCCCAGTTTGTTTCAAGCGCCAAAAAGCAAAGTTCCGGGTATTCCTGCACCTCCTGCCCATTCTCCAACCGGAGCCCAACCGCCTCGCGGGGATCCGTGCAGTCCGTGACGATCACAAGCGGAGCCTCACAGCCGAGGGCGTGATCCAGCATTTGATGAAGGGCTAAAGAAAAGGAAATTGCTTCGCATTCCATAATTTTTTGAATGGCGATGTGCTTTTCGGAGTCATTCGGCAGCACCCGCGCACAGTACAACGGTTTCCCATCCGAGGTATAGCTGGCTTCTGTCGAAAGTGCTTCAGCATAAACGATCATTCTTCTCAACCCTCTAATCCAATTTATTTTATTATTTTATTATAGCAAAATCACACCCAAAACACAATCGTAGCCGCCCAAAGTGTGGGCGGCTGCGTTCTGTTCGTCCAATCAGTGAGCATCAGCCTTCTGCCGTTTCAACTCCGCCAGCTCCGCTTTCATCTCCGCAATCAGCACCTTCAGCTTCTCCTCACATTCCTCGCGCGTATGCGCATACACATTCCGCGCGTGCTTCTTGCCGTCGATCCATGTCGGGGAGTAGCGGCCTTCAAACAGGTGGTCGTTGATCTGGCTGATGCAGCCCGTGCCGGGCTTGCGGACCTTGCCCATGTAAGGCTGAAAGTCAACGATGGCGGGCGTATTCGCCTGCGGCGCAGGCTCGTCCGGAAGTTCTGCCTTTCCGATGCCGCAGTCGATCTTCCGCGCAGCGGCGTGCTGCATGTCGTCGGTAACGTGCGTATAAATGTCCAGCGTCGTGGCCGCCGACACATGTCCCAGCATGGCGGAGAGCGTTTTCACGTCCATCCCATTTTGCAGCGCCAAGGTCGCGAATGTGTGTCTGAGGTCGTGAAAACGCACCTGTTTGCAGTTTGCATGCTCCAGAATCAGCTGCAATCGGTCGTAGACCGAACCGGGGTTGAGCGGCAGATCCTCCAGCACCGGCGACGGGAACATCCAGCGGGAGTGGACGCTTTCGCGGTATTCTTTCAGCACCTGCACGACGGCGGGCGGCAGCACCAGCTTGCGGATGGAGCTTTTCGTCTTCGGCACGCTCATGACAATCTTGCCGCGAACCAGACTGACCTGTTTGCTGATCGTGAGGACGCCCGTTTCAAAATCGAGGTCGTCCCATTGCAGCGCCAGCAGTTCCCCGCGCCGCAGACCAGTCGCCAGATCCAGCAGGAATAGTTCATAGTAACCTTCGGCTTTCGCCTGAATGAGAAACCGCTGCAATTCGTCCCGCGCCAGCACCTGCATCTCACGCGCCTTTTTGGGCGGCAGCTTGCAGCCCTCGGCAGGATTGGTGCGGATAAGTCCATCCTGTACAGCCCTTTGAAGCGCCGAGCGGCAGGTCGCGTGGCACATCCGCACCATACGGTCAGACAGTCCCTCGCCGTAGCACTCCGTGCGCGTCTTGCGTCCGCTCTTTTTCAGCCGCGCGTAAAACTGCTGTAGGTCGTTCTGCGTCAGCCTGTTCAGCGGAATCTCGCCCAGCTCCGGCTTGATGTGCAGGCGGATGCGGTCTTCATAGCCGGACTGCGTCGAGGTGCGGATGTTCGGCTTGCAGTGCGTTTCATACCAGTAATCCAGCCAGTCTGCAAAGCGCATCTCCGGCCGCAGCTTGTCCGACGGAATGCCGCCGAGCTGCGTTTTGAGTGCCGCCAGCTTTTCCGCGCACTCTCGCTTGCTCTTGCTGAAGACAGCCTTTGTTTTCGGGTAGCCGTGATCATCGTAGCCGACGACATACCGACCCTCCCAGCGCCCGTCCGCGCGCTGACGGATCAGTCCGTCGCCTGCTTTTCGCTTCTTTGCCAAGGCTTCAGCTCCTTTCCGAATAGATCCTCCATGAAGCCGCCGACGATGCCGCCCGCGGCTTCGCGCATATCCGGCGTAACGTGCGTATAGGTGTCGAGCGTGAAGCTGGCGTTCGTGTGCCCCAGAATCCCCGCCAGCGTTTTCGCGTCCACGCCGCTGGTGAGCGCGTGTGTCGCGAACGTATGCCGAAGATCATGAAAGCGAATGCTCGGCAGGCCCGCTTCCTCCAGCAGCGTTTTGAGCCGCCGGTATGCCGTCCCCGGATTCATCGGCAGCTCCGGGCTGGCCGGCTGCGGGAAAATCCACTGGCTGATGGAGGCTTTCTTCCGCGCCCGCAGCAGTGCAGCGACGCTCTCCGGCAGGATGATCGTGCGGTTGCCCTGGCTCGTTTTCGTGTCACCGAGGGCGTAGACGCCCTGCCCCTTGCTGTGCAGCGTCCGGGAGATTCCGAGTGTCCCGGCCTTCGCGTCGAAGTCGTGCCACATGAGCGCGCAGATCTCGCCGCGCCGCAGGCCGGTCATAAGCTCCGTGTAGAAGAAATCCCGCCAGACATCGTCG
>OHHU01001290.1_pt1 | contig 11429 bp, 7 predicted proteins | sample 1568151 | NCBI WGS metagenome assembly OHHU01 (sample SAMEA3879572, study PRJEB24766) | human gut metagenome | biome: human-associated habitat; feature: feces | place: USA | collected 1985/1987 | reverse complement strand
CCCCGCGCGATTCGATCCTGCACCACAAACGGATCATGCGCGCGTCGTTCGTGGCGCTCGATCCCCGCACGGGGTATGTCAAGGCGTATGTCGGCGGCCCCAACTTCCGCTATTTCAAGTACGACATGGCCAAGCAGGGCAAGCGGCAGATCGGATCGACCATCAAACCCTTCGTCTATACGTTCGCCATCGACCACCTGGGGCTGACGCCCTGCACGATGGTGCCGAACCTGCCCGTGACGATCGAGACGGCCAACGGTACGGCCTGGTCGCCCAAGGAAGCGGGCAAGGTCGAGTACGACGGCGTGATGCACCCGCTGCGCTGGGGGCTCGCCCGCAGCCGCAACAACTACTCGGCGTGGATCATGAAGCAGGCCAAGCAGCCCGCCGCCGTGGCCGACTTTATCCATAACATGGGCATACGCAGCTTTATCGACCCCGTGCCGGCTCTCTGCCTCGGTTCCTCGGAGTCGAACGTCTTCGAGCTGGTGAGCGCCTTCTCGACCTTCGCCAACGAGGGCGTGCATACCGATCCCATCTTCGTGACGCGCATCGAGGACAGGCAGGGCAACGTCATCGCCAACTTCATCCCCCAGTCGCAGGATGCCGTGAGCGAGCGCACGGCCTATACGATGCTGACGATGTTGCAGGACGTGGTCAACTCGGGTACGGCCGGGCGGCTGAAATGGCAGTTCGGGCTCAACGACATGGAGATCGGCGGCAAGACGGGCACTTCGAACAAGAACCGTGACGCATGGTTCATGTGCGTGGCGCCCAAACTGGTGGCCGGCGCATGGGTCGGCGGCGAAGACCAGGCAGTGCATTTCGTGGCGGGCGGCGAGGGCAGCGTGATGGCGCTGCCGATCGTGGGCGACTTCATGAAACGGGTCTATGACGACGGGCGCCTCGGCGTGAGCCGCGCCGACCAGTTCATCCGTCCGGCGATGATGCCGCGCTACGACTGCGACGAGGAGGTCGATCCCGACGAACGCCCTACGGAGCCCGGGATCGCCGAGGACGACAATTTCTTCGATTGACAGGGTTGCCGATGGATATGGCGAAGGGGCGGATCTCAGATCCGCCCCTTCGCGTTTTTTCCTGCGGGGAGCCTGCCGGGAGACATCTTTACGGGATGTCCCGCCGTGCAGCCTGCCCCGGGTTACTCTTCGGCCCGGAAGGGAACCTTCACGTCGTGGGGCATGGTAACGGCAGTTGCGGCCTGCCGTTCTTCGATGCCCATTGCGTTGGCTACCGAACGTCCCGACGGCCCGTAGTCCGTGGATTTGCGTACCATCGTGTAAGGCCCGACGAAGAAATCCTGGTAGGTGTAGGGATCCATGGCCTGCAAGTAGTAGTTCGACCCGTTCTTGACGTTCCAGAAGTCGGCGGACACGATCGTGAACGTACCGCCGCCGGAGAGCGAACCCTCACGGCCCGTGATGTTGCCCTTGCCTTCCCCGTCCGGTTTCGCGTAGAGCAGGTACGCACTCGTGTTGAGCAGCCCGTAGGCGTTTGTCTGGTGGTTGAGGATACGCGGGAGCAGCGTCAGTGCCCCGCCGTCGCCGAGCGTGCCGACCTCGCGTTTGAACAACTGGAAGCCTTTGGTCGAACTGACGTAATTCGCATCGACTTCGTAGTCGTCCTTGATGACCGTATAACCCCATCCCCGTACGAGATAGGTGCCGTCGATCGTCCTCGGACGAATTTCGATGTCGAAGCTGTACGCGGTCTTCGATTTCTCGGACGAGGTCGATGTGACAGTCCATGTACCCAGCCATGCCTTGTACCCGTCGGCCATCGTATCCGGCAGTGTGCCCGTCGTCACGCTCTGGCGGAATATCTTGGTCGTTGAGGCCATGGTCGTTGCGTCGATACCGAAACCGACGAGGATATATTCCGCCTGGTCGTACAGGTAGTTGAACGTGAGTGTTTTCTCACCCGAGTAGAGGTCGCCGGCCGCAAGCAGGTCGCAGATCGCGTTCCGCAGTTGCTTGTCGGTATAACCTGCGATCTCCGAAGGCAGGAACGCCGCCACGTAGTAAGTGTCGGAATTGGATGGGGTTACAGTCACTTTGACCGTATTGAAGGTCGTTTCGACCGCCCCGTATGTGAGGATATTGTCCGAGGTAACGGGTTTGGGGCCCGAAATGATGAACGAATCGTCCTCGTTGGCAAAATAGTACTCCTCCTTCAGATCGAGCTTCTGGGCAGTGACCCCGTTGATCGTCAGCGGTTCGTACAGCTCGATGCCGGTCTTGGTGTAGATGAACGGCGCGGCGTAGCTTTCGATGCCTTTGTCGGTTTCCTGCCTGATCGTGAGGTTCCGGTAGAGGAACTTGCCCTCCGAGGTGGTGATACACTCCAGCGAGTCGCCCTTGACGACGCAGACATAAGAGGGGAACTCCATGTCCGAGGCAGCGTTCTTGTATGCCTGCATTTCGGATGCCCAGTCGCTGGTTTCCAGCGGCGTGAGGGTGTAGAGGCTTCCAGATTTGACACCTCGCAGCATCACCTTTTCGGGTGTTGCGCTCAGGACAGTCCACAGGTAGTCGCCTTCCAGCCCCTTGTAGTTCGACCCGTACCCGTCCGGATTGCGCGGGTGGGCGAAATAGTTGATCAGCTCGTTTTTCGTGTCGATCGCCAGCGTGGGACCCGCTTCCTGCCCTACGGAATAGAGGCTGGTGGCGGTCGTCGACGCGCTTTCGATCTCCGAGCTGACGGTTACCGTGCCGTCGTCGAATTTGAAGAAAAGGTTGAACCCCCCGAAGGTCTGTGTGGGGTTGGGGTAGTATTTCACGGCCCAGCCGTTCTCCGCGCCTTCGAGCACGGAGATGGCGTTCTTGACGGCCTCTTCGATCCGGGCGCTGGCGCTTTTGTCAAAATAATCCTCCTCCTCTTTCAGGCACGAACTCAGCACCAGGGGGAACAGCCCCAGAAGTATTATCGCTAATTTTTTCATGGCTCAGTTTTTTTTAGTTAGTCGTCGAGGGATTCCAGATCCATGTCGGGGACTTCGTCCGCACGGCGCAGTACCGACTCGCGCAGTTCGTCGATGTTGATGTTCCAGCTGTTTTGCAGGTAGTTGCGGACGATCTCGAATTTCTGGTTGATGATGGCCGCACCGTCGGCGCCGGCCGTCGTGAGCAGTTTGTCCCAGGCTTCCTGCGGGCGGGTGACGTAGATCGAGATCAGTTCGACGAAGTCTTCCGTATCTTCGGAGCCTGCATAGCGGCTGATCAGCCCGACCTGGAGTGCCGAGGCGTCCGTTTTGTAGGTATCCCAGCAGGAATCGCCCACATAGAGCGTTCCGGTGATCTCCTTGAAGTCGGTGGTATAGGGCTTGGTCTGGTTGAGGATGTGCCCGAACTCGTGGTGGATCGTCTTGAAGTAGTTCGTGCTGGCGTCGATCGAGGCTATTTGCAGGGCATCCACATTGAAGAGCGTGATCTTCTTGCCTCCTTCCGCCGTGCCGAGGATGATCGAGCCGTTGCTCTTGTAGGCCGGCGAACCGGTGAGGAAGATGATCTTCGGGAAGTAAGCACGGATGAAGTCCCGGCTGCCCGTCACTTCGTCATAGGGCTCAAGGCAGAGTGCGATGACCAGCTTGGCCAGCGCGATCGACTGGTTGTAATCGGCGGGCGTCAGGTAGTAACCCATGCTCGACTCGATGTCCGTGTAGCGGTATTGGAATTCGATGTTGTAGGGCGCGAGGTAATGCCTGTCGAGCCAACGGTCGAAATCGTTTTGCACGACTTGCGGCGGCTGGATCACGCTCGTGGAACTCAGGTCGTCTTCCGAGCAGGCTGCGAGTACCGCGGGGAAGAGAAGCAATACGAGGAAATATATGAGGTTCTTTTTCATAATCGAAAATCTTTTTTATCGTTTTTACCGGGGGTTGGCCGTCAGTCCGGCGGCGATGACGTCGGGCGGCAGTTGCAGGCAGCGGCGCGGGTCGCGGTTGCCGCCTTCGTCGGTCATCGTGTCGGTCACCTTGACCAGAGTATCCTCGTCCTGGTCGATCAGGCGGCGGTAAAGGGTGATTCCGTAGCGGCGGGTGTCGAACCAGCGCATGCCCAGGTGCATGAATTCGATGCGACGCATGAAGAGAATCGCATGGATCATGTTCTCCTGCGTGCCGGGGTCGATAACGAAGCCCGGGTTGAGTTTTTTCTTGGCCGTACGATACATGTTCTTCAGGTCGTCCTCGGGTTTTTCGGGATCCTTGGGCGTCATGTCGTAGCCCAGGGCATCTGCCCATTTGTTGATCGACTCTTCGGTCAGTCCTTTGTAGTAAGAGGCGGTGAGCTGGTTCTGCGCCCACATGTTCATGTCGGCCAGGGCGGCCGGATAGTCCTTTTTCATGATATAGGCCTCGGCACGGTTGAGCAGCGCTTCGTCGCCGCTGGCCACCACGAACAGCGAGTGGGTGAAGCCGATGGTATTCGAAGAGGTACGGCACCCGCGGAAGCAGGTAGCGCCCTGACCCGTATACCCATGTGCGGAGCTTCCAGCCGTACTTGCTGCCCAGGGGGCTCATCGTGGTCGCGGATGTCTCGATCGTCTCGTAGGCGGCGATCGACTTGCCGTGCGTGTAACGGTTCTGGCTCCCGTAGTTGCAGAAAATCGCGCCGGCATTGGAAAGTCCCGTCGAGATAAGGTAGTTGGCCTTCAGCGACGTGGAGTTGTACGCTTTCGAAATGTCGTTCAACGGGTTGCGCGGGAATGCGGCCAGGTAATCGAGGTCGCGGAGCTGCGATTTGGGATCCGACCCGAGCGCCATGCTTGCGTATTTGATGGCGTTGTCCCAGTCCTCGTGGAACAGGAAGACGCGCGATGCGAAGCAGCAGGCGGCCTTGTAGTTGAAATGGTACTTGGGAGCCGAGTAGATCGCGTCGTCGATGAGCGGGATGCCGGTTTCGATGTCCTCGATCATCTTTTCGTAGACCCCGGCTACCGTTCCCCGGCTGTATTTCGGGTTCAGCTCGGTTTCGGCGTGTTCCATATAGGGTACTCCGAGGTCGTCCGGGTGGTTGGTGTTGTAATGCATGCAGAACATGTTGACCAGTACCCAGTGGGCGTATGCGCGGCAGATGAGCGCCTCGCCTTTGGCGGCCTGGAGCTTGGCTGTCTTGGCACCGCCCAGTTCCTCGATGGCCGCGAGCGCCTGGTTGGCCGCGGCGATCGCCGTATAGGCATCGCCCCATACCGCGTTGGGGTTTTCATTGGTTTCGACCGAACTTACTTCCTGCCAGTTGTAGAGCTCTTCCTGAAGTTGGTTGTAACTCTTTATCGAACCATAGTCGTCGACGTTGTCCGACGAGAACTCGGCGCACATGTTATAAGTATTGTCCGGGTAGGCCGACACCAGCATCTTGACGACCTTTTCTTCGGTATCCAGTTCGGCGCGGCTGTCGGGCATCTTGTCCAGGAAATCGTCGCATGACGCGAAGGCAATGGCAGCCAGCGCGAGGCCGAACGTATAGAATATGCTTTTTTTCATCTTGTTGTTCTCTTTGAAGTGTTAGGGACTATAAGCCGATGCGGATGGTCAGCGTGAACTGGCGGGGAACCGGTGCCGCGACACCTCCGGTGTTGAAGAACTCCGGATCCTGGCCGTTGAGTTTCTTGTCCGCGTAGATCAGGAAGAGGTTGGTCGCCTGAAATTTTACGGAGAGGCTCTGGAACTTCAGCTTCGAGATCAGCTTTTTCGGGAAATCGTAGGTCAGCGATATCTCCTTCATGCGGATGAAGTCGCCTTTGGCGATGCGAGCCGTCGAATAGTTGTAGGCGCTGTAAGCGCGCGACAGGTTGTTGTTGTCGTGGTACATGCGCTGGGAAAGGATCGTCGGGATGTTTGTTTTCTTTTCGTCGCCCGTTACCATCCAGCGGTTCTTGAATTCGCGCGGCATAGCCGTGAGATCCGAATAGTAAGACTTGAATACGGGGTTGAGGCGCACCACGTTGCCGAACGAGTAGGTGATGAAGACGTTCAGCTTGAGCCCTTTCCACTGGAAGACGTTGCCGAACGACCCCATGTCGGTCGGGTCGACCGAACCCGAGTACTGGAGGAAAGAGAGGTTTTCACGCTCCTGGAAGTTGATGCCGGTCGTCGAGACGTCGCCGTTCTGGTCGAGGAATGTCGGGAGACCGATCTCGTTCAGCCCCATGAAGGGGATCGAGAAAAGCGACCGTACGGGGTAGCCTTCCAGCGTGAACCCGCTGCCCGCCACCAGATCCATCACGCGCACCGAGGTCTCGAGTTTGCTCACCTCGTTGTGGATGTGCGAATAGATGAAATCGGTCGTCCAGCTGAAATTCTTGGTTTTGATGTTCTTGGTCGAAAGGCTGATTTCGATGCCGTTCGATTTCATCTCGGCGACGTTGCCCTTCTTCTTGATGATACCGCCGATGCCCTGCGTTGTCACGTCGCCGATCAGGTCGAAGTTGTTACGTTTGTACCAGTCGACTACCAGGTTGATGCGGTTGTTGGCAAAGCCCATGTCGGCCCCGATGTTGAGCTCGTGTTTCTTCTCGTAGGTGAGCGACGAGTTCTCGAGGTCTTCGATCTTCAATCCCGATTCGCCGTCGCCGGCCGACGGCCTCCAGGGGGTGTAGGCGTTGATCACCACGCGCGAGTTGGTCACCGTCGACGGGCCGCGGTCGGCAGTGAGCGAATAGGACGCCTTCAGCGACAGGTGCGACAGCGCGGGCTGTGCCTTCTGGAACCAGGACTCTTCATGCAGGTTCCATGCGCCTGAAATATTCCAGGTGGGCAGCCAGCGCGACTTGCGCGACTTGCCGAGCTTGTTGGTGCCTTCGTAGCGGAACGTGCCGTTCACGGTATAGCGCCCTTTGTAGGAATAGGTGCCGTTGAAGTAGTAGGCGTTGTTGCGGTAGTAGGTGTCGCCCAGCGTGTAGTATTTAGACCCTTCTTCCTGTCCCTTCTTGAAGATCCGGTAGTCGTAGAACGGCGTCATGCCCATGTCGTATTGCAGGCCCCAGCCGCGGAACCAGGTGTTGTGGCGGTCGGCCGAGTTGACCTCCATACCCGCGAACAGGTTGATGATGTGGGCGTTCTTGATCGTCGTGTTGTAAGTCGCCGTAAGACGGAAGTCGTACGAGTACATCTTGCGGTCGTCACGTTCGTAGATGCCGCCCACCGGCAATACGACCTCTTTTACGGCATAGGGGTTGTCGGGATCCTTATAGAGGAACGGGTTGTTGTTGCGCACGGTCGTCGGGGAGTCGGTGCGGTAGGCCGTCGCCTGGTTCGATTCGTCGGTGATGTGGTGTTCCTGCACCGTCGCGTTGTATTTCACGGCGGCCAGCGCAGCCAGCTCGAGTCCCTTGACGGGCTCCCACTTCAGTTCGGCCTGGAATTTCGTGTCCACCACGTCCAGATCCATGTAGTTGGCATCCAGTTCGTGGAGGATGTTGAAGGGGGCGTAGTTGCGCGTGTAATAGGCGTCTTTGTCCAGCGTACGCGAGGTGTTCATGGCGTACGAATAGGGGTTGATGTCGAAGTCGCGCTTCACGGTGCCCGTTACGGCGTCCGTAGTGCTGGAAAGCGTTCCCGGCGCTTTCTGTTTACGGTAGGACGCATTCGAGATCAGGTTGAGGGTGAGGTTGTCCAGAATGTTATAGGTCGCGTTGAGGTTGGCCGTGTAGCGCGAAACCTTGCTGGTCTTCGTCCATCCCGGGTCGTACAGGGCGCTCAGCGAAGCGTAGTAGGACGATTTCTCGGTTCCGGAAGTGAGGCTCACCGAGTGGCTGTGCATGATGTTGTTGTTGAACAGCGCCTGGAACCAGTCCGTATTGCGGTATTCGGCCGAACGCAGATAGCCTGTGATCGCTTCGGGCGTATTCTCCATCAGGGAGGCGGAGATCAGGTTGTACATCCTGCCGTAAACGCCGCTCTCGGAACGGTTGGCCGTTTCGGCGAGGTTCAGCCAGCCCTTTTTGCGCATCTCTTCGTAAACGGCCATCTGATCCTGCGAATTCATGATGTTGAATTCGTTGTACGAGGGGATCATGCGGTAGGTGAACTCACCGGTGTAGTTGATGCGGCTGACGCCTGCACGGCCTTTCTTGGTGGTGATGACGATGACGCCCGCCATGGCGCGTGCGCCGTAGATCGAGGTGGCGGAACCGTCTTTGAGGATGTTGAAACTTTCGATATCCTCGGCATTCAGGCCTGCGATGGCCGAAGAGATCAGTGTCGTGGCGTCGCCCGACGAGAGCGCATCGGCGTCGATGTCCACCACGTCTTCCATAATGATGCCGTCGACGACCCACAGCGGTTTCGAGCTTCCGAAGATCGACGTGGCACCGCGGACGCGGATCTTGGGTGCGGTACCGAATGTACCGGAAACATTCTGGACGGAGACGCCGGCCGAACGGCCTTCGAGGCCGCGGCTGATGTCGGCCATGCCGGAAAGTTTCACGTCATCGGCGACGAGCTGGTCGGATGCCCCGGTGAAGAGGCGCTTGTCCGTCTTGGTCATACCCGTGACCACGACTGCTTCCACGGCCTGGGCATCGGGTTCGAGCTTTATACGGACATTGGGGGTGATGGCTATTGTCCGGGTCTTATAACCCACATAGGAAACCTGTAATTCCCCCCCCCCCCTCCGGCGGGAAGGTCTTTGAGTACAAACTCACCATTGACATCGGTCGAAGTGCCGAGTGTCGGGCTGTCTTTCACGATCACGGTCGCCCCGATTACCGGGGTGTCGTTCTCGTCGACAACGCTACCCCTGACCGTTCTGGTCTGGGCCGACGCTGCCGCCATGAAGAAGACTGCCATCAGCGATAGGAGAATCTTTCGTCTCATAGGCAATAATTATTAATTAAAGGATTAAGTATGGGGGCCTTTGCAGGCCGGGTTTGAAAACGAGCAAACATTCCCTGTACGGAGACGGGAGCGAGTTCCGTGTACGGTTCGCGGGGATTGTAGCGTGCCGGAAAGGTTGCTGGCGGCGGTTTGCCGTGGCAAACGGATTTTCCGGGAGCCGCAAATTACGGGATCGCCCGTGTGGGCAGGTTTCCGTAAGCAGACATTCGTAGAGTTGATGGAGGGTGCCGAATCCGGGGCAATGAACCGTCCGGGTGTTTGCGAAGCAGGATGGTCGGCAGTTCGACTGTGGCCGTTGAATACCGGAGGATTCGGCGTGGCGGAGAGTGTTCCCCTTTTATTGCCTTTATATTAAAGGTCCCTTATATACAAGGTTGTTTCCGGCGAAAATACGGAAGGCGGCCTGTGCCGCCGGACAAATCTGGCACTTAATCACTTTCCGCGAATCTCCCGTGCGGAGCGGCAACGAGTAGAAATTTTTCATGGCTTCCAGATTTTTGATGGGTGTTCTGTCCTGCCGGTAAATTTTTAGTATATCCGGTTATACAAAATTATGTTTTTGTATCCTTTGTGGAGTATGAATTCATCTGAAAATAGTATGATTATATATCGGAAATGCGGTTGTTATGCCCTGATTTATTGCCGATTTGCTTTCTTTTCCCTATTTTTACATGGAAACGGAGTATGTTTTTATCTAACCGTCTTATGCACCTGAGGTATCTGTTGCTGGTCGCCGTGTGCGTCGCGGTACCGGCGTTGTCCCAGAATATTTGCCGTATCTCGCACCGCGAGGGGTTTTCGAATTGTTCCATCCTCTCGCTTGCGCAGGATGCGGACGGATATGTCTGGGCCGGGAGTTGTGACGGACTGAACCTTTGGGACGGGCATTATGCCCGGAACTTCCGGCTTTCCGGTAACCTGGTGCAGGAGATCGTCGCTACGGACGACGGCTACCTGTGGGTGCGCACCAACTATGGGGTCGACCGGGTCGATGCACGGGCCCGAACCGCCGAACTGCATGCCGACTTCCCGCGTGTTTACCAATATACGGCACGGAGCCGTGACGAGGCGTTCTTCCTGTATAAAGGGCGTTTGTACGGGTATGTCGCCTCCGAGTCGCGTTTCGAACCGCTCTGCGGAGTCGATGCCGACGATGTATTGCGCATTTGCCTCGACCCGGACGGGGTGCTCTGGTTCGTGCGGCGCGACGGCATGGACTGCGCTCCGGTAGTTTATGACGCCGAGGGGCGTGCGGTGCTGGGGGCGTGGAAACACATTCCGGTGCGCAACGGTATTTCGTTCGTCCGCTATGACGGTGACCGCACGGTCTATTTCGTCGACGGTGCGGGCCGCCTCTGCCGTTTCGATACCGAGCGGCAGTTGACGTCGGCCATCTGCGGGCTCGCGCAGGAACTGGAACGGCGCGGGGAGCTTGCGGCCGTTATCCGCGACGGGGACGACTATGTATTGGCGTTCGAAATGGGCGGGGTGTTGCGCCTCCATGCTTCCGGGTCGGAATCCGGGGGCTATACGCTGCGGGAGATAGATGTCGCTTGCGGCGTTTTCTCGCTGCTCAAGGATTGGAACCAGGATATCGTATGGATCGGGACGGACGGCAGCGGCCTGCTCCGCCAGTCGGCCGGGGATATCGCGGTACGCTCCATAACCTATGACATGCTGCCTTACAAGCTTACCAAACCGATCAAGGCGCTGTTCGTCGACGAGCGCGGCAACCTGTGGGTCGGGACGAAGAACGACGGGATCCTGTGCATCCGCGATTTCCATGCACAGCGGGCGTTCGGACGGGAAAATACCCGGAATTTTATAGCCGAGAATACCGCCCTGCGTAAGAATTCAGTCTATGCCTTTGCCGCGAGCCGGCGCGGTGTGCTGTGGATCGGGGGCGACGGCGGGGTGTGCTATTATTCCTATGGCGACGGACGCATCCATGCCCTGGCGGGCTGTGAGCAGTTGGCGAATGTACACGGCTTGCACGAAGATGCTGCCGGGGTGCTGTGGGCGGCAACGATCGGTAGCGGAGTATACCGCATCGAGCTTGCAGGCCACGCAGGCGCCCCCGTTGCCCGGCTGGCCGAGTCCGTGGATCTGGGGAGCCGGGAGCGGAGCCGGAATTTCTTTTTCTCGTTCTGCGAGGAGTCCGATTCGACGTTGTGGTTCTGCAACCACGGCATCGGGGCGGTGCGATACCATAAATACGCACGCCGGGGCGAGGTGATCCCGCTGGACGGACGCCGTGGGTTGGCCGCGAACGACGTGACGGTCGCCGTGCGCTGTTCCGACGGGACGCTCTGGTTCGGAACGGGGTGCGGCATGGGGTGTTACCGCCCCGGGGAAGGGGCGGTTGCCGTCGAGTTCGCCCACGACCAGTTGCAGACCGGGGTGATTCACGGACTGCTGGCCGATTCGCTCGACAATGTCTGGGCCGCCACGAATGCCGGGATTGTCCGCTATAATCCGGCTGCGCACCGTTCGGTGGCCTATGGCGCTTCGTACGGGCTGGAGGTCGTGGAGTTCAGCGACGGTGCTTATTTTTACGACCGCCGTGCCGGGAAGC
>OHHU01001287.1_pt1 | contig 11449 bp, 6 predicted proteins | sample 1568151 | NCBI WGS metagenome assembly OHHU01 (sample SAMEA3879572, study PRJEB24766) | human gut metagenome | biome: human-associated habitat; feature: feces | place: USA | collected 1985/1987 | reverse complement strand
TAATCCATCAACAGGTAATACAGGAAAACCGGGTACAGGCAAGCCGGCTATAAATAAACCGTCAGCGGATAAACCGGCAACAGGCAGCACAAATAAGCCTTTAGCAAACAAGCCGGCGGCAAAAAAAGCTGCAAAGACATCAGATCAATCAGCAACGGCAGCATTTATCGTGTTGTTTCTTGCAGGAGTTTCGATGGCAGGGGCTTCAAGATTAAGAAGAAGCAGAAAGCAGTCATAAACTATAAAAGACAGGACAAATATCTATAATTTCTCCCGGTGCAAAGCACCGGGAGTTTTTGTATCATATAGTCATTATAGCTGATAAAATCGACACAACAAGGAGGCAGCAAGATGGCAGGGCCAAAAGCACCAAAGGATCCGGAAAGAAAAAGACCTTATTTCTACATCATGAAGGATAAGGATATATACGGCTCAGTACAGGAAGATGGAAGCATTATACATTTTATATATGAAAGCGACGGAAGACTGATAAACAGTGCACAGATAGCCGGAAATATAGAAAATAAAGAGGAACTGGGGCTGTTAGAGACGGTGGAAGGTTTTGGCAGGCTTGTACACAGCATAGGTGTATCTGTGGAAACAGATAATCAAAACGAACAGATCGAATTTGTGTTTCAGATGTACGGAAAGCAGGACCTGTACGGAGGCGGTACTAATCTTAAGGTAAAGCTGACAGGCGATGGAATGGAGAGAAAGATATACCTGTCAGATTATAAGTGGACACCGGATGATGATATACCGGGACAGATAAAGTTCATATTTAATACACCGGATATCATGGGAAAAGCGAGTGTCAGGCTGTATCTGAATGACGGCTATGAGGCTCCGGCAGATATTGAGGAAACAGAGGTGGATATGAACTCTGATGAATACTGCAGCATGATAAGCCATTCGCTTATGAATATGGGAAATGTATACCGCATAAGAAAAGCCATCGAAAAGACAAGAGCCGGAAAAGAGGTAACACTTGCATACATCGGTGGATCTATCACACAGGGAGCAGGTGCGGCACCTATAAATACAGAGTGCTACGCATACAAATCCTATCAGCTTTTCCAGAGGCGTTTTTCTGCAAAGAATAATGTGAAATTCATAAAAGCCGGTGTGGGTGGCACACCATCGGAGCTGGGAATGATCAGATTTGACAGGGATGTACTAAGAGACGGACAGCAGCCTGATATAGTAGTTATTGAATTTGCTGTAAATGATGAGGGGGATGAGACAAAGGGTGACTGTTATGAAAGCCTTGTACGTAAAGTACTTAATCTGCCATGGAAACCGGCAGTCATATTGCTTTTTTCCGTATTTGCAAATGACTGGAACCTTCAAGACCGCCTAAGCCCGGTTGGAAAGCTCTATGATCTGCCTATGGTAAGCGTGCTGGATGCGGTTTCCCCTCAGTTTGCATTAAAAAATGACGAGGGAAGGGTAATAAGCAAAAATCAGTTTTTCTATGATATGTTTCATCCGGGCAATGCAGGCCATTCCGTCATGGCAGACTGCATAGAGTATCTTTTTGAAAAAATAGATCAGGCAGGGCATGCAAGTTTGAATGCATTTGAACTGGGACTGACAGAGGAAAAAATATTGCAGGAAAACCTAAATCTTGCACCGGTAATAGGAAACAGCTTTGAAAATATAAGACTGCTCGACAAAAAGGATATATATGCAAAGGCATATATTGACGAGGGTGGCTTCGATTCGACAGATACACAGCTGCAAAGCGTTGAGATGGATGATCAGCTTTCGCTGACTCCGGAATTCCCGTATAACTGGATGTATGATGGCACAAAAAATACATTAAACAGGGAAAAAGTGTATTTCGAGCTTGAGATGGAGTGCAGGGCACTTCTCCTTGTATTTAAGGATTCGGGAGAGGTAAACGTGGGAAAGGCGAAGGTATATGTGGACGGAGAGTATCATTTTACGGCTGATCCGCATATCAATAACTGGCAGCACTGCAATGCGGCAATAATATTTAACAATAAGACCAGTGAAAATCATGTTGTAAGAATTGAAATTGCAGAGGAAGACAGAGACAAGCAGTTTACGATACTGGGCTTTGGATATGTATTATAGGAAATGAGAGGTAAGAGACATGGTAACAGCAAAAAATCCAATACTTTCAGGTTTTTATCCTGATCCATCAATATGCAGAGTCGGGGAAGACTATTATCTGGTGACATCAAGCTTTGTGTATGCACCGGGTGTTCCCATATTTCATAGCCGGGATCTGGCTCATTGGGAGCAGATTGGCAATATACTTGACAGACCATCGCAGCTATGCGTGGAAAATGAAGAAATATCGAGAGGTATTTTTGCACCGACCATAAGATATCATGAAGGAACTTTTTATATGATAACGACCAACGTATCGCATGGCGGCAATTTTATAGTGACAGCGCAGGATCCGGCAGGACCGTGGTCTGATCCGTATTATTTGGGAGAAGAAGCAGTCGGAATAGACCCAAGCCTTTTCTTTGATGATGACGGCAGATGTTATTACTGTGGCACACGCCCAAACCCTGAAGGAGTACGTTACAATGGAGACTGGGAGATATGGATACAGGAGCTTGATCTTGGAACCATGAAGCTTAAGGGCAGGAGCATGGCCATATGGAAAGGTGCTGTAAAGGGCTGCATATGGCCGGAAGGACCACATATCTACAAGATAAACGGATATTATTATCTGATGCATGCAGAGGGCGGCACTGGACCGGAGCACAGTATAACGATAGCAAGAAGCAAGGAGCTTTTTAAATGGTTTGAAGGATGTCCGAGAAATCCGATATTTACACACAGAAATCTGGGGATGGATTATCCGGTCATCTATGCAGGACATGGTGATCTGGTGGATGATATAAACGGAAACTGGTATGTGGTCATGCTTGCGTCAAGACCATGCAAAAAGCACAGCAGCATGGGCAGGGAGACCTTTATTGCAAAAACAATATGGGAAAACGAATGGCCGGTAATAGCACCCGGGATAGGACATCTTGAGGATACGGTAGATATACCGCTTGAAGAGTGCAGATTTATAGATGAGATATCAGAAAATGATTTTATAACTTTCTGCGAAGCCAAGCCTGATAAGAGGCTGGTTGGAATAGGAAAACGCAACGAGTCTTTTTACTCCCTTAAGGAAAATCCGGGAGTACTGAGACTGTACACAAACAAAGAGCAGATCGCTGATCTTGGCACAAGCGCATTTCTTGGACTAAGACAGAAGGGCTATGAGTTTTCGGTAAAGACAGCAGTGCGTTTTATCCCACAGTCGGATAATGAGACGGCAGGACTTGTACTTTTCCAGAACAATGAGAATCATCTTCGCGCTGAGATAACAATGGAAGCCGGAAGGCTGGTATTTGTGGTGACTACACATATTAAGGGAACTGACAAAAAGATAGCAGTGGCAGATATTATGGAGTACAGCATTACAGAAAAAAATCCACTGTGGAATATATGTATGATCTGTAAGGAACAGGAAGCATCTATATGGATAGATACGGCCGAAAAGAGCGTAAAAGTCGCAGAAAAAATAAGTCTGCTGCCATATACCACAGAAGAAGCAGGTGGCTTTGTGGGCTGTACGGTCGGTATGTATGCATCCTCAAATGGCAGCAATAGTGATAACTATGCAGATTTTTCATACATAATGCTCACCCAGTAAACATTTTGCGGAATTCAGTCGGGGTGCAGCCCTTTTCAGCTTTGAACACCCTTATGAAAGTGGATGGATTTGCAAAGCCTGACTGCATTGCAGCCTCGGTGACTGATATATTGGGATCAGCCAGAAAGGTCAGGGCAAGTTCTATTCTTTTCTGATTTAAGTATTTGTAAAAGGTATTATTGGTAAACTGTTTAAATAGCCGGGTAAAGTGATATTTACTGAATCCGGCTATTTTTGCGATTTCATCAAGTGTTATGTCCTCAGTGCAATGTGTATCGATATACTCACAGATATACAGAAAACGCTCCAGATATTCCTGCTGCTTGTGTCTGCCGACATTAAAATGACAACTGCTGGCAGTATGATGTCTTCCAATAAGGACAAGTACTTCAAGCATTTTGGAGTAGATCACGGCTTCTGATAGAAATGAGTCGGTCTGGTATTCATCTGCTATATCAAGCAGCAGTTTACGGATATTGCTGTGGATATCACCGGAAGTTTCCGGGGTTAGCGTTATAGCAGGTGCTATAAGGGTAAGTATGGAATTTAATTCCTTTATTTTTGAGACAGCAGACCACTCAATCTGCAGGATAAGCCTTTTTCCGGTGTCAGGTGCGATAAGCCTGTGTTTTACACCGGAAGCTATAAAGATAATATCACTCTCATTAAGATGTACCAAATCATCCCCAATCTGCACTGTATAGCTGCCTTCAAGCGGCATGATAATCTCCATGGGAGTATGCCAGTGAATGGGATAATCTTCTACTTCAACATTTATAAAAAGCTTTACATTGCTGTTTTCTTTATATTTTACTGTCTCATGTATTCCATTCAGATTTTCAATCATATATACTTGTCTCCATACGGCTGATATTTATGCTCATTTGCGTGAATATAGTTATTATAGCACAAATAGCAATTTTTGGACATTGTGGGGCAACAAGTAGAAAGAAAATACTGCATGAATCTGGTAAAATCATTATATAAATTAAAGGAGAAGTCACTATGAGTAAAAAAACTATGGAATATGCAAAAAAACTTGTATCGCAGATGACAATAGATGAGAAGATAAGTCAGATGCTGTATGAGTCACCGGCTATAGAAAGACTGGGGATACCGGAATACAACTGGTGGAATGAGGCTCTTCATGGAGTAGCAAGAGCCGGTGTTGCTACAGTATTTCCTCAGGCGATAGGTCTTGCGGCAACTTTTGATACTGACCTGATAGAAAAGATAGGAGATGTTGTATCAACAGAGGGTCGTGGAAAGTTCAATGAATTTTCAAAAAAGGGTGATCACGGAATATACAAGGGACTTACCTTCTGGGCACCTAATGTAAATATATTCAGAGATCCAAGATGGGGCAGGGGACATGAGACATACGGGGAAGATCCGTACCTGACAGGTAAGCTTGGCTGCGCATATATAAGGGGATTGCAGGGAGATGATCCGGATCACTTAAAATCGGCAGCCTGTGCAAAGCATTTTGCGGTACACAGCGGTCCGGAAGCCATAAGACATGAGTTTGATGCGAAAGCATCAAAGCATGATATGTATGATACATATTTGTATGCCTTCAAGCGATGCGTAAAGGATGCAAAGGTTGAGGCTGTCATGGGGGCTTACAACAGGGTAAATGGAGAACCTGCCTGCGGAAGCAGGACACTGCTTAAGGATATACTGCGTGACGAGTTTGGATTTGAAGGTCATGTGGTGTCAGACTGCTGGGCAATACTTGATTTCCACGAACACCATCATGTGACGGATACAGTTGAGGAATCGGCTGCTATGGCTGTAAACAACGGCTGTGACTTAAACTGTGGAAGTGCATTTTTACATCTTAAGGATGCTTATGACAAGGGACTGGTTTCAGACGAGGCAATCACGGCAGCAGTAGAAAGGCTGATGGAGGTGCGTATTCGTCTGGGCATGATGAAGGATTATCCATCGCCATATGAGGACATATCGTATGAGGTTGTAGAATGTAAGGAGCATGTGGAGCTTTCTGTGGAGGCTGCCAGAAGAAGTCTTGTACTTTTAAAGAATAAGGACAATTTCCTGCCTCTCGACAGAAAAAATGTTAAAACTATTGCGGTTATCGGACCAAATGCCAACTCCAGGGATGCGCTTATAGGAAATTATTATGGTACCTCATCAAGATATATCACTCCACTTGAGGGATTGCAGCAATATCTTGGAGAGGATACAAGAGTGCTTTATGCAGAGGGCTGCCATCTGTACAAGGACAAAGTACAGGGACTTGCAGAGGAAAAGGACAGATTTAAGGAAGCCCTCATCATGGCAGAACAGTCAGATGTGGTCGTAATGTGTCTTGGACTTGATGCAACTATAGGAGGAACTTTTAGAGGCTGTTGCAGCAGTAGGAAAGCCGGTAATACTTGTGCTGTCAGCAGGAAGTGCGATAGATCTTTCCTGGGCAGAAGAGCATGTGGATGCCATTATAGACAGCTGGTATCCGGGAGCCAGAGGCGGAAAGGCTGTTGCGGAAGCTATATTCGGAGAGTATAGTCCGAGTGGAAAACTGCCGGTTACATTTTATCAGGGCACCGAAAATCTCCCGGAGTTTACGGATTATTCAATGGCTCACAGGACATACCGCTATACAAATGAGAATGTGTTATATCCATTTGGATATGGACTGCATTATGGTGAGACAAACTATGATGGAATGTCAGTGGATAAAGCAGAAAGTGATGTAAACGAACCTGTTGAGGTGTTTGTAAATGTGACAAATGACAGCAGATATACTGTAAATGAGATAGTTCAGCTCTATATCAGGCACGTTGATGCTGCAGAGTATGAGCCGGGATATCAGCTAAAGGGGATTGAGGTTGTAAAGCTTGAGCCATATGAGACTAAGAAAGTAAAGCTGACTCTTTCGCCAAGGGACTTTGCTGTGATAGAAGAGGATGGAAGCTGTGTAGCTGTGCCGGGGATTTATGAGATATCCGCAGGAGGACAGCAGCCTGATGACAGAAGCACAAAGCTCACAGGCAAGCGGACAGAATGCATTGAGATTACAAGATGTGGAGAGAAAACAGGGGTAGATTATTAATAATAAATATGTTATTCTATAATTAATGACAAGTTAAAACAGACTTTAGGAGCGGACATATGTCGGCTCCTTTAAGTGATTTCAGAGGAAATGTTTATGAGAAGACCAATATGGAATGCCATTGAGAGAAAGCTTGATGATTATTCACTCAGAAAAAAATTCTACATATTTTATGTACTGTGTGTCATGCTGCCGCTCATAGTGACTGATGCAGTGGTGCTTTCCATCGTAGAAAATGCTGAAAAAGAAAGCAGCAGACATGAAATGTCGAGCATAGCAAGTGCTGTGGGATATAATCTGAACAGCATGGTCAATAACGCAGAAGAGGCAGCTAAGAGTATCTACACCAGCAAGCGCATAGACGATTTTATATCAAAGGAATACACAAGCTCTGCTGAGTATGTATCAGAGTATCAGAGCTTCTTTCAGGATACACTTTTTGAAAACACACTTGGAATGAGCAATATAGTATTTTTCCTGTATGCTGACAATCCTACAATAGTAAATGGCGGAAAAGTAAATGATATGTCTGCTGTAAGAAATACGGATTCTTACAGACTTCTGGAGCAGAAGGAAAGCGGAGGACTCTTTTTTGTATATGAAAAAGGCGTAGCCGGATTGTCAGATGAAAGACATATGATTTATATGAAAAAGCTGGATTTTTACTCATCTGATATCGAAAAGGTACTCAAGATAGAGTTTAATTATGGCAGCATGATGCGTACTTTTAAGAATATGAATTATGATAATGAAGTGCTTATCTGCCATGGAGATGACATAGTGCTGTCAAATGGAGCCTACAGTGGAATCAACAAACCATTTAAGACATTGGAGGAGGTTGGGAAAATAAGCGACTCCGTATACAGGCAGAAGCTCTCTTTGTATGGCTGTGAGCTTGATATATATGTGTTTAAGACACGCAGTAATATATGGAGCATGCTTATGCACAATGCACCGATTATTGTTTTTCTGATGCTTATAAATGTATTCTTTCCACTTTGTCTGTTACGTATCTTTAACCATTCCTTTACGAGCAGGATATTACAGCTTTCAAAGGTATTTAAGTCAGTTGACAGCGAAAAGCTTGTATCTATGACTGACAGGGAGAGCAAAGATGAGATCGGCAGCATGATAAAAAATTACAACAGGATGGTAAGCCGCACAAATGACTTGATCCAGACTGTATATAAGAATAAGCTAAAAGAGCAGGAGATGCTTGTAAGTCAGAAAAATGCTGAGCTTCTTGCACTGCACAGCCAGATAAATCCGCACTTTCTGTTTAATGCGCTTGAGAGCATACGAATGCACAGTCTGCTGAAAAAGGAAAATGAGACGGCTGATATGGTTGAAAAACTCGCCATCATGCAAAGACAGTATGTGGAGTGGGGAAATGATGCTGTAACCGTTGCAAAGGAATGTGAATTTGTAAAAGCCTATCTGGCATTGCAGAAATACCGGTTTGGCGAGCGACTGAACTATAACATAGATATAGAAGCAGACTGCATGGAATGTCAGGTGCCAAAACTTACGCTTGTAACCTTTGTTGAAAATGCCTGTGTGCATGGCATAGAAAGTAAAGCTGCTCCGGGCTGGATATTTGTGCGTATATTCAAAAAAGCCGGGTTCATGCATATAGAGGTTGAGGATACAGGTAGCGGAATTGATCCGGATGCTCTTGAAAAAATGAAAAGTAACATGAAAAATGCAGATATCGATATGTTAAAGACCGGTGGCAGAGTGGGCGTGATAAATGCCTGCCTGCGTATCAAAATGGTAACGGAATCTAAAGCAGTATTTGATGTGGACAGTGAGGAAGGCTGCGGTACGACTGTGATGATAAAAATACCGGAAACATATTTATAGGGAGATTTAAAATGCTTAAAGTATTATTGGTGGATGATGAGCCTTTTATAATACAGGGGCTTAAGGTGATCATTGATTGGGAAAATGAAGAATTTGAGATAGCAGGAACGGCCTCAAATGGAAAGGAAGCCCTGCAGTTTCTGGAAAATGAGAATGTGGATCTGGTCATAGCCGATATAAGGATGCCGGAGATGACAGGACTTGAGCTGCTTGAGACTTTGAGAAAAGATAAAAAATCAGATGTATATTTTGTGATATTAAGCGGTTATGCAGATTTTAGCTATGCGCAGCAGGCCATGCAGAATGACTGTACGGATTACATACTAAAGCCGGTGGATAAGGAGATGCTGCTTAAGGTACTAAACAAGGTTCTTGTGCTCAAAAACGAGAAAAACCAGATCGACGAGGATAACAAAAAGATGAAACAGGCATACCTTGCAAGACACCTGATATCTCTGATACAGGGCAAATATGATGAAGTAAACCTGAACTATGTAAAAGAAAATATGAGGTGTGAGGGTGGAGCAAGGTATGTTGAGATACAGATGGAGCAGCTTCCGGCAGGTGATGAGATACTCGATAGTGATATGAGAAGCTTACAGCGCAAGATGTACGAAAGCTGTGTTGCTTTTCTGGGGGCTGATTCGGCACATTGTGTATTTGATGTATCGGTAAATGAAAAAGTGTATGACATAGGCTTTATATTCTCAGATTATATGGCAGAGGAAGCCGCAAAAACCGAGAGAAAATATCTGGAGGATCTGAGAAGGTATATATGTGATAATACACAAAAGAATATAGTTATGCTGGTCGGAAGAAAAGTATCAGATATATCAAAGATAGCCAGATCATACGGCAATGCATGTATGCTCAGGTCGTTTCAGGGCTTTCGCATAGTAAAGAGCATATATTACTATGAGGATGAAGTAAAGATATCGGCAGATGGAATAGTGCTTTGTAAAGATAGTCTTGATAAGCTGCTTAGGACAGTGGAACAGAATAACCATCTTGAGATAAGAAATGCAGTTGCCAAATTTTATGATGAGATGTCCAGCATGGGTATGAATGGGGAAAGCATGAACTTAAATATTAATTATCTGTTGTTTCAGTTCATACACCTGGCAAGTGAGCAGGACGATAATGTAAATCAGCAGGAGATTTTGCGACTCATAAGTGAGAGCAGCTTTAAGACCGGTATTGAGAGGGGAAGCCGTGCGCATATGACCAGATTTTGCTGTGAGTATGGTGATTATCTGTTGCAGCTTAGAAAAAATGTGTCAAGAGGTGTGATCGGCATGGTAGAAAAGGAAGTAAGAGACAATTATGCCACGAACATCACGCTTAAGAGCCTGAGTGAGAAGTATTATGTAAACAGTGCATACTTAGGGCAGCTTTTCAGAAAAAAATACGGACAGTCCTTTAAGGATTATCTGAACAATTACAGGATGGAACGGGCGGCAGAGCTTCTGCTTAGGACTGATAAGAAGATAATACAGATAGCAGAGGAAGTCGGATATCATGATATGGATTATTTTGTGAACAGGTTTATACAGATAAAAGGCTGCACACCGGCGCGCTTCAGACGCCAGATGCAAAGTGGAGAATAATATATATTACTGCAAAACAGGGTAAATTATAGTTTTTTCTAGAAACTATAGTTTACCCTGTTTTTGACTATAGTTACTCCGATTGTTTGAAAACTTAAAAAGTATAAAATTAAGTTATCAAAAGGGAGGACAATACAATATGAAAAGAAAAAGAATTGTAAGCATGCTGCTTGTGGCTACCATGGCAGCAACACTGTTTGCCGGATGTGGCAATGATAGTGGCAAAAAAGGTGGCACTGAAACTGGAAGTGCGAAAGAGTTTGATGCATTCTTTGCTGTACCGGGAACTGAAATCAATGATGATAATGAAATCCAGAAGATCATCGAGGAAAAGACAGGTGTAAGGGTAAAGGAAACCTGGCTTACCGGACAGACAGCAGATGAGGCAATCGGAACAATGATCGCAGGTGGCGAATATCCTGATTTCATTGAAGGTGCAAGCGGACAGATGCAGTTATATGATGCAGGCGCACTTGTTCCACTGGATGACTACATCGAGAAATATCCAAACATCAAAAATCTTTTCACAGATCTTGAGTGGGAAAAACTTCGTCAGGATGACGGACATATCTATTGGATACCACAGTTTAGCTGCATAAAGGGAGACGAGAAAGTCTGCACACACAATGACGAGGCATTCTGGATCCAGGCAAGAGTACTTAAATGGGCTAACTATCCGGAGATCAAGACACTGGATCAGTATTTTGACCTCATCGAGAAATATAATGAGGCAAATCCAACAATGGCTGATGGAACAGAAAATATTCCATATACAATCCTTTGTGATGACTGGAGATATTTCTGTCTTGAGAATGCACCACAGTTCCTTGACGGATATCCAAACGATGGATCATGTATGGTAGATCCTGATACAAAGAAAGTACTTGACTATAATACATCAGATACAGCAGTTAAATATTTCAAGAAGCTCAATGAAGAGTATCAGAAGGGAATTGTAGATCCTGAGTCATTCACACAGACATATGATGAATATATCTCTAAGCTTTCTACAGGACGTGTACTTGGAATGATTGACCAGTGGTGGGATTTCGCATACACAGCAGGTGATGCAATTAAACAGGCAGGTCTTGATGAGCAGGGATGCGATTACATTCCGGTACCTGTAACGATTGATGGACGTAAGAACCAGTGGCACAACTCCGGCGGAGTTTTAAATTCCGGTGATGGACTTGCAATCACAAAGGATTGTGA
>OHHU01001285.1_pt1 | contig 11500 bp, 12 predicted proteins | sample 1568151 | NCBI WGS metagenome assembly OHHU01 (sample SAMEA3879572, study PRJEB24766) | human gut metagenome | biome: human-associated habitat; feature: feces | place: USA | collected 1985/1987 | reverse complement strand
GGGAGAAAATACGGGGGACGCGGCTGGCGCCGTGTCCCCCGTGCGTCAATTTATTAATACATCCCCATGCCGCCCATGTCGGGTGCGGGGGCTGCCGGTGCGGGGGGCTGGGGCTTGTCGGCCACCAGGGACTCGGTGGTCAGCAGCACGCCAGCCACGGAGGCGGCGTTCTCCAGCGCGCTGCGGCAGACCTTGGTCGGGTCGATGATACCGAGCTGGATCATGTTGCCGTACTGCTCTGCTGCCGCGTCGAAGCCGTAGGAAGCCTCTTCGCTGCCGTAGACCTTGTCGAGGATGACCGCACCCTCGAGGCCTGCGTTTGCAGCGATCTGCATGATAGGTGCTCTCAGCGCCTTTGCGATGATGGATGCGCCGGTCTTCTCGTCGCCGTCAAGAGTTGCGACAAGTGCGTCGGCAGCCTTTGCAGCCGCGACATATGCCGTGCCGCCGCCTGCGACGATGCCTTCTTCAACAGCAGCGCGAGTCGCGTTGAGCGCGTCCTCGATGCGCAGCTTCTTTTCCTTCATCTCGGTCTCGGTTGCAGCGCCGACCTTGATGACAGCTACGCCGCCGGAGAGCTTTGCAAGGCGCTCCTGGAGCTTTTCCTTGTCGTACTCGGAGGTGGTAGTCTCGATCTGAGCGTTTATCTGAGCGATGCGAGCCTTGATATCGGCCGCTTCGCCTGCGCCGTCAACGATAACGGTGTTTTCCTTGGTGACCTTGACCTGGCGAGCCTGGCCGAGCATCTCGATCTGAGCATCCTTGAGCTCCATGCCGAGGTCGGAGGAGATGACCTGACCGCCGGTGAGCACTGCGATATCCTGAAGCATTTCCTTACGTCTGTCGCCGAAGCCGGGGGCCTTGACGCATACGCAAGTGAAGGTGCCGCGCAGCTTGTTGAGGATGATGGTTGCAAGAGCCTCGCCCTCGACATCCTCTGCGATGATGAGGAGCTTTCTGCCGGCCTTGACGATCTGCTCGAGCAGGGGCAGGATCTCCTGAATGGAGGAGATCTTCTTGTCGGTGATGAGGATATACGGATCGTCGATGACGGCTTCCATCTTATCGGTATCGGTGACCATGTAGGGGGAGATGTAGCCGCGGTCGAACTGCATGCCTTCGACGACTTCCAGGCCGGTCTCGGCGGTCTTGGACTCTTCGATGGTGATGACGCCGGACGCGCCGACCTTATCCATGGCTTCCGCGATCAGCTTGCCGACGGACTCGTCGCCGGAGGAGACGGCGCCGACTCTTGCGATGTCGTCGGAGCCCTTGATGGTCTCGGAGTTGGCCTTGATGGTCTCGATGGCGGTCTCAACGGCCTTTTCCATGCCCTTGCGCATGACCATGGGGTTCGCGCCTGCAGAGACGTTCTTCAGACCCTCGTGGACGATGGCCTGCGCCAGCAGGGTAGCGGTGGTGGTGCCGTCGCCGGCGATGTCGTTGGTCTTGGTGGCGACTTCGCGGACGAGCTGCGCGCCCATGTTCTCGAACGCATCCTCAAGCTCGACGTCCTTGGCGATCGTCACGCCGTCATTGGTGATCAGCGGAGAGCCGAACTTCTTGCCCAGAACAACGTTGCGGCCCTTCGGGCCCAGGGTGACCTTCACGGTATTGGCGAGCTGGTCGATGCCGGACAGCAGGGCCTTGCGGGCCTCTTCGCCATAAACAATCTGCTTTGCCATAAGAATTGCTTCCTTTCAATCAATCACGAATTATTCTACTACTGCCAGAATGTCGGCCATCTTGACGATGACGTAATCTTCTCCGTCGAGCTTGAGCTCCTGGCCTGCGTATTTGCCGGTCACGACCTTGTCGCCCTTCTTGACGGTGACCTTGACGTCGTCGGTGCCCGGGCCTGCGGCGATCACTTCTGCGATCACGGATTTTTCCTTGGTGGCGGTGGAGAGGATGATGCCGGATGCGGTCTTTTCCTCAGCTTCCATGTGCTTGAGCAGAACATTGTCTGCCAACGGGGTCAGCTTCATAACAATTACCTCCAGTATCCAGTCGCTGCACGAAGCAGCGCGTTTTACGATTTTTAGCACTCAATGCTTCTGACTGCTAACACCTATATAATAGCCGGACGCGGGAAAAAGTCAAGGGGTAATTTCGGCAAATTTGTGACCAGACTGTGAATTTTTCGCGTGATAGCTCAGCCCCTTCGGGTAGAAGAAGCGGATCGCGTGCGGCACGACCTCGATTTTCGCGTCCGTCGTGTAGACGGCCTCGCCGTCGACATTGACGATCGACCGCTCCGCGCACTCGATACGCAGCGACCGGCACCGGGCGTGGCGGATCAGCTCCGGGTATTCGGCGTAGCGGCCCTTCTGGTAATGGCCGATCACAGAGGCGACCTGCAGCAGGCTGACCTTTTCGACCACCAGCACGTCGAGCAGCCCGTCGTCCGGCTCCGCCTCCGGCACGGGGTTGAAGCCGCCGCCGTACCACCGGCCGTTGCAGATGCAGATCATGGTCTTCTGTCCGGAGAGCACCTCGCCGGAATCCAGCGTGACGGTATAGTCCGCCGACAGCCCGTGCACCATATTGGAAAGGATCGAGAGCACGTACGCGCCCTTGCCGGTCACGAGCGGCAGACGCTTGAAGCGGGCGATGTCGGTGCCGACCCGCGCGTCAAAGCCGATGGAGAGCACGTTCAGCGCATACGAATCGTTGCAGCGGATGAGATCGAACGGCGCTTCCTCGGCGCTCAGCAGCCGCTCGATGGAGGTGAAGGCGGCCGGATCGTCAAAGATCTTGATCGAGTCGTTGCCGGAGCCGCCCGGGTAATGCGTCACCGCCGCGTTCGGACAGCCGATCACGCCGTTGACGACCTCGTTGAGCGTGCCGTCGCCGCCGCAGGCGTAGAGGCGGACCTCCTCGCCGGAGGCGGCAGCCTGCTGCGCGAGCTTCCGGCAGTCGCCGGGCGCCTGGGAGACGAGCAGCTCATACTGCAGGCCGCGGGGCACAAACGCGGCGTCGATCAGCTTGCGGTAGATTTCGGTGCGGTCAGATTTTCCGGCGGCGGGATTCACAATAAAAACGTGCTTCATAGCGCGGAACATTCCCCTTTCTCTTTCGTCTTATCAGTATCCGGACGATCAGTAGTACATGTACACGTTGCACTGCAGCCGGCCGTTGTAGAGCTTGCGTTTCTTGACGGCCTGCCTGCCGAAGTAATGCTCGAACTCCGGTTCGGAGGAGATGATGTATTTTTTCCAGCCGTCGGCATATTTGAGATGCCGGCCGAACGCGCCGTACAGCCGCTGCGCGCTGCGCTGCTCGAGCATCCGCTCGCCATAGGGCGGGTTGCAGACGAGAAGGCCCTTGTCCGTGGGCAGGCTCATCTTCGTGGCGTCCGCCTCGCGGAACTCGATGAGCTTGCCGACGCCCGCCTTGCGCGCGTTCTGCTGCGCGATCTCGAGCGAGGCCGGGTCGATGTCGGAGCCGAGGATGTGGTATTCCCCGCGGTATTCGCGGTCAAGCGCCTCGGTCCGGGCCTGCTGCCAGACGGTCTCGGGCACGCAGGACCATTTCTGGGCCATGAACGACCGGTTCAGCCCAGGCGCGCGGTTCAGCGCGATCATCGCTGCCTCGATGCAGATGGTCCCCGAGCCGCAGAACGGATCCCAGAAGAAATCCCGCCCGCGATACCGGGCCAGATTCACCATTGCGGCCGCCATCGTCTCGTGCAGCGGCGCAAGATTGGCCTCGCGGCGGTAGCCGCGCTTGTGCAGGCTCACGCCGGAGGTATCGAGAAACAGCTCCACATGATCCTTCATGATGGAAAAGCGCAGCTGGTACGTTTCGCCGGTCTCCGGCATCCAGCCGAGGCCGTATTTCTCGCCCAGCCGGGTCACGGCGGCCTTTTTGACGATGGCCTGGCAGTCCGGCACGGAGTGCAGCTGGCTGTTTAAGCTGTAGCCCTTGACGGGGAAGGCCCCGTCCTTCGGGATGAAGCGCTCGAGCGGCGTGGCCTTGACGCCCTGAAACAGGTCCTCAAAGCTGTGCGCGTCGAACTCCGACAGCAGGATCATCACGCGCTCGCCCATGCGGCAGCAGAGGTTCGCCTTCGCCATGGCGGCGAAATCGCCCTCAAAAAAAACGCGCCGGTCCTCGACCCGGACGTTCGAAAGCTCCAGCCGCCGCAGCTCGTCGCCGACCAGCCCCTCCAGCCCGAACAGACACGGTACGCAGAAAGTCATAGTTTCCATGTTCGATCTCCAAAATCTATAGTAATATCGGTATTGCTCTAAGTATAAGGAATCCGCGCGCAAATAGCAAACGGTATCTGTTACGTTTTTGTAAAATATGAGGAAAAACTTTATATTTATTTGCAGTGACAAGCCGGAAGGAATCCGTTATACTGGATCCAGACAGGAAAGGGGGAGTGGAGCATGTCTTATGAAGTGATCGGATGGCTGATCGCCATCGTGGTCTTCATCGCCGCGGAGGCGGCGACGGTCGCGCTGGTCTCGGTCTGGTTCATCGGCGGCGCGGTCTGCGCGCTCGCCGCGGCGATTTTGGGCGCGGGGCTGGCCGTGCAGCTGGCGGTCTTTCTGGCAGTGTCGGCAGTGCTTCTGGCGTTCGTCTGCCCGATCGCCCGGAAGAAATGGACGAAAAAGCCCGAGCGCATGAACGCCGACCGGCTGGCCGGTCAGACCGCGACTGTGACCGAGACCATCGACGCCTGCGCCGATACCGGTGCGGTCCGCGTCAGCGGCGTCCTCTGGACGGCCAAATGTGCGACCGGCGAACGCATCGAAAAAGGCCGCCACGTGACCATCGAGCGCGTCGAGGGCGCGAAGCTCTACGTAAAACCGGCAGAAATGCCCTGTGAGAAAGCATAAACCACAAACAGAAGAACAGAAACCTGAAAAACTGAAGGAGGAACCATTATGCCCATCGGATTGATCGCGATCGCTGCCCTTGCAGTCATCGTGCTGCTCATCATCGTCAGCAACATCCACATCGTCCAGCAGTCCCGCGCGTACGTCATCGAGCGTCTCGGTGCGTTCTCGAAGGTCTGGCAGGTCGGCATCCACGTCAAGGTCCCGTTCATTGAGCGCGTGGCCAAAAAGGTCAGCCTCAAGGAGCAGGTGCTCGACTATCCGCCGCAGCCCGTCATCACCAAGGATAACGTCACCATGCAGATCGATACCGTCGTCTACTACCAGATCACCGATCCCAAGCTCTACACCTACGGCGTCGAGCGGCCCATGATGGCCATGGAGACGCTCACGGCCACAACGCTCCGCAACATCATCGGCGATCTCGAGCTCGACCAGACCCTTACCTCCCGCGACGTCATCAACACCAAGATGCGCGCCATCCTCGACGAGGCGACCGACCCCTGGGGCATCAAGGTCAACCGCGTCGAGCTCAAAAACATCCTGCCCCCGCAGGACATCCAGAACTCCATGGAAAAGCAGATGAAGGCCGAGCGTGACCGCCGGCAGGCTATCCTGCAGGCCGAGGGCACGAAGCGCAGCCAGATCCTCGTCGCCGAGGGCGAAAAGGAGGCTGCGATCCTGAAGGCAGACGCGGAAAAGCAGGCCGCGATCCTCAAGGCAGAAGCCGAAAAGCAGGCCGCTATCCTCAAGGCTGACGGCGAAGCGCAGGCCATCATGGCCGTGCAGAAGGCCATGGCCGATTCTCTGGCGCTTCTCAACGAGAAGGCCCCGAACGATCAGGTCATCAAGCTCAAGGCGCTCGAGGCCATGCAGAAAGTCGCGGACGGCAAGGCCACGAAGATCATCATCCCGTCCGAGCTGCAGGGCTTCGCGGGTCTGGCCTCCGGCATTGCCGAGACGGTAAAGGAGACGAAGTAATATGGCGAAGCAGGACGAGCGCTTTATCAAGGTGCTGAACGAGGGCAGTACCTGGACCACGAACCGTGAGATTTGGGTCGACAAAACGACCGGCGTCAACTATCTCTGGATCGCCTCCGGCAACGCCGGCGGCCTGACTCCGCTGCTCGACCCCAACGGTCATCCCGTCGTCACGCACGTCCCGGCAGAAGAATAACCCCCAAACCAGAAACGGTGCAGACCAGCTTTGCTGGCCTGCACCGCTTGTTTCAGGCGCCCCTTCCAGGGGAACCCTAGATGTGTCTGCTGGCACATTTTCAGCATTTCCCCGCTTTATGCAGCTTCCGGATCAGCACGACCGCCAGAGCGATGACGAGGATGGAGAATATCCCGACCGCCTGCCGCTGGAGCTCGGCCTGCCGGGCCGCTTCCGCGGCGGCTTCCTCCGCGGCCTTCTGCTCTTCGGCGAGCCGCGCCTGTTCTTCCGCCTCGGCCTTTGCCCCTTCCTCGGCGAGGCGGGCGGCCTCCGCTTCCTTTTCCGCCTGCTCCTGTGCCAGCCGCGCCTGTTCTTCCACATAGGTCTTGAACAGAACTGCCAGCTGCCCGCAGATCACCGACCCTGCGCTCTGCCCGTCGGCATACGCGTTATCCACGTTCCCGCCCGCGCCGTAGGACAGGCCGGAGGTATAGACCGCCAGCAAAAACGGCTGCGCGGCCCAGATGATGCCGACGTCGTTCTCTGCGCCGTTGTAGCTGCCGTATTTGTGGGCGATGGGCGTCTCGTCCACATCGATGTACGTCTTGAAATACGCGCCCGGGCAGGCGATCTTCAGATCGTCGATGAGCTCAGTGTAGTTCTCCTGCCCGTCCCACACGACCTTCAGCGTGTCCATCATCATCCGGGTGCAGAAGAGATGGTCATAGTAGTAATTCTGCGGGATCTCCTCATCCGTCATGGTGAAATATTTCCGCATGGCCTGCTTGTATTCCGGCCAGTCGCCGATGCGCCGCCAGAGGGAGTAGGACAGCTCGTTGTTGGAGTAGACGAGCGACTGGTAATGCGCCTCGTCGAGCGTCGAGCCCTTCGTGATCATCGTGTCGCCGGTGATCTCGCCGGCCAGCTGCATATCATAATAATAGAGGTTCAGCGGCAGCTTGTACGTGCTCGCGCCGTAGAGCATCTTCGTCTCATTGAAATCATAGATCTCGCCGGTGACGGTGTTGTAGTAGCTGAGCTCAAAATTGTCCTCGGTCAGGTCATGCTCGGCGCGGAACGCGTCGATCAGCTCCTCGACGGTCTTGCCGGAAACATCGGGGGCCGGGTAGTCTTCCGCGGCAAGGACGGGCGCGGCCGTCTGCAGCAGGCAGACCGCGCAGAGCGCCAGCGCGGCGGCGGTACGGAATTTACGCATAGATGCAAGCCTCTCTTTTCTCAGATAACGGACGTCGGTTCCTGACGGCCCGTGACAGAAAGCATCATAGCGCATCTGGATGGTTTTTGCAACCGTGCACCAAATGAAGCACCGCGGCATATGGTAGGGAAGACAGAAACAATTCTTTAAGGTTGAAGGAGGGGTTTTATGAATCAACCCTGCAATTATACGACGACCGGCGGCGTGCAGGACGCGCAGGAAAGCCAGGCCTGCCAGACCTGCCAGCAGCCGTGCCCGCCGCCTCCGTGCCCGCCTCCGTGCCCGCCTCCGTGCCCCGGACCCGCGCCCTATCCGCCCTATCCCCCGTATCCGCCTCCCTTCCCGCCGTTCCCGCCCAGTGAGCGGCCGGTCGCCCCGGCGACGGAGGCGGATATCAGCTGCGGCTGCGGCTGTTCGTGCGCGCCGGGGCTCGTCGCGGCGCTGCAGCTGCTGTGCCGCCCGCGCTTTGCCGCGCTGACGGATTATAAGCAGTTCGCCTTCGTGACGCGGGATTTTGTGCTCGGCTCGTCTTTGAACTGCCCGGCAAGCGTCACGACTCCATACGACAACCTGACGGGGCCGCTGGATGGGGAATTTGTCAAGATCACGCCGAATTCGTGTGAGAATTTAGAGGTTTCCGGCCAGATCTATTACCCGAATCCCCTCTGTACCGGCGGAACGGAAGCGCCCTGCTGCGCGGAGGGTCCGTATTTTGACGCGGACTCGGTCCGGCTGTGCAGCCTGACCGCCGTCGCCTTCGGCGTGGCGGAAACGACGGATTTCCCCAGCGCGGAGGCTGCCTACAACGAGCTTGCGAAGCTCTTCTATCAGGCGACGCACGCCGGCTGCGGCCCTGCGCCGACGCCGCCCGCCAAGCCCACGCCGTGCGACCGTTCGTCGGATGACCTGGCCGGCCGCGGGACCGTGTCCGTCACGGCCGGGCCGCTGGTCGTCGGCAACGCGAGCGTCCTCGGCGAGATCGGCGATGTCGTGATCCTTGGCAACAGCGAGGACCACCTGTTCTACTTCGTCTGCCGCAGCGCAGTCGGCTTCATCGGGTAAAGAAACACCCCGCCGCAGGAGAAACCCCGCGGCGGGGAAATTTTTATGCCCCGCCGCAGCGGAAAAGGCTCCCCTGAAAGGGGAGCCTTGGGGGTGCGTTATTCGACCGTGAACTCCGCGTAAAGTGTATAGTCTGAGCCGTCGGGCAGGATCACGGGCTGGGCCAGGCGGTATTCGCCGGCATCGAGTTCGCCGTAGAGCGTCTGCCAGTCGTAGTGCAGCGTGCAGACCGCCGTTTCCGGCGCGGCCTCGTCCGTCTGCTCCTGCGTCTTGAGCAGCGCCGCATCCAACGGCTGCCATTCGCCGTCTGTCTGCGTCTCCAGCCAGCATTCACTGCGCAGCGCCAGCGGGGCGTCTTCTTCGCACGTCAGCTGGAAGTCCGCCGACATGCGTGTGACGCTCTCCGGCACGACCGCGAAGCAGTCTGCGCCCGGAAGTGCCTGGGTGCTCTTTTCGCTGGCCTCCGGCGCCTCCGCAGCTGCGGACTCTTCCATAGCCTCTTCGGGCGCGGCTTCCGCCGTTTCCATCTCCTGCGCGGCCAGCTCGGTCTCCGCGGGCGCGGCGTCCACGGAGAGGGAAGTCGTCTCCGGGGCGGACGAGCCCGCGTGGAACATCGGCACGATAAACGCCGCAGCGCCGATCACCAGCGCGCAGCAGGCCGCGAGCGCGGCCCATTTGACCCATACCTGCGCGTGTTTTCTGACCGGCCGGTCCGCGCGCTCGATCAGATCGTCTCCGACATCGCCGATGGCGCGGAAGATCTTTTCCGTCTGTTCTTTCATACGATGATACCCTCCCCGGCCAGATACCGGCGCAGCTTCTCCCGCGTGCGGAAGAGGATCGATTTTGCTGTGTTTTCCTTGATCGCGTACCGCGCGGCGATCGACTGCACGGAGTCGACATACCAGTACCGCCGCAGGAACATGCTGCACTCGCGCTCCGGCAGCGTCCGCAGAAAGCGGTCGATGGTCTCCGTCAGCTCGCGCTCCTCCAGCGCGTGCTCGACCCGGCCCGGGGCCGGGACACATTCCGACAGCTCGTCGAGCGCCAACGGCAGCGCGCCGCCGCCGCGCTTTTCCGCATTCTGTCTGCGGCAGCGGTCAAACGACAGGTTGCGCGTGATCCTGCCGAGAAACGACGACAGGATCGACGGCCGCTGCGGCGGCATGGCGTTCCACGCGTGCAGCCAGGTGTCGCTGACGCATTCCTCGGTATCCTCGCGGTTTCGCAGGATGTTATGGGCAATGGAGCGGCAGTAGCCGCCGTATTTTGTATCCGTTTCGCTGAGCGCGCGTTCCTCCCGCGCCCAGTAAAGGTCGATGATCGCCGAATCCTCCATAAAAAACTCCTTTCTCTGTCTGTTTATATAAGACGCAAAAAAGCTGCGGGGGGTTTCCTGTCTAGTATAGCATTGCCAAAGTTTTTTGAAAATGCTATACTGAAAAAAATCGTAAAAGGAGGCTTCCCATGGAGCTTCGTGTTCTGGCCGTCGGCGACGTGGTCGGCGACGGCGGGCTGCAGTGTCTGGAAAAGCATCTGCGGAGCCTGAAAAAACTCTACCGCGCGGACTTCTGCGTGGTCAACGGCGAAAACGCCAGCGGGACCGGCCTGACGCCCCGGCAGGCGGACCGGATGCTGGACGCCGGGGCGGACGTCATCACCCTCGGCAACCACTCCTTCGACCGCCGGGAGATCTGCACGTATCTTGACGACTGCCCGTATATCCTGCGGCCCGGCAATCTGCGGCCGAGCCTGCCCGGCCGCGGCTGGGGCGTATTTGAGACGAAGATCGGGCCGGTCGGCGTGATGAACCTGCTCGGCCGGTGCAATCTGGACTTCCGGCCGGATAACCCCTTCCTCATCGCGGACAAGATCCTGCAGGAGTTGGGGGAGGTGCCGGTCTTTCTGGACTTCCACGCCGAGGCAACGAGCGAAAAGCTCGCCCTGGCCTATCAGCTGGACGGGAAGATCGCTGCCCAGTGGGGCACGCACACGCATGTGCAGACCGCCGACGAGCAGATCCTGCCGAACGGCACGGGCTATCTGACCGATCTTGGCATGACGGGCCCGGTCCGCTCCGTCATCGGCGTGAGGCCGGAGCAGTCCATCGCCAACTTCCGCGGCGAGCTGACCTCCCGGTATGAGGTCGCGCCCGGCCCGTGCATGCTCACGGGCGCGGTATTTACCTACGACGCCGCGGCAAAGCGCTGCACGGGCGCAGAAAGGGTGAGGATCCTTGATTAAATTTCTGCATGCGGCCGATCTGCATCTGGACGCGCCGTTTTCGGCGCTCTCGCCGGAGCAGGCCGCCGCGCGGCGGCAGGAGCAGCGGGCGCTGCTGACCGACCTGGCCGAGGCCGCCAACGCGCAGGACTGCGACGTCGTGCTGCTGGCCGGCGATCTGTTTGACAGCAGCAGCGCGTCGGAGCAGACGCTGCTGGCGCTCCGGCGGGCGCTGGCGTCGATCCGCGCGCCGGTCTTCATCAGCCCCGGCAACCATGACTGCCTGCTGCCGGGCTCGGCCTATCTGACGGAAAGCTGGCCGGAAAACGTCCATATTTTTAAGACCGATACCATCGAGGCCGTGGAGCTGCCGGAAAAGAATCTGCGCGTCTACGGCGCGGGCTTTCCCGCGCGGTTTTGCCCGGCGCTGCTGGAGGGCTTTGCGGCAAAGGATGACGGCCGGACGAACCTCATGGTCGTCCACGGGAACCCGACGCAGCCGTCGTCTCCGTATAACCCGATCTTGCCCGCGCAGATCGCGCAGTCCGGCCTTTCCTATCTCGCCCTCGGGCATATCCACCAGGCGAGCGGCCTTTTGACGGCCGGCGGGACGGCGTATGCCTGGCCGGGCTGCGCCATGGGCCGCGGCTTTGACGAGCTGGGGCAGAAGGGCGCGTATCTCGGCCGGATCACCGATGCGGGCGTACAGCTGGACTTTTTGCCGCTGCCCGGGAGAAAATACGAGATCCTCCGCGTGGACGCGGGCGATGACGCGCTGGCCGCTGTCAAAGCCGCCCTGCCGGAGCGGACGCAGGACGATATCTACCGCGTGATCCTCACCGGCGAGGCCGCGCCGGTCGACCTGCCAGCGCTGCAAGCGGCGCTGGCCCCGCGCTTCTACGCCGTCGCTGTGCGCGACGAGACGCGGCCGCGGAAGGACCTGTGGCAAGATGCGGCGGACGATACGCTGCGCGGCCTGTTCCTGCAGGCGCT
>OHHU01001275.1_pt1 | contig 11579 bp, 10 predicted proteins | sample 1568151 | NCBI WGS metagenome assembly OHHU01 (sample SAMEA3879572, study PRJEB24766) | human gut metagenome | biome: human-associated habitat; feature: feces | place: USA | collected 1985/1987 | reverse complement strand
CATAGCGTGCATTCACGTACTCTCCGTAAAGGCTTTACCAGAGCCATCGCTTGAAAGTAGTGTGAATTGCACGCTACTTTTTTGCCTCGCCAAAAAGGAAAGAAAATACGTTATGGCGAAAATACAATTACTTGCCGTTATCTCAATAGATGGCTGTCCGATGAAACTGCATCCCCGGAAGCGGTTGCTTCAAACCGAAGATTACGGTATGGATGAAATACGTGCCAATGCCCTGTATAAGCTGACATCCGACTATTCGGTATCCGTGCTTCAAGAATGGAGGGAGGAAGGTGGAAGCATTTGCCATTTGTTGGAAGTAACTGCCGGGAATACCGAATATGCCAACGGACTGTTACGGATGAACGTGATAGATGAAATCATACTATACGTTGTTCCAACCATCGACGGAAACGGAGCGCATTTTTTCAAGTCAGCACTACCTATGAATGACTGGCGGCTTATGGAGAACAAAACTTATAGGGACGGAGTAATCCGGCTTACCTATCATAAAGAGCCACGGGCATAAAATGTTCAGATTATGAACATCTTGGCGGGATTTCCGTGCTCAGAAAGTGAACACATGTTCAGAATCTGAACACATTTCACAAGGGATGCAATCAAGGATAAAATTATTTTTGAATTTTATCTTTCTGAAAAACAATGTAGTACAATTTTCTCACAATCTTTTCTCGTGTTTAGGGCTATGATTTGCACCATATATCAGTGTGCGCACACTGATAAACAAGTGTAAACCCTCAAAACAGAAAAGATAATGAACCATCTCATACTGGCGGAAACACAGTTTTTCGCCATGATAAACGGAAAAGACAACGGTAGCACGGAAACGGCATACGGCGGATTCGTGCAGGAAGTAATAAACCTGTGCTACGGCGGCAATGATGCCAAGCATATTATTGTGGCGTTGGCTTTTGCCGAAATCGAATTACAGCACCATCCGCAGAACTTGTCGGCATCGGAGGAGAATGTCGTCACTGTGTATATCCGCAAGGCGTTATCCTTCATCCGAAAGATGCAGAAGATGGTATCCGCTTCTGCAATTACCTCCGTGCCACCACTAACATCCACATCCGAAACCAAAGCCACAGTCCCAGCCTTGCAATGGACCGGTAATGCCGTCGAGTTGGTAGAGCTAATCTATGCCCTCTACGCCACCGGCTGCATCAATGGCGGCAAGGCTTCGCTGAAAGAGCTTGCCCCTGTCCTCTATTCCTTTTTCGGTGTGGAGTCCAAAGACTGCTACCGCTTCTATACGGACATCAAACGCAGGAAAAGCGACAGTCGCACCTACTTCCTTGAAAAGATGCAGGACAAACTGAACGCGAAGATGCGACATGACGATGAATTGGAGCGGATGAGGAGATAAACGAATGCCAAACAAAGGATAAGCGGCCGGATTATACGGTTTCTTATCCTTCTTCATTTACAATCACTCTATTATCTGCCGGAAAGCCGATTAAAATCATTAACTTTGCAAGTATTAATCAATGACGGATGAAAATAGATAACCTCGAAATATTGAACGGACTGATTGCCGGAGCCGAAGGCGGGACAGTTGAGTTCAAAGAAACTACCGGGCAGTTGGAGCGTGGAATGGAAACTCTTTGTGCCTTCTTGAACGGTACGGGCGGCACGGTGCTGTTCGGTGTAACCGACAAGGGAAAGATTATCGGTCAGGAAGTGAGCGACAAGACGAAGCGCGATATTGCGGAAACCATCAGACGAATCGAGCCGTTTGCGACCATTGATATATCCTATACAGACATTCCGGGAACGAACAAAAGTGTTATAGCTTTATCAGCGGAAGAACAACGATATATGCGCCCGTTCACCTATAAGGGGAGGGCTTATCAACGGATAGAGAGCGTTACATCTGCCATGCCGCAGGGTATATACAACCTGTTGGTTATGCAGCGAGGCGGAACCTATGCTTGGGATTCCATGCAAAATCCCAGCTTGAAAATATCCGACCTTGACGAAACGGCAATCTTGGGCGCAGTACGTGGAGGAATCAGAGGCGGACGTTTGCCGGAAGGTTCTATGCAGGAGGATGTCCGAACCATCCTTGAAAAATTTGACTTGTTGAATGATGGAAAGCTGAACAATGCTTCCGTTGTCCTATTCGGACGGAACTTCTACCATTATCCCCAATGTCTGCTCCGTTTAGCCCGGTTCAAAGGAACGACAAAAGATGAATTTTTAGATAATCAGCGTGTGACAGGCAATATATTCAACTTGCTGGATGCTGCAATGGCATTTTTCTTCAAGCATTTGTCCCTCTCCGGTAAAATTGAAGGTTTGTACAGAGAAGAGGAACTGAATGTGCCATATAAGGCATTGAGAGAATGTTGCATAAATGCTTTTGCACATCGTGTTTACCATCGCCCCGGCAGTTCAGTCGGGATTGCTATCTATGATGACCGCGTGGAGATTGAAAACAGCGGAACATTTCCGCCTGATATTACCATTGAGAAACTGTTGGGTGGCCACAATTCCGAACCACAAAATCTGATAGTAGCCAATGTGCTGTACAAAAGTGCAGTATTGGAGAGTTGGGGACGTGGCATAGCCCTTATGGTAAACGAATGTCGCCGTGTCGGTATTCCGGATCCGGAGTTTCATACCGACGGCAATGCTGTATGGATTGTGTTTCATTATACAAGAACTACAGTAGGACAAGACCCCACAGCAACCCCACAGCAACCCTATAGTAACCCCACAGTAACCCCACAGTTAGGAAAACTGTTGTCTGCTATTGGGAACAACACTCTCTCTGCTAAAGAAATCATGGAGAAAACGGGAATGAAAGATAAAAGGAATTTCTTAAAGAACTATATCCATCCGGCAATAAATTCCGGTTTGGTCCTTTCACTTTATCCCATAGGCTCCAAGAGTCCGCAACAGAAATACTATCTTACTGATAAAGGTAAAGGTTTCCTGCAACAATAACGGGTATGGCTAAAAAGAAGAAACATAAGAATGATGTAAAAACTGATTTACCGATAATCATGGATTATGGTATCGGCAGTATATCCGTTTATGACCCGGCAGACATAATGCCATACAACGAGCCGCCAATTAGCGAACAAATCCGCTTCAAGAAACTCGGCAAAGAGATGAAATCCGAGTTCAAGTGGCTGGTATCTTCCGTAGTGATTGAGTATTGGCAAGAAAACCGACAGATACCTTTCGGTGAAGAAATGTCGAAACTCAGAACCAGACTGTTGAGAATGTTTGCCGAAGAATACAGCATACTGCTTAAAGACGATACAGAGCTGAAAAATTATTTGCTGACGCTTGCCATTACCACCATCAACAAGCATCTCAAATCTGAGAATAAAAAGAGGGTGTCAAAACTCTCTTTTTAACAAAATTACCCTTGCTACAGATATCTGTGACAGGGGTAATTTTCATATTTTGGGTGTTTTGACACATCCCCTTTTTCATATATAAAGGAATCTGTTATTTCTGCTGCAACAGGTGTTTCAAGTTTTCATCATTTGCGATACGTTCCAGTTCCTCTTGAACAATCTGCTTCACTTCCTCCTTGATGCGCCTGTAATTCGCCTGAACCGTTTCCTTCATGCGGTCGTTGCCGTCCCCGTCCGTAAAGTCGGTAATGACGGGGATTTTCTTGTAGGCTTTCTCCTCGCGCTTCACCTTCTCGGCATCCACGACAATCTCGCAATGGAAAATCTTCTGCTCGATACGCTCGTTGAAGTTGTCGGACACCGAACCGACAAACATGCCCTGCGTCAATCCGGAAATCTTGCTCGGCGGGATAAGCGCGTCCATCTGCGTGTTGATGGATGTAGAAACGTCCTGCCGGTTGATAGAGATAGACTGCCGTTTTTGCAACACCTTTCCGAACCGCTCCGAAAGCGTCTTGGCGGTTTCGCCCACCACCTGACCGGAGAAGATATTTCCGACAGTATTCATCACGACTTTGGCTTCTTTATCGCCATAGTCACGCACCAACTGGCTGAAATCCTGAAATCCCAGACATACGGCAACCTTGTTGCTTCGTGCGGTGGCGATAAGGTTGTCCAGCCCCTTGAAATATATCGTCGGAAGCTCGTCGATGATAACTGACGACTTCAACATCCCTTTCTTGTTGATGAGCTTCACGATACGGGAATTATACAGACCGAGAGCCGCCCCGTAAATGTTCTGACGGTCCGGATTGTTGCCCACACAGAGGATTTTCGGCTCTTCGGGATTGTTGATGTCCAGCGTGAACTCGCTGTCCGACATCACCCAATAGAGCTGCGGGGAAATCATCCTTGACAAAGGGATTTTCGCGCTTGCTATCTGCCCCATCAACTGCTCCGCAGCCCCTCCGAGCCATGCGTCCATGAACGGAGAAAGATAGTTTTCCAATTCCGGGTAAGAGGTCAGTATCGGGAAAATATCCTCATAGCGGCGGTTCAGGAACTCAATCGCATGGGGGAACGTGCAGTATTTGCCGCCTTGATAGATTTTGAGATACCATATAATGCTGGCAAACAAAATAATAGGTGATTCCACAAAGAAGTCGCCCTGCTTCTGCACATCGGGTAAGTCAAGGGCATTGCTGCCCCCTTCTCCCCTAAGCACCGTACATGAGAGTTTCCCCTCATACGGCTCAAGCAACTCAATATTTCTATTTGTTGTTAGAAATCGGCTCATACTTTCAACATTTTCGTTTATTTCGCTTGTAGCAGTTGTTGTGGACAAGTTGCCGTACAATCGAACCACCAACAGATATTTCGTTGACGTTCCATGCTTTTGTACAATCTATTTCCTTGCCGCATAACGGACAAATCCGGTTCTGCTTGTTCCATAAATATAAGAGAGACTTACGTCCCTTGAGAGATTCCAGCATTTGTTGCTCCTTTCGCTGAAAGAAATAATCATCGTATTCCGGGTCGAAAGGGTTTGCCTCACCTTTGATTTGCTTGTACGGGGTATAATGTATATCCGACAACCTTTTAAGGGTCAGGTAGTTCACTTTCTTGCTCTTGGTTTCATATTTCCATGCAAACGTCCATTTACGCCCCCGAATTTCATGCCAATATTTGTCTGCAACCCAAGACTTGCGTTTCTTTGGATGGCGACGTAAAGCCCATTTCTTCGTGAGATTGTAAATGTGATTGTCACAACCATGAAAAGCATCGGTTGATGCACCATATCGGTAATAGTTGCCCCAACCTGTGATTACAGGATTAAGCATTCGTATCAGCGATTCCTGCTTACACATTTTATGTCCTTTAACGATGTCACCGATTTTTGCCCTGAAGCGTTTCTGTGCATCTTTGGACGGGGATGTGTATAGCCTTTTGCCAAACTTCCTCACATTGAAACCTAAGAAATCAAAACCGTCGTATATGTTCGTAATGGTAGTTTTCTCTTCGGATAAGGTCAGCCCTCTTTCTTTGAGAAATTCTATCACGATAGGTTTGACTTCGTTTTCCAATAGCTCCTTATCTCGACCTGTGATTATAAAGTCATCCGCATAACGAATAAGGTTTACCTTGTAGTGGAATGTCTTATTGTTGCGCCATAATCTTTTGAATCTTTCAGCCAAGAGTGGTTGAAGTCCGTCAAGTGCTATATTTGCAAGTGTCGGTGATATGATACCTCCTTGTGGTGTACCCTCTTCTGTCGGGAATAGTTTGCCATTGAATACAGCTCCACATTTCAGCCATTTTCTGAGTATCGTCTTATCCATAGGGATATGATTAAGAAGCCAGTCGTGGCTGATATGGTCGAAGCAGCCTTTAATGTCTCCCTCCAAAATCCATTCGGGGGAATGCTGGCGGTTTAGAACCGTATCAATCTGACGGATAGCGTCCATTGTCCTGCGTTTCTTGCGGAAACCATAAGAAAAGCGGTCGCCTGTCGTTTCGGCTATCGGTTCCAATGCCATGAGATATAATGCCTGCATCGCCCTGTCTTTCATTGTCGGTATTCCCAACGGTCGGAGTTTACCGTTCTTTTTCTTGATGTGAACCCTACGAAGCGGCTGCGGATTGTAACCACGACGTTTCAGTTCACCGATTGCTTTGTACTTGCGCTTGGGAGAATCCCAAAGCTGTTTATCTACTCCAGACGTTTTCTTCCCTTTGTTGGAAGTAACCCTCTTTACCGCCAATGCCTTGGCGTAAAAAGAGTGGGTCAGCATCCACTGCAAGGCTTTCACCTTGTTATGTCTGCCTTCCTTTTGAGCCTTTACAATACGCGCTTGTAGCTTTCGGACATAGGCTTCACACTTGGACCAGTCCATGCCGTCCCAAGTTAGATTCCTACTATCAGCAGGCGCACACGATGTTTTAGTTTCGTTCATTTGCTTTCCTCCTTTTGAAAGTTCTAAAAGTTATCTTGTAAAGAGTTACCATATACGGAAGTCTGCCCACTTTCGTGTCGGATGATGTCACCAATAACAACCCGTGATGTTGATTCAATCCGTATCCACCCCATTACAGGGTGGCATTCGCTTTTTCCGTTATCTCATACCTGCACCCCATTCGGCTTGCCTTGCGGTTCGCTTACTCGCATTCTTACGAGAGAGATACAGGCTTGCCCTGTTCCACGTAATTGACAAACGGATAGTTTAGGTTCTGCCAAGTCCGCCGGCAGTGCTGTGTCCGTGTAACCCCAACATGGGCAAGGGTTATCCGACTGCTTACCTTTTGGTGAGAGCTAAAGTATCTTGCGCTCCTTCAAACCTTACGACGGCTAAAGTCAGTTCACTTACGTTAACCATGCTATCCAGCCTCGCCACTCAACGGTATGATACTAACCGTCCTTGACATTCCCTCACGGTTCAGTCTTGTCCTTTCGGAAAGTGTACTTTGTCCTATAAGCTTGGCACAACCCATCACTGGAGATGCACCTTATAGTAGGCTACCGCTGACGGAACAGCGGGTTAAATCATGCAATTAATATCACTGTCTAACAATCAATTACGTGACTTTACAGGTCACACCCACGTTTTATTGAGGTTGAGCATTATCGTATAGGCACTCTCGTAGGCATCCGTAATATCCTCCATGAAATCCGGGTGGATGGGATTACAGCGGTGCGAGCGTCGCGGGTCGTCGAAGTTTATCACATAAAACTTCGGCTTCACCTTGTACCCCTCCGGGTGGTTGAGCAGATGATTATAGGCAATCGTGGACAAGTCACTGAATTTGAAATCATAGACATACATCGAGAAGCCCTTCTCAATCTGCTGCTTGATGAAATTGTTTACTACCGCGTATGACTTTCCGCTGCCCGGCGTACCCAACACGATGGACGCACGAAACGGATTCACGACATTGATCCAGCCGTTGTTCCAACGTTTCCTGTAATAAAAGCGTGTGGGCAGATTGACCGAATACTCGCTTTCGATAAGCCGTGTTTCCTGCATGAAGCTCTCGTTCTCGTTGTTGAACACGTCATCCATGAGGTTATGCTTCAACAGGCGGCTCATCCACAGACCGCCCATCAGCAGGCATACATAGCCCGTGCCTACGGTCAGCACGTAAAGCCCCGTCACCGCTTCAACCGGCAGCGGCAATGCCAGTATCCACCAATTGAGGAAGAACAGCACGAACCCTGCGGCAAGTGCCGTCCAGATTCTTCCCCAAGTGATTTTCTCTCCCTTCACACCCTTTGTCCCCAGACAGGACAGGGCAAGCAGGAGAACGGCAAACAGTTTCGTGTAGAGGATGGAACGGAACAGCCCCGCCGTGCGGTCGAAGTTCATCAGGATTCTGTCCACCACGCCGATGTCCACGCCCCATAGCCGTATGGCTTCATAGCAGAACCAGTACACGTTCATGACCACTAAAATAATACTCACGGCACGCAGAAAATCCATGATTTTCGCCAATGCCCTCAAATCGTCTTCTTGTTGTGACATAGATTGAAAATTTTTGATTGTTGATACCTCGATTACATTCCCAAGCCCTTGCGCCTTTTCTTTTTCTTCTTGCGCTGCATCGCCCGGATAAAGGCTTCCTCCTCGGCATCCACTGCCGGACCTTCGGGAGTGAGCAGACCGACACCGCCCACCGTGTCCTCGTGGTCGGATGCGGTCTGTCTGCGCATATCCTCTCCTGTTTCCACCGGAACGGACAGCGGAATCGGCGGCTGTCCGGCATAAGGCAGCGTGAAGTGTTCCTGCAAGGCGTTGGCGGAAAGCTCCTTGCCCATGCGCGAGCCATTCAGCACGCAGCCCGTGCGGTGGTCGATGAACGTGGCTCCGTAGATGCGTCCTTCCTCCGTATAGCGCAGCACGGTGTCGATACCCTTCTCCCTGAGCCGCGAAACGAACTTCTCCTTGTCATACGTGCCTTCAAGCACGGAAAGGACGGCGCGTTTTGTCATGTCGGCGAGTTTCCGGTCCTTAATCTCCTGCTTGGAACGGGCAAACTTCTTCTGCACGGCTTCATAGCCGGCGGACTTCCCGAAAAGCGAGGACTTGAACGGGTTGCCCGTCTTATTCCCGGCATCATCGGTGACGGAATAGACCAGCCCGTGATACTCGCGTCCGCGCACGTTTCCCCGCGCTTCCTCCACCGTCATATTATATAAGGAAAGGAGGGCGCGGTATTCACCCATCGTCTGGAAACGGTACTGTCCGTTCAGAGCCTTGACGGTATTCCCGATCTGCCTCTTCACGTCGCCCGCCGAAGCGTCCACCTTGCGCAGCGGGTTCTCTATCCGTTGATTCTTACGTTCCGCCGGGTGCAGCCCGTACTTTTGTTCCAGTTCCCGCCGGATGCGGTCGCTGCGACGGAAAAGGAAATCCTGATTGAGCCGCCTGCCTTTCTCATCCACATTGATTGTCACGATATGCAGATGGTGGCGGTCTATGTCCTCGTGCTTGACAACAAGGTACGGCTGGTTGCCGTAGCCGAGTTTCTCCAGATACTCGCGTGCGATGTCCTGCAATTCCGTGTCGGTCAGCACGTCGTCGGGATGCGGGTTGAGAGAGATATGGAGTACCGGTTTCTCCACCCTCGTATGCTCCGGCATACAGGCAAGAAAGCCCTCCATCGCCTTGCGTATGTCCACCGTCCCCGTGCCGTCATTGTAGATGCGGTTGGTGGTGAGCAGACGCCCTTTCGCCTCGTTGATCTTTTCCCCGTTGTAGGCAAGCGCGCCGTACAACGACTTTCCTACACTGATTTTTGCGACCATTTCGCCTCCATTTCCCTTGAAAGTTCCACAATCTGACGGCTCAGTTTCACGAGTTCGACGGTCTGTTGCTCCAGCTTGTAGAGCAACGCCATCGCCTTTTTCTCGGAAAAATGCAGCCTGAGTTCCTTCACGACTTGGTTGTAGTTCGTGCCTACCGCGCGGAACTGCGCATGGAAATCGGACAGTCTGGTGTAGTAATCCACCAGCGTCCTGTCCACTTTCAGCACCCTGAACGGCTGCCCGAAGAAGTGCGCCTTGATGAAAACCGACTTGGCGTAAACGCCCGACTTCTCGAACATGGCGAGGAAACGGTTGTGTTCCTCCTCGTTGAAACGGACGGTGTAGCGGAACACCGCCGGATCAAGTTTGGGATTTCTCCCGGTCTTGTTTCTTTTCTCTTTCATATAAACTTTGGATTTAGCGGATGGACGGCATAAGCCGCCGCTTCTTGGCACAGACACCGCAGGTTTGAAAGGCTTCCCGACTTCGGAGAGGAAGCCCGCCCCCTGCAAGGGCAAGTGCTTTTCGTGGCTGCTCAAAACGTTTTGAGCGGCTGAAAAGACATCTTGCTATGTTCAGACGAACATAAAAATCCGTCGGGGACGGATTGGGGGAATACCTTTCAAACTCCGGGCTGCGCCACCTGCGGCGAACCCTGCCGTTCGGGTGCAAAGTTACGCCCTTAAAGCGGTATCGGACAGAGGCTTGCCCCGGACAATCAGTGCCAACCGGCGCAACATGCCGCCACTTGCCGGGGAAGTGGTGCGGATTCAAAAATATCCTTGTTTATTTGCAGCATGATTCAAGAAACGAACGATTTGAAGATATGAAAAATGAGGCTTTCAAATACCCGGCAAACCGCTTCGGCGGCTATTTGCCAGACCGGATACCCGAACCTTCGGATGCCCGGCTTTCCAATGACGCGGTGATTCACGGATTCAATGACTTCATGACGCAATGTCGTCATTCACCAGTTATCCGAATCCCTGCCTCACCGTTGAAGCGGATACGTGACGAACCGGACAGGCGGAGATTCGCGGACGCGGATATACATGTCACCGATTCCGTATCGGAGCAGGAAAACAATTCATCAACCATTAAAACCAACAGAACCATGAGTAATGAAACATTCGTTGCATTCGCAACACAGAAAGGGGGCATCGGCAAATCCACCGTCACGGCACTTGCCGCCAGCTACCTGCACAACGTGAAAGGCTACAATGTCGCCGTCGTGGACTGCGACGACCCGCAGCACAGCATCCACGGGCTGCGCGAACACGAAATGGGGCTTATCGACAGCAGCACCTACTTCAAGGCTCTCGCTTGCGACCATTTCCGCCGGATCAAAAAGAACGCCTACACCATCGTCAAAAGCAATGCGGTGAACGCCCTCGACGATGCCGAGAGGATGATTGCCACTGAGGACGTGAAACCCGACGTGGTGTTCTTCGACATGCCCGGCACACTCCGAAGCAACGGCGTGATAAAGACGCTCTCGCAGATGGACTACATTTTCACTCCGCTGAGTGCCGACCGCTTTGTCGTGGAGAGTACCCTGAAATTCGTCACGATGTTCCGCGACAGGCTGATGACTACCGGACAGGCGAAAACAAAGGGGCTGCATCTGTTCTGGACGATGGTGGACGGCAGGGAGAGGAACGACTTGTACGGCATCTACGAGGAAGTGATAGCCGAAATGGGCTTTCCGGTACTTTCCACCCGCTTGCCCGACAGCAAGAAGTTCCGCCGTGACCTTTCGGAAGAGCGCAAGAGCGTTTTCCGCTCCACCATCTTCCCGATGGACACGGCACTGCTGAAAGGGAGTGGCATCCGGGAGTTTTCCGAAGAGATAAGCGACATCATCAGACCGCAGTGAGCATGGGCAGCAGGAAAGTGAACACGGAAGGCATCGACGAGGAACTGCTGTTAGCCTCCATCGGGCGGCGCACACAGGACGGGACACTGCGCCCCGCACAGGAAGTACCCGCAGCTGCACCGACCGAAGAGGACACCGCCGCACCGGAACCATCTCCTGTGCAACCCGTAACACGGGAAAAAGCGCAGAGGGAAAGTGGACGCCGGAAAAGGCAGGACGAGGACTACAACGAGCTATTCCTGCGCCGCAACGAGATAAAGACCCGCCAATGTGTCTATATCAGCCGTGACGTCCACGGCAAGATCCTCAGAATCGTGAACGACATCGCCGGAGGGGAAATCTCAGTAGGCGGATATGTGGATACCGTGCTGCGCCAGCATCTGGAACAGCACAAGGAGAGAATCAACGAACTGTACAAGAAACAACGTGAAGATCTGATTTGAAAATGGAAAAAGAAATGACACCGAATGAAAAAAGACCACAGCAAGACTGCGGAGGTATGTTTACCCAAGTG
>OHHU01001274.1_pt1 | contig 11586 bp, 10 predicted proteins | sample 1568151 | NCBI WGS metagenome assembly OHHU01 (sample SAMEA3879572, study PRJEB24766) | human gut metagenome | biome: human-associated habitat; feature: feces | place: USA | collected 1985/1987 | reverse complement strand
CTTCCGCATGAGTGATTTTGCCGTCCGCAGCTTCATAAAGCTTGAACTGTTCGGTGTGGCCGAAATGCTGAAAAATTTGACCGTTTTCATAGGTAACTGCAATTTTCATAATGGAATCTCCTTTGCAATTTTTGTTGGATTTTTCTGTGTTGGTTCTCTGCATCCGGCAGCAGCGGCCGCAGTGGGCTGCCTCCTGTCCTCCGCAGATACGGTAGTTTCCCCCTGTGATGTGCAGCGGTTTCCCGTGGACAAGACACGCTGCGATCTTGCGCCGTGCGACTTCGTAAATCTCCTGCACGGTAGAGCGGGAAATGTCCATTTGTGCGGCACACTGCTCGTGGGTTTGCTGCTCCAAGTCAACCAGCCGGATGACCTCGTATTCGTCCAGCGTCAGCAGGATCGGCTCGGTATTCTCGCACCCGTTTGGGCAGAAGGTATCAACTTGTGGTACATCACAAATCCGACGGCACCGCGGCGGTCTTGGCATAGATACGCCCCCCTTTGTTTCCGGTATATACCGATTATAGCACTTTAGACAGGAAAAAGCAATATTCTTTTCAAAAGCCGCTGCAATTTCCGTCCACATGTGGAGCTGGTTGATATTCGGAGTCGAAAGCTACATGTAAGCCATGATCGTATTGTCAGATTATCTACATTTGACAGAACTTCGCAGGGCATGATGAATTTGCTTGGATTCATTATGAGTTTAGTTTACATGCAAGCCGTCCCCGGGCGGTTGTCCACCTACGAACGGCTTGTAAATTCTCAAAAATTTTTTAGTCCCTACTTGACACAAGAAGACCTTTCCCGCTTTGGTCGTGACTATCTCACCGTGGGAGACTACATCTCACGCGTGTTCCCGGTCCTCGGTGTACGCTTCATTTCCGTCAACGACGGTTTTGACAGCAGCAATCCGCTGGATATCGACAGCCTCGATACCTCGTTTCGGACGCTGATCTACGACCTGTATAGCCGTGACCTCTCCCGCAGGGTCAAAAACGCAAAAAAAGCACGGGCCGAGTGCGGGGCATTTCTCAGTCCCTATGCGCCGTATGGATACGTCAAAGACCCAAAAGACAAAAATCATCTTCTGATAGATACCGAAGCCGCCGACGTGATACGGCGTATCTTTCAAATGGCGGCAGACGGCGCAAAGACGTGGCAAATCGCGGCGGCGCTGAACGGTGAGGGCGTAAGCTCTCCAAAGAACTACAAGGTTGAAGCCGGCTGCACAAGAACGCCGTGGCGCAGCATCCATGAAGAAAATTTCTGGACGGCAAATCTGGTCGCAAAGCTCCTGCGGGACGAGCGGTATATTGGAAATACGGTATACGGCAAACGAAGCCGGGACATTGTAGGCAGCACCCACACGGTCAAAATCTTACGCAATGATTGGGTTATCGTCCCCGGCAGGCACGAGGCCATTGTGTCGGAGGCGCTGTTTGAAAAAGCGCAGATTTGTATGAGGGAATACAGGGAACGCGAAGTCATGACGGGCGGAGGGAATCCGCTGAAACGTAAGGTAATCTGCGGCGTATGCGGTCACGCCATGCAGCGGGACAATAAGAAGAACGGCTCCTACCGCTGCGTCATGAAACGGCTGAATACCGGCTTTGACTGCTCGGAGGAAAAAGTCCCGGAGGCTGACATTCTGGAAGCTGTGGTTGATACTATACAGGTCTATGCCCAATACGCCGTCAGCATAGACCGGCTCCTGCAAACAAGGCAGGAGCAGCGGCAGCTTGAACGCAAACAGGAGCAGCGCCGCTTGCAGATGCTCCAGAGCCGGAAAGCCCGGCTTGACAAGCGGCTGCAAGACCTCTATGAAGGACTGGTGGAGGGCGAAATCTCCCGCAAGAGCTTCGTTGCGCAAAAGAAAGCCCTGACGGCGCAGGCAGAGGAAATCTCCCGCACGGTCTTGGAGCTGGAGCGCAAAATAAGCGGCAGCGACGACGGCAGCAATGCTGTAATCGAGCATTTCAAAAGCTATGCCGGGATTACGGCGCTGACCAGGGAAATCTCAATCGATCTGCTGCACTCCGTCACCATCTACCCGGACGGGCGCATGGATATCCGGCTGAACCTTGTCGATGAGAGCAAAGCTCTGCTGGAAACCTTGCGCCGGGAATCCTGTACGGCGTGAATTTATTAGTCCTTTCTGTACAGCAGCCGATAAAGGTATCACCGGAACAAGCATCAAGAAGCGAGATGACTTCAACAAGCTCATGCGCCACTGCAAGCAAGGTAAGATCGACATGATCATAACCAAATCCGTTGCCCGCTTCGCAAGAAACACCCTCGACTGCCTGAAGCACACTCGGATGCTGAAAGAATACAATGTGGACGTGTACTTCGAGGAACAAGGGATTCACAGCATACAGCCCGGATCGGAATTCTACATTACGATCTACGGCTCAATTGCCCAAAGCGAATCCGAAAACATCAGCGCCAACGTCCGCTGGGGCAAAGCACAGAGCGCGAAAGAAGGAAACGTACTCCAGTACAAGCGATTCCTTGGGTATCGCAGAGGATCGGACGGAAAGCCGGAGATTGATCCCGAACAGGCAGTTGCGGTCAAGAGGATCTATGAAAGATTCCTCGCAGGCGACAGCCTCGCCACGATAGCCAACGACCTCAACGCCGATGGAATCCCGACGCCGTTAGGCATCGGTCAATGGCAGCGAGGCACGATTGAATCTATCCTCACCAACGAAAAATACAAAGGTGACGCCATTCTCAACAAGACCTACATCAGAGACTGCCTGTCCAAGAAGGTCATGATCAATAACGGAGAGCGTCCGAAATACTACGTCGAGAACAACCATCCTGCAATCATCGACTCCGCAACCTTCGGCAGAGTACAAGAAGAAATGGCAAGACGGTGCGGAAAGCGGAAAGTCAAGCAGGTCGGAACAAAAACAGAACAAGGACGCTACTCCAGCAAGTACGCGCTCACGGAGCTTCTGATCTGCGGAGAATGCGGAACGCCATACCGCAGATGCACATGGGCAGCCAATGGGAAGAAAAAGGTTGTATGGAGATGCATCAACCGTCTTGGCTACGGCAAGAAATACTGCCATGACTCACCGAGCATTGAGGAAAGCGTCCTGCAGGATGCCATCATGAATGCCGTGCTTCAAACGGCAAAACAAAATGTGGAGGTGCTGAAAACGCTGAAGCTCCACATCGGTATGGGATTATCCGCAGAAACTACGGAAGATAACAGCCTCGACCTTCAGATCCGAATTGCAGAGATCGAAGCGGAATTCCAAAAGATGCTCAAAGCAATTGCCGCAGATAACGTGGAAGCCTTCGACGAAGAAAAAGCCAAGGCTCTCATGGATGAAAAGGCAAAGCTGCAGATCCAGTTTGATCGTATCGCAGATACAAAGCAAAAACGTGAAAACGCAAAATCCCGGCTCGACGAAATCTTCGTAATCCTCGAGGCGCTGGCGAATCACCCAATCAGCTATGATGATCAAATCATCAGACAGATTCTCGAGAGCGTGATCGTCGAATCCAAAGATAGAATCAAAGTAGTCTTCATCGGAGGACTTGAGGTTACTCAACTCATTTGATTGTTTCGTACCTCCTCCACACTTACTGCCCCGCCTTATGGCTTCTGTCATAAGGCGGGGCGGACATCCCTTTTTCCGGCAATAATGGCTTCGAGAGTTCGAATCCATCTATCAAAAACGCAAATCCATCTTTTTCGTACCCGCTTGACAGAAATCACGCCAGTAGTCGGTTTTTCCGGCTGCTGGCTTTTCTTTTTCAGTTCTGTGCAAAGCCCAAGCCATTGAGCATTGCATCAGCCGAAGTCAGCTTCGAGCTGTAATCCAGATGTGCGTAAATGTTCGCCGTAGTTGAGAAGTCGCTGTGACCAAGCCATTCCTGAATCTGCTTCATGGGAACGCCGTTTGCCAGAAGCAGCGAGGCACAGCTATGCCGGAGATCGTGATACCTGATCTGTCTCATTCCCTTTGCCTTGAGCAGTTTCGGAAAACTCTCTGTGACGTAGTGGGGCTTGATCAGATCGCCAATCTCATTGACACATACATACTCAAGATATTCCTTGATGTAGCTGCGTCCGCACAAGCGGCGGTTTTCCTGCTGCTCTTCTTTCAGGGCGAGAAGTCTTTCCCGCATGAAAGGAACAAGAGGCAGTGTTCTCATACTCGATTTGGTCTTTGTGGTGTCTGACGCAACCAGAACACGCTTGCCGTCGAGATCGCAGGAAGTAACCGTGTGGCGGATCGTGATGGTGTTCTGGTCAAAGTCGATGGCATCCCATTTCAGACCGATTGCTTCGCTCCGGCGTAGACCGTAGAACGCACCGAACAGAATCGGAAGCTCAAGTTTGCTTCCCTTTGCAGCCTCGAAAAGAGCGTTGACCTCATCGGCATCATAGAAGCTGCCGACGTAGCGGTCTTTCTTCGGACGCTCAACCTTATCCGCCGGGTTTACATCAATCAGGTCAATCTTCACTGCATACTTGAGAGCCTTGTGAATGTTGGCGTGATAATGAATGACCGAGGACGGGCTGACACGCTCAAGCTCACTCAGGTAAAACTCCTGAATGTCTTTTGCGGTCAGGTTCTTGAGCGTCACTTCCTTTTCGCGGAAGTACGGTGCTACAATCTTCTTAACCGTAGTCGAGTATGAAGCGAATGTCGGGACTGCAACCGAGCTTTTGATGATGTCGAGCCACTTTTCCATATAGTCCGCGAACAGAATGTCTCCGTTCATGACCTTCGGCTCTTCGGGATTGAAATTGCGTCGTGCGTCCATCAGGATCGCTTCGGCGCGTTTTTTGTTTCCCTTCACAGTAAGCCCGGTGGAAATCCACTTGGTCTTTCTTTTTCCGAGAGAATCGGTGTAGTTCAACACGGCGTAGTAATATCCGCTTTTTTCGCGGAGATGCCCTGCTACCATAATTATCCTCCTTCTTTGTAGCAGAGACACCTACCTGATACCGTGCTTCTATTATACCAGAACCGGGTTCGAATTGGAGGACCTCTGCCGAACATTTTTTGTAAACAAATTGAGTCCAAGCATTACGCCGTGACTGCTTCTCCGCAACCGATGCAGAGAAACGTGAAAAGATGAGCCTTCGGAATACGATAGGCTCTGCCGACTTTGAGACAACAGATTTTGCCTTCCCGCAGGATGCGGTAGCCGGTCTTTGTGCTGATGCTGAGTATTTCGCACATCTGCTCAATGCTCATCACATCGGGATAGTCTTTCAGCATGAGCTTGTAGGCATCGCGCTGAGAAATGGTTGATGCGGTATTCACCCGTCTCACCTCCACAAGATTTGATTTTGCCTTATCAGCAAAAGGATAGGCAGCAGTCCTTTTTGAGTAGACTGCTACCCATATGTGTGTTGAATGCTTGTATTTTCGTTAGGTTGCTTCTTTATCGAAGATGTGACAGCATATACCAGCACTGCAACAGTAATCGCTCCTACGATTAACCATAGCCAACTCGTTAGTAATACACATTCAAGCGCCATGAAGATAAATATCAGCGCACATAAGGCAAAGGCAATACCTGATTGAAGATAATGCGGTTCCTTATTCATTGTTTCTCGTTCTTGCTTAGCAGCCCATATATAAGCATTGTTGAAAAGAAAGCCTTTCTCTTTGAATTGCAAAACGCTTATGACTAAACAAACAATAGCGAGGCCAGGACAAATGATTGCCCATATTAACTCTGACATTTTAATATCTACTAAATGCTGAATGTAGTTTTAAACTTGCTGGCGGCAAACGGCTTCCAAACCGTTTGCGGACGGCAAGTCTGCAAAGAATAGACGCGCAAGCGTCGCAATGGCGTGCAGCTCCCTTGACGGAACGAAGTGACGAAGCATTCTAGGTTGGGCAGTTTTTTCTCTGCCGACCGGGAATTAAGCTCCGCAGGGCGCACGATACTCTCGATAGGAGAGTGCAGAAGTGCGCCCTTAAGTTCATGAAGGGTTTTACCGGTTCAATAAACCGGGATTATTAATTTAGGTTTCGTCCGAATAAATTTCTACCTTGATGTAATCCTGATTTTTTGCATATGCAAAAGCCTCAGATTTTCTAATGTAGTTAAATATAATATCGTTTAAATCTTCGTCCCATGTTGTTTCACTGAATATTTCATTTTCACCGGTAGGTTTGTACAGAATGTCCACATGTATTTGGCAGTATTCTTCGTCATTATTTGGGAATTGCCTAACTAACGAAATTTCAAACACAGGTTCAGGTTCAAAAGTGGAAAATGTCCCGGTTTCAAATAAAATCATATCGTCTTCAAGCGGAATACTGCACATTTGCTCAAATACATCTACAATTTCTTCCAGCGGCATTTTATCAACGATTTTGTCCTTCAAAAATTTAAGTAAACTGTCCATTGGTTTTCCTCCTCCAACTTCCGATTTGTTGCTCAATGTTCGTATTCGGATTATACCATAAAACTCGTGAACAATTCTACCGCAACTTTAGAATATATTAAAGAATTCCGAACAGTTTTCTGCCCGGAATGCCTCGTTCAATCATAAATCAATTCCGCGTTCACAACCTCATCTGCTTGCACCTTCCCACCATTTCGAATATTTTTGTCCGTTGTAAAGTGAAGGGGTATTTTACGGGGAGTCTCTGCGAGGGAATACGATTTTAGAGAATAGCAGATTTCCGATTAAGGAACCCTTCCCTTTAATCGAAAAAATGCTTGTTGGAATGTCTCCAGGTGCTGCTGCAAAATCAAGTCATATTTGCAGCAGCACTTTTCTTTTTAAGGAGGGCAATCCGGGGGTGCCGAACATCAGCATTTCCCGGTTCAAGCGAAGCGGACTCATGCGGAAAGCGTGTTTTTTGAGTACGTCAAACAGACCTGCTCGGGCAATCCGTTTTCTGTTGGTTTTTGTGCAGATTAATTATGCACGAAAGCCAAAAACCGGACAACCCTTCTTGAGCTGCCCGGTTTTGTTTTCGGGGCTGATGCAGCAGCCCTTTGTTCTTCCTTAATACAGTCCTCTGCCGGTCCTCGTCCCTTAAGCAGGAACGGGAGATGCCTTTGTCCGTCTCAGCCGCTTGGCAGCACCGCAGTGAGCAGAAGCGGAAATTCTTTCCGAACTATGGTGTTTCTCACCCGGCAGGATAATCCGAGGCTTATCCCTTATCGGAAGCAAGAACCTGGTCGATGAGCTTTTGCAGCGTTTCCGCCTGCTTCTTTTCCGTAACGGCACCTACAATGGGCTCACCGACGATATTGCCGCTGCGGTCTACCACATAAGTGGTGGGGTAAGCGAAGATGTTCGCGGTGAATTTTCCGGCTTCACTGTCAGAGTCGAAGTACACGTTCCGGTATGTTGCTCCCTTCTTGGACAGTACATCTTTTGCTTCGGAAATTGCCGCTTCGTCTCCGCCCAATGTGAAGGAGTTGATGCCGATGAGCGCACCGCCCTTATTTGCAAGTTCTTTGTTCAATGCGTCAAGCTCGGCAATTTCCCCGACGCACGGCCCGCAGGTGGTAAACCAGAAATTCACCACCGTGACAGCATTGCGGGAAAACAATTCATCGCTGGTCACATCATTTCCTTCCAAGTCTTTTCCGACAAAGGACGGGAATTTTTTTGTACCGATGTTCCCCTCCGCAGGGATGCTTGTGGTGCTCTCAGAAGGCGTTTTTTTCGCAATCTCCGGGAATTTTTCCTCTAACTTTGTCAGTTCGTTTTCAATTTCTCGGATTTTTTCCGCCTCAGCCTTAAGCAGTTTCAGCTCATCTGCAGTAAACTGGTCTTTGGCGGATTCAATCGTTTTAAGCAAAAAATCTCCGTAATTTTTGCCGTCTTCAATCATCGCCATGCCTTTATCCGCTGCCATAAACACCTTATCCCAAAGCTGAGTGTTTTTCGACAGTATCGCATTTTCCTGAGCCATGAGGTCTTTATGCATTGCAGAAGCCTCTTCCGCATTCTTGGGACCCTTTTTTGATCCGCAGGCCGTCAGAGACAGCAGCACAGCGGATATCAGCAACATAATCAACCAACTTGTATAATTCTTCTTGACCATTTCTTTTTTCCATCCTTTTCTTTTTTATTTTTTCACACAAACATTCGCATTGCATATCAGCACCGATGCCGGCATCACCGCCGAGACCGGCGCTGAAATTTTCTTGATTTCATGGGCTTTCCTCCTTAGCTCTTACTCTTTTTTTGATGTTTCCGCCGTTTTTTCCGTTTTTTTATCGGAGCCGAAGCCATAGCGGAAGCACACTGCGCCCGTCGGACAGGCATGTATGCACATACCGCAGCGGATGCACTCAGTGTGGTTGGGCGTTTTCGTCACATCCACATCCATCTTGCAGGCTTTGGCGCATTTTCCACAGGAGACGCACTTGTTTTTATCCACCTTAATTTGGAAGAGGGACACCCGGTTGAACAGCGCATAGAATGCACCCAGTGGGCAGAGCCACTTGCAGAAGGGACGATAGAATACCACGCTCAGCACGATCACCGCCAACAGGATGCTGAATTTCCAGGTAAACAGGCTCCCCAGTGCCGCTCGGATGCCGGAATTGGCAAGGGACAGCGGGATGGCTCCCTCCAGCACACCCTGCGGGCAGAGGTACTTGCAGAAGAAGGGGTCGCCCATGCCCACATCGTTCACGAGGAACGCCGGCAGCAGAAAGACCATCACCAGCAGAATGGCATACTTAAGGTACGTCAGGGGCTTCAGCTTCCTTGTGGAGAGCTTCTTCGTGGGAATTTTATGCAGCAGATCCTGAAACCACCCGAAGGGACACAGAAATCCGCAGATAAACCGTCCCAAAAGAACTCCCAGCAGGATGAGGAAGCCGGTGATATAATAGGAAAAGCTGAACTTTGACGAACCAACCACCGCCTGAAATGATCCAATGGGACAGGCTCCCGACGCTGCCGGGCAAGAATAGCAATTGAGTCCGGGCACGCAGACGGCTTTCCCTGCGCCCTGATACAGTCCTCCCTTGAGGAAGTTCGGCAGGTGCAGGTTGGTCAACAAAGCTGCTCCCGCCTGTATCCAGCCTCGGAAACGGGACAGAAACCGAGAGATTACCGAAACCTTCTTACCCAATGCCCACACACTCCAGACATAATTTAATGGCTTTGCTCAGCACCGTAGCCACCTCGTTACGGCATACTCCCAGACACACCATAACAATTCCAACTGCCAGCAGTGCAGCCTGTGCAGCAGTTTTTATTCCGTATTTCATACTTAGCTCTCCTTCCGGTTTGTGCCGTTATCATATCATTGTCGATATAAGGTTCCTGTTAAGAAAAAATTTTTACACAAAATTTATCCGTTTCCTGTATAATGAGAACAGCGGGTTAAGCGCAACATATAAACGTATATAAAGGAGATTTTTATGCACCTTTTAGTAATCGAGGATGAACGCGCTCTATGCGAAACCATTGTCCGCAGTCTGCGGCGCGCCGCATACAGTGTGGATTACTGCTGCGACGGCGAAGAAGCACTGGAACTGTTGGAAATAGAACGCTATGATCTTGTATTGTTGGATCTGAACCTGCCGGGGAAGGACGGAATGACGGTGCTGCGCACCTTGCGGCAGAAAGACCGGGAAACAAAGGTGCTGATTTTATCCGCCCGCAGCGAAGTAGAGGATAAGGTGGAGGGACTGGATGCAGGTGCCAACGACTATCTTGCAAAGCCTTTTCATTTGGCTGAGCTGGAAGCCCGCATCCGCAGCCTGACACTGCGGCAGTTCACCCAGCAGGATGTGATATTGACCTGCGGTACCTTGACCTTTGATACCCGTGCGCGAAAGGCCTCCGTGAACGGACGAGCCTTGACGCTCACCCGAAAGGAGACGGGAATTCTGGAATATCTGATGGTGCATCGGGGGCGGCCCGTCAGCCAGGAAGAACTGATTGAGCATGTCTGGGACAACAGCGTGGACAATTTCAGCAACTCCATTCGTGTGCATATTTCCGCATTGCGCAAGAAACTACGCGCCGCATTGGGTTATGACCCCGTTCGCAACCGCATCGGCGAGGGTTATCTGATGGAAGAGGACGGCGTATGAAGAAGTTCTCCTTACAGTGGCGCATCACCCTGATGACTGCCCTGCTCATCGGTTTGACCTGTATCGCCATGAATCTGATGCTCTGCTCCTCCGGCGTGTACTATATGGACAGGATTGCGGACGCGCTGCGGGGCGGCGGTACTGTTATTATAACTGATGAAGGCACGGCGAGCTTCGACCCGCAGTTCGCAGAACCCGGCGAGGAACTGACAATCGTTGTCGATGGTGTGCAGGGACGATTTCGCACCACCAACTGGTACATCACGGCTGTGGTTACGGTATTGAGCGGCATTCTTGCCTACTTTGTCAGCGGACACGCGCTCAAGCCCCTGCACAGCTTTGCTTCTCAGGTGGAGAGAGTGCAGATGAACAATTTGGCGGATATGCGGATCGATGAGGATGCCTTGCCGGAGTTTAAGCAGCTCAGTCAGTCCTTCAATCAAATGCTTGAGCGGTTGAACGACGCCTTTGCCGCACAGCGGCAGTTCACCGGCAACGCCGCCCACGAGCTGCGCACGCCGCTGGCGCTGCTGCAGGCGCAGCTGGAGCTGTTTTCAGCGGAACATCCTGATATGCAGCCGGAGACGGCGGAGTTTCTCTCCCTTCTGCGGGAGCAGACGGAGCGGCTTACCCGGCTGACCAAGACCCTGCTGGAAATGAGTAATCTGCGGCAGGTGGCGCGTAACGAGCGGATCCGGCTTGCTCCAATGATCGAGGAGATCTTTACGGATCTCGCACCGCTCTCGGATAAGTGCGGCGTTACGCTGACGGCAGAGGGCGACGGCATTATGACCGGCAGCGACGCGCTGATCTACCGCCTGATCTTCAACCTGACGGAGAACGCCGTCAAGTACAACCGACCGGGCGGCTCGGTGCGGGTTTCCGTCGCACAGGAGCCGGAAAAGCTCCTGATCCGCGTCTCCGACAACGGCTGCGGCATCCCGGAGGAGTATCAGCAAAGCATCTTCCAGCCTTTTTTCCGCGTAGACAAGTCTCGCAGCCGGGAATACGGCGGCGCGGGGCTGGGCCTCTCACTGGTGTGGGAGATCGCCGACATCCATGGCGGCTCCGTCCGCGTGGAGGAGAGCTCAAAAAACGGCACTGTCATTGCGGCAGAGTTTCCGATACAGTATGGCAGCGAATAAAACCACAGGTTAAATATCTGTAAGGTCGGCTGCTTCCGCGATTCTGTTTCCCAAAATCGAAAAAAATTGATTTTGGGAAACAGACGGTGATGCTTCGCTTGTCTGCACTGTCTCACTGTCGGGCAAAAATACTTGTACCCGCTAAAATGTTAAATAGATGCGGTTTGCTTTTCTCTTTACGAAAGCTGTCCGTTCGAGTGTGTAACATCCACGGGAAGTGCGTAAAGTGAGAGCGGAGTTTTCGCACTGTTTTTTGAAATCACCGGATTTTCACCGAATAGCTGCGCGTAATAAGACTGCGAGGTGAAAATATGATAAAAACGACATCAATGCTGACGGCAGAACCGAAGAGATACGGTTTTTCAAAGTCCAA
>OHHU01001266.1_pt1 | contig 11670 bp, 10 predicted proteins | sample 1568151 | NCBI WGS metagenome assembly OHHU01 (sample SAMEA3879572, study PRJEB24766) | human gut metagenome | biome: human-associated habitat; feature: feces | place: USA | collected 1985/1987 | reverse complement strand
CGAGAAAGCTAAGCTGGAATCAGTTAAGAAGCTTGTCAGGAATCCTGATAATGTTCATGCTATTGATGACCTGTTTGCACAGATTATGGCTAACTCGAGAAAGAATCAATATATGCTTCTTGAAAAGATGGGGCAGACTTTAAGAGAACCATATGAGGCAATTGATGAGATTAATAAAAAGAACTGTAAGGTTGTATATCAGGGGGTGCCGGGTGCATATTCATACGCTGCCATGATTAATTTCTTTGGTAAGGATGTTGATAATTTCAATGTTCCTACATGGAGAGAGTGCATGGAGGCAGTTAAGCTTGGAAAGGCAGATTATGCGGTACTTCCTATAGAGAATTCCAATGCCGGAATTGTTGCTGATGTGTATGATCTGTTACAGGAATATAATAATTACATAATAGCAGAAACTTATGTTAAGATTGAACATTTGTTACTAGGACTTCCAGGAACTGACCTTGAAAACGTAACTGCTGTATATTCACATCCACAGGGACTTATGCAGTGTGACAGATTCTTAGATACTCATAAGGACTGGCAGAGAATCAGTCAGGCTAATACAGCACTTGCGGCAAAGATGATTTTTCAGGAGCATAATAAGACTCATGTTGCTATTGCAAGTAAGGAAGCAGCAGAGCTTTATGGCCTTGATATCTTAAAGTCTGGAATTACAGACCAGGAAGGCAATACAACAAGATTTGTTATTGTTACTAATACAAGAAAGTTTGTTAAGAATGCACAGAAGATGAGTATTGTGTTTGAAACAGCTAATGAAGCAGGCACTCTATATAATCTTTTAAGTCATATTATATATAATGGACTTAATATGAATAAGATTGAATCAAGACCTATTGAAGGGAATGTTGAAGGAAAGAGATGGAATTTCCGGTTCTTTGTTGATTTTGCTGGTAACATTGATGATCCAAAAGTTATGAACGCATTAAGAGGTATTGAAGAAGAAGCTGAATCTATTAAGTTGCTTGGAAACTATTAATGTGTTAGAATTATAAAGATGTCGTCAGACAATAAGCTATTATATAAGTGAGGGAATTAGAGTGAATTTAGAAGAAGCAAAGCTTAAGCTTTCAAAGTACGGTCAGGAACAGATATTAAGATATTATGATGAATTATCAGATGATGAGAAGGCAGCACTTCTTGAACAGATCGATAAGACTGATATGGAAGTTTTATCGGCAATTGAACATAAGTCTGAGCTTGTTAAGAAAGGTGAAATTACACCTCTTGGTGCAATGGAACTTGATGAGATAGAAGCTGACTATGATACATTTAAGAATACAGGTGTAGAGGCAATTAAGGCTGGAAAGGTTGGAGCAATTCTTCTTGCAGGCGGAATGGGAACAAGACTTGGCTCGGATAATCCTAAGGGAATGTATAATGTAGGTGTTAACAAGAAACTTTATATATTCGAGTGCCTTATTAATAATCTTATGGATGTTGTTAAAGAGACAGGAACATATATACATTTATTCGTTATGACTAGTGAGAAGAATAATGATGCTACAATTTCTTCGGATATAAGAGTGAATATGTACATTTCTTCAAACAGGAGATGGCAGCAGCTACTGATTATAATGGTAAGATATACCTTGAAGAGAAGGGAAGGATGGCAACATCACCTAATGGTAATGGTGGATGGTATATCTCTTTAAAGAAGGCTGGATTAACAGAGGTTCTTGAGAAGAACGGAATTGAGTGGCTGAATGTATTCGCTGTTGACAATGTCCTTCAGAGAATAGCAGACCCTGTATTTATCGGTGCTACAATTGAAAAGCACTGTGCAGTTGGTTCTAAGGTTGTAAGAAAGGCAGCTCCTGATGAGAAGGTTGGCGTTATGTGTCTTGAAGATGGAAAGCCTTCCATTGTTGAGTATTATGAACTTACTAAAGAGATGATGGATGCTAAGAATGCAAAGGGCGACTCTGCATATAATTTTGGAGTTATTCTTAATTATCTGTTCAGGGTTTCTGATCTTGAAAGGATTGTTGGAAAGAATCTTCCATTACATATTGTTGAGAAGAAGATTCCATATATTGACGAGAATGGTAATCTTGTTAAGCCTGAAAAGCCTAATGGATATAAGTTTGAGGGTCTTGTTCTTGATATGATTCATGAGCTTGACAGCTGTCTGCCATTCGAGGTAGTAAGAGAAAAAGAATTTGCACCAATTAAGAATGCAACAGGTATTGATTCGGTTGAATCAGCAAGAGAACTTCTTAAGAAGAATGGTGTTGCAATTTAACATATTTTGTTGTATGTTATTAATAAGCGCTGTACAACTGGCGGAAGATGCCTTATAGGCATTGTGGGATAACCCACAGGGAGTACAGTTTATATTAAGAAAAGCCGACCGCCTGGGCAACGTTAAGCTATAAGCTGCGTTCCCAGATAGTCGGTTTTTTTGCGCGAGTAGCGATGAGGATAGGAGTGAAAATTCACAATCATGCTTGCATGGATTGGGGATTTTTCACGGATATTCGAGGAGCACCGCGACAATGCCAGAATGAAATTCTGGCATCTTCGCTACTCGCGAAAAAGAACCATGAGGAGTGAACGCAGTCATCACATTTAACAGGAGGTCAGTTATGACAATTAAGAACCTTTCAGAGGAATTATCAGGATGTGCTTATCCGGGCAGAGGAATTGTTGCCGGTATGTCAGAGGATGGTAAGAAGGCAGTTTCAGCTTACTTTATTATGGGAAGAAGCGAGAGCAGCCGTAACCGTGTATTTGTACAGGACGGAGAGGGTATCAGAACAGAAGCTTTTGACCCATCAACACTTTTAGTTGCACCAGAACTTATTATCTATGCCCCTGTAAGAGTACTTGGCAATAATACTATAGTTACTAATGGAGACCAGACTGATACGGTTTATGATGGTCTTTCAGAAGGAAAAACATTTGAAGAATCTTTAAGAGTAAGAAAATATGAGCATGATGCACCTAACTATACACCAAGAATTTCAAGTGTGCTTCATATTGAGAATAATGAATATTCATATGCAATGTCAATATTAAAGAGCCATAATGGTAATCCTGACATCTGTGAAAGACACACATATACATATGATGCAGCATTTGCAGGAGAAGGACATTATATCCATACATATATGGGTGATGGCAATCCACTTCCAAGCTATGAGGGAGAACCTACATGGGTTAAGATATCAGGTGATATTGAAGAATTCACACAGATGATCTGGGATAATCTTAATGCAGATAACAAGGTTTCACTTTTTGTAAGATATATTGATATTGCTACAGGTGAATACGAAACAAGAATTATTAACAAGAATGTAAAGTAATTAAGGAGAAAGAATATGAACGAATTTCAGTTAAAATACGGATGCAACCCTAATCAGAAACCTTCAAGAATATTTATGGAAGACGGAAGTGACCTTCCTGTAGAGATTCTTAACGGCAGACCAGGATATATTAATTTTCTTGATGCATTTAACGGATACCAGCTTGTTAAGGAATTAAAGAAGGCTACAGGACTTCCAGCAGCTACATCTTTCAAGCATGTATCCCCAGCAGGTGCAGCAGTAGGACTTCCTCTTACAGATGTCGAGAAGAAGATTTACTGGGTTGATGAAGCAATCGGAGAATTAAGCCCAATCGCATGTGCGTATGCAAGAGCAAGAGGTGCAGACAGAATGTCATCTTTCGGTGATTTCATATCATTATCAGATGTATGTGATGTTGCTACAGCAAAGCTTATCCAGCATGAGGTTTCAGATGGTATTGTTGCACCTGGCTATGAGCCGGAGGCATTTGAGATATTAAAGGCTAAGAAGAAGGGTAACTACAATATCATTAAGATTGACCCTGAGTATAAGCCTGAACCAATCGAGAGAAAGCAGGTGTTTGGTGTAACATTTGAACAGGGAAGAAATGAGTTTGTTATTGATAAGGAACTTTTATCAAATGTTGTAACAGAGAATAAGGATATTCCAGAGTCTGCTAAGATTGATATGATTATTGCACTTATTACACTTAAGTATACACAGTCCAATTCTGTATGCTATGTAAAGAATGGACAGGCAATCGGTATCGGAGCAGGACAGCAGTCAAGAATCCATTGTACAAGACTTGCAGGACAGAAGGCTGATAACTGGTATCTGCGCCAGAATCCAAAGGTTCTTAATCTTCCATTTAAGGACGGTGTAGGCCGTGCTGACAGAGATAATGCAATTGACCTTTATATTGGTGATGAGTATGAAGATATTCTCAATGACTGGGAGAGAGTATTCACAGAGAAACCATCTGTATTTACAACAGAGGAAAAGAAGCAATGGCTTGCAGGCAATACTGATGTAACAATCGGTTCAGATGCATTCTTCCCATTTGGAGATAATATAGAAAGAGCTTATAAGTCTGGTGTTAAGTATGTAGCACAGCCTGGTGGTTCTGTAAGAGATGATCAGGTTATAGAAACAGCCAATAAGCGTGGAATGGCTATGTGCTTTACAGGAATGAGATTGTTCCATCATTAATACAGAGCCAGTACATAAAAATGTTGATAATTACTCATATTCATTGACTTTAGAGGTCTTATTTGTTAAAATTTACTCAATTAATATATGTAACAATTGAAAAAGAGGTGGTTTAAGCATGAAGATTCAAGATTTTGCTGATATGGAGAAATTTGAATCAATTATGTCTGACTGGGCTGTGGCAACAGGATTAGCCACGGTTGCAGTTGGAGCGGATGGGAAGTATATTTCCGAATGTTACAACTTTACAGATTTCTGTATAAAGCTTACCAGAGGAAGTAAGGAAGGATGCAGAAGATGTGAAAAATGTGATGCTGAAGGACAAGGTGTATATCATTGCCATGCTGGACTTGTGGATTTTGGTATTCCGCTTAAGTTAAGCGATGGTACAGTGCTTGGCTCTGTAATCGGAGGTCAGGTTTTACCTGAGCATCCAGATGAAGAGAAATTCAGAGGCGTTGCAAGAGAACTGGGTATTAATGAGGATGAGTATATTGAGGCGTTAGGAAAAGTTACAGTAAGAACAGAGGCGGAGATTAATGCAGCAGCTAACCTGCTAGGAGCAGTACTTAATAATTTTATTAATTCAGAATATAATTCTAAGTACAATGGACAATTGATTACAAAGCTTACAGGTGGTGTTGAGAGCTGTGAAGAGTATGTGAGAGATATTAAGGAGAATACTAAGCAGCTTGATGGTATCCAGAGGAAGCAGAATATTCTTGCACTTAATGCATCTATTGAGGCTGCAAGAGCTGGCGAGGCGGGAAAAGGCTTTTCAGTTGTAGCATTAGAGGTAGGAAAGCTTGCTAAGAGCTGTACAGATCTTAATAACAGAATAACCTCAACTGTAGAGAATATATCTGATGTTATACATGATATGGCAGATATAGGTAAGAGATAAAGAATACCAGCGGGTAATTACATATGGCGAATGTCAACTGCAAGACGCAATTTGTTGACATTCGCCTTTTTCAGTTCTATAATCTAATAAATATTTTTCAAAAGAGGTATGTATATATGACACCATTAGAACTGGCAGAAGAGATTATTAACGGAAGAAGAATTACAAGACAGGATGATTTGACATTTTTTCTGGATTGCAATTTGGATGAACTTTGCGAAGGGGCAGACAGGATAAGAAAACATTTTGTTGGAGATAAGGTTGACTTATGTTCTATAATTAATGGAAGAAGCGGCAAATGTCCAGAGGATTGTAAGTACTGTGCACAGTCTGCACACAATCACACTGACTGTGAGGTATATGATTTTCTTCCAGAAGAGGATATTGTAAAGGCGTGTAAGCTGAATGAGTCAGAAGGTGTTGACCGTTTTTCGATTGTTACAGCTGGAAAAGCTCTTTCCGGTGAGGAATTTGAAAAGGCTGTTCATGCTTATGAGACTATGAATAAAGAATGTGATATTGAGCTGTGTGCATCTATGGGATTTCTTAATGCTGAGCAGCTTCACAGACTTCATGAAGCAGGTGTTACAAGTTATCACCATAATATTGAGACTTCAAGAAGAAATTTCCCTAATATATGCACTACACATACATATGATATGAAGATTGAAACTTTAAAGCTTGTAAAAGCAGAAGGTATGTGGGCATGTTCAGGTGGTATAATAGGAATGGGCGAAGACTGGGAAGACAGACTTGATATGGCAATAAGTCTTGCGGAAGTCGGAGTTGACTCTATTCCTCTTAATGCACTTATGCCAATTAAGGGTACACCTCTTGAGAATGAGAGAAGACTTACTGAGCCTGAGATATTAAGAACAATAGCATTCTTTAGATATATTAACCCGGAGGCTGATATAAGACTTGGTGCAGGAAGAGCACTTCTTACAGGAGACGGAATCAAGGCATTTCAGTCTGGTGCGTCTGCTACTATTACAGGTAATATGCTTACTACTGTTGCATGTGCTACAATTAGAAGCGATAAGAATATGTTAAAGGAAATTGGAAGAGAGACAAAATAATGAAATTAACAAAATATTTGAAAAAAGGAATGGCTGTGTTACTTACAGCGACATTTTGTGTGGGATTATCAGCAGGGCTGACAGGCTGTGGAAAAGATACAACTAAAGAAGATTCTAAGGATATTGATACATTCAGAATAATGATTGCACCGTATCAGGATGCTGATACGCTGCTTACAGGACTTGAGCCTCTTGGCGGCATGATTAAAGATGAACTTGCTACACAGGGGTATAATGTAGGCAATGTTGAGATTACAGTAGGAACTTCTTACAGTGCAGTAGGAGAAGCTTTAAGTGCCGGAACAGCAGATGCAGGATTTATTTCTGGCGGAACTTATGTTACATATGATGATGACTGTGATGTTCTGCTTACTGCACAGAGAAAAGCTATTAACAAGGATTCTCTTAATGCCAAGGACTGGAATGACGGAACGGAGGAAGCGTTTACAGATAATCTTACAACATATTACCGTTCAATAATTCTTGCAGGACCAAGTACTAAGGGACAGGAGCTTGCTGCCAAGGTTAATGCAGGACAGAAGCTTACATGGGATGATTTGAATGGTGCAACATGGGCTGTAATGGGTGCTTCATCAGCATCAGGTTATATATACCCAAGTCTGTGGCTTTACAATAATTATGGGAAGCAGATAAGTGACCTTGCCAATGTCGTACAGTCTGATTCATATACAACATCTATGTCAAGACTTGCAGCAGGACAGGTTGATGTTATTGTTGGATTTGCACATATGAGAGCAAAATATGCAGCTAACTGGATGAGCAAATTCGGTGGTACAGATGATTGTTATAAACAGACTGCAGTTTTGGCAGTGACAGATCAGATAATGGATGATACAATATGTGTTAGTAAGAATTCAGATATTATGTCAGAAGGCTTTAAGAAAGCATTTGCAGATGCTTGTATTAATATAGGAAAAAGTGAAGACGGACTTAAAGTTTTGAATGTATTAAGCCATATTGGATATCAGTATGCCCAAAGCTCTGATTATGATGCAGAGCGTGCGGCGCAGAATATGTTAAAGAAATAATTCACCTTTAAGCTGTCTGGGAGGACAATATACATGTTACAGATAGACAGTGTGAGTAAATTATATAAAGGTGGAGATAAAGCCCTTGATAACATTAGTTTTTCAGTAGAACAGGGCGAATTCATATCAGTAATTGGAAAGAGTGGTGCTGGAAAGACCACTCTTTTTCGCTTGCTTAATGGGATGATTAAGCCAACTGCAGGCCGTATTATTATTAATAACCAGGATTTTACAAAGCTTAAGGGAAGAAAGAAAAGAGATATTCAGAAAACAATAGGCACTATATATCAGGATTTCTGCCTTGTTGATACAATTACCTGCTTAGACAATGTGCTTAATGGGGCATTGGCAGATAGAAATGCTTTTCAGGCACTTTTTGGTATATTCACTAAGGAACAGAAGGAATATGCAAGAAAGCAGCTTGAAGCAGTGGGATTATCTGAAAAAATGTATTCATATGCGGGAAAACTTTCGGGAGGACAGAAACAGAGAGTTGCAATTGCAAGGGCACTAATGCAGAAGCCTGATATTATTCTTGCGGATGAACCGGTTGCTTCTCTAGACCCATATAGTGCAGAACAGATTACTGATATTCTTGTACAGCTTAACAGGCAGTACAATATAACGGTTATTATGAACAGTCATTCGGTAGAGCTTGCATTGAAGAAATCGGACAGAATTATAGGAATTGCTGACGGCAGACTTGTACTTGATAAAAAGTCGTCAGAGGTAACAGATGAGAATATTGAATTCATATATGGTGGTGCGTATGAAAAGTATGAATAGAATGAAGGCTATAAGAAGAATTACTACACTGGTAATGCTTTTTATAATAATATTCTGTTTTGCTGTAACAGGCTTTGATATGAATGTAATTATAAAGAGAGGCAGTCAGGCTGTATTATTCATAAAAAGAATGTTCCCACCGGATACAGGATATTGTGGTAAGATTATTGAACCACTTATTAAGACTGTGCAGATGTCAATTGCTGGTACATTTATAGGTGCTGTGTTTGGACTTTTTACTGCATTTTTATATGCAGGCAATCTTATTAAGAAATTATATGTAAGGATTGTGGTGAGAGTTATTGTACAGTGTGTAAGAACAATACCTGTGCTTATACTTGCACTTGTAGCAACATTTATATGGGGGCTTGGTGCGGCAGCAGGAACTATTGCAATAGCTGTATCGACATGGGCTGTAATGACAAGAATTGGTGGTGAGGATATTGAAGGCCTGACACTAAAGCCATATGAAGCAGTTACAGCTATAGGAGCAGGAAAATTTAAAGCATTTTCACGGACAGTTATTATTGAACTGCTGCCGGGATATCTTAGCAATTCGCTTTATGTACTGGAAGCTAATATAAGACATGCGGCAATACTTGGCTATGTAGGTGCAGGTGGAATAGGACTACTGCTTAATGAAAAGATAAGCTGGCGTGAATACAGCAGGGTTGGAATGATTCTTGTTATGCTTTTTGTCGCAGTGCTTGTGATTGAGGGAATAAGTATATTCCTGAAAGCATATCTTGATGGACGTATTAAGAGAAATACAACTGCAAATGTGATTATAAGTGTATGTATCATGGTATTTTTTGTATACAGTCTCAGTGCAGTTAAAGATGTATCAACATCAAAGCTTGGTATTAAGGTTGTTGGTGCGATTATGCACGGAATTACACATCCGGACTGGGAATACATGTTTATGACCGGAAAGAGTGGCGTTATGTATCTTATGCTTGAAACTATTGCAATCGCAGTTGCGGGAACATGTGCCGGAGCAGTGTTTGCAGTAATACTTACATTGATTAATTCGAGAAAATTCATTCCAGCACCTATGGCTTTTATTGGCAGGCTTGTTGTTATGGCAATAAGAACTGTACCTGTGTATGTGTATGGGCTTATATTTATAAGGGTTACGGGACCTGGCAGCTTTGCCGGAGTGCTTACAATGATGATGTGCAGTATCGGACTTCTGACAAAGAGATTCACAGTTGCAGTAGACAACTGGAACATGGCGGCATGGAATGCGTGCAAATGTGCAGGAACGGGATTTATAGCAAGATTACGGCATGTGGCGGTGCCTGAACTTAAGTTCCAGTTTAAGGATGCTGTGATGTACAGACTGGATGTGAATGTGCGGTCGGCAAGTACATTAGGACTTGTTGGAGCAGGCGGAATCGGCGCCCCACTGATTGTCTACATGAACAATTACAGATGGGACGCCGTTGGCTCAATTCTTATTGTATTGTTTGTTGTAGTTCTTCTTATAGAACTTCTTTCAAAATGTTTAAAGAGAATCCACTAAGCTTTCTTTAAACAGCTGTAGTCAATAACATATATGAAAATGTAAAGAACGATATAAAGAATTATTGCTCCGATTACATCGACTACAGAATGCTGCTTTAAAAATACGGTTGCAAGGCATATAAGGATGCAAAGAATGGAAGATAATGTCTTTGTTATTATATGTCCTTTTAAAGCTTTGCAACGCAGTAATGCAAAATTAACTGCCAGTGAGTTGTATACATGTATACTTGGGAATACATTTGTTGAAGTATCTATTGTATATAGTGCATTGATTATCTTTCCACAGAAGTTATCAGGGATATAATCAGGTCTTAATGTAAGACCATTAGGATATATCATGCATATAGTAAGAGAGAGTGACATACCGATTATGAGTGATAACGCAAACTGTATGAATTCTTTATTATCTGCCTTAAAATACATATATATGCAAGCTGCAACCACATATAAAAACCATAATACATATGGAATTATAAAGTATTCACAGAAAGGTATCATATTATCAAAAGGAATATTGATGATATGAAGCCCGGGATAATCACTGTTAATTACTTTTTCAAGAGTTGAAAACCATGGAAGGTATATAAATATATATGCTGCAAAGCATATTCTCCAGCCTTTTCTTTTAAAAAAATCTTTCAATACTGTACACCTCTACATTTTTTTATATTATTAGCAAAATATTTCAAGATTATATCATTGTTGCTGAATAAATGCAATATAATAAGGTTTTGAAGGTTTACAAACCAAATAAATATGTAATATAATGATATGACACATTGGATGCAGGAGATTTATAAATGTTACATTTGAATCATTTGAAGAAAAGTTTTGGTAAGAACGAAATTCTTACTGATATTGAATATACATTTGAAGAAGGAAATATATATCCGGTTCTTGGCGGTGCAGGAGCAGGAAGAACAACTCTGTTTGAGTGTATCGCAGGAGATATTGCTGTAGACTCAGGCACTGTTGAGACTAAGGAGAAGTGCACGCTTTTCTTTGCTGCAAAGCAGAGTGTTCTGCCTATGCTTATTACAGGATATCAGTTTATCAGTATGCTCTGTGATATGAATAAGAACAGCGAAAAGCCTGAATATTATCTTGATAAAGTGAAGCTTACAGGGCTGATAAGAGACAGACATATTGCAGATTACAGTTTTGAGGAGAAGAAGAGGCTTCAGTTAGCAGCTTTTCTTATTCAGAAACCATATGTAATGATGTTTGATGAGGCACTTGATTATTGTACTGATGAATATATTGATGATATGCTTTCAGTTCTTAATGAATATAAGAATGACCATATAATTCTTATATCAACAGGTTTGTTGGATATTGCACATAGAATATCAAAGGATGTGCTGGTTCTTAACAATGGTGAACTCAATCCTATATCACATGAAACTATGCAGATTCCAGAGATAAAAGAAGCTGTATTAGACATACTTGGGGAGGCAGACAATGAAATTATTTAGAAAGCTGTTTGCTGAGAAAATATTACGATATTATGAGGGAACAGAGGCAGGAATTAAGATGATAAAGAGTTTTCCTGTAATAAGGAAACTGGTGAAGGATGATGCTTTTGGTGAAAAATCAAAAAGCAGGGCTATCGTTGGAACTATGGCACAGATATTTATGCTTGCATGGGAATTTATAAGAAAGCAGGTAGCACTTGGACATCAGGCATATGTGATCTGTCCGATGATTGAGGAAAATGAAAAAATGGATTTGGAAAATGTGGAAGAGTATGCAAGAATGCTTTCGCAGGCATTACCGCCTTCTATTACCGTTGAAGCTTTAAATGG
>OHHU01001232.1_pt1 | contig 11873 bp, 9 predicted proteins | sample 1568151 | NCBI WGS metagenome assembly OHHU01 (sample SAMEA3879572, study PRJEB24766) | human gut metagenome | biome: human-associated habitat; feature: feces | place: USA | collected 1985/1987 | reverse complement strand
TTATTGATAGCAGCAATCTTTTTCTGGAGAATACGATTTGACTTTTTTGAGATAGAAGAGACAATATAAAGAAACAGGATACCAAATAAGGTATCCTGCTTCTTTATGCTTTAGTATTTATAAAAGTTCAAGAAACCTCACTATCGCTTTTATATAAGCAAGTAGCGAAGTAAATTACAAATATTATTGACCTGACTTCTTTGAACTCCTATATTTTAGAATCACGCGGATAATATTAATGCCATCTAGAAGTACAATAATAATAGTTCCTATACTACCAATGGCAGAGCGATTTAATACGAAAGCTACAATAAAAATAAGAGCGACGATTACACTTGTAATGATTTCAAAAATTAGTTCTGATTTTTTCATGAACCCCCTCTTTTCTAACGTTATCTTTGTCTTCTATACAACCAATTACGCCGTTTCCATATTTTTTGGCAAAATTAAATTTAAAAGAATTGCCACAAGAAATACAACCGCTACACAGTTTTGCGCAAACACATTTTGAATGATAGTTGGAAAGATTGCAAATAAATCCTGTGCCTCTGTAAATCCAATACCAATACTCAATGACAGTGCTGCTATGGTAATATTTCGCTGGCTAAAACCGCATTTGGTAATCATCTGCAAGCCGCTGATTACAATAGTTCCAAACATCATAATCGTACAGCCGCCTAAAACCGCATTTGGAAGCGTTGCTAATAAAGAACCAAAGAACGGAAAAATACCAGCTAAAATCATAATGACAGCTCCAGTAGCAATGGTAAAGCGATTAACCACCTTTGTCATGGCTACCAATCCAACATTTTGACTAAAGGATGTAATTGGCATACATCCAAAGATGGAAGAAAGCGAACTGATAAAACCATCACATGCCAATGAACCAGAAGTTTCTTTGTCAGTGGCATCTCTTCCAAGCCCAGAAGCCGCAAGTGCGGAGGTATCTCCAATGGTTTCTGTTGCAGAAACTAAAAAAATAAGAACAACAGATAAAATAGCATCGGAGCGAAATTCCATTTTAAATGGCATAAAATGTGGAAAAGCAATAAAACTGGTGTCGGACAGTGCCGAAAAATCAACCATTCCCATTGGGATTGCAATGATATATCCTACAATAAGCCCGAATAAAACGGATAATTGTTTCCAGTAAGATTTTGCCACAATATTAAACAAAATACAGCAAAGCAGGGTAATGGAACCTAAAATCCAGTTTTTAGCAGAACCAAAGTCTGCGCTACCACTACCACCACCAAAAGATTCTGCACCAACACTTAATAAAGAAAAACCAATGGCAGTAACAACACTGGCAGCTACGATAGGGGAGATTAGTTTTAGCCAGTATTTGGCAAACAAACCTAAAAATCCTTCTACCAGACCACCGATCAAAACAGCTCCCATAATTGCTCCGTATCCATAATTAGCACCGATATAACATAAGATAGATACAAAAGTAAAACTAATTCCCATGACGATAGGAAGTCCCGAACCGATGCGATGAAAAAGTGGAAAGAGCTGAATTAAAGTTCCAATACCTGCGATTAGCATGGCACTTTGAATGAGCATGGCAAGTTCCTTTCCGCTAAGCCCGCTGGCTTTTCCTACAATGAGAATAGGTGAAATGTTTGCCACAAACATAGCTAAAATATGTTGCAATCCAAAAGGAATTGCTTTTTGAATCGGTACTCGACCATCTAATTTGTATATATTATCTATAGAAGCATTTGCTTTTTGCATGATTGATCCTCCTTATTGCTGACGAAAGAAAACATCGCCAGTAGAGGCATCCATGCCATCAATAATTGCCAGAGACTCTAACTGATAACCTAAATTGCGAATAATTTTTCCACCAGATTGGAATCCTTTTTCGATTGCGATTCCGATACCATCTACGGTGCCACCTGCCTCTTGTACAATGGAGATCAATCCCTGCAAAGCACATCCGTTTGCAAGAAAATCATCAATGATTAGCACATGGTCATCTTCGGTTAAAAACTTTTTAGAGACAATGACTTGGTTTTTGCATTTATGTGTAAAAGATTCCACTTCTGCAACATACATTTCTCCATCAATATTGACACTTTTTGACTTTTTAGCAAAGACAACGGGTACCCCAAAATGTTTTGCAACAATACAGGCAATGCCGATACCAGATGCTTCGATGGTAAGAATTTTGTTGATTTGTTTCCCGGCAAAGCGTCTTTTGTATTCTTCGCCCATTTCATCAAATAGTGAAATATCCATTTGATGATTTAAAAAGCTATCTACTTTTAGGATATTTCCTTCTTTTACTACTCCGTCTTCTACAATACGTTTTTCTAGAAAGTTCATGGAACAATCTCCTTTCATTTGTCGATATGGTATTATATCCATTATAGCAAAGATGGTAGTATATGGGTAGAAGAAAATATTGCAAAACATGAAATAAAATAAGCTAAAAAAAATGGCAGCCAAATTTTTTAAAAAACTAAATGTTCTTTTAGAATCATGCTATATTCCTCGTCTGTCAGATGAAATAAATCGGCAATGAGTTTATCTAATTCTAAATAAATGTTTTGGTAAGTTTCCTCATCCCTGTTTTTGAGGGAAAGTAATTGTTCCACATACCCCACGCATTTTTTTATAGTTTCGGTATCAGGCATTGGAATAGGAATTTGCTCTATATGCGACCGAAGCACCTTTACCGAATGAAACAGATTCGTGAAAATAAACTGTGCAATACTGGAATTTAAAATTGCAAGCACATATTTAATAGGAAGTTCCGGTATTTTTGGAATGACAAGGTTGCAACTGTTTAAGGATAAGGTTTGCTTGTTGTCATAAGTAAAAGTCAAACGTTTACTAATAAAGCGGTATAAAAGTTTTTCTTCTGCCCGATAATAATTTGAATTTGCGACCTGTTGATAGTCTCTTGGGGAAAAGATAATATAGTTTTTCCCAGGCAGTATGTTGTATTTTTCAATGTTTGTTCCTTTGAGAATAATCTCGTTCTTTTTCGTTTTTTTCTTTTGTAGAAATTTATTATTATCTCCAGTTACGATACCCAATGCAAAATCTGCCTGCTGGTATAGCGTTGTTGTATGGGGGCAATGTAATAATTTATCCAAAATACTGTAGGTCACATCAGGAATAAAGAGGTCAAACTGTTGGGAAGTGATGTCACGTTCTTTTTGTATCGTAAACTGTCCCTGTTTGTTTGCTATTTTTGTGCCAACTGTGGATAAAGGTTTGTCAGTTCGTTTTAGTTCTAGAATAATGCTGGGACAAAGCACTTGATGAAATACATTTCCCAAATATTCCAAATAGGTAATAGAAGTAGTCTTTAAAAGCAAAGTTCGGATGGCTGTATGTGCTTTTGTATGTAAAATTGCTTCTGGAAGAACGAAAGAGACAATCCCATCATTTTTTATTTTGGAAAGAGAACGTTCTACAAATAAGTCATAAGATTCTATCTGCTTTCCTTGAATGCACTGGTAATGCTTTTTTAGATTTTCTTTTTCAACAGAAGAAAAAGCGTATCCCCAAGGTGGATTTCCAATGATGCAGTCGTATAATTCCTGTGAATCACAAAGCAAAAAATCCGATTGTGTAATATTTCTATAAAGAATGTCTAAATCGGTTGGTTTATGGAGTAGTGCCAGATTAATTCTGGTAAGTAGTACACTGATTTCGTCAATGTCGTTCCCATGTATCAGGGAGAGATCAGTCTGGTTTGGTAAATGTAATAAAAAGTTTCCAGTACCACAGCAAGGGTCCAAAATTTTCTTTTTGCTTAGGTCAGGAAGAAAACTGTGGAGTCGGCTCAGTAACTTATCAACTACATCGGTTGGAGTATAGTATGCCCCAGTAGATTTGCGTTCTCCTATATTTTTTAAAGAAAGATAAAGTAGTCCTAGAAGGTCTTCCTGAGGGGTATAAGAAAAAGGAAGCGTAAATAATTCCGGACATTGTTTCCAAAATGAAAGAGCCTGCTTTTTATCAGGCAGCAGGTCGGAAATTAACCGATTAAAAGGAGCTACTTTGTAGGTGTTATTAATAAAAAGTGGTAGTAAGGCAACTTTTGTAGGAGCTTGTTCTGGTGTCAATACCTGCTGAAATAATTTCAAGGCGCACTCACATAAAATAGAACGGATTTCTAACTCTGACAAATCTTTCTTATCGCTGGAAATGAGAGATAACATCTGTTCCACGATTGGAAGGTTTGCAGAAACTGCTCGTAAGTAAGAAGCATAAAGTGTATTGCCGGAAATATATTTTTTATTTCTACGGCTTTTTAAGTGTTCTAATTTACCAGAAGTAAGCTGTTGCTCTACGGTTGTTACATAGGTGTGTGAAAAAAGAGGTTTTCCCATCTCCCAGCGTTGTGGTTTTATTTTCTTTAATCTGATCCAGTTTTTGCCTGTATTAATAGAAATGGATAATTTCTGGCAAAGAACATCTAAGGAAAGGTAGTCCTGTTCTGTTTCGGTTCCCTTTTTCAAAAAATCACCTCTTTTGTTTGGAATGCAAATTTTGTGCGGGCATGTCCCTATATCATATAATTGTTTTGGACATAATTCGTATCTTTCTTATCATTATATAGGTGGCAATGGTTAAAATCAAGAAAGGAGAAGAAAGCAGATCTTAAAAAAATTTGTTTCGCCACTTTATTGCTTCTTCTCGATAGCTGTTAGCGACATGCATTAGTTCATTATATTGGGTCGTTGCACGTTGTAACATTTCGTTTAAATCATCAATTTGTTTCTCTTTTTCCTCTAGTTGTGTTTGGAGTGCCTCCGTTTCTATTTGGTTGGAAAGGTTTGCTTCGGCAGCATGTAACGGATTTATATCAATCGAACAAACCGTATAATCACTTTGAATCCGCAATAATTGGCAATCTTCTTTGGTTAGGACTTGTAATAGTAATTCCTCCTTTTGATTTAGAAGTTGATAGGAAGGAAGGGAATGGTACATGGTTTCTAAAAGAATAGGAGTCTGTTTGGTAAGTGGATTTATGGCGTGTATTCGGGATAGATGTGTTTCTTTATTAATAGATATATAAAATAGATAAAGCTGTTTTTGAAAAATATGTAGTTTGAAATTAGTATAAAGCGTAGTTGTGTTTTCTGCTTGAGAGTAGATGGTGGAAGCAGACGGATAGCGATTTACAATTAATTGATGGGCGGTATTGAGATAGCAGTAGTAAAGAACATTATTAAAAAGAATGCAGTCTAAATCCTTTAAAAAATTGGAACTAAGCAGGCGTGGACGGTACCATATATTTCCAGACTTTTGTTGTAGAAAAATATTGCTGTTTTTGGTTGAGAGAAGAAAACTTTGCTGATTGGTTGTTGTAATAAATAAATCCATAGGCATATCCCATTTTTATTCGAATTTATTCTAATATATGGTGGCAAATAAGAAAATAGAACATAGTATGTATTAAAAAGAAAGACAAGGGTTGAGAACATGGCAAAATGTAAATGTGGAAACAGACCAAGAATTAGAAGTAATGCAGTACAGGCAATGCATAAAAAAGGAAAAAAATGTTGTGATGTTTGCACCAGTCCGGCGTGTGGCGATCCAAAGATGTTGAGTATCTTTGCACCGGTTATTTATGATGAAATAGGGATCAACTTATGTACGATGGTAGAGTTAGGAGTGGATATTCCAGCTACCTATTCTACTGTAACCAGTGCAACGATTCGTGTAATTGATGCGAATTTTGAATATGGTACGGAGGGAGTAACCATTGAACCGATTGCAGGAAGACCAAACTGCTATTTGATTACTTTAACGGATATTACCATACGATTTGCAGTGCAATTGTATGATGCAACATGTCGATTAGTTACGACTCTTTATCCAGAAGCTCTATTTTTGCCATCAAATACAGAGGCAGAAACCTATGATGAAGATACCAATCCATCTTCCGTAGAGTTGGAGATTTTTGCACCATATGGAATCTCTTATGAAGAAGAGGGAGGCAATTTCATTCCTATAATAAATTATATTGGATTTACACAGACGAATGACATGATTCGTCAGGGAATCAATCTTTACAGTTTTGCAAAACTTTTAGAATTTGATATTGATAGTAGTACCATTACTGCAGGATTGACTTTGGTATTGCAGAGTGCTTACTTTACAGGTTACAAGATAGAAAGTGCTGGAAAAGTGGAGATACCAAAGGGTAGCATTATTCAAAGCGAAAATTCAGAGTGTTTGCGCTTTGTGGCTGGAGATTTGCTGAATCTTGAAATTAAACCATTAGATTTAGGTGCGCCATATTTTGATGAGTGTAATAAGAAATCTTGCAAGAAAAAAGAATCTGCCTGTAGTGAGTGTTGCAAGCAGGATGAATCAGAAGAGGATGAAAATACAGGGTGCTGTGCACACAGGGACAAATGCAACTATGGAAGAACAAGAGAGATAGGAAGGAATGGTTTTGGTGCCAATGGTGGTTTTACCAACTGTTTGCAATCGGAAGATTTTGAAGAGACCGCAACGTATCAGGAACGATGCGAGTGTAATAGAGGACAGGAAGGTGGCTCGCAGTATCAAAATGGTTGTTGCCATAACGGAGGAAGAAAGTGTAATTAAAAGAAAATACTTGATAGGTAACATATAAATTTCCAGTAGAAAGGAAATTACTATAGGATGTTTGGATAAGAGAATGATAAGGCGTATTCCGTAAGGGATACGCTTTATTAAATGCTGCATAGTTAAAGAATTATAGAGGCTTAGAGATAGAAAGAAATGCTTGACAAAAGTGACAAGGAAAAGTAATATAAATTATATAGTTAGTGTAAACTAACAAAAGAGATAAAAGAAATGTTGACAGAAGACATTTCTTTTGTTATAGTGAACATATGAACAATAAAACATATATGAAAACGAGAAAGAAGGTATGAAAAATGTTTCTTCAGGTAAAAAATTTAAAAAAAAGTTATGGGGAAGGCAGCAATCGTTTGGAAGTGTTAAAGGGCATTGACTTTTCGGTTGAAAAAGGAAATATCTGTGTATTGTTAGGACCATCCGGTTGTGGAAAATCCACGCTTTTAAATATTATCGGAGGTATTGATACAGCAGACAGTGGTTCTATTATTATTGATGGAGATCGAACGGAAGATATGAAAGAGAGGGCGTTGACGCTTTATCGAAGAAAGCACTTAGGATATATTTTTCAGATGTATAATCTAATTCCAAACCTTAGTGTCAAAGAAAACATTGAGGTGGGTGCATATCTAAGTGACAATCCGCTGGACATAGACGATTTATTAAAAACACTGGGATTGTATGAATATCAGAATAATTTGCCAAATCAATTGTCAGGAGGGCAGCAGCAGCGTACTGCGATTGGTCGTGCCATTGTAAAAAATCCAGATATTTTACTTTGTGACGAACCGACAGGTGCCTTGGATTATCATACATCCAAGGATATTTTGAAATTGATTGAGGACGTAAATCAGAAGTATGGAAATACAGTAATTATGGTAACACATAATGATGCAATTAAAAATATGGCAGATCGGGTCATTAAATTGCGTGATGGACAGATACGAAAAGATTATAAGAATGAAACAAAGATTGCAGCGTGTGATTTAGATTGGTAAGGGTGGTGACAAAATGAGAAATCCATTATATAAACGGATACCAAGAAACTTCATTGGCGATATTGGAAAATATTTTGTTATTGCAGTCTTTATGATTTTGACAATCGGATTAGTATCTGGTTTCTTGGTAGCAGGAGACAGCATGATTGTATCCTATAATGAAAGTTTTGAGAAGTATAATATTGAAAATGGTCATTTCGTTGTATCAAACGAATTGACAGAGGCATCTATTAAGGAAATGGAAAAAGAAAAGATTCACATATACAAAGATTTTTATCGAGAAATGGATGTGGATAAAAATGGAGATGGGAAACGAGATAGTACCATTCGTATGTTTGTGAATCGAACAAAAGTCAATAAAGTTTGTCTGATGAAGGGAAAATTGCCAAAGGGAGAAAAGGAAATTGCCATTGATCGTATGTATGCAGACAATAATAAGCTGACAGTAGGCGATACGATTGAAGTAGGCGGAAAAAAACTGAAAATCAGTGGTTTGGTTGCCTTATCCGACTATAGTGCGTTGTTTTCCGATAATGCAGACTTGATGTTTGATTCCATTAAGTTTGGTGTAGCGGTAGTAGAGCAACAATGCTTTGATCAGTATACAGATACGAAAGTAAATTATGATTATGCATGGAAATATGAGAATGAACCAAAAAATGAAACAAAAGAAAAGGAAGTAGCAGAGGACTTGCTTGAAAAAATTGTTGGTATTGTTGCAACACAGCAAGTTAGTGTACAGACATACATACCAGGCTATGCAAATCAGGCGATTCATTTTACTGGCGATGATATTGGTGGAGACAGGACAATGATTATCGTTCTGTTATATGTAGTAATTGTTATCTTAGGTTTTGTATTCTCTGTTACGATTAACCATACCATTACAAAAGAGGCAGCAGTCATTGGAACCCTTAGGGCATCAGGCTATACAAGAGGCGAGTTAAAAAGACATTATATGTGTATGCCGATTTTAATTACATTGATAGCGGCATTGATTGGAAATATACTAGGCTACTCTTTCTTTAAAGATATGGTAGCAGGGTTATATTACAATAGTTATAGTCTTCCAACCTATAAGACATTATGGAATGCAGATGCCTTTGTGCTTACTACAGTAGTTCCAATTCTTTTGATGATTTTAACAAATTATTATTTCATAACCAAAAGCCTTCGTTTATCACCATTAAAGTTTATTCGACGAGATTTAAGCAAGACAAAAAAACAAAAAGCAAGAAAACTTCCAAACTTTTCGTTCTTATCACGTTTCCGTTTGCGTATTGTGTTGCAGAATATGTCAAGTTATGTCGTGCTATTTGTAGGTATTTTATTTGCAAATGTATTGTTGCTATTTGGACTTATGATGTCCCCACTTCTCACACATTACCAGCATGAAATTGTGGATAAGATGGTGGCAGATTATCAATATGTGTTGAAGACACCAGTGGAAACCGAAAACGAAAAGGCAGAAAAATTTTCTATTACTACCTTAAAAACAGAAAGAGAACCAAAAGAGGGAGAAGAAATCAGTATTTATGGTATTAAGAAGGATAGTGATTATCTAAAAATAGAAGATACGGGAGAAGGTGTTTACATCTCAAAAGGATTTAGCGAGAAATACCAATACAAAAAAGGAGATGTCATTCGGTTAAAAGAGCCATACGAAAACAAGTACTACAAATTTAAAATTAAAGGAATGATTGACTATCCAGCTTCTTTGGCAGTCTTTATGGATCAAAAGCAATTTGCCAAGATGTTTGACAAGGAAGATGGCTATTTTAATGGATATTTCTCAAATCAAAAATTAAGCGATGTAAAAGAGGGGAATGTCTTAAATTGCATTACCCAGGAAGATTTAACTAAGGTATCCAGACAGATGAAAAAATCTATGGGATCTATGTTCTATTTGATAGAGGTGTTTGCGATTGTCTTATCGGCTATGCTAATTTACCTTTTGACAAAGTTAATTATTGAGAAGAATAGTAATTCTATTTCCATGGTAAAAATATTAGGATATACACAAAAGGAAATCGGTGGTTTGTATTTGACAGCTACCACTTGGGTTGTGACACTGTCAGTAGGGATTAGTCTTTGGATTTCCACAATTATCATGCGACAATTATTCTTTATTTTTATGCAGGATTTTGGTGGCTGGTTGAGTTGCTATATCGAACCAAAAATTTATATTGAAATGTTTCTTATGAATCTTAGTATATATTTTGTAGTAGTCCTATTGCAATTTATGAAAATCAAGAAGATACCGATGGAGGAAGCGTTGAAAAACGTAGAATAAAAAGAAAAAGATGGTCGTCACGAAAATGTGGCAGACCATCTTTTTTCTATGTGCAGTTTAGTTAAAAATATTCTTTCAGTTGAACAGTTATTATCTATTCTGTTAAGTATGCTTCGTTAAGTGCAATTACCTTTTTCATTGCTTCCTGACCAGGAGCACCGATTGTATTTCTCTTCTTTACACATGTTTCCATACTGATTGCATCATAAATATCCTCTTCAAATACAGGGCTGATCGCTTTGTATTCTTCTAAAGTCATATCATCCAGTGCGATATTCTTATCAATACAGAATAGTACAAGCTGTCCCACAATACCATGAGCATCACGGAATGGAACACCATGATTTACTAAATAGTCAGCAGCGTCGGTAGCGTTGGTAAAACCGTTACGTGCACTCTTGTTCATATTATCTTTTTTAAATTCCATTGTAGAAATCATACCAGTAAATAAAGCGATACATCCCTTTACTGTATCAATGGCATCAAAAGTAAGCTCTTTATCTTCCTGCATATCTTTATTGTATGCTAAAGGAAGGCTTTTCATAGTTGTTAAGAGAGAAACTAAAGCACCGTAGACACGTCCTGTCTTACCACGAACAAGTTCTGCAATATCTGGATTTTTTTTCTGTGGCATAATGCTACTTCCGGTACTATAACTATCATCAATTTCCACAAATTGATATTCATTGGAATTCCAGATTATAATTTCCTCACAAAAACGACTTAAATGCATCATAATCGTACACATTGCAGATAAAAACTCAATCAGATAATCTCTGTCAGAAACGGAATCCATACTGTTAAGAGTAGGACCGGCAAAGTGTAAAAGCTCTGCGGTGTAATTACGATCCAATGGATAAGTAGTACCAGCTAAAGCACCAGAACCGATTGGAGAGTAGTTCATACGTTCATGAATATCATGTAAACGAGAACGGTCACGTTTAAACATTTCAAAATAAGCACCTACATGGTGTGCCAGTGTTACAGGCTGTGCCTTTTGTAAATGTGTAAAACCTGGCATATAGGTATCTAAATTTTCTTTCATAATCAAATGCAGTTCTTCCAATAATTTTTTTAGTAATTCATCTACCGCTAAAACTTCATCTCTTGTGTAAAGCTTCATGTCCAGAGCAACCTGATCGTTACGGCTGCGACCTGTGTGAAGTTTTTTTCCTGCATCACCAATGCGTTCAATCAAATGTGCTTCTACAAAACTATGAATATCTTCATGTGTACCATCAATAAGTAAGGTACCATTTTCAATATCACGGCGGATACCAGATAATCCATCTACGATTTGATTTTTCTCATCTTCTGTTAAAATACCCTGCTTGGCAAGCATTGTAACATGAGCAATACTGCCTTCGATATCCTGTTTATAAAATTTCTGGTCAAATCCAATGGATGCATTAAAATTGTGAACAAGTTGGTTGGTCTCTTTTGTAAAACGGCCACCCCATAATTTCATATGTATTACCTCGTCTTTCTTTGTAAAATGTATCAACTTAAATCCTCATCCTGATCTTCAAAGTCAGTAGAGTATTCTTCCGTATTGCCCTCTTCTAATAAGTTATCTTCCAGTGGTCCGTACAAAGTCGGAAAATGTACATGTAAATCGTGTACATATTTTTCGTGTTGATGTATATGTTCGGACACGATAGAAGAAAAAGAATCATCCTTCGTACTGATTTCTCCCCGCCATAACAGCGATAATATTTTAAAAGATTCCCGCTGTTTAATTGAATTGTTGAAGCATTGCATAAATCCGAATTGCGCTGGTATGGAAGCTTATCATACATGCTAGAATTGTTTTCCAAAGATGTATCATAAGGCCGTTGTGCCTCAGAAGGATATTTAATTCCCATACTAACACCCCCTATAGTCTTCTTTCATTATACTATTGCGTTTGGGATAATGCAATCAGAAAGTAGAAATGCTAAATATTGCAAAAATATTACGAATCTAACTTTGGGATAGAAAAAAGC
>OHHU01001227.1_pt1 | contig 11906 bp, 6 predicted proteins | sample 1568151 | NCBI WGS metagenome assembly OHHU01 (sample SAMEA3879572, study PRJEB24766) | human gut metagenome | biome: human-associated habitat; feature: feces | place: USA | collected 1985/1987 | reverse complement strand
GCAGCTCTGGCTCATCAGCTCCGAGTACCGGGTGGCCAGCGATGCGGTGAACGAACAGATCACCGACCTGTTGTCCATCCTGAAGAAATATGACCCCTCCGGAATGCTCATCGGCGAAGCACCCTGCATGAAGGACATGATCGACACCACCGATCACGACTTCCAGGTGGTCAATACCGTGTCCATCATCGCCGTGTTCCTGATCATCCTGCTGGTGGAAAAGAGCCTGACGCTCCCCTTCATCCTGATCGCGGTCATCGAGCTGGCTATCTTCATCAATCTGGGCCTGCCTCACTATCTGGGCCAGTCCCTGCCCTTCATCGCCCCCATCTGCATCAGCACCATCCAATTGGGCGCCACCGTAGACTATGCCATCCTCATGACCACCCGCTATAAGGCGGAGCGCGTGGGCGGCAGCGCCAAACGGGAAGCCGTGACCACCGCGCTGGGCGCGTCTACGCCCTCTATTCTGGTCAGCGGTCTGGGCCTGTTCGCCGCCACCTTCGGCGTGGCCCTGTACTCCGATATGGACATCATCCGCTCCATGTGCATGCTGATGGCCCGGGGCGCGCTGGTCAGCATGGGCAGCGTACTGCTGTTCCTGCCCGCCTTGCTTCTGCTGCTGGACAAGGTCGTCTGCAAGACCACGCTGGGCATGAAAGTGAAAAACTAAGGAGGAGATCTTCACCATGAAAAGCAATTGGAAGCGCATTTCCGCGCTGGTCCTTTCTCTGGCGCTGCTGCTTTGCGCCGCCGTCCCGGCGATGGCCGAATCTGCCGCCAAGGACGAAACCGTGTACATTCTCTCCGACGCGCAGGGTCAGGCCCGGCGCATCATCGTCAGCGACTGGCTGAAGAACCCGGACAAGCTGGATGAGCTGACCGACGCGACCCGCCTGCAGAACCTGACCGTGGTGGAGGGCAACGCCACCTTTGAACGGGACGGCGAACGCCTCACCTGGGACGCTGACGGCAAGGACGTGTACTATCAGGGCGACAGCGACGAGGAGCTGCCCCTGACGCTGCAGATCACCTATCTGGTGGACGGCGAGGAAGTCCCCGCCGCCGACATGGCCGGTAAGAGCGGCCGCGTGACCATCCGTTTCTCCTATACCCCCGCCGACGGGCAGAAGGCCCAGTTTGCCGTTCTGTCCGCCGCCCTTCTGGACAGCGATCGCTTCACCAATGTGGAAGTGACCAACGGCGCGGTCATCAACGACGGCGACCGGCTGGTGGCGCTGGGCGCGGCCCTGCCCGGCCTGAAGGAACGGCTGGACGTGGAAGACAAGGACGGCAAGCTGCCCGAGACCGTTGAGATCACCGCCGATGTGGAGGACTTCGCCCTGCCCCTGACCGTTACCGCGGCCAGCAGCGAATGGAGCAGCCTTTTGAAGGACGTTGACCTGAGCCTGGCGGACGCCGCCGACGGCGATATGGATCAGCTGACGGTTGCGATGAGCCAGCTGTTGGACGGCGGTCGGCAGCTGTCCGAGGGCGCTTCCGCTCTGAATGACGGCGTTGGTCAGGTGGCCGGCGGTCTGAGCACCCTGAGCGAAAACAGCGAGACCCTGAACGCCGGTGCGCTGCAGGTCTTCCAGCTGCTGCTGCAAACTGCGAACCAGCAGCTCAAGGCCCTGAATCCCCAAGTGCCCGACCTGACGGTGGAGACCTATGCCGAGGTACTGGACGGTCTGACCCAGCAGATGACCGCCGCCAAACAGACCAAGACGGAGGCTTTCCAGAGTCTGCAGGTGCTTAAGGCCCAGCTGGACAGCTACAACCAGTTCTATACCGGCCTGACCGCCTACACCGCTGGTGTGGATCAGCTCAGCGCCAACATGCCCGCCCTGACGGACGGCGCTACGGCTCTGAACGATGGCGCGGCCCAGCTGTACGCGGGGCTGCAGACGCTGGATCAGGACGGTCTGCAAACGCTGACCTCCATGGTGAACGACGAATGGAAGCCCCTGTTCGAAAATGCCCGCGCTCTGGCGGACGACACCGAAGCCTACCAGTCCTACGCCGGCAAGGCCGACGACGCGGAAGGCGTGGTGCGCTTTATCTGGCGGACGGACGCCATCGGGGACTAAGCTGAAATTCGGAATATAGAATGCACCCCGGCGCAGGGAAGAAAAGCCTGCGCCGGAGCGTTGTGTTATGGGAAAAACGATCGGAGCCATTTCGGCTCCGATCGCATACGTTATTCCATTTTCCAAAGGGAAAATCAGGCCTTGCCGCTGATGGTCATTTCGCCCGCGTCGGCGCTGGCGCTGCCCATGGGGCCGTAGGGGAAACGGAGGTCGCTGGCAAAGGCGCGGATGTTTTTGAGCAGCTCGTAGAAGTTGCCCGCCACGGTGATGCGCTCCAGCGGCTGATCCCGCTGGCCGTCCTTAATGGTGTAGCCCTTGGACAGCAGGGAGAAATCGCCGCTGACCGGGTTCGCGCCCGCGTGGAGGCCGCTTACTTCCGTGATGACAATGCCGTCGCCTGCCGGAGCAGCTCGTCAAAGGAAAGCACGCCCGGCTCGAAGTACAGGTTGGAGGGAGCCACCCGCACCGGCGAGGAGTAGTCCGCCTTGCTGCCGTTGCCCGTGGACTGCACGCCCGCCTTCTTCGCGGTTTTCAGATTGTGCAGGAAGGTGCGGAAAACACCGTTCTCCACCAGCATGTGCTGATGAGAGGGCACGCCCTCGTCGTCAAAGGGACGGCTGCCGACGCAGTCGGCGCGCAGGGGATCGTCCACCAGCGTGACGCAGGGCGCGGCAATGGTCTCGCCCAGCTTGCCGGACAGGAGGGACAGGCCCATCTGCTCCGTCTCGGCGGAGAAAATGGTGTTGAATACGCCCAGCAGGCTGACCAGCGCCTCATTCCAGAAGATCACGCGATATTTGCCGGAGGCCACCGGCTCTGCGTTCAGCCCCTTCACCGCCTGCTCCACGCTGTCGCGGCCCAGCGCGATGGGATCCAGCGCGTCAAAGTCCCGGCTGATCTGCGCAAAGCCGCCGGTGGAAACGCAGTCGTTCTCCTTGACGTTGGCGCCGCAGTACAGCTGGCAGAAGTTTTCCGTGTAGGTCTGATCCATGCCGTAGCTGTTGGCGATGCGCACGGTGTGCTTTGTGGTGTCGATCATATTGTAGCCGTTCAGATACCGCTCGTCCGTGGCCTTGCACTGGTTCTCCATGGCTTCGATCTTCGCCAGCTTGGCTTCGGGAGAAACCTTGTCCAGCTCCGGGTTGTACAGCGCCACTTCCGGGAGCTGCCCGCCGCCCTGATAGAGCAGCTGCCCGTCCTTGCTTTCGCATAGCGTGGCCGACTCGATCACGCCCCGGATCAGCTGACCGATGGATTCGTCGTCCAGCGCTTCGGTGGACGCATAGCCCATGCGGCCGTTCACCAGCCCTCGGAAGCCCAAGCCCCGGGTGTGGTTGGATTGATAGTCCTCCAGCGCGCCGTTGTTGCGCATGGCGGAAAAGCTCTCGCTTTCGCTCAGATAGGCCTCCGCCGCCTCGACGCCGGCGGCCTTCGCCTGAGATAGAAGTTCCTTGATGTAATCCTGCTTCATAAGATAACCTCATTTCTGAAGTCGTTGAGAAATCGTTGTTTGTTTTAACCTTTGCGGTCATATCCCACCCCATGTCCCTCTACGCCCCTGTGGCGCGCAGTCCGGGGTCAAGGGCGGCGAGAGGAAGACGCAAGGCGGGTTGTCCATGGGACAACCCGGTCTGCCTTTGGCAGACTGAACTTTTCAAATTTTATTTGAAAAGTTCACTGTCGCCCAGTGGGCACAACCGCCGCAGGCGGTTAGCGACCGACAGCCGTCCCCTTGCGCGGACGACGATGCGGCGTTCGCCGCCGTGGGCGCAGGTGAAAAGGGTCAGATCGTAGGGGCTGTCCAGCATTGCGTCCACGTCCGTTTTTTCAAGGGTCTCCTGCTGAACGACTTCGTAGCGGTAAATGTTGCCGTCCGCGTCTATGAACTGAATGGGATCGCCCAGTTCCAGACTTTTCAGGCGGCCGAAATGGTCCAGATAATTGTGGCCGAGAAGCACCATGGAGCCGTCGTAAACGCTGCCCCAATAGCGACAGGGAGCAACGCGCAGCTTGGCATAGCTCCAGTCGCTCAGGATAGGCAGGCTGATCCCCAGCGTAGGAAGCTCCAGATAGCCGATGTATTGACGCCCGTCAATGGTCAATGTCGGCATTTCCGGCAGCAGCCCGTCCGATGATACGGCTTTCGGCTGATCGGGAGACGGGGTTGCGGAAAGCCGTTCCGGGTTTGCTGTGTCTTCCGGCAAAAGGAGTCCCGCGCCTTCTGCGTTCAGCTCCGCCTGCAGCTGTTCCAGCACGGCAGAGGCCTCCCGCCCGGCGGCAGCTTCTTCCCGCCGGTTTTCGCAGATTATTGCCGCCGCGCCCAATAATAGCAGTGCTCCCAGCGCCATGCAAACCGCGCCAACTCTTCTTTTGAATTGATTTTGAACCGCTCTGTTATTCATGTTTCTTTCCTGTAAAGCGCAAATACCAGCCCACTGCGAACAGCCCAACGCCCACGCCTGCCAGCACCAGCACAGGCCACACCAGAAGACCCGTCTGAGGCAGTTTGCTGTCCCGAGTCGGCGTAACGGAAGGCCCCGGCGTTCTGGTGGGCGCGGGGGCTTCTTTTCCACCTTCGGCCTGGCGGTCACGTCAAAAAGCCAGCCGGTTCCGTCTTCGTTGGTCATGGGAACGGCGGCCATAAACGCGTTCATCCGCTCGAAAGCGTAATGGAAGCCGGGATTTTTCTGGGCAATCAGGTATAGCCCACAGGGAATGGCGGAAAACACCACCCGTCCCTGACGGTCCGCCGTCCGGCTTTGCAGACGCAGTTCGGGATGAAGCTCCGCATAGGTGGCCAAGGCTTCCGCCGCGGTGCTGGAAGAGAGATCGTCCAGCGAAACGCCGGTGGGGACGAAATCGCCGGTCAGTTCAAAACAAAGGTTGTGACTGCGAACCACCGGATCGCCTACGCGGAACAGCCAGTACTCGCCGCCGGAAGCGGCGCTGCCCTTGCTGTCGGTCAGCTTCAGGGTGATCGAACCATTGCGGTTCAGCTCGACCCCGTCGGCCAGTGCTGCCGGGCACAGCAGCAGGCAGATAAGCAGCGCCAGCAATACTCTGCGCAGAAGGTTATTTTTCTTCATAGCGTTCAGCTCCTCTTTCGATATCGGATCAGCAGGAAAATCAACAATACCAGCAGCATGGGGACAGCCACAATGGGAGTCACCACCAGCGGATCGATCTGAACCATATCTGCCGGGACAAAGATTTCAGGCTTTGGGGCGGCGTTTTCCACTCGGTGGCCCCGCACCAGCAGCCGGTGACTGTTGATGCCGTAGGGTGTGCAGGTGACCAGCGTACACAGATCCTGCCCCGGTTCGATGGCCAGCGCGTCCACCTCATCCGGCTTCACGATGAGAATCTGGTCGATCTCATAGGTCAACAGGCGGTTCAGCACGCTCAAGGTGAAGGCATCTCCCACTTTCAGCCGATCCAGATCGGTAAACAGCCGGGCGCTGGGCAGCCCGCGGTGCGCCGAGAGCACGCAGTGCGTACTTTCGCCGCCCACCGGCAGACTGCTGCCTTCCAAATGGCCCACGGCGATATTCAGCACGCTGGAGTCGGTGCCGTGGTAAATGGGCAGCTCCACGCCGATCGCGTCGATGTCGATATAGCCCATGATCCCCACACCGTTTACATCCAGCAGTTCCTCATAGGGAGTCAATTCCGTCCGTTTCTTCAGGCTTTTGTATTCTGCCATCGGAAAATTCAGCTTCGCCAGCGCGGCGTTATAAGCGTCGGCGGCCTTGAAGGATTCGCTGTAGTCCTTCTGAGTCATGTTGGCCAGCGTATCTTCGTATGCGCCGATCACGCGGGTCTGATGCAGGGAGTTCCAATAATCGCTCACCGTCGGGTACAGGAGGATGCAGGCCCCCAGCAGGAAAACCAGCACCAGCAGGAAGGTCGACAGATGTTTTTTCATTCCTACGCTCCGTTATGTGCTTCAGGTATGCCCTCCCAAGAAAGGAGGATTTTCCTTTTTCGGGAGGACATACCGTCCCGGACGGGAGATTGTCCCGCCCGGCGGACTGTATGCCATTCTGCGTGTTACTTGGAAGTAGACATCTTCTTTCGGGTCACCAGCAGCACCACGGCCACGCCCATCAGCAGGCCGCCGATCACATAGAAAACAGTAGTGCCGATACCGCCGGTAGAGGGCAGCTCCACGCCGGTCTGGTTTTCGATTCTCACAGTGCCGGTAGCGGTTTCGTTATAAGTGATCGTGGCGGTAACTGTTTTACCGCTGGCAATGTTCGCCGTAATGACCACATTAACAGGTTCCTTCAGCCGGTTATAGCCGTCGGGAGCCTTGGTTTCCTCCAGATAGTAGGTGTCCGCGTCCAGACCGGTGATGAAGAATTTGCCGTTGTCAGGAGTCTCGAAAACGGTGGCATACTTCTGATCGTCCGTCCAGCCGGTGATTTTTCCATTTGCGGCCTGAGCATAGAGATTTTTTTTGTCGACGGTCTTATACAGGACAAATTGGGCGCCGGCCAGCGGGATCTCCTGACCGTCCCTCATGGCGTATTTAAAGACGTCGAACTGCCAGACGTAGGTTTTCGTCAGCCTTTCTCCCGTTGACTTGGGTGTGTCACTGTAGGTTAAATGGGTCTTGTTATCATTCCCAGTGCCGCCGATCACGGCATACTCATTGACTTCCGCGGAATAGGCCACCTCGACAACATCGTTGGGTTTGAGTACGCCGTCCTTGAACTTCACTTCGAAGGTGCAGCCATCCGTCAGATTGCTCGTCACCAGCGTATAGTCCGTGTTCTTTGCCAGCGTCCGCTCACCGATGGTCACGGCCACGGAAGCCGGGTCAAAGGTCAAACCGGCGCTCATGGTATCGTGCAGCACGTAGTTCTTCGGGTCGCCGTCCACCACGTTAATGGTGGTTCTGAAGTTCACCGTCTGGCCGATATCCGCATCGTTATGATCGCCGTAATCGCCGGTGGAATCTTCTTGCACCTGTTTATCCACGGTGGACTCGCTGTTTTTTTCCTTGATGGTCACGTTGGGCATGGTGGTATCCAGCGAGCACAGCGCGCCCAGATCGGACTGCACAAGATAATAGCCCAGCGCCAGATCATCAAATTTTACGATGCTGGAAGTGGCACCCACCTGACCGTCATGGGCAATACCTTTATCCGCAGCATACTCGATCGCCGCAGCCGCGAAATTCGCCGGGGATGCGCCGGTCTTCCAGACAACATAGCCGTAGGTCTTGTCGATATCAACGTAAGCGCGGCCCGGCGCGCCTTCCGCAAAGAACGCCGTCCATTTTTCACTGACCGTATAGTTGATCGCGCTGTAGTCGGTATTGTGACTGTTTAAGTTGAAGATCCGATAGATCGTGTACGTTTTTCCCACGATCGCATTATCAATGGTAATGCTTCCCTTGTCCTCGGCCACCGCCGTTCCCGCCAGTGCCAGCAGCAGCACCAGCGCAAGCAGACTGGATGTTACCCGTTTCATGTTTCCGTTCCTCCTCCATTGGGTCAATTTAATCGAATATGTTCCGTTGCAGGCGTTCCAACTGCCGTCGGGGAGTTATCGGACGCTTCCCCTACGCCGCCTGCGGTTCGTCGCATATCCGTACAAAAGGCTGATCGCCATCAAAGCGATACCACCGATTGTATAAGTTTGAATCCCGGAACCGCCGGTATCGGGCAGGCGCGGCCTGCTGTCGTTGACAATGGTCTGATTCGTACCGTTCCATTCCTCGGTGGTCTGATCCTGGTGGGTCACGGTGACGGTCAACTTGTCGTAGGCTACCTTCACGGCATAGGTATCGTCCCGTTTCAGATACCCGGCCGGAACGCCGGTTTCGGTCAGGATATACTGGTGGCCCGAAGGGATGCGGGTAAAGCTGACCTTGCCATCCGCGTCAGACACGGCAACGAGCGGAGCAATGGTCACGCTGTGATGATGATCTCCACGGCAAATATTGCAGCGTTCGGTATCATGAGCCAGCGTGAACTCCGCACCGGATAGAGGCTCGCCGGACTGATCGTTTTTCTGGAATCTCAGCTCCGCCAGATAGCCCTTGACGGACGGGACAGGGTACCAAAGTTTTTTGATCTCCGAAATAGTCTTCTCCCCGTTGATACTTTCGACGGTCTGATAGTCCAGCCTGGTTTCGCCGTTGGTCACATACTTCTGATGTTCCACAAAAGCGTCGCTTTCATTTTTCAGGCGGACGCGGTAGGTAATGGAGTAATCATACAGTGTCTGATCGCCGCTTTGGGTCTCCTTGTAGCCGGAGTTCTTCAAGTCCCACCGAATATCCGATGAAGTTTCATTGAACGACGCGGTGTTTTCGCCGTCGCTGCCGTTTCCTGCCAGCGTATCGCCCACCAGCTGCCCGTTTTTCGTGTAGAAGCCGATGAACTCTATGCCCTCCGTCCCCGAACCTGCCGTCGGCACATGGTCGTTGGTGACCCATATGGCCGTCGCGCTTTCCTCATGGATTTTCTTGATCTCCTCGAAAATCCGATTGTAAGCTTCGTTCAGGCCCGCCGAGTTGGTGCTGTCGTAGTAATACCCGGAGCCGATGCTGTTTTTCAGCCAGCCCTCATAAGCGTCCGTGCTGCTGGCGCTGCCGATCTCGTAGCTTTCGCTGGTGCGGTCCACTACGGAATGAGTCGTCGATTTGCCAGCCGTCTGATCCACATACATTTGAACCGTTTGGCCACGCACATCTACGCCAATGGAAAAAATCGTGATTCCGCCTGTCTTGATCTGACCGGCCACTTCTCTGGCGCGGATCGCCGCCTTATCGCTGTAGCTGGTACCATACTGGCAGTATTTTTTCGTTACGCTGTCGTAGAAGACCCCATCACGACCGGGCGTTCCCGCAGTGCAATACGGGTCGTAGCCACGATACCCGCTGCTGACATACGTAGTCGGAAATCCGTCGCTCAGGAAGATGATATACTTGTTCTGATTTGTTGCCGACGCAAGCATATCCCGGCCCAGCTTCAGGCCCGCTTCGATATTGGTAAAGCGGTCATGAGATTTCGCATATCCATCCGCATTGATAATCCTTCCCGTTTCCTGCAGCATCTGGTTTTTCAGACGGTTAGCCTGGGTCGTCGAGGAACACTCCTGCAAGTCAAAAATCTTGTGAGCGTTAGTATTGAATGCCACATAGCCGACTTTGCTTACCCCTTTACTGGCCGCCGCAAACTTATCAAGGAATTGATTTGCCGCCTCCATGGCTGCCGCATAACGGGTTTGGCCCTCAAAGTTGGATTTCATCGTATTGGAAATATCCATGACGATGACCACGGCCATGTCCGGCTCCTCATAGAACTCGGAGACCTTGGTGGGGGTCTGCACGGTCAGGGTGATATCGAACACGTTTTCCAGTTCGGTGCCCTGAATGGTCTTGCTGATCTTCACGCCGTCCGGGCTTTCTTCGGCGCCGCCGCGATCTATCACCTGCTGATCGGAGGGCATCTCCGTCGTCTGCGGAGCGACCGCCGCAGGGGCCCGGGCCGCGATCAGCTCATAGGTTTCCGTTTCCTTGATTTTGTCGCTCCAATAGGTGAAATAGCCGCTGTCCCGCAGGGCCATCCACGCATCGCCGACGCACAGCTCAGACACAGGCCCGTCGGGAACGGCATAGCAGCGCAGGGGGATCGTATCGCCCAGATGAATCATTTCGCCGCCGTTTTCCACAAAGGAGACTCGAATTTCCACTGGGAAGGCCGTGACTGCCTCGGCGCCTTCCAGCCGCAGCAGCACGCGGCTGCTTTCGCCGTCGGCGCTCCATTGACCGATCTCGGTTTCGTCTGCCGTCAGCGTGCCCTCTCCGAGAGAAGGAACGACCCCATCGGGGAACGCAAGGGCATACAGCCCCCCGGCGAAGCCTTCGGGGCAGGAAACATCCATATGCAGCAGGAACTCCACGCCCTGCTCCACGGTGTACACGCCTTCTTCATCGGCTTCCGGCTCCGTGCCGTCCTCGCAGATCAGCCGGAACGTCATGCGGCCGCCGCGCCGCGTCACATAGGTTTCCAGATCAGCTCCCGTCCCTTCTGCTTCCATCAGGGACAGTACCGCAAAAGGCGAGAAGGAATCCGTATGGAAGCGGACGTACTGCCGCCCGTCCTCGCCGGTCTGGCGTTCAAAGTCCAGCCATTCCCAGCCGTCCGGCCCGCGGTGCGCCGCCAGCAGTTCTTCCCCCGCCGCCACGGCTTCGTCCAGACGAAGGGTCACTTCCGCGCCGTTCTCGTCTGCGTCAAAGTCAACGTCTACCAGCATGAGTTCCGCGATTGCGCCGCGTTCTTCCAGCGCCAGACGCTGGGCCAGTTCTTCCCGAAGGGCAGTGGCTTCCGCTTCCTCGGGCGAATAGACTCGGGCGCTCCATTTTCTCTGCTGCCATTCGCCGCTTTCCGTATGGAGCACGCGCACTGCGCCGTCCAGCGCCGTATACACGCAATCCACGGTACAGGCGGGCGCATGATCCAGCCAATAACGCAGCACTAACTGTTCCGAGCGAGTCAGTTCGCCGCTGCCGTCCGCTGCTGCCAGCTGCTCCCGCAGTGCGGAAATTTGGTGGATATACTCCATTTTTTCATTGACCGCCGCATCCTCTGCCGGGCTTTGCAGATTTGCAAAGCCTTCCCGCAAGGTCTCGTAGGCCGGGGACGCGCCGCCGGGCTGCAGGGCGATCAACCGTTCCACCAGGCCGATCGCTTCTTCCGGGGCGATATTTCCGCCGTTCCATGCGGTCAGCACGGCTTCCAGCGCCGCAGCATAACGTTCTTCAAAGGAAGCTTCCGCTTCTCCCGCGCTTTCCGTGCCGCCGGGTCCTTCCTCCGCATCGGTCAGGCTGTCGACCAGTGCCGTCAGCTTTTCCAGTTCCGTCAGCACAGGTTCCGGCGATACTTCCGGGGTGTTCTCCGGCTCAAGGGAAGTTTCCGGGCTGGGGCTCTCCGCCGGATTTTCGTCGGGCATGAGGGTCGGTTCCGCTGACGGCTCGGCGGCAGGCTCCGGCGTTTCCGTCGCTTCGGCGCTCTGGAAACGCTCGAGCGCATCGTTCAGGCTGCCGAAGCCGCAGATCGTCCCATCCGTCAGGCGGTAAAGATTGCGCTGTACGCTGTTGTCGGAGTTGCCCTCGATCACCGTCAGGCTGCTCCCGTCCGCTTTTTCCACAATGCCCACATGATCCGGCTGTCCATTTTGCTGCCAGTCAAAAAAGATCAGATCACCGCTTTTCGGCGTGTATTCGCCGGGCGCGTGGTACAGGCCGCGGCTCCGAAGGGCGTTCACCCAGCTGCCGCAACCCGCCTCCTGCGGGAACGCGCTTTGAGGCACGCCAGCATAGTGCAGGCAGAAGAAAACGTACATGGCACACCAGTCAGCGTATTCTGACCCATACCAGCAGCCATACCGCGTGTAGCCCTTCTGCTGGCCGTTTTCATCCACAATGAAATCTGTCGGGCTTTCCCCATACCCCAGCTGGGTTCTGGCAATGGCCAGCAGATCGTCCGGCCAGCGGCCGCTGAGATGCACGGACGCAAACGTCGCTTCCCAATCCCGGCTGGTCTCCGTCGTATGTACAGCGCAGGGAACTGCCTGATCCGCTTCGACCCGGTCGCCGCAGGCGTCCGTCACCGTCAGCCGAAGATACAGGTTCGACGCGACTGGCCGGGCGGTGACGCGCAGCTCGTTTTCCGTCCAGTTGTCTTCTTCCAGCAGGTTTTCGCCGCCCTGCCAGATCGTCACACTGCGTTTGAGCGGTGCAACGCCGCCCTGAGCGCTCAGGGCAAAAGCGACCGTATCGCCACCGAAGCAGGAACGGCT
>OHHU01001219.1_pt1 | contig 11946 bp, 10 predicted proteins | sample 1568151 | NCBI WGS metagenome assembly OHHU01 (sample SAMEA3879572, study PRJEB24766) | human gut metagenome | biome: human-associated habitat; feature: feces | place: USA | collected 1985/1987 | reverse complement strand
TGCCAACCTCGCCCTTGCCCGTGCAGAGATTGTCAGCGTCAGCGGACAAGTCATCTCCTCATACAACGCTCCCGATACAGGAAGCACCGACAATCATTTCACCCTGCCCGTCCGGAATCTGGCGCGCGGCTTCTATCTGGTACGCGCTTACGACCACCAAGGTGGCTGCACCACCTGCAAAGCAGTGCTCCCATAACGAAAGAACGCACCACATATCATATAATTCTCTACTTTTGCAGTTTTCTTTAAATTTAAAGAAAATATATGATATGAACAAGCTAAAAAAAACAACTGCGAAGCACCTCTCTTTTTTACAAATGATGGATAAGCTTTCCGCTCTTTTATTCACAGAGGATTATCATCTCAGCGATGAAGCATACCGCACCGTCAAACGTATTATAAAGCACCTTAATCAGCTGATTGAAAGACATGAGCAAGATTTGAGAGACAATAAAATGAAAAAGCAGGAACCAGCTGCATGTTAATGTTACATAAATAACATACTTCTTTTTTGTACACTTTCAAAAAGCAAAGATTCTATTTTATAGGTACATAAAGAAGTAAAAGTGTACAAACATCATAGTTATTTTTATTTATTTTTTCGTACCTTTACAGATGTGCAGCCGTAACAAAGCGTCTGTTCACAACAATTAAAGAGATTATTTTTTTTAACATGGAAGAAACTATTTCCAAAGAATCACAGTCCCCCGAGTATTTAGTCTCCGAATTTACCGGAGTACGGAACAAGAAATCACAAACCATCAGTATCAAGCAGTACCTCGACAAAGTGCGCAGCGACGAGTTCAAAGAAAAAGTACTCCGCCACCGCCTACTCCGGCAGCAACCGGGACACGAAGCCGAAGCACAAGCCATCAAGAGTAAGATGCCCTGCATCATTCCCACCGGCATCTGCCAGGGCGGGCATGCAGCCAGCCAACTCGTGCAACTAAGTCTCATCACCAGTGTGGATTTGGACGATACCAACGAACGCACCGATGAGATTTTCGAATCTCTCAAAGAATTGCCCTACATGAAAGGCCTGCACCGCAGCATTTCAGGTACAGGTCTGAAAGCATTTCTGTGTATCAGCATCAACAATCCCGACCAATACAGCGCTATCTACGCCGCTGTGTCCGCCGAAATCAGTCAATATGCACAACATCCCTGCGACAAGAAGTGCAAGGACATCACCCGCCCCTGCTTCTACTCCTGGGACCCTGAGGCATACTACAACCCCACTGCCACCTCTTACAGTCTGCCCGAAGCTGCAGCAAAAGAAGCAGGAACACCGGACGTTACACTCCGCTCCCTTTCTTCCGACGCAACACCCGCAGAGGGGAATAATCCCGCTTCACAGCAATCTTCCACCATCCTGGCAGGCACTTCACAAACTGCACCGGCAGGCGCTTCACAAACTGTCGCTCCCGGATTCCTTGCACAGTTTGTCAGCGATTTCGAGCATCGAAACCCCTTCATGCGTGGCGAACGAAATGACATTGCACTGAAGTTGGGACGCGCTTCCCGCAGTAAAGGTTTTTCCTTAGAGGAATTAGAAAATATTATTTCTGTTTTTTCGAAGCACTGGTCCAACTCCGATTTCACTGCGGACGACATTCGCAAACGAGTACAGGCTGGCTATCAATTCGTTAATAAACAGCAACCCTCTGTAAAGCCCCCATTTCAGGGTTCACAGGGTTCAAGGTCCACTATGAACCCTCCCCGTCAGGAGAGAGAACCAGAAGATGAAGACGTTCTGTTGGAAAATAATAACGAATTACGCTCCACCGTACCCTACTTTCCGGAGGAAGTCTACCTGCATTTGCCACGCTTCCTGCAAGAGTGCGTCAAGTACGCATCCAACCCTCGCGAAAAAGACATCATGCTTTTGGGAAGCCTGAATAATTGCGGCGCCTGCCTGCCCGGCACCCGTTTCATCTACAAGAATGCGGAATACTCCACACATTTCTTTTCCGCCGTCCCCGCATCCGCGGCAGCCGGAAAAGGCGCCATAGGTTTCACCTCTTATCTGATGGATGCCATTCAGGAACATTACGACCGGCTGCGTTGCAAACAGAAAAAAGAGTTTGAAAAAGCCCGGTTGGTTTGGGAAAAAGAGCAGCATATTGCATTCCGCGAGAAACGCTGCGCCGACATCAATCAGAAACCGGAAGAACCGAAGTATATTTATGTAAAAATCTCCCCCACCATCTCCAAAAGCCGGTTAATAGAACATCTGCGCGACAGTGGCGAGCTGGGTTGCTGCATGACCAGTACGGAAATCGGTACCCTAACCTCTGCCATCGGACAAGACTATGGCAAGTATACCGACATCCTTTGCAAGGCATTCCATCACGAAGAGATTTCTTCTTCCTACAAAGTAGACGGTGATCCTATACTTGTTCGCCTGCCCCGACTGTCGCTCAACCTCTCGGGTACGCAAGAGCAATTCATTCTCTTCTTCACCTCGCTTGAAGACGGACTCTACAGCCGTTTCGTCATCTACACCCGTCAAGCGGAATGGATATGGGAAACATGCGCTCCCATGGAGGGCCAGACCGACCTGCGTTCCTACTATCGCAAGTTGGGAGAACAGCTGCTTGAGATGCATCTGCATCTGCTGGATTTTCCCACACAAGTCACCTTCACCGCTGAGCAGTGGAAGGAACATACCCGTCAGTTCACCGAAATACTGAACAGCGCCATTGTGGAAGGTAAAGACGCTCCGGGCGGCATCGTCTTCCGTCACGGTCTGTTTGCCATGCGCATTGCCGCCCTGCTGACGGTTTTCCGGAAATGGGAAGATTACAAATTCGCCAAGGAGTATTGTTGTACGGACGAAGATTTCAATACGGCCATGCTCATCACCCGCACACTTATCGAACATAGTTTGCTGATGAGCACCGCGTTACCGTCTACCGTACATCCCCCCGTGGCTATGCACAAATATCACCGGCTGACAGGGATCATCCAAAATCTGACAAATACATTTACCTTTTCGGAGTTCATGCAAGAAGCTGAGAGAAGTGGACTCTCACTATCTTCTGCCAAGCGTTTGCTGAAAAAAGCAGTAGACTTGGAATTCATTGTAAAACAAGAGGATAACTACAAAAAGAGGAAATAGCCACGTGGCGGATAGGGTTCATAGTGAACCTTGAACCCTAATGAACCCTAAAATAGAAAAAAAGACGGAGATTTCCGTCTTTTTTTTTGTAAGAATATACGAGTTACGCAAGGGATAACAAAATTATTGCAAGGGCTACTGATTTTATTGCACAGGGCAAATGCCCACTCTTATGCACTTGTTTTAGGGTTCGCCCAGTGCATCCACAATGAGCCTCACTTGCGCAGGCGTATATTGCTTTGCGCAATGTTTCAACCCCGTATTCGCCAGTGCTTCCTTCAATCCGGGCTTCAGGGCAATCCACTGGTTCAGTTTTGCCACAGCGGTCTTAGGTTCAATATCCGGGCAGTAGAGTTGTGCCAATTCGCTTTTGCCATAGGTGCGGCATACAAATTCATCTTCCTTTTCATTCTTTTCCATACAGTAAGTATTTATGTTTATATGCCATAAAGGTACTAATAATTAGCGATTTAGCATTGGTTTCGGAGCAGAAATACAGTAATAAAATAATAATAATTCCCTTTCTAAAAAAGCAGTATTTTCTCCTTTATACTTTGCTTGCAGATAATCACTTGTTATCTCTTGAAAAGCTCCGGTAAGTCGTGATAAGTCCGAAAAGTGCCTGTCCGCTGCCTTATCTTTGTTCTATCAAAACAAGCTTGTTGGAGAACCGAAAAATCAAGAATTAAAAATTAAAATGTTATGGGAGTATTTTTCAAGAAAGAGGAGTATGCCGATCCAAGCAAAAAGGATGCAGCAAAGATGTTCTATCCCCGTCTGGTGACGCTGGGACAAAGTAAGGAATGTGAGTTCACTTTCCAAAGGTGACATACAGAGTGTGATTACTAACTTTGTAGAAACTATGCGCGAGAGCCTGTATGCCGGGCAATCGGTAAACATCAAGGACTTCGGTGTATTCTCACTCAGCTGTGAGGGTGAAGGTTCTGCCACACGCAAGGAGTGTACGGCAGAAAAAATCAAACGGGTAAACATCAATTTCCGTCCTTCCACCTCCGTCAAGGTGGATCTGGTGACCACCCGTGCCGGAGAGAAAATCGAATTCATCGACCTGCAAGCTTATCTGGAAGCACAGAAAGAAGCCGGAAACGGATCGGGTGACGACGGTAACGGCGGAAGTGGCGGAGGCGGACTGGATGAAAATCCGCTGGGATAAATTGAAAAGAAACAACGAGGGTGTGTCAAAATAAAGATTAGAACTTTCTTTTATTCAGTTTTGACACACTCCCATAAATAACTAACTAACTGATATATTGATATGAAAAAGAAAATGAGTTGGGATGCGATATTGAAAGTGGTAATTGCGATAGCCTCAGCTGTATTGGGGGCGCTGAGTGCACATGCAATGACGGGGAAAATGTAATATGAGAAGAATAAATCTAATCGTCATTCACTGTTCCGCCACTCGCGCTGACCGCCATTACACGGAAGCCCAGCTCACTGCCGACCATCTGCGTCGAGGGTTCAGCGAAGCGGGATATCATTATTACATTCGCCTGAACGGGGACATCAAAAGCCTTCGTTCCATTGAAAAGCCCGGTGCACATGCACGGGGCTACAATGCGAACAGCATAGCCATCTGCTACGAGGGCGGACTGGACTGCTACGGAATACCCAAAGATACACGTACTGAGTGGCAACGGCATTCTCTGCGGGTGCTGGTGAGGGCATTGAAGATGGATTATCCGGAAGTAAGGGTTGTAGGACACCGGGATTTAAGTCCGGATGTGAATGGAAATGGAGAGGTGGAGCCGATGGAATGGACGAAGGCGTGCCCGTGCTTTGAAGTGAAGGGGGAAAGATGGTAACAAAGAAAAGGAGGTGTGTCAAAAGTCTTTTTTACCACAGATTCCACTGATTTTCACAGATAATCCATCCTGATAATCAACTATTTAATTTTAATCTGTGTCAATCCGTGTAATCTGTGGTGAGTTTCGACACACCCACTTTTACCAAACCCAGTCTTCGGCATTGTAAACAGCTTCAACTTTTTTCTCTATCTCATTGGGCAAGTTACAGAAAAAGTCAATGCCTGTCTCATACTCCAAACTTTCAATGGAAACAGCATAAACCATAAACTCATTTTTTCCGGGATTATCTGGCAATAACTCTGAATGAGGAACAAAGAAAGCGATAGCATGATAAACGCCTGCCTTCTCACTCAACAGAGCCATGTAGTAATAACTGGGACAAATCAAACCACCAGGAGTCAGCCCCTCGGCATTTGTAGTAGGATAAAGTCCGTCATTGGCTTTCTTCACACCAGTGAAGTTAGTGAGTAAACGGTCGGTAGTACCGCCTTTCACCACATAAAGCTTATCATACACGCCATTGCCGGTAGAGCGTCCCCAAGTCTGTACCTGTTTCTCCAAAGCGGCCCAATACTTCTGATTAAAACTTCCTATCTGTGGTGAAATGTTACTGTAATAGAACGTCTGCTTATTAGCGCTCGTACTGTACACACGGTCTTCACTGGCACAGATGTGTCCTTTGTCATAGCCGTCACTCTTGTGCATGGATTCGGTCACCTCCACGCTGTTGTCTATATTAGGATCGTCTTGTTCCCACTCGTTGGTACGTTTAACATTGTCTTGCGAAGTAATGGGATCAAAATCGAATGCCACCCAAGCCGAATGCTTCTTAGAAGCAATATACTCTAAAGAGAAGTTAAGCACCTGCTCGGCACCCTCTTCATCGGATACACTAGCATAATATTCGATATACTGATTGGCAGCATTGAGAGCTGGAATTTCGAGTTTGTCTGCCTTATTACCATTAGCAACGTTGGCATTGTTCACGTCCACATCATCAGCGGCCACATACTCTATGCCCACTTCGTTGCCGTTAATATAGGCCACGCGAAGCTTTCCCATTTGATAATGGTTGTAACGATTGAAACGCACCCAATAGCAAGTAGCAGGTTTCACTTCAGCATTTTCGCTGAAAGCATTGGCAGCCGGAACGGTAGTAAGCCCTTCGAGCGATTCACCACTGACAGGAGCAAACGCATAGTTACGACCAGTAAAAGCCTTGGACTTAATATAGAAAGGAGTACCGATAGCCTCAGGTTTATAAACGTTGAAGCCATTACCAGTCGACTCGTAGCCTTTCATCACGTAAGTGTCAGAACCTTGCTCAGTAGGTATTATCTCGGGAATGAGCGAAGCGTCTGAAGAATCATCACAACCTGCCAGCCAAAGACCAGCCAGCAAAAGAAATAGGTAAGATAGTTGTTTCATCTTTGTTTCTCTTTTTGATTTAATAGTATTAAGAAAGCAAATGTGGTAATGATCATCTAAGTTCATTACCACATTGTCTATTGTATTCTCTCAGGAATTATTCCTTCACCACAAAGTTTCTCATGTAGAATGTAGGAGCAAATCCGGGTTCGCTAGTACTTACATAGCGGAATGCTACATATACCTTCTTGCCCACATAGTCGGCCATAGAAGAATGCATTTCAATCTCTTTAGTGCTTGTAGGCCACTCGAAAGACAACGGGTCGCTCCACGTCGCAGCCTTCAATGCAGCAATCTGCTCTTCTCTTTTATCAGAAGTAGAAGGAATATAATCCTCAGACACATGTACAGATACGGCATTTTCAATCTTTCCTCCAGACAAATAATCCGCTGAAGCCATGAACACCACCTGCGGAGCAATAGCCTCGGTAAGGTCTATCTCACCGGTAACAAGCCAAGACTCCGTATCACGATTGCGCTGATAGTATCCGCTTGCCTTAATGCGGGTATAGCCTGCGCCATCACTCCATACGTAAGACATACCATCGAGCTCCACTTCCACCTTATGGGCACCGTTGTGAACTACACCGGCAAAGTCGTTGCTGTAGTACTCTTTGGCTTCCACCCAACTGCCGGCAGTCTTCAAAAATGCCATTTCAGCAATTTCCGTTTCGGTGTTCTTCTTCACCCATGCAGTACCGTCGAAACCATATTCATCAGCCATCACCTTATAGTCCTTATTACCGAAATAAGCCACCGCCTTGGTATCACCACTCTGTGCATAGGGGAACGCATTCTTCAAATAAACAGGCAATACGGCATCGGCATTGCTCAAATAATCCGAACCGGTAGCAACATAATCGGCGGGTTGCATCACGCTGATGCCGATACTTGCACTTTCTTCGTATGCCGTCCAAGCCGAACCATCGTACCGATAGAGAGCGGCAGCATTGGGCTTCACGTCCGAAGCACGGGTAACAGCACGAGAAATAGCCTTAGTAGTAGTGGCTTCGCTCACTTTGACCGCCATAGTATTAATATACTTACCGCCACTTACGCCTAATGTATAACCTTCTACCGTCACTTGCTTACCATTAAGTGATTGGTCAACAACTCCATCAATAGGATATTGAATACTGCCCTGGCACTTATCCGTACCCGAAATGATTACATTATAATAAGTACCTGATATACTCAGCTTGCCGGTATATTCCACATAAGCGATATAAGGCGCGGTAAGATACTCTTCCATTGCAGCAACATCCAGACTCAAAGCTGCCGGAGCTTTAGCTGCACCATCCGACAATTTTTCGCATACAGGTGTTGTCCCAAACTGATTAAATCCAGAAAAATTAGTAACTTGGCCAGATACCTTTACAATGTCACCAGGTACGAATTCAAACCCGTTTTTGTCAAATACCAGAATTGTTCCGGAACCGTCACTCAACAAGAATCCACGCTGGTACTTGGCTATCACTTGTCCTTTTACAGCATATTCGCCAGGTTTGGCAAATGCAACCTCACCTATCGGGGAGAAAGTGCTCGTAGCATCTACCGGTTCAATCGATGTTGCCATAACATTATAACGGCTGGTTGCACCAATCAGATAGCCAATTACTTCCACCTGTTTTCCGCTCAAAGACTTATCGACCACACCATCAAACGGATATGAAACAGATCCTTGCTTAGTGGCTCCAGCCACATTCAAATTTACATAGTTACCATCAATGACCAATTCGCCTACAATTTTGGCATAATGGAATCCATCGACATTTGCTACATAAGCATCCAGTTGTGCTCCTGTGTATTCTTTAGGTTCCGGATAACTGAATGAATCAGCACGACCCAATCTTGTCACAACGGAAGTGTTACCAAACTGCATTACATTGGCATACTTACTAGTAGTTCCTTCTACGGTCACAATATCGCCCACCGTATAATTCGGCTTCACATTAAGATAAACCAATATTTGTCCACTGTCATCGCTCAACAAGAATCCGCGTGTATAGGTTGCTATTACAGTACCCTGCACCTTATAATCCCCGGCTTCGGCCAAAGCATCCGATATTTTATCAATTGTTTCAGGTAATTCTCCGCCGCCTGTACTAGGTTCGGTTTCCGACCAAGCATAATTTACTTGACGTACATCACCCTCCTTGGGACTCTTGACACCTTCTTTTAGCAAAGCGGGAATTTTCTTCAGTGTAGAGGGGGTGAGGTATTTTACCACCATACTCTCGCCCCATACTGTGGCATAATTAGCGGAAGTAAGGTCAAAATTCTCGGCCTCATTTATCTTGGAGAGATATTCGGGCTGCTCCTTACCGACATTATACCGTACCAAAATCTTTGAATTATCCGACAGATAAGCATAAAGCGAATCTACAAATGCGGGCAGATAATCCTCGGGAGCTACCATGTCGGTAAACATCTTGGTCTTGCCCAGCTGGTTCAACGCTGTAAGATAGGTTTGATTCTCCGGGTCCTTGGAGAGAGCCAGCCCCTGATTCTTCGGCATAGAGGCTATTTTGCCATAATGGGCATCAGTCAGCACGAGAGTATCCGTACGAACATCTGTGATGGTTTCTTTCTCGTCAAATCCGGGGAAATTATCCTCGTTGTAGTCGCAGGCTCCGAGCGTAAACAGTGAAGCCAATGCGATTCCTAATAATATATGTTTCTTCATAAATATGTTCACTTAGAAATTAAACTTCAGTTTTACACTATAAGTACGTCCCCAACCATAAATCACGCGTGTGGCAGTCTCCCAATCGTGATTGCTTCCATCGCGGGCATCGGCTATATACTCCTGATTGAACAGGTTGTTTACATTGCCGCTCAATGTAGCACGTATCTTACCCAAATCAAAGGTATATCCCGCACTAACATCAAATGTACTCCACGAAGGAATCTCCCAAGGTTTCTCCACCACATAAGGCTCTTTCTGTGTAGCCTGACTCGCATCAATATCATAATCAGCATAGTTGCGCGCAAAGAAGTTCCAGTCGGCATTGAGGCGCAAGCCTTTCAGCGGACGGAATGTCAATCCTAAAGCGGCTGTGGTCTGAGCAGAACCGCCTACCTGCACATCGTCCATCTTGATAGTATACTTATACTGGTCCACATTGCTCATATCTGTAGCAATCTCACCACGGCCGCTCGCCATAATCTGTCCTTCAGTATTCATCATGAAACCCTTTGCCGTACCGCTCCAACGCCAGTCTCCCCAAGAAAACATACCGTTAACTTCCATCCAACGGAAAGGTTTAGCAGTGAAGTCAAGCTCCACACCCATGTGGTTTGCCTGCGCACCGCTCATGTTCATAGTCCAGCGTTGAGAAGCTCCATTCTCATCTTCATAAGATCCGGTATCATACAAAGCTTTGTCTTTCCACATGGTATAGTAAGCATTCACATTAGCTGTAAAATAATGGCTACGATATCCATAACCTAATTCAAAAGAATAAACCTTCTCGTTCTTGGCATCGGGATTGCGTTCGTGCGAACTCTGAGAATTGATAAAAGTATTATCAAAAATAGGAGCGCGACTGATGAATCCGGTATTGAAGAATACATTATTGTATTCATCGAGGTTATAGTTCAAACCCGCTTTCACGTTTCCACCCAAATAATGTTTCTTCGAAGATACCTGCTTGTCACCACTATAGTAGAAACGGTCTTTACGCCAATAGCTGGTGTTGGTAAGACCACCCGATACAAAAGCACTTACTTTATCTTTATTATATTCCAACTGGGCAAAACCACCTTCGTACATCACAAAACCATCGTAATCGCGGCGAATCACATCACCAACGCCTAACTTCTGATTTACCCAAGAAGCAACGCCAACGTTTTGGCTATTCTCAGCCAATACTGTTTTACGGTTATAAGAGTCCACATAATACTGCCCTCCGAAAAGGTCAGTAATCACATTCTTGTGCAATCCTTTATAGTAACGGAAGTCAATACCACCATAGAAATCAAAGTAATCGCCAAGCTTGGTAGTATAGGTAGAAATCAAACCTGTCCAGAAGTGGTCGTTCGAAGCTTTGTTCATAATCATCAGCGAACCATTATAATTGGGCATACCGCTTACGTTCACCGGATTAGTATAGTTATCAGCATTGAGTTTATCCACAGCATCGTAATCGAATGTACCGTCAGGACAGCGGAACTGAGTATTCACCGTACCATCACTGCCCGTACCATACCAAGAGCTGCTGTAACCTGTCACACCTGTACCACTATAACCTGCACCCGTACCGATAGACATATAAGCAGCCGTACTGAGGCTTGACTTATGGTCAATCTGCCACAAGTGGTTGAGCGACATCTGAGGTTTGTGATACTCGTTGCGTGAAGAGTTCATCACTTGACCGTTGCGATAACCAAAAGTAGAGTTATAACGATAAGGGCTCTCTTCACCCATCCATTGTTTCACACGCTGATATTCCTTAATACTCAGCCCGTTCGGCATGCTACGCTGATTATGCCACTGAGGTGCACCAAAAGCGGTAAATGAAAGCTGATGATTATCGTTGAAACGCTTTGCCACACTCATAAACCAAGTGTAGGCTTCAGATTCTGTACCTTGAATATAACCGTCGCGCGAATCTCTGGCACCTAACAAAGTAAAGGCCCAGCCATCTTTTGTAAGCCCTGAAGATACACTAAACATCACCTTATTGTAGCCATCGTTACCCATGCCATAAGAAATAAATCCACCCATCTTGGCATCAGTGGTCTTGGTGATAATGTTTTGCGAACCACCCACCGAAGGAGTAGAAACCTTGCTGGCACCGAGTCCGCGCTGTATTTGAATACTGCTAGCCACGTCAATCAGACCACCCCAGTTACTCATATACACTTTCTGGTTCTCCATACCGTTCATAGGCACACCATTAATCATCATAGCCACATATTCCGACTTAAAGCCACGAATCTTTATGTTAGAGTCACCATAACCACCACCTTCATTGGAGGCATAAACACCTGGCGTTGACTTCAAGATCTGTGGCAACTCCTGCGAACCAATCTTATCCTCAATAGATATGGGATTAACAGTAGATACAGCCACCGGAGTCTTACGGGCTACTGCCACAGACGAAGTTATCACCACGTCCTTTAACACCACTGCATCCGGCTCCATTTGAATAGCACCCAAATCAACAGAAGCACCCTTCTGCGTAATCTTCTTCTTGAGGTCTTTGAAACCTACGTACTTGAACAACAAGGTTCCACCCTGAGCAACACTTTGCTTAAAATAACCATCAATGTCAGTCACCGTACCCTGTGAAGTGCCTTCTATCATAACGGCAGCTCCCACCAAAGGTTCGCCTGTTTCCGAGTCAACAAGCTGCCCCCTCACTGTAGTCTGGGCAAATGCCGCAGCACTGCATACAGACAGCACAGCCACCAACAGGAAATGAATTAGATGTTTTTTCATACTTCTGTTTTTTGTTAATTAAATGTGTTAATTACGAATGTTAATTAAGTATTAAATACTGTTTTAAGACGCAAATATAATTAATAAGATTTAGATTTGTATTACATTTCTGCTACAAAATT
>OHHU01001216.1_pt1 | contig 11977 bp, 8 predicted proteins | sample 1568151 | NCBI WGS metagenome assembly OHHU01 (sample SAMEA3879572, study PRJEB24766) | human gut metagenome | biome: human-associated habitat; feature: feces | place: USA | collected 1985/1987 | reverse complement strand
ATGATCTATTTCCATTGATCTGCTGACCACTTTCTAAATATAATTTTCCTTTTTCTAAGAAAAAGTATATTGTTTTCCTATAAAAATATGCCTGCTTTACTCGGGACAGGAGATTATATTATATAAAAACACATGGTCTATTTACATTAAACAGACCATGTGTTTATATCAGATAAATGGTCTGTTCATTGTATATAGACCATCTGTTTCAGCGAATATGTTGTATGTATTTCAGATACCCTTCCACACTCTATTACCTATGAACAGTACGTTTGAGAACAGTGGAAGGGGGTGAAGGAAAAGCTAAATTTCTTGTTTAATGAAGAGTGTATAGAAGAAAAAAGCTGTTAATGCAGAATCTTGAAGACCAGTTCGCGAAGAATATCCCCGTCACTTAAAGATGGATTTCCCACTCCTTTAGATTTTGCATCTGTATATCGTATTTCTCCGATAATTTGCATGGTCTTTACTCCATTATATCGGCGCATAGCTGCGAGATAGTCTTTGGCCTGCCAGGGGGTACGCAGTCCCAACATGTTGGCTATGCCTTGCTCCGATTTTTCAGGGGCATAATAGGCCAACATTAAGTTAGAAAAGAATCCAAAAAGTAAAGATAAAGTCATTTGAATTGGATTTGTCTTTGGATTTTCTTCAAAATATTTTATTATCTTATTAGCTTTCAGGACATCCTTTTCAACGAGGGCACTGCGTAATTCGAAGTTGTTATAATCCTTACTGATACCAATGTTCTTTTCTATCTGTTCGGGGGTAACGCGTGTATGACCTTTTGGAAGTGTAATGATCAGCTTTTCCAATTCTCCCGTGAGGCGACTGAGGTCGGCGCCAACGAAATCGGCCAGCATGGCAGTGGCTTTAGGTTCCACGTCAATACCTTTGCGTTTCATATAAGAAGTGATGAATGCAGGCAGTTGCGCATCCTTCACTTTTTTAGATTCAAACAGGACACCAGTCTTTTCGATTTCGGCAGCCAGCTTCTTCCTTCGATCTAGTACGCCATGTTTATGGCATATTACTAATATGGTAGAAAGCAGCGGTTTTTGGAGGTAATAAGAAAGCTCCTCCATATTACGGATATTCTGCGCTTCCTTTACCACCACCACCTGATGCTCGGACATCATCGGATAACGCTTGGCGGCATTAATAACGGTAGCTATATCCACATCTGCCCCGTAGACAACGGTCAGGTTGAACTCCTTTTCCGTTTCGGTCAGAATATTGTCTGTTATATAGTCGGCAATGAGGTCGATGTAATAGGGTTCCTCGCCCATGAGATAATAGACGGGACGGTATTGCTTCGCTCTCAGTTCCTTTAAGATGTCATCACACGTGATTTCCTGTTTTGCCATATTCGTTTTTACCAGTCGAATTTCAGATGTTTTACGGTTTTCTTCTCGTCGATAATCATACGCAGGGATGCGATGCCGATTTCAACGTGCTCGGTTACGTAATTTTGGGTAACCAGATTATCGCTTTTATCGGTTTTTACTCCTTCAGGAATCATTGGTTGGTCAGAAACCAGTAAGATGGCTCCGGTAGGGATGTGATTGGCAAAACCGCAGCTGAAGAGAGTCGCTGTTTCCATATCAACGGCCATGGCACGGGTTTTCTTCAGATATTCCTTGAATTCCTCATCATGCTCCCAAATACGGCGGTTGGTAGTGTATACGGTACCTGTCCAATAGTCGCGGGCATGGTCGCGAATGGATGAAGAAACGGCACGCTGCAACATAAATGCCGGCAGTGCCGGTACTTCGGGTGGGAAGTAGTCATTAGAAGTTCCTTCGCCACGGATGGCAGCAATGGGAAGGATGAGATCCCCTATTCTGTTTTTCTTATCAATACCACCGCACTTGCCCAAAAACAGGCAGGCTTTGGGCTGTATAGCACTTAGTAAATCCATGATAATTGCAGCGTTAGGGCTTCCCATACCAAAGTTGATGATGGTCATGCCTTCTGCTGAAGCAGACGTCATATTAGCGTCCTTACCAAGAACGGGCACGTTGAACTTCTCCGCAAAAATATCCACATACTTGTTGAAGTTAGTCAACAGAATATACTCTCCAAAGTCCTCAAGCTTACGTTTTGTGTAACGAGGCAGCCAGTTAGCTACGATTTCTTGCTTTGTTTTCATAAGATTTCATTAAATTTGTTCCCTAATACTTTAAGGAGCGATTATTTAACTCACAAAAGTACAATAAAAAAGTAGAATCAGGAAATTAAAACAGGATGAAACAGCATTTATTACTATTGCTATTTGGTTTGTTAAGTAGTGTTGTATGGGCACAGGAACAAGCACAGTGGCAGAATAATGACAGCCTGCGTTGGGAAGTTGCGGCCAGGGAACTGCAAGCGGGACATTATGAGAAAGCATGTAGTCTCTATATGGATGTGAATAGCCACATAATAGCTACTTATCAGGACATCAATTCTCGCAAAGTCGAAGATTTGCGAAACAAATACTCCATAGATGAAGTACAGTTGCAGAGAAATCTTCAGCAGAGTCGTTTGCTGCGTCTGATGTGGATTGCAGGAATCATTCTTATAGCCGTATTTATAGGCTGCGTTTTCTACATAAGAAAGCAAAACAGGCTATTGTCGCGTTCGCGTGAAGAACTGAATCGTGCGAAGACTTTGGCTGAAGAGTCTATCCGTAACAAAAGTCTGTTCCTTTCCAATATGAGCCATGAAATTAAAACGCCGTTGAATGCTCTTTCCGGATTTGCGGAGGTGCTCACGATGCCCGGTATTGATGAAGGGACGCGTGAACAGTGCAATGATATTATCCAGTTGAATTCGGAATTATTGTTGAAGCTGATTAATGATGTGATAGATATTTCGTGTCTGGATGTGGCGAATATGAAGTTCAATATCAAACATTGTGATGCTGTGTCTCTTTGCCGGAATGTGGTGAAGACCTTGAGTGCCATTAAGCAGACTGATGCGGAAATGATGTTTGAGACTGAACTAACTTCGTTGGAATTGCAGACCGATGCAGAACGCTTGCAACAGTTATTGATTAATTTGTTGGTGAATGCTACCAAATTCACGAAGGAAGGCAGTATCACATTGAAGCTGGAACAGACAGATGATAATAAAGCGCAGTTTTCAGTGACCGATACCGGCTGTGGCATTCCTTTAGAGAAGCAGTCACGCATTTTCGGACGTTTTGAAAAGCTGAACGAGAAGGCACAAGGAACGGGACTTGGCTTGTCCATCTGCCAGTTGATAATCAAGCGTTTGAATGGTGACATCTGGATAGATTCAAGCTATACCGGAGGTTCCCGCTTTGTATTTATGCACCCTATAGTACAGGAGGTGCGGTCATGAAAAAGATAGGATTTATCATACTTTGCCTGTTGATGCCGGTGTTGATGCTGAAAGCGGAAGATACGCTGTCCGCCCGTGAGAAACTGGAAACAGAACAGCTCCTCTCCGCTCGGGATAAACAGTTGCGTGACAGCATTTTCTTTATCTATCACTCCATGTCGGAAGATACCGCAAGGCGTGTGAAGTTCATGCGTGACATGTTGCAGAAGAATATTGGTGAGAAATGGTCGGTAGAGTTGCTCGATTCAGCATTAGTCTTGGCTGTCGACAGCCAATATAGAGAAGAAGAAGTTGGTATTCGTTATGATTACTATCGTCATTATAAGTACCAGGTCGATACGGCACGGATGAACCAAGCGTTCAATACCTTGCGAACCGTCAGCCGGAAATATAAGATTTATGATCTTTATTTCACGGCGTGGGGAGATATTCTTCAGTTCAGCACAGTGCGGGGAGATACGGAATATGTTCTTCTGGAGGCAGGACGTATGGAAGAAGAGGCCCGGAAATTGAATAATGTAACGGGCATTTACAACTCTGTGCTGACTACTGCCAGAGCTTTGAGAGCTTCTAAACAAGAGGATGAAGCAGTTAAGAGATACCGGGAAGCGTTGGAAATCCCCTATCTGCCTAAAGTGGATAAGGCAACGGTCTATAACGAAGTGGCCACTATTTATCAACTAAGAGGAGAATATGACAACATGCTTTCCGAGCTGAATATGGAGCGTGACATGATGGAGCAAGTATTGAAAGAATCACCTGAAAAGGCGGACAGTTATAGAGACAAAATGTTGGATATGGAACTATCGTACTGTGCCGTCTATCTGGATAATGCCGATCTTGGCAACCTGTTGAAGCATCTGCAACAAGCCCGGAAGTATTATTCATCAAACACTTTGTTCTCTTATAAGATAAAATACCGCATCATGTGGGGTGGATATTATTGCTTGAATGGAGACTGGGATAAGAGTTTCAATGAGTATGATACTGCTCTGGCTTCATTTGACGGCACGCAGCCATTGTATAAAATGTCGGTGTTTATCATAAAAGGAAACGCCCTTGAGATTGCGGGACGCTATAGGGAAGCTGCTGAGAACTACCTCCGTGGCGCAATCGAAATGGACTCCCTGAACCGGGATGTATTGCGTCTGCACGAAGAAGCGCATCAGGCTAACTACCTCATTCGCCAGGCTTTACTGGAACAGGCAGTGGCGGAGAGACATTATAATCTGCTGTTGGTGGGGTTGATTGTGTTGGTGATTGCACTCTTGGTAACATTGCTGGTTCGTGGCTTGCATGTGAATCGGATGCTGCTCAGTTCGGAAAAAGAAACGCGTGAAGCGTTGGAAACGGTGGAAGCTGCTAATAAAATGAAAGAGGTTTTCTTGCGCAATATCACCTACCAGATACGCGAACCGCTGAATATGGTGGTCGGTTTCTCCGAGGTGCTTTCTACTGAGAAAGGGTTGTCGCAGGAACAGATGGAGGAATACGCTGCTTTGGTGAAGAAGAGTGCCGGGCAGTTGTCTCAACTGATATTTGACGTGCTGGACCTTTCCCGTCTGGAATCCGGTATGATGAAGTTTAGTGTTGCGGAGTGTGATGCGGTGCAATTATGCCGCGATGCCAAGATGATGGTGGAGATGCAGGAAGGGAATGCGGTGCACTTACAATTCGATACAGAACTGGAGGTGTTAATGATACAAGCGGATAGCGGACGTTTCATGAAGCTGCTGTCGTCTGTGCTTTCTGCTTCTGAGGAGTACCAGGGGATAGCTTGGGTGGATTACACTTTAACCCGTGAAGATGAGTTCATGAAACTTGTCGTACATGGCAGCCCACTGCTGAAGGCAACGGAAGAAGAACAGCAACTCTGTCAGATACAGCATGACATCAACCGGCTTTATCTGGAAACTTTCAAGGGAAGTTATCAGATTGAGGTGGAAAATGGTAAGAAAGTAATTGTAATCACTTATCCTATATAATATAATGTTGTCACTAAACCTCCCTGTATTCGATGCCAAAGTGGTGAACCGTGAAGGAAAACCTGTCATTTTCGACGTGATACGCCGCCGTTATGTGGCGCTTACGCCCGAAGAATGGGTGCGCCAGCATTTTGTGCATTTCCTCTTGAATCATAAAGGATACCCGCAGGCATTGATGGCAAATGAAGTGCAGGTGCAGCTGAATGGTACAAAGAAGCGTTGCGACACTGTGCTTTACCGTCGCGACCTGACGGCAAGGATGATTGTGGAGTACAAAGCTCCGGATATAGAAATCACCCAAGCGGTGTTCAATCAGATTACGCGCTATAATATGGTGCTGAAAGTGGATTATCTGGTTGTGAGCAATGGGCTTCAACATTATTGCTGTCGCATGGATTACGAAAAAAATAGTTATACTTTCCTGCCAGATATACCTGATTATCAACTACTATAAGGTTAGCATTATCATGGCTGAAATGAGGTTGTGCCAGCGTTTTGACACAACCTCATCCTGAATTACTACTCTTTTTTCCTGCTGAATCGCTCCTGCAACTTCTGCATTAGCTCATAGAAATTCGGAATGTAGACTGTGGCAAGCAACGTATTCAGTGCCATACCGAATACTACTGCGGCTCCCAGTGCGATACGACTCTCCGCTCCCGCTCCTGAGGCAAAAAGCAATGGCATCACACCGAGTACAAACGCCAGCGATGTCATCAGGATAGGTCGCAAACGGATATGACCTGCTTGGAATGCTGCATCACGGATGGAGTTTCCCTCTGCGCGGAAATCGCGGGCGAACTCTACAATTAGAATACCATTCTTTGCGGACAGTGCCACAAGCAGGATAATACCGATTTGTGTATAGATGCTGACCGGTGTTCCCATTACTAGGCACCCGATCATTGCTCCCAGCAGTGCCACCGGCAGTCCCATAACCGCAGATACCGGACTCGTCCAACTCTCATATTGTGCTGCCAGTACCAGGAATGCAACCAATAAGGCCATCAACAGTACAGTACTTGTGGTGGTTCCTGCCTGTGTTTCCTGATAGGCAACCGAAGTCCATTCGTAGCCAAATTCATCTCCTAATTGTTCGCGGAAGAGCTCTTCCATTTGCTGAATCGCTTCTCCCGAACTGCTTCCCGGCATCACGTTGCAGGTGATGGATGCGGTGGAGTACATATTGTACCGGTTTATCTGGTCCATCCCCAGTTGCTCTTCCACTTTGGTGAAAGCTGAGAACGGCACCATCTCTCCTGCCGCATTCGGTACGCTCAGTTTCAATACATCATCAATAACCCGCTGTGCATGGTCTCGCGCACCAAGTTTCACTTGATAAATACGTCCGAATTCCACGAAATCATTCACGTAGGCAGCTCCCATATAGTACCCCAATGTGGTGAAAACACTGTTTAACGGAATGCCCATCAACTGTACCTTATCACGGTCGACATTCAAGAAATACTGCGGCACGTTAGCTTGGTATTGGCTGCTGACACTGGCCAATGCAGACTTTGTGTGATATGTTTCCATCAGTGCCTCTACAGCGCGTTGCATCTCTGTCGCACCCAGATTTTTCCGATCTTCCAATTGCAACTGCAATCCTCCTGTGGCACCCAGTCCGGGAATGGCCGGGGGAACCATGGCGAACACTTCCGCCTCCTGTATGCCGTATGCCTGCGCATTGAAACGGTTGACGATAGCCTGTGCGGTGTGTTCTTTGCCTTTGCGTTCATCCCAGTTTTTCAGAATCACGAAATAGGTTCCGGAGTTACTCTGTTCCCCTCCGCCCATCACGGAGAAGCCGGATATGCCGATGTAGTTTTTCACTTCGGGATAGCTGTTGAGGATTTCATTGATTTCCCGTCCTACGGTTTCCGTCCGTTCCAAACTTGAGGCGGGCGGCAACTGCACCACAGCGAGGAAATATCCGTCATCTTCTTCGGGGATAAATGTACTGGGCCACTTGATGAACAGAATAACTGCCAGAGCCGTAAACACTGCATAAGACAAAAGTGCGGCGCCCGGACGTCGGAGTAACCAGCCTACGGTCCTGTCGTATACTCCCTGTGTCTTGTCGTACACAAAGTTGAATCCCCGGAAAAGTGGAGATTTGGCAGGTTTGGTAGGTTGCAATATCAGAGCACACAGTGCCGGAGTCAGTGTCAGCGAGTTTATGCCACTCAATACGGTACTGGCGGCAATAGTCAGTGCAAATTGCTTATAAAGTTGTCCCGAAATGCCGCTGATGAGCATTGTGGGGATGAATACGGCAAGCAACACCAGCACCACACCCACAATCGGGCCGGTAATCTCTCCCATCGCCTTGATGACTGCCTCCTGGGCACTGTATTGCCCGGTATCGAGCAATCGGCTCGAATTTTCTACCACCACAATGGCATCGTCCACCACAATGGCTACGGCAAGTATCAGTCCGAAAAGCGTCAGCGTGTTGATGGAGAATCCGAAGAGTGCCATCACTGCCAGAGTACCGATGAGTGATACGGGAATGGTGATACACGGAATGATGACTGCTCGCCAGTTTTGCAGGAAGAGGAAAATAACGAGTACCACAAGTAAGGTCGTTTCCAGGAAAGTCACCAGCACTTCGTCCACCGAAGCATGAATGACATCTGTCGTATCCAGCGTCACACTATAATCTATACCTTGCGGAAAGGATTGCGACAGTTCCTGCATCTTGGCACGCACCCCTTTGGAGACATCCAGTGAGTTGGAACCGGGCTGCTGGTAGATGGCAATGGCGGCAGTTGGCTGTCCGTTCAGGCGTGAAACGACGTTGTAGGATGCCGAGCCGAGGTCGATGTGCGCCACATCTCTCAAGCGAAGCACCCGTCCGCCTGTTTCGGTGCGCAGAATGATATTGCCGAACTCTTCGGGAGAAGAAAGTCGCCCTTTCACCGTAAGAGTGTATTGATAGGCGGGCGAACCACTGTTGCCGGAGGTTCCGGTTGCCGGCAGAGGTTGCCCGACGGTTCCGGCGCTGACTTCCACATTTTGCGCCTGTATGGCTTGGTACACATCGGATGCGGAAAGGTTACGGATACGCAGTGCTGCCGGGTCCAGCCAGATACGCATGGAGTAGTCGCCTGCTCCCATTACATTGACGGCGCCTACACCGGGCACGCGTGTCAACTGGTCGGCCAGGTTCAGTGTGGCATAATTACTGAGGTAAAGTCCGTCGTACTCCTTATTATCTGACGTCATTGTGAGGAACATGACGATGTTCGATGACTGTTTCTGCACCGTCACTCCCTGTACTACCACCGGTGTCGGCAAGGAAGCCTGCGCCACACTGACACGGTTCTGCACCTGTACGGTCGCCATGTCGATATCTGTTCCAACAGCGAAGGTGATGGTCAGCGAATAAGCACCGGATGAAGAAGAATTGGATGACATATAAAGCATGCCGTCTACACCGTTTACCTGCTGTTCGATAGGAATACCTACGGTTTGTGCCACCGTCTGAGCATTGGCTCCCGGATATACGGCGCTGACCTGTACGGTTGGCGGAGTAATTTCTGGATACTGCGCGATAGGCAGTATGCCCAGAGTGACCAATCCTGCCACTACAATCAGTAGCGCCAACACAGTAGCGAAAATGGGGCGGTTTATGAAGAATTTTGAAAACATGAATGTTAGGGTTTAGTTGTTAACTATTTAGTTGTTAATTATTTGCTGATAGGTTTAACCCTCATCCCTTCCCGCACTTTCATCAGCGCTTTGGTCACGTAACGTTCTTTAGGAGAGAGTCCGCCGGTCACTTGCCGGAGAGTGTCATCTATCAGTTGTCCCACCTCGATGTGGCGATAACGAACCATATCGGAGTCATTCACTATGTACACGTATTTTCCTAATTGGTCGGTGCCGATGGAGGCTTCTGAAACGAGTACCGCCTGACTTTCTTTGCCGTATGGCAAAGTGATGCTGACATAGAGTCCGCTTTTCAATAATCCTTTTGGGTTATCCAGCCGGGCACGCAGGTTTAAGGTTCCGGTGTTCAGGTCTACATTGGGTGCAAAGTAATCTAATGTAGCGGGATAAGGCTGTATACCGTTCTCACCAAGGTTGACGGTGACTTGTCCCGGTAGTGTGTCCTTTTGTTGGGATTCTCCTTGTTGCATCAGCATGGCAAGCCATTGATTGTCAGCAATATTAAAGTAGGTATACAACTGGTCATCCTTATAGATCGTGGCAAGCGTGACGGGTTGCACACTGCCACCTACATAACTGCCCACATCAACTTGATTCCGGCTGACAGTTCCTTCAAACGGCGCCCGGACTGTGCAGTAACCCAGATTCGTGCGTGCCGTATTCAGCGCAGCTTCGGCATTGCTGACTGCCGCTTGCGAAGTGGCGACATTCGATTTCGACTGTAACACCTGTATCTGGCTTACAGCATCGCTTTTCACAGCTTCCAGCATACGGGCATAGTTGTTCTGGGCATATTCCAGATTGGCTCGGGCGGTGTTCAGTTCCGCTTCCGCCTGTTCCACATTGTCCTGGTAAATAGTGGGTTCGATGACAAACAACACCTGCCCTTTCCGGACTCTGCTTCCCGGAGCATAGGCGATAGTTTGCAGGGTCCCGTTCACCCGTGCCACCAGGTCAACGGTCTTTTCCGAACTCAGATAGCCCGGATACTCTTTAGTCAGTGTGATGTCTTTCACCACCGGACTGGCTACGCTTATCTCCGGAACGGGCATCGCTCCGCGCGCTGCTTCTTTTTTGTCCCCACACCCCGTCAGCAACGGAATCAGCGTGAGGATGATGTACATTTTATTTTTCATATATGGTTATGGTTTAGGAATTATTACTCAGTTCTCTTTATATCCTCCTCCCAGTGCCTGGTACAATGACACCAGATACAGCAGTGAACTACCCTCCGCCTGCGTCAACTGGTTTTCGTACGTCAGTAGCGAACGGAGTGCATCCAGTACATTCTGGAAAGGGCTAAGTCCTTGCTTATAAAGCTCCAGAGAGAGTTTCAGCGTCTCTTGTCCCTGATTTCGTACTTCCCGGAGGGCGACAATCTGCTTGATGGAATTCCGGTAATTATTCATCGCATTATCCGTTTCCTGTACGGCGGTGAGCACGGTTTCGTTGAAGTTATGCACCGCTTCATCCAGTTGCGCACGTGCCTGTTTGGTAGCATTCACCAGCTTTGTTCCGCTGAAAAGTGTCCAACTGAGGGTTGGGGCAATTTCAAACGTCATGCTTTTCCGCCTGGTCAGGTCTTTCAGATCCCGGGCGGCATATCCTACAGATCCTTTCAGGAATACTTGTGGCAGCCAGTCGCTTTTGCTGGCTCCCAATAGTGCAGCTTGTGCGTTAACCAGTCTCTCGGCCTGACGCACATCCGGACGACGGAGCAATAAATCAGCGGGTAATCCTACTCCGACGGGTTCCATGTAGTCGGGCAACTTTCCGATTCTTTCCAATGTAGGGCGTATTTCCTGCGGATAGGTTCCCAGCAGAATAGCCAGTGAGTTGATGTATTGGCTGATTCCGGATTCCAGTTGCGGAACAGATGCTTTAGTGCTGAAATACACCGACTTAGCCTGTGCTACATCCAGTTTCGATACAAGTCCCGTGTTGTAGCGTACTTCGGTGATGTTGAGCACTTCCTCCTGCGTCCGGCAGTTATGCATTACCACTTGCAGTTCCTGCTGTAGCTCCCGCAAGTTGATGTAGGCCGAAGCGACTTGTGCACATAGGGATATCTGTACGGAGATGTACTCTTCACGGCTGGCTTGGAATGTTTCCCGTTGTGCCTTCACCCGTTGCCGGATGCTTCCGAATATATCCAGTTCCCAACTGGCATTGAGTGACGCATCATAATAATGCGTGATGGATTGGGGCAATTCGGTAGTGTTGCCACTGCTTTGCTGGCGGAGCCATCCGCCATTTAAAGTAATAGAAGGGAAAAAATAACTGCGCTCCATCCGTAGGCTGGCACGTGCCTGTTCCATGCGGTCTATAGCTGCAAGTACGGAATAGTTTTCGCCGGATGCCACGCTGATAAGCGAGTCCAGCACCGGGTCGTTGAATGCTTTCCACCACTGGTCGTCTACCGGTAATATTTGTCCGCTGAATAAGTTGTCATTCGCGGATGCCATGGTAGAATTAGCGGTTCCTGCGGAAGTAGGGACCGTTTTAGAGTTCGGAACCACCGTATTCCCCCAGCCTCGGGGCAACGGTTTTTCCAAATAACGGTTGCCATTCTGTGCCGTGACGGCGGAACATAGGCACGATAAGAGCAGCACGCTGCCCCAAGCTTTAATCTTCATAGGTTTAGGTTGTTTTTGTGATACAGGGTTCATAACAACTTGGAACTCTATTTGTTTAGAGAAGATTGGGGAGGTATAATGGGATTCTGACAGATGAATGTGGGTTGGTGTGGGTGATCTATAATTGAAGAAATGAATTAAAGATTGCTGATAAACTTTTGATAGATTATTGGTAATCAATAGATTGTATTTACCGAGTATTTACTACAGAGTGTAAAAGCATTTACTTCAGGATGTAACGACCTTTACCGCCTATTGTAACGACTTTTACCTCCTATTGTAACGACCTTTACCTCGGCATGTAAATGGAGTTACCATTTGGGGTAAACCAAG
>OHHU01001206.1_pt1 | contig 12058 bp, 10 predicted proteins | sample 1568151 | NCBI WGS metagenome assembly OHHU01 (sample SAMEA3879572, study PRJEB24766) | human gut metagenome | biome: human-associated habitat; feature: feces | place: USA | collected 1985/1987 | reverse complement strand
GGGGTTCTGTATTACAGCTTTATTTAGATTTGATCACAGTTGCCGTTATACTATTTCCCCCACAAAATTATAAACAATTCTGACTTCCTGTACCTTCTGTCCATCAACTTTCCTGACTTCACCCACCAGAATACGGCTGATCAGGCGGTTTAACACCGTTTCATCCAACTCCTGAATGGTGGCATACTGCCGAATCTCCCGGATAAAGGTGCGAACTTCACTTTCCTGAGCATCGGACTGCTGAAGCATTCGCAACAGTTCCTGCAACCGACGCTGATTTTCTTCCTGCTCCTGTTCCATGGTGGCTGTCAGCTTCACAAACCGCTGTTCGGAAAGGATACCTTTTGCTTTATCGGTATAAAGGTTCAGGAACATCTCGTCGATTTCACGGTTTCTGGCTTCCAGTCGCTCACGCTCTTTCTGCATCTGAGAGGCATCTGCCATATATCTGTGTTCCATCCGGCTGCTCAGCCGCTGATAAAAAGCATCAGCATCTTTGAGTGCCGTCTTTGCCAGCTCTTGAATGTCTTTCAGCACAAGGTCGTATAAATCCCTGGCTTCGAGCTTGTGACTGGTACAGGCGTTTTTTCCAAGACGGTTATAGGTCTGGCAGATATAATATGCCTTGTCAATGGGTTCTCGCCGCTCACCAGTGAAACGATTCTTATTCGTTCTCCCAACCTTTTCGTACCGCACCTGCATGGACTTTCCACAGGTAGCACAGTAAATGATACCGTGGAACAGGTTGTAAAACGGGCAGGCATTTCCCTGCATAATGGGTGGTCTGCGGTCAATCAGCTCCTGAACCTTATCCCATTCTTCAGGGGATACGATTGCTTCATGACAGTTTTCAATGATTTCCCATTCCTCACGAGGAATAATGTCATAGGTGTTGGAGCGAATCCCTTTCTGGTGCGTCCGAAAAACCAGATGAGCACCTTTATAAAAGGGATTTCTCAGGATATGACTGATTCTGGAACCAGCCCAATAGTAATAGTTTTCTTGGCGCTCTGTGTTGGACTTCACATGGGTAACGGGGATTTTTTCTTCCATCAGCTTTTTGGAAATCCTCATGCACCCCAGCCCATCCAGCGCATAGTCATAAATCTTGCGGATAATCGGTGCTGTCTTTGGATCAATGATGAGATGCCCTTTATCCTCCGGATCACGCATCAAGCCCAACGGCGGTGTTCCTCCGCAGAATTTTCCCTGTCTGGAACGGATCGTGATACCACTCAAAACCTTTTTGGAAATATCCCGGCTATACATATCATTTAGGATATTCTTAAAGGGCGTAATATCCATTTCCTGACGGGTCAAGCTGTCCACACCGTCTGTAATGGCGATATACCGGACATTGTGCTTGGGGAAGAAGATTTCAATATAGCTGCCGGCTTCAATATAATTTCTTCCCAGTCTGGACAGGTCTTTGGTGACGACGCAACCAATTTTACCCGCTTCAATATCAGCGATCATACGCTGAAAAGAAGGGCGATTGAAATTGCGGCCTGTATAACCGTCATCCACATAATACTCATACTGGAACATTCCATTTTTCTCTGCAAAGTCCCGAAGCATGATTTTTTGATTGCTGATGCTCATGCTCTCGTTATCACCGCCATCATCCAAAGAAATGCGGCAATAGAGAGCTGTAATTTTCTGCTTTTCTTGTTTTTTCCTGCTCATAGTAAACTCCTTCTATGAACAGGGACACGATAGTTATATTATACCATGTCCCTGTTATAAACTCAAATAGTCTTTAAGCCGCTTTCTGTTCTGTTTCGTGATTTTCCAGCCATTTTTCAAACTGCTCACAGGTCTGACGCTCGATTACCTGTTCAAAGGCTTCCTGCATGGTTTTCTCGCCGGAAAACTCCCGCACTACAATAAACTGCACTTTTTTATTTTTGCTTTTCTCCATAGGCTACCTCCATAGAAAATGCCAGACAAAGGATACTGGCAACGAAGTCCGGCAACAGACCTCAAAAAACCTGTAAACAATCGTCTGGCTTGTGATTCTTACTTTTAATCTTTTCTTATAAAACCTTGTTGCTTTCGTTGTCAGAGTATTATAAAAGGGAAGGAAATAACTAAAAAGCGCTGTATTGATGGGCTTTCTCCACATCTTCACCCCTGTTTTTCCGGCAACAAGGTCAGCAACCAAAAGGCAACTATCCCTGCAACAAACCACGTGAATCAGGCAATCCACTCCTTTGGCAGTTCCAGCTGACGGACTTCTTCCTCGGTCAATTCCACAAATCCATCTTTGTTGTCGGGCAGTTCGTTGCAGGAAGGTATCCGTTCCCAGCCACGCTGCCGACCATATCCTGCAAACATCCGTGGATTAGAAAAAGCCTTCCAGCCAGTCACAGCTGTGTTCATGATCTCATTGATACTGTGCAGCTGCCAGCGTTTTGGTTCCTCAAAGGTATGTCCCAGCGCTTCCTTGAACAGCTGTTTGGAACAAACCTGATTCCCGCTGTAATGCTCCAGAAACCCCTGAATCTGTCCGGCTTCGGTGTCCTCCGGCATGAAATCCCGCTGTACCTCTATCAGCCTGTTCTGTATCTCCTTGGAAAACTTCATGGAATACTCCTCGCTGCGGTAAATCATCATAGCCTCTGCCCAAACCTGCATGATATATTCTCTGGAAGCAGCTTCATTTTTCAGGATATGAACCTCTGCGCTTTCCGGATAGACCATGATGGGAAGAAAGCGCCGGTTTCCGGCTCTGTCCAGCGGGAGAAAATCCAGTGTGTTGGAGGAACCGCCGAACACACTCTGACGCAGCCGGTCTTTTGGATAAGTGTCATAGGGTGTTCGGTAGGTTTCCTTTTGACGGCTGATAAATGACCGGATTTCCTCAATGCTCTTGGCGTTGCTGGTAGCAAGCATTTCGGACATTTCAATAATCCAGTGTCCTTGCAATTTTACATAAACTTTATCATCATCCATCTTTTTTAAGTCATCCGAAAACCACTCATCCTGTATTGCCAGAAAGCGAAAAAATGTAGATTTTCCGGCTCCCTGACCGCCCACCAGACAGAGCATCTCATCATACTTACAGCCCGGATGGAATACCCGGCGGATCGCTCCCAACAGAAAGTGCTTGAGCATTTCCTCCACATAATCGCTTTCCTCTGCACCGAGAAAATGATGCAGGCAGGAGCGTATTCGAGGTTGTCCATCCCATGCCAGACTGTTCAGTACATCCCGAATCGGATGGTAGCAGTTTTCGTTTGCCACAATGGTGAGCGCAGCCAGCAGTTTCTTCTCACTGGTCAGGCAATAATTCTGCTCAAAGTAGAGAAGAAGATATTTTACATCAATATCGGTCAGCGCACTGGTAGTTCTGTGCCAACCCAAATTCCGGACAATATCAATCTGTTCTGTCAAAAGATTCAGGCGAATGGAATCACGCAGAAGCGGATCACAACAAAATACTGTTTTAAAATTCTCAATGGTGTTGGCTGGTTTTCCTTTTTCCGTTGTCGTAAGGATTTCCCGTACACCTGCAACATCCGCTGCATCACACTGGGGATTTGAGATAAAAGTTGAAGATTCATTGGACACGATTTCACCTCCCAAAACAGAACAGGCACCCAATTTCTTTCAAAATCAGATGCCCGTCAAAGTTCCATATCCTGTTTTTTCTGTTTCTCCTGTGCCTGCTTTTCACTGTCTTTTTTCCGTTGCTCCTCCATTCCTCGACGCAGCGCTTCCACAATGGAAGGCTTTGTCTGTTTTTTGATTTCTTCTGTGACAGCCTTCTTCTTATCCGCATGAAGCAGCGCAGCCTTCATTTTTTCCAGTGTGGACTGCATCGCTTTTCGGATTTTGCCAATCACACCATCCAGCCTTGCCACCGCATAGTCCCGTTCCTTTTTCGGCGCTTTTCGCTCTGGGGATTGCAGCCATGCTTTGGTGTCCTCGATCATAGCAATATCTTCCTGGTGGGTCATGGTTTTTACTTCATCTGTTACCAGTTCCACTGCCTTGTCATACGCAACGCTGGATACCTCATCAATCAGGCTGTCCACATCCTCAATTTTCAGGGTCAGTTCCTCCAGCTTCTGTTCCTGCCGGGCAAGTTTTTCTTTCTGCTTCATCAGGATATAATCCTGCTTTTCCAGATACGATCGACCGCCATAAGAAGGTTCCCGTTCAAAATGCAGACCATGCTTCTCGGAAATCTCAAACAGCAGTTCCCGACAGATTGCATCAAAAGTCTGTTTCCGGTTATTGTGTTTTCCTTTTGGCTTATCCGGATGGGGAAGCGGTATCCCCAATTCCTCCAACGCTTTTTCCTGCTGGGGACACAGCTCTCCATACTGATTTTTTGCATCAAACACATGGCGCTCCTGAATATGGGGAGTTCCCTCATCCATGTGCAGCGCCCAGTCCAGAATGTGAACATGAGAGCCAAACCGTTCTTCAAATTCCTGACAGAATTCCATAACTACCTTTAACAAATCTTCTGCGGAAGCGTGTTCATCCATCGTCCCCATCTGATAAACGGTTTCCTCCGGACAGGTCTTTTTGTTTTTCAGCAAATCTTCAACGGTGCGGTTACGCTCAGTGTGCCTTGCCTTTTCGTTTCGTGCATTTTGAGCATCCACATAATCGCCATAATGCTCGACATAGTAAAGTTTCTCAATCTCCTCAAAGCTGAAGTCTTTTGCATCCGGATTTTCTCGAAATGCCACAGATTTGATGCCGGTATAACAGTCCCAATAAACATTCTTCTTAGTCATTTCCGGATTGATGTGTTCGCTGTGTTCCACATCAAAACGCCGGTCGTTATGCTTTGGATTATAGGTTCCGTTTTTTCCGGCTCTGCCATTGTGTCGTGTCAGTTTCAATTCTTTTCCCTCCAATCTTTGCGAAATTTCCCCGAAGGGGAGCAGCGGCGAAGCCGCTAAACCTGCAAATTTTGCGGCAGGTACTACCCAATACGAATTGTCGCAAGGCAACAATTCTCCTTGGGCAAGGCGTTTCACCCTTGACCCGATGGGGCTGGCTGCCCTCAACCCGCCAATGGGCGTTTCCCCTTGACCCCAACAGGGCGCTGCACCCCTGTACCCAGCACAAAGGGATTGCATCCCTCTGTACTCCCGCCCGAAAAAACTGACGGCAAAAAACATAGCCAGTCAGCTCTTCCGGTTTTTGAAGACGGCTACTTGGTCGCTTTCTTCAAAAAGAAAAACCGATGCATTTCTCTTTTACGAAAAACACATCGGTTCTTTGCACAAATTTTTATAGCGTGGTTTTGTTGTTGCATCATTCCGGCAGGCTCAGGAAGCCTTGCAGCAATGCACCGGGGAACTGAAACTTTTTCTCCGTCCCTCCAAACACTACAATAATCAAGCCGCCTTGAATTTCTTTTACCGTACCCATACCAAATGCTTTGTGCCGAAGCTGACTGCCAACCACAACACGGGACAAATCCACCTGTTTTTGAGATGCAACTTCTGCTGGTTTTGGCGCTGGTGGAGTGTAGCGTGGCTTTTCCAAATGTTGCCCATACACAGCCGGCCTTTCTGCAATCTTCTGTGAATGCCGCTTGTCTTTTTCGGGCTGATCCATGTCCCTGACAGCTTCCGCAAAATCCAGAAACGGCTTTTCCGGCAAATCATCCGCCGAAGGAATCGGTGCTTCCATCGAAGCCTGTTGCAGAGCGAACATACTGTTATAGTCAGCATCTGTGATAACCGTATCCCAACCGCCACGATTTTCGCCTTCGTGCCGGTCTATGCCGGTATAGCTCAGGCTGGCATCTTCGTATCTCTTGAACTTATAAACGGCATCGTTCATCAGCGAATCGTTGAACACACCGAGAGATACCAGTAACTCAAAATCTGTTACATCCAGACCTGTTACTTTCTTGAAAAGCCCTGGTTCCAGCTGTGTGATAACATCCTTCAGGCATCGTTCCCGGTAATCGGTCAGATACATGAAAACCGGAATGCGGGTGGCGAATTTAATCAGCTTTTCCTGAATCTGTTTGCGTTTGGATTTATACTCTTTTTCTTCCTCGCTCAGCTCCTTTTTCTCTTTTGGTGTGAGTTTTTCTGTACCCTCTTTCTTTGCCTTTTTTACGGCTTCGGACTTGTTGATAATGGTCTTTATATCCTCATTCAGACTACGGAAGCCTTCAATTTTCATCAGAGCATCCATCGCCGCCGGACTTGCCATTAAACGGGAAAGGGTATCGTTGTCCACATTGACAAGCAGCGCACTTTCCCAGCGTTTGGCAAGCAAGGTGGCAGATGTACCTGCCATAGCAATGTCCAGAACCTCACCTGCATCAATCTGCCGCATGGTGCTGCCATCATAGGCAATGACCGGCAGAAAATTGATAAACTCCGCCACCTTCTTTTCCGGGTTGCCTTCGTCAATGTTCAGACGGCAGCTGTAATCGGAAATCTGCTTGAGCGCCCGGTCGAGAGCGAAGTCAAACACATAACATTCCTGCTTGACAATTTCCTTTTTGCCGCCGTCTGTCGTGATTTCCCACGGACTCTGCACCCGGAACGCTGCCTGAAAATAGGTTTCCGGGCTGGACAGATTGCGCAGCATAAAAATGCCTGTCCATGGCTTGACTGTAACACCTGTTGTCAACTTACCGCAGGAGAGGGTGATCGTCTTGCTCTCCAATGGGTCACGCATGGATTTTTGCACCGGCTCCAGAGCCGCTGCACCAATTCCAGCGCCCGTACCTGCACAAACATTGATGGTGTAATCATGATAGAAAGTATTCTGCTTCTGCATCAATAGATTTTTCATCGCATAGCAGGAAGCCACATTGGGGAGAAACCAAAGTGTATGCTGCAACACATTCAGCAGGCGTACATCGGCATACGGCATGGCAGGTTTTTTTGCTCCCAGCTTCAAATCATCCACACTGGTTTCCAGATAAGCACCCCGAATCAGATCCAGCCACTTCTGTACCTCATTTTCATAGACAAAGCGAGCCTCCGCACCTTTGCCTTTGGCAGAGAAAAAGACATTCAGGTCAAACTCGTTGAACTCTCCCTGCATGGCGATCTGACGGATACTGTCCGGGATGCGGTAAGTCATCATCACCATACGGGGCAGTGCTGCATAGGGATTTCCGTCACCCTGCCAGTTTTCCTTTGCCCGCTGTTCATCCGAGTATGTCCAGTTGTAAATCTGATCCTCGATAAATTCACCGGAATTCAGCGCCCGAAACGGCGTACCGGACAGATACAGGTAATACATGGTTGTGATGGGGAGGAAAGTTTCATCGTAGGCGTTGCCACGGTCATACTTCTCCATATCCTCGCTGTCGTAACTGTCCTCGTCCTCTTGCTCAAACAGCTTTTTGGCGTTTTCCTTCCAGGCTCCAAAGTGGTACTCATCAAAGATAACCAAATCCCAGTTGGTGGAATGTACCCATTCGTTTTTTGCCTTGATGCCGCCGGTTTCCTTATTCACTCCCAAATAGTCCTGAAAAGAGCCAAAGCAGACGATAGGACGGGATTTATCCGCCGATTCATAGGTCAATTCTGTGTTCCGGCTGATAAACTGCCAGCCTTCAAAATCAATGTGGCTGTTCAAATCCTCCTGCCATGCACTGACCACAGCAGGCTTGAAGGTCAGAATCAGAATCCGCTTGAATCCCATTCGTTTTGCCAGCTGATAGGACGCAAAGGTCTTACCAAAGCGCATTTTGCAATTCCACAAAAACTTGGGGTAGCGTGTGGAATCCTCCGCATAGGCACTCTGAAAATAGACTGCGGTTTTGTTCACAGCTTCCTGCTGTTCTGGACGCATGGAGAAGCTGTTGACCCGATTCTCCACATTGGCAGTATGGTTTTTGACTGCCAGCACTGCCGCCCGCACATCGTCTACAGTACAGCGAAACCATTCGCCGCCCATGCCGGTAATCTGCTTGCGTTTCAAGACACGGTGAACATCATGGTCAGTGAACGAGGAACCGTCCGGATACATGGCACTTTCCCGGTAGACGATACGATAGGGAACACTGCCATCCGGTCGCTTGGTGGGATATTGCTGGGCAACACGCTTGTCCACATCAATGGCGGTATAACCAACCTTCAAAAGCCCTTGATATTGCGGATTGGTATCCTCGTAGGCGTAAATCATCGGGTGGGCATTGGGGCGTTGCGGAAAGAAATCAGTTGCCATCGTCATCACCACCTAACTCCATAGGCTTTATCATGGATTCTATAAAGGCAATTTCCTCCTCAGTCAAGCCATACTTTTCATAAAGTTTTGCATCTATCCATGATTCTATAAGCGTGGAAATATGCTGAATTCCGGCAATTTTCCATCGTTTTAGACATACGGGAGAAAGCTTGTACTTTCGATAAAATGATTTTGTCAACAGACGAAGAACCTTGAAAATTGAATGACCGACTGCAAGGGATATGACCTTTGGGGAAGTGACGCCACGACAAGAGCGCACCAAGGAGGACAATACGCCAGGGAAAGTCCGGGTCGGAACGATTGCAGGCAAAACGGCAACTTACACATGAAAATAAGCAGTAGAGGGGTGATTTCTATGAAACTGTGTATCCGTGAAAAGAAAATACTGTACGATTATGGGTGTCCAGACCATCACAACACTGTGACAAGACTTAAATGGCTGACTGCTCTGGCTGTTGATCCGGAAGCCAAGCATAGGCTGCTGAAACTGGCTCGAAAAATGGAAACAGAGATAGAAGAAAGTTGGTACAGACATTTTTACCTTCAGCTCCGTGCAGAGATGGACGAATATTACCGAGCCAAGCGCCGCCTGCGTGTAGTCAAAGAAAATACTGAGTATGAGGAGGATCTGTATGACGCAGCTGTCTAAACTTGAGAAAGAGACCATCATCAACTGGAACGAGGGGGAGGATACCGCCAGCATCTACACTTTTAATACCGACCTAAAGCGTAGGTTGGCTGCATTTAGTCGGAAGTATCCGTTACTGTGCCAGTTAGAACGAAGCACTCCGGAAGGGAGTGTGACCTATCTGATGACCAAATCCAGGCTCTCAATCCGTCTGGTGCCACCGTACAGCGAAGAGCGATTGGCTGCTGCCAGAGAGTACGCCAAACAGCACGGATTTCAGGCTTTGCGTACAGAGAAGGAAAGCGCCTGATTACAGGGCAAATGACTGCAAAATGCCGGGTCTGCACCCGGCATTTTCACAGTCTGTTTATTCAGGTGTACCAAGCATCCAGTACCATATAAGATAAAAAATGCCCGATTCGGGAGCCATCTCCCCGATCGGGAGAAAGGAGGGAAACAATGGGTAATTTATATGGCTATATCCGTGTTAGCACCAGAGATCAGAATGAGGACAGGCAGATTCTTGCTCTGAAAGAACTTTCTATCCCGGAGAAAAATCTGTTTATAGATAAGCAGTCCGGCAAGGATTTTGAACGCCCGCAGTATCGGAAAATGGTACGGAAACTGAAAAAAGACGATCTGCTCTATATCAAGAGCATCGACCGTCTGGGGCGTAACTATTCTGAGATTCTGGAGCAGTGGCGGATTTTGACCAAGGAAAAAGGGATTGATGTTGTGGTGCTGGATATGCCCCTGCTGGACACACGCCGGGGCAAAGACCTGATGGGTACATTCTTGAGCGATATTGTGCTGCAAGTGCTGTCCTTTGTGGCAGAAAATGAACGCACCAATATCCGGCAGCGTCAGGCAGAAGGAATTGCCGCTGCCAAAGCAAAGGGCGTTCGTTTCGGCAGACCTCCAGCGCCTTTACCGGAAAACTTCCATCATCTATATCAACAATGGAAAAACGGCAAAATCACCGGCACAGCTGCTGCAAAGCTGTGTGGGATGCCGCTTTCCACCTTCCGCTATCGTGCGGAGATTTACGAAAAAGCCAAGTTGTTGTAAGCAGGTATTTTTACAGGATTGTGTACTTTTCCGCAGGTGCATTTTCCGGTGTTTGAGAAGGGGCAAAAGGGCTTTTGTTCACAGATTTTGTATGGAAAAAGCCGGTGTTCTGTGGTATCATTTTTTTGTAATTAAAAAGCAGGCATTTCACAGAAAAGTACACCATCTTGTAGGTGGCTGCCTTTCTGTCAGTGCGTGGATATATGAGGTGTACTGAAATGGCAGAACAGCAGGTGAAATCAAGGCAGCGTGTGGCGGATCACGGTGAGGTATTTACTGCCGAGCGTGAGGTAAAAGCCATGTGCGACCTTGTAAAACAGGAAACAGAACGGATTGAAAGCCGATTTTTGGAGCCAGCCTGCGGAAATGGGAATTTTCTTGCGGAAGTTCTCACCCGGAAGTTGGCAGTGGTAAAAAGCCGTTATGGGAAAAGCCCCTTTGATTATGAACGGTACTCGGTATTGGCAATGACCAGCTTGTACGGAGTTGACATTTTGGAGGATAACGCAGAAGAATGCCGCCAGCGGCTATTTGACATCTGGGACAAGGAATATACCGCCAATGCCAAATCACAGGCAAATGAACAGTGCCGGGAAGCGGTACGGTTTATCCTACGCAAAAACATTCTGTGCGGAGATGCGCTCACCATGCTCCAGGCAGACGGTTCCCCCATTGTTTTTGCAGAGTGGAGCCTTGTTACCGGCAATCAGATGAAACGCCGTGATTTTGCACTCGATGAGCTTCTGAACGGACACGAGGAGCAGATGAATATTTTCATGATCGGCTGGGAGTATGACGAGGAAGTTCAGGCATTTATCCCATCGCCCATCAAGGAATATCCGCTGACCGATTACAGGAGGGTGCAGGACTATGAGTGATTTTTACAGCAATATGTATAACCCGGATGTCCTCACCTGTCTGGCGAATCTGTCCAACGATGAGGTGTTCACGCCGCCGGAAGTGGCAAACCGGATGCTGGATATGCTGCCGGAAGAACTGTGGCATGATAGCAGTGCAACATTCCTCGATCCAGCGTGCAAGTCCGGGGTGTTCCTGCGGGAAATTGCCAAAAGACTGATTGATGGATTGAAAGAGGAAATCCCGGATTTGCAGGAACGCATCGACCATATTTTTCACAAGCAGCTGTATGGTATCGCAATTACTGAACTGACTAGCCTTCTCTCCCGGAGAAGTGTATATTGTTCCAAGTATCCCAACAGCAAGTATTCTATCACACTTTTTGAGGACACCAGCGGCAATATCCGGTACAAGCGTATACCACATCATTGGCAGAACGGCAAATGCCTGTTTTGCGGTGCATCCAAGAGTGCATATCAGCGAGGGGATGAGCTGGAAACCTATGCCTATGAGTGGATACATACGACCAAACCGGAGGAGATATTCAAGATGAAATTTGATGTAATAATCGGCAATCCGCCGTATCAGTTGAGCGACGGAGGAAATAATGCAAGTGCAACACCTATTTATCAACTATTTATTCAACAGGCAAAGAAACTATCTCCTCGATATCTAACGATGATTGTGCCTTCTCGCTGGTTCGCTGGAGGAAAAGGCTTGGATTCCTTCCGAAACGAAATGATTGCTGACACCCGCATAAGAGAACTTCATGATTATCTTAATGCATCAGATTGCTTTGGTAATGGTGTAGAAATCAAGGGTGGTGTATGCTATTTCTTATGGGATAGAGACAACAGAGGCGATTGCTTAGTTGCTACACATAGCTCCAGAGGCATTATTTCTCAGCAGAAAAGGTATATGAAAATTGGAGACAATGATGTATTCATTAGGAGAAATGAGGCCATATCAATTTTGGAAAAGGTATCTGCCTTCAAAGAAGATAGTTTTTCCACTATTGTAAGTTCACGCAGACCTTTCGGCCTTCCAACTAACATAACAGGCAGCAAAACTCGTGGCAGCTGTGATGTGATTCTTTATCAGCGTGGTGGTACGGCTTTTTATCCTTTGAGAGGATTGACCAAAAACCAGGAATGGATAAATAAATATAAAATCTACATTACCAAGGCGTATAATGCTGGCGATGACTACCCTCATCAGATCTTGAATAAACCGATCTTTGGAGATAAAGGAACCTGTTGCACGGAAACATACATTGTTCTTGGGCCTTTTGAAAGCGAGGAAATTACTAAT
>OHHU01001205.1_pt1 | contig 12062 bp, 12 predicted proteins | sample 1568151 | NCBI WGS metagenome assembly OHHU01 (sample SAMEA3879572, study PRJEB24766) | human gut metagenome | biome: human-associated habitat; feature: feces | place: USA | collected 1985/1987 | reverse complement strand
AGCGCGGCAAGCAATCCAGCGAAAATGCGCTTCCATCGTCTTTTCATGGCGGTCGCTCCTTTCTCACAGCGCATCCAGCGCGGCGGTCAGATAGGCGGGGGTAACGGAAGCATAGAGAAAAGCGTCGATCAATCGTTCCTGCCGGACGATCATCACCCGGCGCGCCAGCTCCGGATCGCCGTTTTCATCACACAGCAGCACGAATTTGCAGTTCGGCATCGCCCTGCGCACGCACTCGATCAGCTTCAGTCGGTTTTCCAACGTGTAGGCCGGAAGACGGCTGACCTCCATCAGCAGAATATCCGCCTGCACGGCCCGGCAGAGCGAGAAGGTATCGCCCGTCTTTCCAGGCAGAACCTGCTCCACGCGGAATTCTCCCGTTTCCGCAAGCGACCGCGCAACCGCCTCCGACAGCAGCGTGTTTTGCATGCTGACCACAATCTCTCTCATGGCACTTCCCCCTTCTATATTTCAGCGTACCAGAAAGGAAAGCGCCGCGCATCAACCAAATGGCTATTTTCTCACCAAAAAACAAAAAAGCCGCCTCAGGCAGCTCTTTTGCTATGATATTCAGTTTTTCCGATTCAGAATCACCAGCCCGCTCTCCCGTGCGCGCACGGCCAGCTCGGTGCGATTTCTGAAGCCCGTTTTTTCCAGCATGTTGAGGATGTGCGTTTTGACCGTCGCCACGGACATGTGCAGGCGCTCGGCGATCTCCTGATTGGTATCGCCGCTGGTCATTTCGCGCAGCACATCCAGCTCGCGGTCGGTAAATTTATAGCTGCTGGCAAGCCCTAATTGCAGCTCCGGCGTTGCGTCCGGATAAACGGATTCGCCCGCCATCGTGCGCGTCATCACGTCCAGCAGGCTTTCGCGCTGCTCCTCCTTGTACCAGAAACTCTCCACGCCGATCTCCCGCGCACGGCTCAGGTAGGAGCATTCCGGCATGGAGGTCACGATGATGATTTTAATCTGCGGAAAGGCGCGCTTGATCCGAGCCGCCGCATCCAGCCCGCTTTCGCCGCCGCGCGTGACCACATCCATCAGGATCAGATCTACCGGCAGGCGCAGACAGTACACGTCCGCCAGCGCAGCGTTGTCGATGGAGAGCGCCACCTCGAAGTGCTCCGAGGCCTGAATCCGCAGCTCGAACAGCTCGCGGGGCATGGTCTGATCCTCGACGATCATGACCTTGTATTTCATGGAGTTTCCCGCCTTTCCTGCGGCAAAGTCAGCGTCAGCTCAAAGTGCGGAGCGTATTCAATGTCCATCGCACAGCCTGCGGCTTCCGTTCGGGCGCGCAGTGCGGTCAGGCCGCTGCCCTCGACGATGGGGCCGGACGGTGCGCTGCCATCGTTCAGATAATGGATGCGCCAACCAGACGCGACTTTCTCGCCGATGATTTCCAGCCGCGTGCCGCCTGCGTGGCGCACCAGATTCGTCAGGCACTCATGGGCGGCGGTTTCCACCAGCTGTGCGCTCTCCGTACCCTCCGCCGGAAATACGCCGCGGCGCTCGATGGTCACGCCGATTGCCTGCGCGGCGCGTGCAAGCTGGGCAAACGCATCGAAGCGCTGCTCATCCGCATATTTTCCAAGCAGCAGCCGGACATTCTGCCGCCAGGCGGCGCAGACGCTTTCGGCATCGCCCTGCGTGTCAGAGAGAAACTGCCGGGTCTGCAGGAGCGCGTGGCCGAGCTCATCATGAACGCGGGTCTTTGCGCGCAGAATCTCCTTTTCCCGCGTCGCCTCCTGGACGTCCTGCCCATATTGCCGAAGCCGCCGGTTCATGTTTTTCAGGCGAAGATTGTCCTCTTCCAGTTCCCGCTGGAGCTGCGCTTCCTCGGTGATATTCGTGCCGGTGATCTGGTAAACGGTTTTTCCGGACATCCCCAGCCGCACGCGCTCAAAGCTCCACGTCTGGCCATTTTCCAGCGTGACGATGGGTTGCAATTCCATCGTTTTCCAGAAATCGTTCGCGTTGAGCAGCGCTTCGCCCGTGAGCAGATGGCTCAGTTCGTCCATCTTGAGGTTCTTCAGGCAGGGCAGACCATTTTCCCACGCAAAACACAGCGCGCTGGGCAGATGGTCGCAGCTTTCCTTGATGGAAACCGGCGAAAGCTGTCGCCTGCTTTTATGCCACAGCGTGAAGGACGCAAAAAGGCTGAGCGCCGTCAGGGACAATGCGGCTGCCGTCCATGGAACCGGGGAAAGGGTCTCGCTTTCCGGCAGACGGGAAAGCAATACTGCCAGCACTGCAAAATCCAGCGAAGCGATTGCCAAACAAACGGCAAATGCAAAGCGGCGGTGGCAGCGCACGGCGCTCATGCAGCCGAACAGACCGGCAATCGTTCCCATCAGCAGCAATGTGCACATCAAACCGGCGTGAAGCGTATTCATGCGCGCTCACCTCCCCGATCAAAGGAGAGCGTCGCACACAGCGCGCCGTCCGCATCGTCGATAGTCAGTTTCCCAAGCGTCCTATATTGGTCCACATTCGGCAGCCCCGCCGCATCCTCCAGCATCAGTCGGATGGAAAAGCGTTCGCCGCATTCCAGACGCACCATCAGCGCGCTGAGCGAGGGCAGGGCGGCTTCCAGGCAGTCCTCGAAGAAATCATAGGCGGTCTGCGCTTCGCGGCTGCTCACGCTGCCCCTTCCTTCCTGATGCAGCGCGCAGACAGCGCCGTACTGCGTCAGATAAGTCAGCGACTCCCGGATGCAGTGCGCCAGTTCGTCCACAGGGACGACCATTTTCTTATCGCAGATCAGCGCGAGATTGACCCGGCGCTTGACATATGCGCCCAGGATGCAGATGTGCTTCAGGCTCTGCGCGCTTTTATCCGACAGCAGGCGGTTAATTGCAAGCAGCTGCGGCTGCACAAGGCTGAGCATCGCATCCATCAGCCGGTTCTGTTCCTCAATCTGCGCGCGCTGACGCTTCAGTTCATTTTCTGCCTGTATCAACTCGTTTTCCTCCGAAAGCTGCGCGTTGATTTCAGCAAGCTGTGCCTGAATCCGATTGATTTTCGAAATATCCTCCAGCCAGTATACACGCCCGTCCTGCACCGGCGCGCTTTGCAGCCGCGTATCCGCATTCAGGAGAATCGATTCGCACGCCGCCGCTTCCAGCTGATCCGGCGTGAGATTGGGCGCGTTTTTCGCGCGGTAAACGGGTTCTCCCCGCCCATTCACAATCTGCGCGGCGACGGTAGATTCGGAAAAGAAAAAGCGGTAATGGCCATTGGTCGGCAGCAGCCCCACCTGCAGGCAGCTCTCCCAGAACGCCGCAAACGTCAGGCAAAAGCATTCCGGCATCTTGTGAAAGGTGTAGATATTGGCGAAGCTCAGCGCGCACAGCGCAAATCCGCCCAGAAATACGCACAGCGGTATCCACGCGTATCGCCTGCTTTCAGATACGCGGCATTTGCGGTAAACGATAATTCCTGTCGCCAGCAGCAGTCCGACAATCCACGTCATGGCGAGATAATACATCCATCCGTGGGTATAATCCGCTTCCAGCGTCGCAGCGCCCGGCACGGCGCGAAAAACCAGTTGATGCAGATCGTTGGTCAAAACGCCGCCGATGAGCAGCACCGCCGGAATAAACAGCAGATACCATTTGCGGGAAAGCGCATCGCCCTCCCGCCGCCCCAGCTGCAGCGCGGCGAACAGGCTGAACAGCGTCGCAAGGATCTGCGGCACATAATACAGATACCACAGATGGCGCGTAATGGTATCGTCGCTGAAAAATCGATACTTGACCGCGCGCAGAAACAGCCAAAGCACGGCCATCGCGCAGCCCAGAAGCAGCCATCGCCGGTCGTCTCGGTGCAGGGTTCGGAGCGATATGGAAAATCCCCACGCCATGGCCAGCCCGATATAGATCAGATTGGTCAGCAGAAAACATACGGCGGAGGGCAGCGGCGCGGACAATCGATCCATCTGGCGAAAAAAGCCGGCAAGAACGAACAGCCCCAGCGCAAGGCAAAGCTTTGCAACGGATTTTCGCTTTGCAGCAGCCATATATCCACCTCCCGCCAGCACCCTGAAACACGAATACTATACCATATAAGCGGTGGAAAAGCCAGTGTTTCCGGGGTAAAACGAACCAATCGGGTTCCCGCATAGATTGCCCTGCGTTATGTTGAAATCAGATTTTTCTGCCTCTCCTCCTCATGGCATTTTCCGTTCCTCTGCCAAGATGGGCAGCGTCAGCTCGATCGCCGTGCCGTTTTCGCCGCTCTCCCGAACCCGAACATCGCCGCCGTGCAGCCGGGCGATCTCCCAGACCAGCGACAGGCCAAGTCCCACGCCGCCCTTTTCCCGGCTGCGGGACTTGTCCACCCGGAAGAAAGGCTGGAACACGCTCTCGCGGAAGTCCTCCGGAATGCCGCAGCCCGTGTCCGTCACCTCGACGACCGCCTCCCTCTCCCGGCGGGACGCGGCGACGCACACGCTGCCGCCGGGATGATTGTATTTCACGCCGTTCTCCACCAGATTGAAGATGGCCCGGTAGACCAGCACGTCGCTGCCGGTGATCCACAGATCCTCGCCGCTCTGGGAGAGCGTCACGCCGCTTTTCTCCGCCAGCGGCGACAGATCCGCCAGCACCTCCTCGATCATGGGGGCCAGCTGGATCCGGTCGTTGCGCGGCACGGCCTTCAGGTCGCTCATGTCCAGCAGCGTCCGTACCATCTTGGATAGACGCTCCGTCTGCTCCCTCATCATGGCAATGGTTTCCGTGGTTTCCGGGCAGCTGTCCCCATGGTCTGTGGACATGTACAGATCCAGCCGTGCCTGCATCAGCGCCAGCGGCGTGCGCAGCTCGTGGGCGGCGTTGCCCACGAACTGCCGCTGAGCGTCGAAGGCCTGATTCAGCCGCAGGAGCATCTGGTTGATGGCCCGGCTCAGGCGGCTGAACTCCACCGCCTCGTTTTCGCTGAGGGTGACCTCCGAAAGGCTTTGCAGCTGTACGCGCTCCGCCTTGGCGGTGAACTTCTTCAGCGGCTTTAATGCCCTTCCGCTGACAAAATACGCCACCGCGCCGCCCATCACCGTCACCGCCAGCGCGATGTACCAGCCAGTCATGCAGAAGCTGTGCTTGACCCCGGTCAGCTCCACCACAAACTCCCCGGCGAAGCGCTGGGACATGTCCTTCCACTGCTCCTCCGGCATATCGATGCGAATGGACTGGGGCTCCTCGTCCGCATAATGCAGCACATAGCTGCCGATGGAATCCATGTGGGCGTGGCCGGAGGAGCATAAAAGCGTCTTCATGGTCACGCAGGCCACCGTCAGCAGCAGAAAGGTCATCAGCGTGATCCGCCATTGCAGGGACAGCTTCTTCATGCTTCCTGTCCTCCCATCAGATAGCCCTCGCCGATGCGGTTCAGGATCGGGTCGTAGCCCAGCGCCGCCTTCAGCTTTTTGCGCAGGGACGAAATATGCACCCGGATGGAGTTGCTGAAGCTGTCCACGCTGCCGTCCCACACATGCTCCATCAGCTCCTCCTGACTCACCGGCCGCCCCTGGTTGAGCAGCAGATATTCCAGAATCCCGTTTTCCTTCCGGGTCAGGGCCACGGCCTCGCCGTTGACCTGAGCCGTCCGCTTCACCGTGTCGAAGGTGACCCGCCCGCAGCTCAGCAGCGCGTCGTGCTGCACGAAGCTGCGCCGGGTCAGACTGCGCACCCGGGCCTCCAGCTCCTCCAGATGAAAGGGCTTGACCAGATAGTCGTTGGCGCCGCAATCCAGCCCCTCTACCTTATCGCTGATCCGGCTGCGGGCGGAGAGAATCAGCACCCGGGTTTCCCGATCCCGTTCTCGCAGCGCCCGAAGCAGCTCCATGCCGTCCCGGCCGGGCAGGTTCAGATCCAGCAGGATCAGATCGTATTTCTCCGCCAGCATCCATTCCAGCGCGGACTCGCCGTCATAGCAGACGTCCGTTTCATATCCTTTTCTCTTCAGGCTCTTGGCCAGCGTGTCGCACAGCGCCCGCTCATCCTCTACAATCAAGATTCGCATACCGGGCCTCCTTTGTTCTCTTCCTGTCACGCTCAGTATAGCATACGCGCATAAAATGCGCATAAAGTTTTCCATCTTAACGGAGATTTTAACCTCCGTAGGGTATGATGACCCTGCGAGAAGAAACAAAGGAGGGAACCCCCATGAATCTCATTTCATCGGTCGCGGGCAGACGGGCCGTCCGGCTGGGCGTTCTGGCGCTGGGCGCGGCGATGGTGGCTTACGGCGCGTGGCGGGGCGAGGCCGGCACGGTGCTTTCCAAGGCCGTCAGAATCTGTCTGGAGTGCGTAGGCATTGGATAAGAAGAAGGCAAAGCCAAAGGCTCCTCCCGTTTCCGGCTTTCTCGCCCGGTTTCGGGGACTGCTGCAGGCCTGCGCCGCGCTTCTGACCAACCCCCATCTGCCCAACCTGCTCAAGGGGCAGATTTACCGGGGAAAAGGCAAGTACGTCTGCGTGCCGGGGCTCAACTGCTACTCCTGCCCCGCCGCCACGGGGGCGTGTCCCATTGGGGCGATTCAGTCGGTGATCGGATCGTCCAAGTTTCGGTTTTCCTACTACGTTACCGGTACGCTGATTCTGCTGGGCGTTCTGCTGGGGCGGTTCGTGTGCGGCTTCCTGTGCCCCTTCGGCTGGTTTCAGGAGCTGCTGCACAAGATTCCGCTTCCGAAGAAGAAGCCGTCCACCAAGAAGCTCAAGCCCCTGACCTATCTCAAGTACCTGATTCTGCTGCTGACGGTGACGCTGCCGCTGATCTTCGTCAACGAGGTGGGGCTGGGCAATCCCTTCTTCTGCAAGTACCTGTGCCCCCAGGGCGTGCTGGAGGGGGCGATTCCCCTTTCCCTGACCAGCGAAAGCGTTCGGGGCGCTCTGGGCAACCTGTTCGCATGGAAGAGCGTGGTGCTGGCGGCGGTGGTCATCCTGAGCGTGCTGTTCTACCGGCCGTTCTGCAAGTGGCTGTGCCCGCTGGGTGCGTTCTACGCGCTGTTCAACCGGGTATCGCTGACGGGGATGCAGGTGGATCAGCACAAATGCGTCCACTGCGGCCGGTGTGAAAAGGCCTGCAAGATGGATGTGGACGTGACGAAGGCACCGGATCATCCCGAGTGCATCCGCTGCGGCATGTGCGTCAAGGCCTGCCCCACGGGCGCGGTCAGCTTCCGCTGCGGGCTGAGCCGCGGAGCCGGGGCGAACCAATCCAAGAATCCAGCCGGCGAAAACGCCGCGGAACCAACAATCCAAAAATGAAACGGAGGGTATTTTCAATGAAGAAAACCTGGATCGCGCTGTTTCTGGCGCTGTGTATGCTGACGACCCTGACCGCCGCTTCCGCCTGCTGCGCGGAGCCGTCCGATATGGACAAGACCCAGACCATGGAAGAAACCTGCCCCTGCATGATGGACGGCAAGGGCGTGGACGGCTGCGCCTGCATGAAGGGCATGTGCGATGAAAAGTGCGGCTGCGGGGAAACCTGCGACTGCGCCGAAAAGAAGCTGGAAATGCTCACCGCCGAAATGAACGGCGTATTCGAGGCGAACATGGACCTGTGGAACAAGTTTTTCGGAATGCTGGACAAGCAGCCCGACATGGACATGACCTATGCCGACTACCTGACGGAGCAGCTGGAGGCGGCTAAAGAGAGCTTCACCGAGGACGAGTACAAGCTGCTTCAGCAGGACATTGAGACCATTCGCCGGCTGGACGCGGAAATGGATATGCTCATGCCGGAAGGCGACATGACGGCGGACTCCGACATGATGATGGACAGCAGCATGGTGAAGGCGGAAGGCGGCATGGTCATGGGGAACGAAGGAATGGCCATGGCGGACGACAATATGGACAAGGACATGATGGACGACAACATGGCGGATAAGGACATGATGATGGAGGATGATTCCGCCGTGAAGTTCCCCGCCTTCGAGGGCAAGGATCTGGACGGCAATCCTGTCACCAGCGAGCTGTTCAAGAACAACGCCGTCACCGTGGTCAACTTCTGGTTCTCCGCCTGCGCGCCCTGCATCGGGGAGCTGGGCGAGCTGAACGAGCTGGATCAGATGCTGCGGGAAAAGGGAGGCGCGGTAATCGGCATCAACGCGGACACCATCGGCGGCGACGAGAGCATGATCATGGAAGCCAAGAGCATTCTGGAAAAGAAGGGCGCCAAGTATCAGAACATCTACTTCCCCGCGGACAGCGAGGCCGGAAAGCTGACCTACAGCATCACGGCGTTCCCCACCACCGTCGTGGTGGATCGTAACGGCAACATCGTGGGCGAGGCGATTCTGGGCGGCATCAACAACGAAACCCAGATGAAGGTGCTTCAGGATCTCATTGACGAGACACTGGCCAGAGATATGGCAACGCTGGACAAGGACATGATGATGAAGCCAGACGGCAACTAATCGGCAAAGCGGCGCAGACAACATCCCGCGCGTAAGTACTTCCCAGTTTGTTCAGATTCTTCGGCGGCGAGTCCCAGACCGATGGCATTCTTTCGTGGACGATGGGACTGTAGCCCATGATCCTATCAAAACCCAGTCCGGGAATGTGCAGCACATCCTCCGGGCGCAGATTCACCCGCTGTCCGTTGCCGGTGGAATAGGTATAGGTCAGCGTACCCACATTGTCTCGGTCTACTTCCATACGATCCGGCAGCAGCGGATAAAGTCCGAGAGTCTGGCTCCGACTGCTGCGGATGATCTGACAGTAGGCGTTGCCCCACAGCAGCAGATGCGCAAGCAGCGTTTCCCGCAACACAAAGGAGGTCATCTCGCTGTTGAGGTTCGTCATGCAGAACCGGATACAGTGGAGATGATACATTGCCTTGGCGCTGCCTTCGCCCTGATCCTGATACACATCCAGCGTCAAGCTGGCGATGGTTTCCGCGATCACTCGAACACAGGCGTAAACCGTGCTCATCTGAATGGCAGTGCTCGCCGTGACAGATTTGCCCGCCGCGCTGGAGCCGAAATAGAACGTGGACGCTGAACTGACCGAATCAGTCGCGCCGGGCTTGTTCCGCGCGCGGAACAGCTGAGTAAATGGATTTTTCATGGCACTGCTATCCTTTCTGACTCCAAAAGAGCATGGAAAAGGGCGCTTCAGCTCAATGCCAAAACGCCAGTGTCGATAGGAAATGATATGATGGATCAGGGGTTTTTCGCGCTCTTGCGCTCATCGTTTGCCACGTTACCGCTGGTTTTCCAGAGTCGGAGATGCAGGTATTTCGAGTTTGTCCAAAACAGCGGCCATGCCTGCCTGCCGGTTCCGATGGGCGATCCGCGCGTACAGCACCCGCTTGACTTCGCCGTAGGGGATTCCGCCTTTTGCCTCAATCACCTCGTAGATATGCTCGATCAGCTGCTGTTTAGAGCCGTGCACCGGCAGCTTTCCGCGCTCATGTGCAAAACGGTCGTACTCCTGCTACGCGGTTTCCATGATCTAGGTCTTCTGTTTTTCCTTCAGGTGGCTCCACTTTTTATTCGTCTGAAACAGCTGACCATTGATGCGCATGTGATTCTTCATAATTTCTGTTCAAAATCTTCCATGTCGCTGGAAAAGCGCTCAATGTAAACGACGCCCTGCACCTCATCGACTCGATAGATCAGCAGATAGCCCCGGATGAACGCCTTCCTGTAGCCGCGTCTGGACAGCAGCTTATGCTGGCAGAGTGCATACAGGAAAGGCGTTTTTTCAAGCTGTGTATATGGTCTCCTTTCGCCAAGTTGTTGTGTGGTAACTCAACTTTAGCACATGAGACCCTATCTCTCATTCCTTTTTTTCGACTGTCCAAGATGTATTGTACTCCTACAAAAGTGCCGAAAGGTCAGCCGACTTTCTTTTTTTTGCTTCCGCCGAAGTCCGCGAAGCATCAAAAAAACGGACATGGGGTTCGTTCACCGCATGTCCGCTCTTATTTTGATTTATTTTCTGCGTCTGAGCATGAAGCAGGCCGCCGCGGAAACCGCCAGCGCCGCGCCCCAAAGCAGAACGGGGCTTTCGTCGCCCGTCTTCGGCAGATTTTCCGCGCTGGGGAGCTTTTTCCACTCCGCCGTGAGCGTCATATCTCCCGTGACGGTGATCGTTTCGCCCGCGTGGTACATCTTCTCGCCGTCCTTCCAGCCGACGAAGGTATAGCCGGTTCGCGGTTCTTCGCTAAGCGTCACCATTTGGCCGTAATCCACCTTTTCCGTCCGCGTTTCGCCGTTCAGCAGAACATATGTGACCGTGAACGTCCGGGCTTCCCAAACAGCCGTGAGTTTCATATCTTCATTGACGGTGATGTTGACTTTTCCGTCTTCTCCGGCCGGATAGCTGTTCCCCTTCTCGTCCTTCCAGCCCTTGAACAGATGCCCTTCCTTTGTGGGCGCTTCGAGGGTGACGTTCGTGCCCTTTTGCACCGTTTGGCTCCCGCTTCCGCCTACGCCGCCGTTCGCGTCGATTTCGATGCGCACCGGGCTTGCTTTATACGAAGCGACAAGCGACAATCCGCCCTTTAGCTCAACACCTGCACCCACCACCTCGCCGTTTTCAGAGGGCGTATATCGCGGGTTGTCGTTATACCAGTTGTCAATTTTTATGCCGCTGTCGTGATATTTCGCGCCCATGCCCGCAGCGTTGGGCAGTTTGATTGTAGAACTATCATTAAGCAGAAAAATATCCGCGCCGTGTCCGTCTGCCGTATTGTTGTAAATCCGGTTTGATCCGGCGGAAACATCCATCGACCCATTTTCCAACTTAATACCGCCGCCGACACCGCCGGTTGCATACGCTTCATTGCCAATAACCGTCCAGTTTGTTATTGGTTTTTCAAACGTTGTTTTGCCGATCAGCGCCACGCCGCCGCCATGTGCTGCTTTGTTGTCTTTGATTGTGCCGCCGGTGATGTTGAGGGTTGAATTATATGCATATAAACCACCGCCATTACCTGTATCTGACGTAATACATTTGCTGATTATGCCGCCGCTGATTCTGACGGTTGAACTATCCACAAACAAACCGCCGCCCGCACCTACCGTACATCCACTGATTGTGCCGCCGCTGATTTCGATGGTTGAAGAATTTTCTGCATACAAACCGCCGCCCCATACTCCCTTGCATCCGCTGATTGTGCCGCCGCTGATGGTGACGGTTGAATTGTCCGCATACAAACCGCCGCCCGCATCTGCCTCACATCCGCTGATCGTGCCGCCATCCATGATAAATTTTGATTCGCCATTAACTAAGATGACGCCGTCACCATTTACCTTACAATCTTTAATCTCGCCATCGAACATATGGAATGTCGCCCCCGAATCAGCAATTGCTGCGCGACTACAGTTTTCAGTTACGCCGCCACGCATGTTAAAAACTGACTTCGAACCCATAATCACTATGCAGGCGTTGCCCGTAGACTTCCTATTTTGCAGCGTCACATTCTCGTACATATTCGCGGTTGCCCCTTCTGATACAGTTACAAAGGCAGCCTGTATTTTTGCCTCTCCATCTCCTTCAATCGTCAGCTTTTTGTCGTAACCTTTCGCGCCCAAATTCAGGACAGTTCCTTCTCTTGCCACCGTAATTCCTGCGTTTGAACCTTCAATGGAAATCTTACGATCTTCGTCCTTGCTCTTGATGGTCGTGTTGCGCTTCAATGTATGGTTGACTGTCAAGGTGATATCCGCACACAATTCGATCACGTTTTCATCATCAACGCCGGATGCGTTAATATTTTTAACCACTTTGGCAAAATCAGTATCAGCCGTGACCATATGTATAATCGTCTCCGCCATGGCGCGCGGCGCCGCCAGCGCCAGCATACAGACCGCTATGCCCAGCGCCTTCCAAATTTTCCTGTTCATAACTTTCTCCCTTTCCTTCGGTTCATTGTTTTCCTATATACAGCCTACAAAATAGATAAGGATATTATAACACATCGACATTCTTTTTTCAATCTGTTTTATTCGGTTCTTCACGAATCAGTGTAGGACTACAATACATCTTGGACAAACACAAAAAAGGAAAGAGAGATAGGGTCTCATATGCTAAAGTTGAGTTACCAC
>OHHU01001200.1_pt1 | contig 12081 bp, 13 predicted proteins | sample 1568151 | NCBI WGS metagenome assembly OHHU01 (sample SAMEA3879572, study PRJEB24766) | human gut metagenome | biome: human-associated habitat; feature: feces | place: USA | collected 1985/1987 | reverse complement strand
CCGTCTACGCCGGCCGCACCTGGCACATGACCCTTGCCCAGGCCAACACCTGCCTGACCATCGCCACCGCCGGCGCCATCCTCAGCTACATCCCGGTGGGCAACGTGGCGAGCAGGGTCGGCCGCCGGAAGACCATCCGCTTTGGTACGCTGCTGTTGGCGGGCAGCTTCTTTGCCGCGTTTCTCTATACCATGCTGTCCGATTCCTTCAGTCCCGTGCTGTACGGCCTGTTCGTTCTTGTGGGCGTGGCCTGGGCGGCCATCAATGTCAACAGCCTGCCCATGGTGGTGGAAATGTGCAGCGGCAGCGAGGTGGGCAAGTTCACGGGACTGTATTACACCTTCTCCATGTCCGCCCAGATCATGACCCCCATCGCAGCGGGCTGGCTGCTGGAGCATGTGGACTATAAGACGCTGTTTCCTTACGCCGCCATTTTCGTCTTCGCGTCCTTCGTCACCATGGGCTTTGTGAAGCACGGCGACAATAAGGTGGAAGCGAAGAAGGGACTGGAAGCCTTTGACCTGGACGATTAACGCTTTGGAGGGACAATTATGACTCTGTTGATAATCGTATTGATTCTCGCGCTATTGTGGGTGCTGGCCGTCCAGGGGCGGAGCAGCCATCCCGGCATGAAGGCGCTGCAAGGGTGGAACTACGCCCACCGGGGGCTTCACGGCGACGGCGCTGCCGAAAACTCCATGACCGCCTTCCGTCTGGCCGTGGAGAACGGCTATGGCATGGAGTTTGACCTGCATCTGCTGAAAGACGGCAACCTTGGCGTGATGCACGATTCCCTGCTCAACCGTACCACCGGCCAGGCCGGGCGCATCGAGGACCTGACCACGGAGGACCTGAAAAACTACCGCCTGGAAAACACGGAGGATACCATCCCAAAATTCCTGGATGTCCTGACGCTGGTGGACGGAAAGGTTCCCCTGATCATCGAGCTGAAGCCGGAGGACGGCAATCACGCAAAGCTCGCCGAGACGGCCTGCAACATGCTGAAAGGCTACAAGGGCGTATACTGCATTGAGTCCTTCGACCCCCGGTGCATTGCCTGGCTGCGGAAAAACCGGCCGGACATCATTCGCGGACAGCTTTCGGAGAATTTCTTCCGGGATCGCACCGATCTTTCGGACACGCTTAAATTTCTGCTGACCCACAACCTTGCTAACTTCCTGTCCCGTCCCGATTTTATCGCCTATAAATTCGCCGACCGGAACAGCACGATAAGCAACTGGCTCTGCCGCAGGCTGTGGCGGGTTCAGGGCGTCAGCTGGACGCTGCGAAGCAAGGAAGACCACGACACCGCCCTGAAAGAGGGCTGGCTGTCTATTTTTGAAGGCTTCCGTCCATAATACAAACCGCCGGGATTGCAAAAATCCCGGCGGTTTTGCGTATCATAACCCCGATTGTAAACTTTTTATGACCCCCTTGCAATTTGAAAAGGGATATGCTAATATGTAGCACGCTACATATTATTGACAAGGTGGTGATCATCCTGACACATCACTATGGGTATCTATTGAAGGTTCTCAGCGGCTGCATGAAGGCCTCCATGGACAACACCCTTGCGTCCATGGACTTAACGTCCGCCCAGGGGCATATCATGGGCTACCTCGCGCAGCGTTCTCAGCCGCCCTGCTCCCGGGACATTGAGGAAACCTTTCACCTGAGCCACCCCACCGTTTCGGGGCTGCTGTCCCGGCTGGAAAAGAAGGACTTCATCGAGCTTCGGCCGGACGAAACCGACCGCCGCTGCAAGCGCATCTATGTGCTGCCCAAGGGAAACGAGCTTCACGAAACCATGAACCGGGTCATTCTCGACAACGAAGCCCGGGTGGTGGCAGGCTTTTCCCCGGAGGAACGGGAGCTGTTCGCTTCCCTGCTCCTGCGCGCCATTGACAACATGGGCGCAAGCGCCTGTATCCGTAAAATCAAGGAGGAATCTGATCCATGATAAGAAGACTTTCCCGGTGCATCCGGGAATATAAGTGGGCGGCGCTGCTCAGCCCGCTGTGCATGGTTGGCGAGGTCGCCATGGAGGTGCTGATCCCCCTGGTCATGGCCGACCTGTACGACTACGGCATCAAGCTGCAAAACATGCAGGTCGTCGCAGCCAAGTCCGGCATTCTGGTGCTGTGCGCCCTGGCATCCCTGGCCTTCGGCGTCCTGTCCGCCGCCTTCGCGTCCAAGGCCGGCACCGGCTTTGCCAAAAACCTGCGCCATGACATGTACCATCAGGTGCAGGATTTCAGCTTTTCCAACATCGACAAATTTTCCACCGCTTCCATCGTCACCCGGCTGACCTCCGACGTGGCAACCCTGCAAAACACCTTCCAGATGATGATCCGCATGGCCATCCGCTGCCCCATGATGCTGATTCTGGCGCTGATTTCCGCCATGGGCATCAGCGTGCGGCTGAGTCTCGTGTACTGCGTGGCGCTGCCCATCCTGATCTGCGCCCTGCTTTGCCTGATTCCCAAGGTGTTCCGGATTTTCGACCGGGTCTTCCGCACCTACGACAAAATGAACAACGTGGTGCAGGAGAACGTTCACGGCATCCGGGTGGTCAAATCCTTCGTCCGGGAAGACCGGGAGACCGAGAAGTTCACCTCCGTATCCGGCACCATTTATAAGGACTTCTGCAAGGCCGAGCGCATCATGTCCCTGGCAAACCCCATCATGCAGCTGTGCGTCTACGGCTGTATGCTGGCCATTTCCTGGATCGGCGCGCACCTGGTCATTGCCTCCGGCAATAATCCCGACCTGGGTCTCACCACCGGCCAGCTCAGCTCCATGTTCACCTACACCAGCCAGATTCTTTCGTCTCTCATGATGCTGTCCACGGTGGCCGTCATGCTGACCATGAGCCGCGCCCCGCTGAAGCGGTGCTATGAGATTCTCACCGAGGAGCCGAACCTGACTTCTCCCACGGAAAACGCCGTCATGGAGGTTCCCGACGGCTCCATCGACTTTGAGAACGTGAGCTTCCGCTACTCCGCCACTGCCAAACACCGGGCGCTGAAGGAAGTGAATCTGCACATCCCCTCCGGCGCAACGGTCGGCATTCTGGGCGGCACCGGTTCCAGCAAAACGACCTTGGTACAGCTGATCCCCCGCCTGTACGACGTCAGCGAGGGCACCTTGAAAGTGGGCGGCATCGACGTCCGGAACTACGATCTTGAGGTGCTCCGGGACAACGTGGCCATGGTGCTGCAAAAGAACGAGCTGTTCTCCGGCACCATCAAGGAAAACCTCCGCTGGGGCAACCCCAACGCCACCGACGAGGAATTGGTTCACGCCTGCCGTCTGGCCTGCGCCGACGAGTTCATTCAGGGCTTCCCCGACGGCTACGACACCTACATTGAGCAGGGCGGCACCAACGTCTCCGGCGGCCAGAAGCAGCGGTTGTGTATCGCCCGGGCGCTGCTGAAAAAGCCCAAAATTCTCATTCTGGACGACTCCACCTCCGCCGTGGACACCCGCACCGACGCCATGATCCGCCAGGCCTTCCGGGAGGAAATCCCCGGCACCACCAAGCTCATCATCGCCCAGCGGATCGCCTCCGTGCAGGACGCGGATATGATCGTCGTCCTGGACAACGGCATGGTGAAGGACGTAGGCACCCACGAATCCCTGCTGGCCTCGTCGAAAATCTATCAGGAAGTCTACTACTCCCAGCAGAAAGGAGGGGAAGAATAATGCCTCCTGTCAAAATGCGCGGCGACGGCCGCAAAGCCAAGAACCCCAGGAAAACCCTCCTGCGGCTGCTTAGCTACATGAAGCCCTATCTTCCCACCCTGGGCGTGGTGCTGCTGTGCATCATCGCCAACGCCGTCGCCCAGACCGCCGGCAGCCGCTCCCTCGGCACCCTGGTGGACAGCTATATCCTGCCCATGGTTCAGGACGGCTCCACGGATTTTGCACCCTTACTCGGGTATCTCACCAAGCTTGCCTGCATCTTTGCCGTGGGCATGGTTTCGTCCTTCCTGTTCATGTTCCTGATGGTCAAGGTCAGCCAGGGAACCCAGAAGCACATCCGGGACGAAATGTTCTCCCATATGCAGACCCTTCCTCTGCGGTATTTTGACACCAACACCGCCGGCGACATCATGTCCCGCTACACCAGCGACATCGACACCCTGCGGCAGATGATCTCCCAGTCCATCCCCCAGTGCGCGTCCTCGTTGGTGACCATTGTGGTGGTCTTTGTGGGAATGCTGCAAACCTCCTGGCTGCTGACCGTCGTGATGCTCTTCACCGTCACCGGCATCGTCTTCGTCACCATGAAGGTGGCAGGGAAGTCCGCCAGATACTTTGTCGGCCAGCAGCAGTCTCTCGGCGCGCTGAACGGCTACGTGGAGGAAATGGTCAACGGCCAGAAGGTGGTCAAGGTCTTCACCCACGAGGAAGCCTGCAAGGAGCAGTTCGACAAGCTCAACGAGGAGCTGTACCGCAACGCCTGTACCGCCGGAGCCCTGTCCAACATGATGGGACCCATCAACAACAACCTGGGCTATGTCCAGTATGCCATTCTGGCCATCGTGGGCGGCGCGCTGTGCGTGCTGTCCGGCGGCAATATGCTGTCCCTTGGCAGCCTGATGAGCTTCATGCTCCTGTCCCGCTCCTTCAACATGCCCATCAGCCAGGTCTCCAACCAGATCAACGCCATCGTCATGGCGCTGGCGGGCGCGGAGCGCATCTTCGAGCTGATGGACGAGAAGTCGGAGACGGACGACGGCTATGTCCGGCTGGTCAACGCCAAAATTGACGAAAACGGCAATATCACCGAGACCCCGGAGCATACCGGCCACTGGGCATGGAAGCACCCCCACAAGGCGGACGGCACCATCACCTATACCGAGCTGAAGGGCGACATCACCATGACCGACGTGGACTTTGGCTACGTCCCGGAGAAGCTGGTGCTCCACGACGTGACCCTGTACGCCAAGCCCGGCCAGAAGATTGCCTTTGTGGGCGCCACCGGCGCGGGCAAGACCACCATCACCAATCTCATCAACCGCTTCTACGACATCGACGACGGCAAAATCCGCTACGACAATATCAACATCAATAAAATCCGCAAGCCCGACCTGCGCCAGTCTCTCGGCATCGTCTTACAGGACACCAACCTGTTCACCGGCACGGTGATGGACAACATCCGCTACGGCAAGCTGGACGCCACCGATGACGAGTGCATCCACGCGGCGAAGCTGGCCAACGCCCACGACTTCATCACCCGCCTGCCAGACGGCTACAACACCATGCTCACGGGCAACGGCGCCAGCCTGTCCCAGGGTCAGCGCCAGCTGATCGCCATTGCCCGGGCGGCGGTGGCCGATCCCCCCGTGATGATTCTGGACGAGGCCACCTCCTCCATCGACACCCGCACGGAAAAGCTGGTGCAGGACGGCATGGACGCCCTGATGAAGGGACGCACCACCTTCGTGATCGCCCACCGCTTAAGTACGGTCATGAACTCCGACTGCATCATGGTTCTCGACCATGGCCGCATCATCGAGCGGGGCACCCACGAAGACCTGATCGCCCAGAAGGGCACCTACTATCAGCTCTACACCGGCGCGTTCGAGCTGGAATAACAAAAAATCCCACGCAGTCGCAAGACTGCGTGGGATTTTTCCTGTAAAGCGTATTTTGCCGTTACCTCGGCACCACGCCGTTGGTCTGCGCGCCGGTGAAGGTAAAGCGGTAGCTGACGTAGTTGTCCTTCGGCTCCTGGGTCATTTCCAGCCCGGTGAGATAGCAGTACCGAATCCCCCAGATGGGATGCTCCAGATTCCCCGGGGTGGTTTCTTTGAACAGCTTCGCCAGATTTTTGAACTGGGTAAAGGCGTCGTCGCCGAAGAACGCCCCGGTTCCGGTGATGGTCAGCTTTTCCTCCCCCATGGCGTCAAAATAGTATTCTCCGTCGTCCCCCTTGGTGTAGTGGGGTTCCCGGAGGTATTCCTCCTTGTACACCGTGGGATTGTGAGGCCAGACAAAGGTCTTGTACTTGAGCTTGTCCATTTACTCGCCCTCCTGCTCCTGCCGCAGCATAGCAATGCCCTTGCGGATTTTTCGCAGTCCCTCTCTGGAAAATTCCCGCTTGACGGACGTCCACCGACAGTTGTAATACAGCTCCGTCTTGACGTCCGTGGAAATCTCCAGGGTAAACGCGCCCACCGGCTCCGCCTTCTCCGGCGTACCGGCGGGGAACAGCTCCTCCAGCTGAATGTACCAAAGGCTGCTTCCCTGACTGGCACCTGCCGGAGCCGACTCGCCGGTAACATACTCCGCCTGAACCCCCGACACCTCTTCCTCGGAAAAGGCGATGGCATTGGGCTGGACGATGTCGTTGATGTACGCCCGGAACCCGGGGCCGAGGCTGCACGTGCTGGCCTCCGTCACACAGGTGAAGGTCGCCAATATCGCCACCACGTACACCTGGCTGATCCCGTCGTAGGTGCATCCGTTTTGTATGCACACAGCCCCCGACCAGCGCAGAATTTCCGTCGCCCGCAGAGCCTCCACCTCGCAGGCGGTGCCGCCCATGGCGGCGGGGCAGATGATGTTGACCTCCACCGTTACCGCCATGTTGGCTCGGTCCACCTTTTCAATGTGAACCGCGGCAACAGGCTTCGTGATCTGCGGGAATTTCTGCCCGGGGAAGGCCACGTCCGCCGTGAACTTCGCCTCCCGCAGCCGCCGCAGCACCAGCTCTAGGATTGAGATGCCCAAGTATCGTTCACACCCTTCTCCACGCACAGCCCCCACTGGTAGACCGGCTGATTGCGGTAGTAATAAAGCTCCGCCCGCCGGAACAGATACGTCTTATCCCCCAGGGTCAGCGTATCCCCCTCCTGCACCTGGGCGCCGACGGGGCCGATGTAGGCGTACTGCCCCCGGGAGATCTCTCCCAGGAGCGTCGCCTCGCTTTCCATGCTCTGCCAGCTTTTGGCGTTCACCGCCCGGAAAAAAGCCCGGACGGTTTTCGTTTCCCCACCGCTGGTAAGCGTCATATCCGTGCCGTACTGGGAGATGATTCTCTCAACCATTCTCCGCATATCAGACCCCCCGGAAGGAAAAGCCGTCCCTGAGATACGGCGCGATCATCAGCTCTGCCTGACGCTGCAAGCACTGGGAAGCCGCGTCTCGATGATTGCTTCCCTGCTTCACCGTCAGATCCCCGGCCTTGAACTCCTCCACCTGAGCGTCGTCCACGCCGTTCATCTGTGCCAAGGCAAGCAGACTGGCCGCGGCAATAAAATCCGCCTTGCAGTCCTCCGGGGTCAATCCCTCCCGCAGACGCGCCGTCAGGGAGGAGACGGACGCGCCGCACAGCAGCTTCAGCAGATTGGTCTGCCGCTCGTCCAGATCTCCCGCCAGCAGCGCCGCCTGGGCGTAAACCTGTTCCGTCAGCGTCATACGTTCAGGACGCAGGACGCGCCGTCGCAGATCTTGCCGAAGCCGGAAATGGAGGTAATGGCCGCCCGTTCCAGCTGCCGGTCAATGAGCTTGTCGTACTCCACCAGTACGTCGCCGGCGCGAACCAGCTCCAGAGCATACCGGTTGTCCAGGCCGATGATCACACCGTCGGACACGGCGGAGGTGCGGTGCAGCTGAGCGCCCAGAGGGGTGCTGAGCTTTCCGGTCCCCTGGAAGTTCAGGCCGGTGAGAGGGTTCTGCAATTCGGGGATTTTCAGCATATCGGTCATGGTGGCGGTGGAGCAGAGGATGGTGTTCATGGTGTAGGGGTCAAACTGCCCCCAGAACTCCACCAGCTGGTCGTAGGCGAGCTTACCCTTGGTGCCGGAGATGGGAGCGGTGCCGACGGCGTTTTCGTTGCCGTCTCCGGCAATCAGCACGTTCACCGCGTCAGCCAGCTGCTGCTTCTGAATGTGGGCGCCGATCTGACGCAGCATCACGCCGAACAGATCCAGCTTCTGGAAGCGGATGGCCTCGTAGGACGCCACCAGCATTCTGCCCCGCTTGCTCAGCTGCACCAGATGCTCCTTGGTCTTGACCTCGGTCTCGGGAATGGACGCGCCCTCCATCACGTCCTTCAGCTCCTTGTCCGCGTCGGCGGGAATGGAGTAGATGGAGCGGTAGTCCATGGCGTCGATGACGGTGGTGGTAGCGGTAATGGCGGGCAGGATGTCGTTTTCCTCCATGCCCTGCCGGACGGTGCGGGCGATGTACTCCGGAAACAGCACGGCGGAGTCCATGGTGCGGAAGAACTTCTCCACAGGGGAAGAACCCGCACCCTTGGCGCGGATGCCGAAGCGCTTCAGCTGCCGCTGAAAGGCGTCGGTGCCTTCCAGTGCGGTACCCCGATAGTTTTCGCTGGGATCCAGAGATTCCAGCACCTGGGTAAAGTTCATACCCTCCTGCCGGTACATGCCCTTTTCCAGTTTCAGATTGTCATAACCCATTTGATATCCTCCCAAGTAAATTTATGGCTGCCGGCCTTCGCCGGAGAACCTATGATGTATCGCGGCAATTTCATTCACGCAAAACCCCTCGCCGCACCCGAGGCTTTACAAAATCCCTAAGGCAACACCGCACAATTGTGTCTGCGAGTCTCAGCCGTCTTTTTGCCCCACTTCTTCAGTTTGTAAAACGAGAAATACATACAGTATTCCTTCGTTTTCCAAACTTTGAATTGGGACAAAAATCCTGGCTGAGACTCCTTGTCAAATTATGCGGTGTTGCCCTAAAAAAGGATTGCCTTTTCCGGTGGAATGGAGTATGATGGAGAACAAAAGAGAAAAGGGGGACGGAAACATGATTTGCAGCGTCCGGACGCTGGGCGTCTCCGGGATTCAGGGCAGCGCCGTCACGGCGGAATGCTACATTTCGCAGGGACTTCCCGGCTTTGATATCGTGGGACTGCCCGACGCGGCGGTGAAGGAAGCGCGGGATCGGGTGCGGGCAGCGGCAAAGAGCAGCGGCCTGTCCTTTCCCGTGAGCCGCATTACGGTGAATCTAGCTCCCGCAAGCCTGAAAAAGGCGGGGACGCATTACGATCTTCCTATTTTGTTAAGTATTCTCGCGGCCTGCGGAAGCGTCCGGCGGCCGAAATCCACCAGCGCATTCCTTGGGGAGCTGAGTCTGGACGGCACCATCCGCCCCATTTCCGGCGTGCTGCCCATGGCGCTTGCCGCCAAGCGGGAGGGAATCCAGGAACTGTTCGTCCCGGCGGAGAATGCCCCGGAGGCGACGCTGGCACGGGGGCCTGCGGTGTATCCCGTCCATACGGTGGCGCAGCTGGCGGCGGGGCTGAACGGGGAGACGACGCTGGAGGAAGAACCGCTGTGGGTGCCCTCCCGGGAGGATACCGTCATGCCGGATTTCAAGGACGTGCTGGGGCAGGAAAACGTAAAACGGGCGCTGGAGGTCGCGGCAGCGGGCAGCCACAATGTGCTGCTCATAGGCCCGCCGGGTTCCGGCAAAAGTATGCTCAGCAAGCGTCTGCCCTCCATTCTCCCGGATATGACCTGGGAGGAGTCTTTGGAGGTCAGTCAGATTTATTCCGTCATGGGAATGCTGACGCCCAGCAATCCCCTTGTGACCCAGCGGCCGTTCCGTTCGCCCCACCACACGGTGTCCAACGCCGGACTTGCCGGGGGCGGCTCCAACCCAAGGCCGGGAGAGATTTCCCTTGCCCACAAGGGCGTGCTGTTTCTGGACGAAATGCCGGAGTTCCGGAAGGACACACTGGACTTGATGCGCCAGCCTTTGGAGGACGGAAAGGTCACCATTTCCCGGGTTTCCGGGGCGGTGACGTACCCGTCGGAATTTATGCTGGTATGCGCCATGAACCCCTGCAAATGCGGCTGGTACGGCGACCCCTCCGGGCGGTGCCGCTGCTCCCAGCGGGATGTGGACAACTACCGCAGCCGCATTTCCGGGCCGCTTCTGGACAGAATTGACATTGTGGTGGAGGTTCCCTCCGTCCATTTTGAGGACTTGCGGGAACGGGCGGAGGCGGAGCCGTCGGCGTCGGTAAAGCAGCGGGTCAACGCCGCCCGGGACATTCAGAACCGGCGCTTCGGCTCCGGCGGAATGTGCAACGCCCGGATGGGGCCGGAGGAAATGCGCCGCTACTGCCATCTCAGCGAGGAATGCGCCGAGCTGATGAAGGGCGCGTTTGAAACCATGGGCTTAACGGCGAGAAGCTATGACCGCATCCTAAGAGTCGCCAGAACCGTAGCAGACATGGACGGAAGCGAAGACATTCAACCCCAGCACATCGCCGAGGCCATTCAGTACCGGGCGGTCAATTTGGGAAACCGATAAACGGGAGAACGAAAATGAAGGAAATTTTTCTACTAAAGCTGGGCGAGATCGTCCTGAAGGGCGCGAATAAGCGCCAGTTTGAGAACAAACTGCGGCAAAATGTCCGCCGCCGCATGAAGAAGTACGGCAATTTTGACGTGTATATTCTCCAATCCACGGTGTACGTGGAGCCGATGGACGAGGAAGCGGACGTGGACGGAGCATGGGAAGCCTGCCGCTCCATTTTCGGCGTGGTGAGCCTGTGCCGCTGCCGTCCCTGTGAGAAGGATTTGGACGCGATTTTTGCCGCCATCGAAAATTACTTGGGGGACGATCTGGACTGTGCCAAGTCCTTCAAGGTGGAGTCCAAACGCTCGGACAAGCGCTTCCCCCTGACCTCCATCCAGCTGTCCCAGGAGATCGGCGGACGGCTGGCGGAAGCCCACCCCGGGGTGGAGGTGGACGTCCATCACCCGGAGTAAACCGTGTACGTGGAGGTGCGGGATTTGTCCGCCTATGTCCACGGCCCCGCCGAGCCGGGGGCGGGCGGTCTGCCCACCGGCGTTGGCGGACGGGCGATGGTGCTGCTCTCCGGCGGCATCGATTCCCCTGTGGCGGCCTATATGATGGCAAAGCGTGGCGTGGAGGTGGAGGCCGTCCACTTTTTCTCCTACCCCTACACCTCTCAGCTGGCCAAGGATAAGGTCATCGAGCTTGCCCGGCTGGTGACCAAGTATTCCGGACGGATGACCGTGAATGTGGTATCCTTCACGGAGATTCAGGAAGCCATCCGGGACAACTGCCCCGAGGAATTTTTCACTCTCATTATGCGCCGGTTCATGATGGAAATTGCCCAGTGCATTGCAAAGAACGACGGCTGCGGCGCGCTGATCACCGGCGAAAACCTGGGTCAGGTGGCGTCCCAGACCATGGAGGCCATGACCGTCACCGGTGCCGTTGTAGACATCCCCATTTTCATGCCTTTGGTCGGCATGGACAAGAAGGACATCATTTCCATTGCCCGGGAAATCGGGACACTGGACACGTCGATTCTGCCCTATGAGGACTGCTGCACCGTCTTTACGCCGAAGCATCCCAAGACAAAACCTACCCTGGGACAGGTGGAGAACGCGGAAAAGAAGCTGGACAGGGAAGCGCTGATCGCCCGGGCACTGGAAAATGTGGAAAAAATCAAGGTGACGTATCATGACGAGCCTTTGCTGTGACGTTCTGAAAACGCTGCGGGGAAAGACGCTGGTCACCGCCGAAAGTCTCACCGGCGGCGGCATCGGCGCGGCGCTGACACAGGTTCCCGGCAGCAGCGAGGTCTACAAGGGTGGCGTCATCTGCTATACCAACTGGGTCAAGGAGAACATTCTGGGCGTGCCGGATGAAATTCTGGCGCAGGACGGTGCCGTGTCCCGCCCGACGGCGGAGCATCTGGCCTCCGGCGTCCGGGCGCTGCTGAAGGCGGATGTTGCCGTGGCGGTCACGGGTCTGGCCGGCCCCGGCGGGGACGAATTCGGACACGACGTGGGGACGGTCTTCATCGGCTATCAGGACGCGGCGCATTCCGACGCAAGGGAGTATCACTTTACCGGCGACCGAGAAGCGGTGCGGAATCAGACGATTGAAGCCGCGCTGAAATTGGTTCTGGAATATCAAAAGGAATAATTATGCCTGCTGCTTTGAACAGAGAATGAAGCGTATCGGTACGGATACGCTTCATTTCTTGTGCCAACATATGCAGCCCCTTGGCTCTCCCCCTGGGAGAGCTGTCACCGAAGGTGACTGAGAGGG
>OHHU01001199.1_pt1 | contig 12093 bp, 10 predicted proteins | sample 1568151 | NCBI WGS metagenome assembly OHHU01 (sample SAMEA3879572, study PRJEB24766) | human gut metagenome | biome: human-associated habitat; feature: feces | place: USA | collected 1985/1987 | reverse complement strand
GATTCACACGATACAAATGTTCATAATAAGGATGTTCTTTCGCATTCATTCCATTGGCAGTAAAATAAATCACACGCGCCTTGTCATCTACTTTCAAGATTTCCTCCACGTGCCAGGGACCTTTTGTGATACGATTTTTCAAATTACCCTGATCATCATATAAATAAAGGTGTGCCCAACCATCACGCTCACTCCATTGAATAATTTCCTTTCCACCATTCAAGACTCTTAAAGGACGAGTTTCCTGATAGGTATTCATCCGTTCCTTTATTACTGGTACAACAGAATCCTGTCCTATCGTATAGGAACAAACATCAATCCGATGTAAATCACGGCTGCTGCGGGTCAGGAAGAAACGGTTGTTATCACCCTGCCAAACGGCAGCCTGATCTTCCATATCACGCTGTTTTTGCATCATTGGTTTGTATTCCAGGCCAATGCTTTGATCTTTATAAGCTGCTACTTTAATTTCCTTACGTTTATTATCAACCAAGTCAAACAAGTACAGGTGTTCTATGGGAGCTTCCTTTTCTCCCGGCATCTGGTATTTATAAGTTTCCAATGTGGGACGTGGACGGGCCATCGAATTTATTACCCATAACTCTTCCACCTACACGACGACGCTTGCCATTACATAAAGTATCTGTATTCAACATACTATAGGGAATACCATAGCCAAAATCCTTCATGCCATCTGTAGTAAGCTGGATTTCCACGATCGTACTATCCTTTTCATTTTTTTTCGCCTTTTCATAATCTTCACGACTCATGCGATACAAATTCAAATCCTTGGCATAAATCACCGTTTTACCATCAGGAGAGACCGATCCCCAATAGATTTTCTTCAGGTCGTCTTCTTTATCTTTCAGATGGGTCAATTTACGGGTAGGATAGTCATAAGAAAAATAAAAGATTTCCTTCTCATTCTTCTTGTCCTTCTTATCCTTGCCATCTTTCTTTGGTGTCGCATCTTTTGTAGACTTTACTTCAAAAGTAAAGGTACGCCCATCTTCTTCCGCTTTCAGATTTGTGATTGGCAAATGGCGTGCCTCAAAGGGATCTTTTACAATTTCGGTAAGCTGGGAAGCTAATTCATCCCTATCAAACAAAAGCTTCTTTGTCCGGGCAGCCGGATCAACCACATACCAAAAGGTTCCTTCACTTGTTTTGTACTCGAACCAGAAATTATTACCTTTCTGGAACCAATGCGGATCCACCACAGTAGAAAACAACATGGTGTTCAATTTTTCTTGTGTGTATTTCTCTGCCTGCAGATATTCCGGCAAGCGTTCCTGCGCTTTTGCAACAGAAACTGTCGTACACAGACCGCCCATTAAAAGGGTAATGAATAGCATTTTCCTCATAGATTGAACTTTTATCGTGTTTATGTGCTACAAAGTTACTACAAAAAAGTGAAATGCGGAAGAATATGGTAATGGATTTGATTTACAGGGGTTTCATTTACGCTGCCAATTATTCCGAGAGCCATTACAATCCACGCCGAAGCCAAATCAAGACGTAGCTACGTTACTTGTTCGTAACCACACCCAATAGGTGACGAAATGGACACGAATAACGAAACAAGGCTTTAAGGATTAGTGAGTTACTGACAACTCACGCAAAAAATCCGGTAACGAAAAAAGATTGCGCCGTTCTTCCGCGATTTGCGTATCAGAGGAGGGCTCTTCACCAACTAATTTTGAACAAAAAAAATTAAGGACGATGAAGAGTACATTTTCAGTTATTTACTACCTCAAACGTCAGGTAGTGAAAAAAGACGGGACGGTTCCCGTCATGGGACGCATCACGGTGGACGGCAGCCAGACGCAATTCAGTTGCAAACTGACCATCGATCCCAAGTTGTGGGACACCAAAGGGGGACGTGTCACGGGCAGAAGCACGGCGGCACTCGAAACGAACCGCATGCTTGACAAGATGCGGGTGCGCATCAACAAGCACTATCAGGAAATCATGGAGCGTGACAATTTCGTCACGGCAGAGAAGGTGAAGAACGCCTTTCTCGGACTGGAACACCGCTATCACACGCTGATGCAGGTGTTCCAGCAACACAACGAGGACTATGCCAAGCAGGTGGAAGCAGGCATGAAAGCCAAAGGCACGCTCTTGAAGTACAAGACCGTTTACAAGCACCTGCAAGAGTTCCTCTCCATCCGCTACCGCGTGAAGGACATCGCGCTGAAAGAGCTTACGCCCGCCTTCATCTCCGACTTCGAGATGTTCCTGCGCACGGACAAGCACTGCTGCACCAACACCGTGTGGCTGTATGTCTGCCCTTTGCGGACGATGGTGTTCATCGCTATCAACAACGAGTGGCTCACACGCGACCCGTTCCGGGAGTACGAAATCAAGAAGGAGGAAACTGTGCGCAGTTTCCTGACGAAAGAGGAAATCCGGCTGCTGATGGAGGGCAGGCTGAAAAACGCCAAGCAGGAGCTTTACCGCGACCTCTACCTGTTCTGCGCCTTCACCGGCTTGTCGTTCGCCGACATGCGCAACCTGACGGAAGAGAACATCCACACCTACTTCGACGAACACGAGTGGATAAACATCAACCGCCAGAAGACGGGCGTGGTGTCCAATATCCGCCTGCTCGACATCGCAAAGCGCATCATCGACAAATACCGGGGTCTGTGCGGGAACGGCAGGATTTTCCCCGTTCCCCACTACAACACGTGCCTTGCCGGAATCCGTTCCGTCGCCAAGCGTTGCGGCATCACCAAGCATATCACGTGGCATCAGAGCCGCCACACGGCAGCCACGACGATATTCCTCTCCAACGGTGTTCCCATCGAAACGGTCAGCTCCATGCTCGGACACAAGAGCATAAAGACGACGCAGATTTACGCAAAGATAACCAAAGAGAAGCTCAATCAGGACATGGAGAACCTTGCCGCAAGATTGAACGGCGTCGAGGAATTTGCAGGTTGCACCATCTAAAAAGAAAAGCCATGAAACGTGACACAATCATCATCGAGGACAAGGCAGTCAGCGTAACCGGTAACGACGTGTGGATGACCGCCACCGAAATAGCCGGATTGTTCCATACGACCGTCCCGGCAGTGAACGCCGCCATCAAAGCCGTCCGCAAGTCGGACGTGCTGAACGACTACGAGGTATGCCGCTACATACAGCTTGAAAACGGCCTGTACGCGGATGTTTACTCGCTTGAAATCATCATTCCAGTAGCCTTCCGGTTGAACACCTACTATACACACGTGTTCCGCATGTGGCTGGTGGAGAAGGCATTCTCAAAGGAAAAGAGGCAGGCATACGTGATGTTCATACAGAACGGGAAAACCGGATATTGCTGAACACGCATACAGACAACGAAAAAGGAAACGGACAACGCCATCGGGTGCTGTCCGTTTCCTTTTTTTCATGCAACCGCCTTATTCCAGCGGCTTGAGGTAATTCGCCTCCAACAGTTCACGCAGTCCCGATTCGGGATAAAGCACCTTACCTGCCAGAAGGATAAAGGGCAGCATCCTGTTGTTGCGATACTCCTGCAAGGTGCGGCGGCTTACCCGGAGCATTTCCGCCACCTCCCTGTCCGTCAGGTAATGTTCCCCGTCCAGTGGCGGACGGTAACTTTCCAAAAATGCGGAGAGCCATTTGGAGCCTTTGAGCATATTCTGTATCGCGGTAGCAACCGGCTCGTCCTCCATTGAGAAAACCTCGTTGTTCTCGTTCATCATAACATCGGATTAAGTGGTTAATAAAAACAGAGTCATTTTCCATCGGGATAGATCGTGCCGATAAGCGGAATAAGCCGCCTGACCTCCTCCGGCCTGTAATAGAACCTGCGGTTCATCTGCGAGTAGCCGATAAGCCGCCTGTCACGCAATGACTGCAACGTGCGCGGGCTGATTCTCAACTGCCCGCAGACCTCCTCGCCCGTGAGCCACCTTTCCAGCCGCCCGCCGTCGCTTTTGCGCCTGAGGGCGGCGACTTTCTCCGAGAGGGCGTTGAATGACGCCAGCATCATCTCGAAGGTCTTTTTCTCGATAGATACGATTTCCATATACCAAAACATTTAATGATTTACCGCAAAGGTAACGCAGCCGCCTTGAATGCGTGCCGTTTTCCGCTATACGGCAGCTTGTTGCGCCGGTTGTCCGGGTTACGGAGTCACTTTCAAAGAAAATCTTACGTGAGTCACGTAATGAGTTGTTAAAGCCCCTTTTGTTTATTGCCGAATTTTGCCGCAGAGAAACAAAAGAAAGGACAAAATATGAAAGTGATAACGATTGAAAGTTCCGCCTTCACCGCCCTGACGGAACAGATAGCCGAGATAGCGGTCTATGTGCGTGCCGTTTCCGGTGAGAGGAAGGGAGAGTCTTCCGACATGCTGCTCACCACCCGCGAGGCGGCGCACCTGCTGAACGTGAGTACCCGTACCCTCCAACGTATGCGCAGCGAACAGCGCATCGCCTATGTCGTGCTGCGCGGCAAGTGCCGCTACCGGCAGTCGGAAATCGACCGCCTGCTCGAAGACAGCACCATTACGGGTGATGCCGCGACCCCGGAACAGATGAAACGCAACCACACGCTGCGCACGGGCGGCGGCAAACCCAAAGGAAGGAGGACATAAGATATGGAACTGCTTACACGAAACAATTTTGAGGACTGGATGCAGAAGCTGATGGAACGGCTCGACCGTCAGGACGAGCTGCTGCTCTCCCTGCGACCGTCCGGCAAAGCCCCGAACCCGATGGAAAGTATCAGGATGTTCGACAACCAAGACCTCTGCATGCTGCTCCAGATAAGCAAGCGTACCCTGCAGCGCTACCGCAGCATCGGTGCATTGCCGTACAAGACGCTCGGCAAAAAGACCTATTACAGCGAGGAGGACGTACTGACATTCCTCTCCGAACACGTAAAGGATTTCCGCAAGGAAGATATAGCCTTCTACAAGGCGCGTATCCATAATTTCTTTAATAAATAACCCATTAAAACATTTTTCAAATGGCAAAGAAAACAACAGAAAAAGACGTGCTGATAGTCCGCGACGAGAAGACGGGCGAGATTAGCGTGGTAGCCGGGCTTAACGCCGACGGCTCACCCAAGCGTACCCCCGCAAAGGCGGAGAACGCGCAGAGTTTCCTGCAATTCGACAGGCACGGAGACGTGCTGGACAACTTCTTCAAAAACTTCTTCCGGCAGTGCAAGGAACCCAGCCGCTTCGGTTTCTACCGTGTCGCGGCGGACCAAGCCGACAAGCTGCTGGAAGTTATCAAGGACTTGCTGAAAGACCCCGAGGGCAACAAGGAGATGCTTGCGCCCCACAAGGTGGACACCTCCGGCTACGAAAAGAAAGTACAGGAGGAGCAGTCCGCCGAAAAGCAGGAACAACCGGAACAGAAACAAGATGACGAACCTAAAAAACAGGAAGAAATGGAACAGAAAAACGAACAGAATCAGAAAAGCCCACAGCAGGCGCAGAGCAACCGGGGCTACCAACCCATCGACGAGAGCAAGATCAACTGGAAGGAGTTGGAGGAGAAATGGGGCGTGAAGCGCGACGACCTTGAAAAGTCGGGCGATCTTAACAGGATGCTCAACTACGGCAAGTCCGACTTGGTGAGGGTGTCGCCCAATTTCGGCGGAGAGGCTTTCGAGCTGGATGCCCGCCTCTCCTTCAAGAAGGACGGCGAGGGCAACGTCAGCCTTGTGCCGCACTTCATCCGCAAGGAGCAGAAACTCGACGAGTACAAGGAACACAAGTTCTCCGACGACGACCGGAAGAACCTGCGCGAAACGGGCAACCTCGGCAGGGTTGTGGACCTCGTGGACAGGGAAACGGGCGAGATCATCCCCTCGTTCGTCAGCATCGACCGCAAGACGAACGAAATCACGGATGTCCCGGCAAACAAGGTGCGCATACCGGAGCGCATCGGCAAGACGGAAATCACCAAGCAGGAGCAGGACATGCTGCGTGCCGGGCTGCCTGTGCGCGACAAACTCATCGAGCGCAAGGACGGCAGGAAGTTCGTCACCACCCTGCAAGTGAACGTGGAGCAGCGCGGCGTGGAGTTCGTGCCGGGAACCGGCAGGTCGCCACGTGCCGCACAAGCACAGGAAGCCAAGAACAACCCCACACAGGGACAGGCGCAGGGTACGGAAAACACAGCCAACACGAACAAGGAGCAACGCCGCAACACGTGGACGAACGCCGACGGCAGCATCCGCCCCATCAGCAAATGGAGCGGCGTGGACTTCACCGAGCAGCAGAAAGCCGACTACGTGGCTGGCAAAGCCGTGAAACTGGAGAACGTGACCGACAAGCAGGGCTTCCACGCCACGATGTACATCAGGTTCAACCCGGAGAAGGGACGCCCGTACCGCTACGACACCAACCCCGACAACGCGCAGAAGGTCGCGCCTTCCAACGAGAGCCGCACGCAGGTGGCGGTGAACAGCGAGGGCAAGACCAACGAGGCTACCAAGAACCTGAAGGAGCCGTTGCGGAAGGGACAGACCGCCCCGAAGGACACCGCACAGCAACAGCAGCAGGAGAAGCCGCAAAAGAAAAACAATAAGGGCATGAAGATGTAATCCGGTGTCCGCCACTAAATCCGAAGTAACATTTGTAAAATTCAAAACGACAGAAAAATATGAAGACAATCATTGCAGAAAAGCCGTCTGTGGCACGTGAGATCGCCCGTATCGTGGGCGCGACAAAGAGAGAGGAAGGATATTTCGAGGGAGGCGGCTACGCCGTGACATGGGCGTTCGGACACCTCGTGCAGCTTGCCATGCCCGACGGTTACGGCATACGCGGCTTTGTCCGTGACAACCTGCCCGTCATCCCCGACACCTTCACGCTCGTCCCCCGCCAGACCAAGACGGAGAAGGGTTACAAGCCTGACAGCGGTGTGGCGGCGCAGATAAAGGTTATCGCCACCCTGTTCAACAGGAGCGAACAAATCATCGTGGCGACCGATGCAGGGCGTGAGGGTGAGCTTATCTTCCGATACCTCTACCATTATATCGGATGCACCACCCCGTTTGTGCGCCTTTGGATAAGCTCGCTTACCGACAAGGCTATCCGCGAGGGGCTGCGCAACCTCGAAGCGGGCGGCAAATACGACAATCTCTATCTTGCCGCCAAAGCGCGGAGCGAATCAGACTGGCTCGTGGGCATCAACGGCACGCAGGCACTCTCCATCGCCGCCGGACACGGCACTTACTCCGTCGGGCGGGTGCAGACACCCACGTTGGCGATGGTGTGCGCACGCTATTGGGAGAACCGCCGCTTTACCCCCGAAGCCTTCTGGCAGCTCCATATCGCAACGGACGGCTGCGATGAAGGAACGGTGAAGTTTTCCTCTTCCGAAAAATGGAAAGAGAAAGAGTCCGCGACGGAACTGTATAATAAGGTGAAGTCGGCAGGCACAGCCACCGTCACGAAAGCCGAACGCAAGGAGAAGACGGAGGAAACACCGCTCCTGTACGACCTGACCACGCTCCAGAAGGAAGCCAACGCCAAGCATGGCTTCACGGCGGAACAGACGCTTGAAATCGCGCAGAAGCTCTACGAGAAGAAGCTCATCACCTATCCGCGAACCGGAAGCCGCTACATTCCCGAAGACGTGTTCGCGGAAATCCCCAAGCTGCTTGCCTTCATCGGCAGCCTGCCCGAATGGAAGGGCAAGTTGCAGCCGAAAGCCGTGCCGACACGCCGCAGCCTGGACGGCGGCAAGGTGACAGACCACCATGCCCTGCTCGTCACGGGCGAGAAGCCGCTGTTCCTCTCCAAAGAGGACAGCACCGTCTATCACATGATAGCCGGGCGCATGCTTGAGGCTTTCTCCGAAAAATGCGTCAAGGACACTGCCACCGTCACGGCAGAGTGTGCCGGAGTGGAGTTCGTGGCAAAAGGCAGCATCATCAGGCAAGCCGGATGGCGTGCCGTCTATGGCAAGGAGAATGGAGAAGAGAACAACAGCCAAGAGGAAACCGCCGCCATTCCCTGTTGGCAGGAAGGCGACACGCTGGCACTGAAAGCCGCCTCCATCACGGAGGGAAAGACCAAACCCAAGCCGCTGCATACCGAAGCCACCCTGCTGTCCGCGATGGAAACGGCTGGCAAGGAGATAGAGGACGACGCATTGCGGCAGGCTATGAAGGATTGCGGCATCGGCACGCCCGCCACCCGTGCGTCCATCATCGAAACGCTTTTCAAGCGCGGCTATATGGAACGCTGCAAGAAGTCGCTTGTCCCCACCGAAAAAGGGCTTGCCCTCTACTCGGTCGTGAAGGCGATGCGTATTGCCGATGTCGCCATGACGGGCGAATGGGAAAAGGAATTGGCACGCATCGAGCGTGGGGAACTGCCCGCCGATGACTTCCGCAGGAAGATTGAGGCATATACACGGGAAATTACCTCCGAACTGCTGTCGTGCGACAAGCTGTTCGCCCGCAGGGATTCCGGCTGCAAGTGTCCCAAGTGCGGAGCGGGGACGATGCAGTTTTACGGCAAGGTCGTCCGCTGCGACAACGCGGAGTGCGGTCTGCCCGTGTTCCGCCTGAAAGCAAACCGCACCCTCTCTGATGATGAAATCAAAAACCTGCTCACCGACGGACACACGAAACTGCTCAAAGGATTCAAGAGCAAGCAGGGCAAGAGTTTTGATGCCGTAGTCGCCTTTGACGGGGACTATAACACGGTTTTCGTGTTCCCAGAAAGGAAAAGTAAAGCGACCTCTGCGAAAAGAAGAAAATAAATGTTTAACTTTGCCACTGGTTCAGAGTAATGAATTGTTCTTCGATACCGGATTACACTCATACTTTGGATTTAGTGGTGGCACTCGGAGGGATACCGGGTGCCTTTTTCTTCTCGTTTTCCAACGATTATCCCTATCATCATTATCAATCCACTAAATTCCAAAGAAATGAACAACAAGAAGAAAAACGAGGGTCGGACCGACTTTTCCTATTACGGTCTGTACCTGCTGGACTACCTCACCACGAACAAGTTCGAACAGGCAGCCGATGAAGCCTTCATCCGAGAAAGAACCGACCGTGCCGCCGAAGCGTATGAACGGGCAAGGCTCGAAGGCTATCCTGCCGACGGGGCGCAGGAACTGGCGATGAAGGTGCTGACGGAGGGCCTTCGCTACTCCAAGCACGCCATCCTGCGCGAAGTCGTGGAGAACGAATTTGCGGGTGAAGTACCGGGAGAAAAATGTGAAGCCTTTACCCAGAAGCTGCTACCGCTTGTCGGAAACGTATTCTCCATCTATGACCTCTCGGACGACAATTTCGCCCTGTCGCCCGAATATGACCTGCTCTACACGGAGCTGACGGGAGCCGTCATCCTCTATATCGAAGAGTATGGCGTTTAACCGCAAACAGAGGCTGCGGGACAACATCGAGGCGATACGGACGGCATTCCTCCTTGACAGGGAACAGCGCACACCCACCGCACGCGAACGGCTCTTGTTAGAACGTTATTGCGGTTTCGGGGGACTGAAGAGCATACTCAACCCTGCAAGGGAACTGACGGATGCCGTCCACTGGGCGAAGTCCGACCTCGAACTGTTTGCCCCTACCGTGGAACTGCACAGGTTGCTGCGGGAGAACACAAAAGACGAGACGGAGTACAAACGGTATATGGATGCCATGAAGCAGTCCGTGCTGACCGCCTTCTATACCCCGCCGGAGATAACCGGGACCATCGCGGACGTGCTGCATGAACATGGAATCCGTCCCGACCGGGTGCTGGAGCCGTCGGCAGGTGTCGGTGCATTCGTGGACGCCGTGCTGGAGAACAGACCGGACGCGGACATCATGGCTTTTGAGAAAGACCTGATGACGGGCAAGATACTGAAGCACCTGCATCCCGGACAGAAAGTAAGGGTACAGGGCTTCGAGAAGATAGAAAAGCCGTTCATGAACCATTTTGATTTGGCTGTCTCCAATATACCGTTTGGCGATGTGGCGGTGTTCGACCCGGATTTTTCGGGCAGCAAGGATCCTGCAAGGCACTCGGCGGCACGGACGATACACAATTACTTTTTCCTGAAAAGCCTTGACGCGGTGCGTGAAGGCGGAATCGTGGCGTTCATCACCTCGCAGGGGGTACTGGATGCCCCGACCAACGCGCCCATACGCGAGTATATGATGAACCATGCCAATCTGGTGGGCGTAGCCCGCCTGCCGAACAACCTCTTTACGGATAACGCGGGAACGGAGGTGGGCAGCGACCTGATTATCCTGCAAAAGAACAGCGGAAAGAACGGTGAACTGTATTACAACGAAAAACTCTTCGTGCAGACCGAACAGACCCCTATCGGCACTTCCGTAAATGGGTATGTATGGAGCATCGGTTCGCTTTCACACACGGATTTGATCAGAAGTACCGACCCGTACGGGAAACCAGCCTATAAACTCCTGCACCGTGGGGACATCGCACAACTGGCGGAAGACTTGCGGGAGCATCTGAAAATAGAACTGCAACAACTTGACAGGAAACTGTATGAGAGACACAGGCTGCATCCGACAAAGGAGGAAAGCACGGCTGCGGAAGTGCAACCTGCTCCGAAAACAGAAAAGGTATCACCTTCTGTAATAGCCCCCGTTTCTGTAATTGAGCCTGTCAAGGGAGTGGAGAAGCCGCAGGCACAGCCCATAGAGGAAAAGCCGGAGATTGAGCCGCGCCAACCCAATCATTCGTCAGCCGTGCAGCTTACCCTGCTCGACCTTTGGGGTATGCCCATAGAGGAACCGGCAAAAAAGAAAAAGGCAGCGAAAAAGGAAAGCAAGCCGAAGCCTATGCCGTCCACGCCTAAACCGCAGGTCAAAGTTACTCCACCCGTTGAAGCCGCCAAGCCGGTAAACGGTAATAAGGAAGAAAAGCCGGAAAATGCCGAAAAGCCAAACGACCCGGACGACATTTACGCCACTCTGGATTGGGAAACCAATCCTCCCATCAACGGCTTCTATGAGACAATGATGAGTCTGACAGCGGAACGGCGCAAGGCCCTACGGCTTGAGGCAGAACGGCACAGGCAGGAACAACTGAAAAAGATGGGTATCAAAGACACGTTGAACCCTGCTTTTGCGCCTTCTTCGGACAATATGGATAAAAAGCCGGAACAAACGGAAGAAATAAAGCAACCTGAAACACTGGCAGAAGTTGTGCCTACTTCCGAAACGGTTGCCACTTCCCTGTTCCCGGAACTTGAAACGGAAAAGCCGAAGGAGGAAGTCATGGACCTTTCTCCCCGTCCGTTCAACGGCCTGCTGGAGCCACACCACCGTGACGGCTCGATGGTGCTGGATGCTTCACGCAATCTCGGTTACCTGAAAGACCTCACGCCTTACGGTGCGACCTTCCAACCGCTCGACCTCCGTGGCTATCAAAAAGAGAAAGCGATGCTGTATATATCGCTCCGTGACGCTTACGAACGTCTGTATAGCCACGAGACGGAGAACCATACGGAACACAAACCGCAGCGCGGGTATCTCAACACCTACTACGATGAGTTTGTCATGCGTTACGGTAACCTCAACGCCAGACAGAACGTGAAACTGGTGATGATGGATGCCGGAGGGCGCGACATCCTTTCGCTGGAACGTGCGGAGGACGGCAAGTTTGTCAAGGCGGACATCTTCGACCGTCCCGTTTCCTTCTCGGTGGAGAGCCGTGTCAATGCAGGCTCTCCCGAAGAAGCCTTGTCCGCATCGCTCAACAAGTTCGGCACGGTCAATCTCGGCTATATGCGGGAGATAACCGACACCACGGAAGAGGAACTGCTTGGTGCCCTCAAGGGGCGCATCTTCTACAACCCGCTCGTAACCGGTTACGAAATCAAAGACCGCTTCATCGCGGGGAACGTGATAGAGAAGGCGGAACGCATAGAGGGCTGGATGGAGGACAATCCCGAAAGTGAGCGGATGCCGGAGGTGAAACAGGCGTGGGAGGCATTGAAGGAGGCCGAACCGCAGCGCATCTCCTTTGAAGACCTCGACTTCAATTTCGGGGAACGCTGGATTCCCACGGGCGTGTATGCCGCCTACATGAGCCACCTTTTCGACACGGACGTGAAAATAGCCTACTCCGCAAGC
>OHHU01001188.1_pt1 | contig 12207 bp, 10 predicted proteins | sample 1568151 | NCBI WGS metagenome assembly OHHU01 (sample SAMEA3879572, study PRJEB24766) | human gut metagenome | biome: human-associated habitat; feature: feces | place: USA | collected 1985/1987 | reverse complement strand
ATTATATCCAAGAATTTACAATAGCCCCCTATACAACAGAAAAGATAAAAAACTATTAGTTTTTTATACATCTGCATATTAACTTATTTACACATCTTTTATACAACCCTACGAACGGGAGACAAACTCCGATTACAATCATTGTAATTAGAATGCAAATCCATAGATTTTCGCGCAAATCGCCTGTTCCCACATTTGTCATTCGACTTATTGTGAAAATTACAATACGCAAGATAATACCATGTATAGCCATGATTACCAGTGTCGATGTACTATATCCGATATGTTCTATCCAGCTTACACGACCTAATGCTATTGCAATGGCTATCATCATCATACAACCGACACCCGACCATAAGAGAAAAAGCAAAAAACAGCCATACTGGCCACTGGCCATATCAATCCTCGTAGCCCAACCTTCATGCACGGCTATGAGCAATAATAAGCAGCAACCAACAGCGACAAGTATTACATGCCGAACATGCGTCCAATACTGAACCCGCTCTGCAACCATCCACCCGGTCACATAGAAAGGTAGGGCAACCAGCGCGACATTCAGCCCCATTGGAAGCCACTCAATTCCCTTTGTATAAAGTCCCAGCCCCAAAACAGCACAAAGGACAGAAACTACAAAGATTGTTTTTCGACAACAAATATAGTCAGCTAACAACCGCGCCAATACTTCGGTCGAAAAAAGTGCGGGCAAAAACCACAATACGATGTTATGACTCATCCAACCGTTTATATTCGATCCCCACATTAGCGGTATCAGACGTTGCCACCAAGTGATCCCAGAGCAGACAGGGGGGGGGAGAAATTGCACTCTACCAGCCACCACCATAGCAGCGTCAACAGATAAAAGAATGCATAAGGTAGCAGCAATTTTTGAGACCGGCGAATGATGAAGGTACGCAGATCATAACGATGCCTATTAAACAAGAAACCGGAAAGAAGAAAAAACAAAGGCATATGGAACGCGTAAATAAAAATCACCGTATTCGGCTCTTTCGAAACATGCCCCAGAACTACCAGGATTATGCCTAAAGCCCGTAACACATCTATCCAGTATTTACGCCCTGTAGATATATTTAAGGCTTGCTCATTCATGTGGAAATTTTATTTGCTATTCAACTCTTTCAACACTTTACGAAAAGCCATCATACAGGTCTCGACATTCTGCTCGTTTAATACGGTCTCATAGGGGATTCCCGGAAAACTGGTATTGTTCAACCGATTGATAAATCGGATTTTATCCAAAGTATCCGTGCGCGGAAATTCACCGCGAGGGACTTTATCCATCCATGCTCTCAATTCTTCAAACGACGCAGCAAATGGACAATTTTTCATATCATTATTGAGCGTGCGCACCATTGTTACAACCGGAATATCTGCAAGTATACACTCGATTGCTATTGTTCCAGTCACTGTCACGACCATATTTATCTTGGGAAGCACCTCATCCATACGAACTGAATGACGCAAAGGAACGATCCGTTCATGAGAAGCAATAAAAGCGAGTAACTCTTCCGTGAGTTCATATTTCGACTTGGGATTCGGTTTGACGAAAATCACCGCACCACTAGGTAGGCTGTCGTACAAATGATGGAGCATTTCCAATTGATTACGATAAGGACGTCCCCATACATCCAGATTAGCCTCGGGCTGCATTTGCATTGGATAGAGTAACCGGAAACTATTTTTAAACGAACCCACATTACGGCTTTCGGCCAATGCATTCCATTTACGGATCAGTTTACGCCGTTGACGTTCAATCCGCAATTTCACCCAGGGAGCAGGTGTATTGTAATGTTCTCCACCAAGATAGGCGACCGAAAGGTGTATCAAATCATTCCATCGTTTCAACCGAGTTGAAAGCGTCGCCCTATACTTTTGCATATAATCGGGCTTAATAGTGCGATGGACAATACTGTTGATCAATTTTATTGCCTGTTCGTCAGACATTGTTTCACCCGAGCCGGAAAAGGGTTCGAGCGTATCGTAACGATAAAAGGAAAAACGGCCAGGAGGAAACCGGCAGGTCGAAGGTTGTAAATAGGGAATGGAAAGTTCTCGACAAAGATCAATCGTCTGCAATTCATGGAAAGCAGTACTTTCACCAAAAGTTACATCGGGTCGTTCCTTCTCCAGAAAATCACGGATCAGCTTGCGATAATAGGTATAATGCCCCGTCGACCGATGTCCGAAATAGTTTATATTACGATCGGATAATATTAATGAGCGATCGGCTTCTGTTGGCTCTTCCAACTGGGTTTTATTCGGATAAGGTATCACCCAAACACGCCCACATCGAGGATGGAACAAATGATTTTGCACCAAAAAAAGGACTTGGTGCCCGTCATTAATCAGACAATCAGCAAAAGTTTCCCATATTCTCGTCCGAAAACGATTTTCGACAAATAATATTTTCATAATATCATACCGTAAAATAAATTACAATGGATGCCGCAAACAAAGCCAAACTCAAAATAGAACATTTGCGGAGTTTGATGCCGCGCCTGCTCAGCAAACAGTGCTGAATGGCCAAAGCTATCGTAAAAGTCACCGCATTGAGCAATGTAAAAAGCTCGATCGTCAGACGGCCTTGAAGTAAGTATAGCGCCACAGGCAACAACATGACCGGTACAATGACACGCAAATTCATCTGTCGAATCTGATTCTCTCTGCCCACAAGACCTTCACAAAGCGAAATACCCACCCATAAGGGCATCTGAAGGGCTATTAGAAAAAACAGCCGGGCATTGTCGATCGAAAGACCTTTTAAGAAATAGCGGCTAAGCAAGGGCACGAACAGATAACAGGCCAGACAACCGCACAGCACTAGGCCCATAATCGCTGTATAATAGAGATCGAGTCGACGGCTATTCCCCATATAGAGCTTTTGGAAAAAGGCGATATACAAAAACTGATGAATAATGATAGCGATACCAGCCAGACGAAAATAAAAACTGTAAATGCCCACTTGTTCATACCCCATAAAGTAAGCGATATAGATTCTGGCACTGGACGTAAGCCAATAGATAATAATTCCGGAGACAACCATATGCAGGCTGTAACGAAGAATCTCGCCGCAGTCGTCGTGCAGCAGGGCAGGTATGCTTTTGGTGTGGAGCTTATAAAACTGTCGCACATAAAACCCGCCCAACACAAAAAGGTAAACCTGCATGGCCGCTTCAAGGAGCATAACATGATGAGTGATTCCGAAACTCCATATGACCAAAATCACTCCTGTCAATATGAAATAATATCCCCCGTCGAACAATACACCCAGCCAACCCTTGTCTTCCGATTTGAGGATAGAGCTGTAGAGCCTTTGGAGTGCAAAAATCAAGGTAAAAAGCAAAATTAGCGAAAATCGTTGACCGATCGCTCCGTACCAACGCAACAAACAGGCTATGACGGCTATCCCCAGTACAGGAACTCCATAGAGCATAAAAACCTGCTTTTTATCCCTTTCCCCCCGACGAAGCACGAAATAAGGATAAGCCCCCCCTAAACCCAACATAGCCACGACGGCGAGTACACTCCCCAGCGCGTAGGAGAATTCCACTACACCATACTCTTCAAGGGAAACAAAATTAAGAAAAAAAATAGGGGCCAAGAAGGCAACTCCCTTTGACAATACAAAAAACAGGATGTTATCCCGCACCTTTTTAAAGAGCAGGCTTTTATTGTGCACCACCATTTTTGTGAGACTGTCGCTTTTCATAAATTCGATCTGCCACTTTAGCGTAATGGCAGATGGCCTGATCCGGATCAAATTCTTTGTAACGCAAAGCCTGCCCAACATAAAGCCCCGGCTCAGTGAGCGATTTAGCCACTACAGCCCCGGCCCCTACAGTCACAGCATCACAAATACATACGTCCGAACAAATCAATACGCGCGAACCGACATAGACATTTTGTCCAATTGAGATGCTGCCGTCCACTCTCCAGCGTGCTGCTCCAGATCTGCTATGATAGAACCCATGAGTCCAGAGCTGACTTCCGATGCCAGCTAAAATGGAGTTTGCACCGAGACGGACACTGGCCGTCATGTCGATAAAATGCGATACGCCGATTATGGCATTTATACCCAGGATTAGTTCCGATTCGCGCAGATTGGAACTTGCCGAAAGAATCCTGTTGTATTTATTGATAACGGCTTCAGCATCCAATTGCACTCGGAAACGCCCCTTAAGCAAATTCATGCGTTGAATGCGCGATCGAGTGCCCAGATGAATAGATTTCGTGAGAATTAAGTTCCCACTTTGAATCACAGCCCCTTCTCCCAGGTAAATACCTGAAGTCAGGATCAGTGAAAACCCAATTCTGCTTTTACGGCCGAAGGAATACCCTTCCCCGCCAAATATCCTTACAAGAGGGAATGCGATACACGAAGGTAACAGAAACAAAATAGATGCGATAAGCCAACGCTTCATAAGAATCGATTCTCTATTTTATTTTTTAACTACGTTCTTCCGATAATAGACACAGAGGGCGCTCAGATAATTGGCAAACGTAACCATATAAGAGTTTTTCATCTCCCATTTACTCCGGTGTGCAATGATTTCACGGGCTTTGGCTTGGTAGCCAAATCTCCGGCAAAAAGAGTCGGAAGAGCGTAAATCGTCGCGCAAGGTCTGCTCCACCCGAATACCCAGAACACCGTTCATCATCAGATGACTGGAGAGTGATACGGCTTTAGCTCTTACCATAATATTCCAGGGCAATTCTTTTTCAAAAGCTTTGCGCAGAACATATTTATTGACGCGTACAGGTTTATTGCTGAATCCATCAAGTCCAGCCATAGTCTTGTTCGCCAATTTCCAAGGAATAGTCGATGCAAATTGACTGAAACGCTGTTCGTAGAAGGGTAGTACCGTAGTAACCCCGCGATTATGGGCCATATCGACCATATAACGAATATCATCGGTATACTGCTCCTGCCATTTTTTCTCGATAAGTCGATTAAATATCTCCCTGGAACTCATTCCAGCATGCAAATCAACCCGGTACCAATCGCAGATTTTCTCAAAATTGGACATATCGTATCTCCAGGTTTTGTATTTGACCGGATCGGCCATAAATTTCCTTCGCAGGATAAACCATTCGGGTACCAACGCATTGACAAGCAGATGGGAGTACTTCACTCTTCGGTCAGCCGCATTATAGAGTTTCAAAAGACAGGAAAGCCGCTCATACAAGTCCACCACTCCTTTACCGAATGCCCCCCAACCACCTGTTCCCTGATGAGATATTCGATCAATTACCTTCATATCTACGCTATTGACTGAAGGAGTATGAAGTCTGGTATCCTGTCCAGCAAAATAACGCACTGAAATGTCGTTTGATAAATGAGGCCGAAATATCCAATTTCCAAAAACTGGATTATTCATCTTTTGTAAATCATCTTCATAATCAGCCACAATTTTAGGATCTGCTGGATCGACCGTCACAACTTCCGTATTATACCCTAAATAAGAAGCCAATTCTTGAGCATATATAGTTTCATCTTGCGAACTTCCCGCAATACGATAGGAAACAACTCGTGTTTGTTCCGGACAAATATTATGTAATGAAGCTAACATTACACAAGAGTCTATGCCTCCGGATAAATAAACCACATTATTTTCACCAGCCCAATCAGCATGTACTTCCAATATCTTTTCACGCAGCAGACGTATATTTTCTTCCTCCGAATAATCGTTCTCAGAATACTCGATCGGCAATGATTCTCGCTCAATAGATTGCAAGGTTCCTCTTGGTATATAGTGCAACATCTCACCAATACGCACCTCATTCACATCTTCGTAAATAGTATAACCATCAGGTATGAACTGCTGATAAAGCAAAAAATCCGTATAGAATTTATTTATGTCCGTGGAAACATTATAAGCGATATCGTGCATATTGGTCGCCACAACTAACCGTTCTGTAAGCGAATCAAAATAATAATATCCAGATTTCTGCCCCATTGAATCACGCATCATATTTAACATACCGCTCTTCCGGTCAACCAAAACAATAAAATATCCTCCGGCAAATATTCGATTAGCTAATTGGTGGGAAAGTTCACTCCTTAACACTGAAACCGTCGCAAAAAATTCTTTTTTAGATATATTCCGATTCATTAAACCATATGCCCAGAATATACGCTCACCATCATCCAAGAAAATCTCATCTGATTCCACACGTCCTATACGAATCGAATTACCACAAATTTCTATATACATTTTTCAATCATTTTATTAACAATTTTAAAGCATAGATATAATGCCTAAATAAACAATAGCATCTCAGAATTATGAAATCATATCTGCCTCCAGACTACTTTAACAAAGACTTCATTTTATATGAACACTAGCGATTGTCATTTAAAATTCAGCACAAGCCTTTATCACATTTATAGTAAAAATATCCTCTTTCCAATGACATCACCCTTGGTATTGACACCTTTTTTTCACTAGCTATTTTCAGAAATATATCCCTGAAATAACGTCACCAAATTATCCTGCAACAATACCTCGACAAACTCTCTGAAAACGCCCTCGCCTCCTCGTTTCTGAAGAGATACAGTTGCCAACCGACGTATATACTCCGGAGCACTCGCAGGAACTCCGGAAACACCGACCTTCCGAAGCAATTCAATATCATTAAGGTCATCTCCAATATAAGCAACTTCATCCAATGAGATGCATAGTTCACCACATAACCCTTGGGCAATTTCAAGCTTATTTGTCACACCTTGAAAAAGGTAATCAACACCTAATTTCTCCGCTCTGCGTTTGACAATAGACGTGGTTTCTCCCGTCAATATGCCCACAGGTATACCGGCCCGATGCGCGAAAAAAACCCCCGCACTATCATAAGTATGGAATTTTTTCCATTCATTTCCAGTCTGATCGTAATACATACCACCATCAGTCCAAACACCGTCAATATCGGTAAGGATTAATTTTATATTATTCATATTCAGCTATATTTCGAGCAGGCACACCTTCGCAAACAGCCTGGGAGGGGGGGGGAACTGCGAAGACAAACAGCATTAGCCCCTATTACACTGTAATCACCTATGGTTATTTGCCCCAACATATATTATGACATTATTGCCAATAATCGGCCGGCCGCCGTTTCTATCCCCTATAGTAACACCCTGAGACAGTTGTCTCCAATTACGCATCGGACACCAATAACACAGCCGGCACCATGATTTATCTTTAATCCCCGACCAATTTGAGCAGAATAGTAAATTTCAACCAGACCGGGAATTCGTTCCAAAACAGAATAAACAGAGGCTTGCTCTTCATTACCCTTCAGATAAAGTAATCTGGCCAATCTGTAAGTTAATACAGGGTGTAATTGCGGTGTTATGTTAAGCCGATGGATATCTATTACCTCACCATCATACCACCGACGATAATCATCTATAAATTGATCAATAGCGTTTTTATATAATTCAACATCATAATCCAGCTTTTCCTCACTGAAGTAGGTCTTTGATTTCTAAAAGTGGACAAGTTGATATATCTCAAATGCATCCATTCTATGAAATCATTTCCGGGTATATTATTTCATCTGCAGGAATATCATGGAGCACTTTGCGTCCGATCACTTCCGCGCGATCCACCCATTTATATCCATCCCCGGGACTCAAGAGATGAATATCGTTTTCAGAGATTATTTCTCCCTGTCGAATACTCCTCCGGGTTGCAATCGACCGCTCCAATTTAATTTTAGCGCTTAGCACATCCTTTTCAATATACAGATCTTCTGTCCCCATCCAACGCTCTGCAACTCGGATATCCCGAACCATTCGGTATACGCCATCCGGCCCCAATGACCCAGCCTGATCGGTACCTTTCATACGACGATCGATCGTAATATGCTTCTCGATTATTTCTGCCCCCAGCCCCAACGCGACTATAGGAGCTGAGATGCCAATCGTGTGATCCGAAAAACCTATTTTATACTGGGGATAATTTTTTTTCAGATAAGATATGGTTTGCAAATTTAGGTTATCCGGTGCTGTCGGATATTGTGATACACAATGAAGGATGGAAATATCATCATGATATTTAGTGATGGTGGCCAGAGCATCATCTAGTTCTTTTTTTCCGGCCATCCCCGTAGAAAGAATGATGGGAATGCGTGTCTCAGCCATAGCTTCCAATAATGGCAGATTCGTCAGATCACGACTTGCAACCTTCAATTTATCCGGCGTAAACAATTTTAAAAGAGAAAGACACCCTTTAGCACAAAGGGTTTCGATAAAATCCAACCCTTTGGATTTGGCATATCGATATACTTCATAATGGGCTTGGTCATCCAGTTCGAGATAAGCCCGATGTTCCCCATACGTAGCTCCAAAAGAATTTGGGGTGTTGTATGGTCTATTCATTTGAGAAACAGTAAGTTCCTCTTTCAAATCCCGACGGGTCATCTTGACTGCATCCATAGGTTGCAGATCCAGTCCGAACACATCTTCCTCTATCGGTCTACATATCAATTCGATGATCAACTTTGCAATATCGACGGAACCGTTATGGTTTTGCCCAATTTCACCGATAATATATGTCTTTCTCATATTTATATTTTTATTTTTGATTGGATTTAATAATCTCATCCATTGTTGCATACAGGCATGCATGTCCATCAAGGTACGATACGACATCTTTTATCGTGAAGCGAGGATTTACCTCAAAAACAGCCTGAAAAATTTTCTGCTGGATACGAAAGTCAGTCAATGTATCTATGGTTAAGCGGATTGTCCGCTTTTCAAGGTCAGCCGGAATCGGATTTAAGATTATTTTAAAATCGTTAGGATGAGTATAAATATAATTTGTTACGTGTTCGTGATATACTTTCTCCACCGTCTTCCGAGCAACAAGTTCCAATGCTGCCAGTGTAACATATTCAGCCCAAAAGCCAAAATGGGTTTTTATGGTTGGAGTATGATTGCTCGTACAAAATGATACATAATCTGCATCGATATTTTCACTCGCTAAAATCAATGAATCAAGCGATTCAATATCTAAGAAAGGATTATCAGCACAAATTCTGATAATTTTCGAAATCCCATAATATCGGGCTGCTTGAATAAAGCGATCCAAGACATCATTTTCATCTCCCCGAAAGCATTTCACCCTGTGTTCCCGAACTAAATCGCATATGGCATCATCAGGAGATGATGATGTTGTTGCCACAATAATACTGTCAGCCAACTTACACTGTGTTAACCGAGAAAGCAGAATGCTGAGTATTCCATCATTTCCGTAAAACGGAAGAATCATTTTAGACGGCAGCCGGGTTGACCCAGTACGAGCCTGAATTATTATTCCAAGCTTATTCATTAATATTTATTGTATTGGTCTTATTTTATATATAGCGGTTAATCCACTTTCGAGTAAAATCCAGTTTAATTATATGTTATGGATTTAGGCTTTAACAGATGACTGTATACCTGCCTGAAGAAGGTTCCTATTATACCTTCGCGGTAAACAATCCTATGTTTCCATCGATTTGCCATCCAGCGACGAAACTTAAACCGGATTATCTGAACAAATCCTTTTTCAGGAAATTTTTCGCTAAATTCGGGATGTAAAATATCATTCAAGACCCGCTTTTCAAGTTTTATATCCCGTTCAAAGGGAGGAATCAATGCTGCATCCAATCCTAAATTGTCAATCGAAATGGCATTCATACAATTCAAAAAGCGATGCATATTCATGCGGCTTGCCATTGCATAAAGTTCCGGCCAATCGATTACATCAGCATGGCGTCGAATAAACATGGCCCAATCGACCACATGCCTAACACCAATCTCCTCGGCGGCAAAATGTGCAGCGGCATGGCGCAAGAGAAAGAGCGCATTGAATCGGGGCGACGGAAGATAAATACTCGCACGTCCCAACCGGATCATTTCTCCGGGTATTTCGGCATATTTTTTCAAGAGCCATTCTATATCCCGATTCGAGGCATGGGCATGTATATTCAAAAAATCGTAATGATTTTCGACCAAAACTCCGTCAAAAAGAAAAACCGTATGATGATGTTTATCTTCATCAATCTGAATACTCCGCTCGTGATATAATAATTCATCCGCCTCTTCCTGCCTGCCAAAAAGCCAAATATCAATATCTCCACATGGACGATGTTCCGGACGCGGATAATAAAGACTCAACCCATATCCTTTCAGGAGCATTAGCGGAATAGAATGCGATATATAGAAGTCTGCGATTTCAGTCAGAACTTTTTCCTGTTTCCGGTAACAACGCTCTATCTGCTCAACATGGTAAGCCCACTGTACACGTAAAGACAACGATAAATTTTCTTCCGCATGCAATAGCCGTAAAGCATCCCAAATCAATGCTCCCGTCCCCTGTTGGAAGGAAAGATCGTAGATTTTCTGCCATTGCTTATCAGAAACTACCACTGGCATTTCCGCAGATCGTTGCATCTGCAATCCGATGCGCAATAGAAAAAAATATGTCTTTTCGATATCAGTCATCTACCTCCGTCCTTATACATGCTCTGATAGTATTGCTGATACTCGCCAGAAGTTATGTCGTCCATCCACGATTGGTTTTCGAGGTACCAGCGGACAGTTTTTTCGATTCCTTCCTCGAACTGCAGGCTGGGCTGCCAGCCCAGTTCGCGCTTGAGCTTGCGCGAGTCTATGGCGTACCTCAGATCGTGGCCTGCGCGGTCGGTGACGTACGTAATCAGTTTCTCCGATGTCCCTTCGGGATTGCCCAGCAGCCGATCCACCGTCCTGACGATCACCCGTATCAGGTCGATGTTCTTCCATTCGTTGAAGCCCCCGATGTTGTACGTGTCGGCGACCTTGCCCCTGTGGAAGATCACGTCGATGGCCCGTGCATGGTCCTCGACGTACAACCAGTCGCGCACGTTCTGCCCGCGGCCGTACACGGGCAGCGGCTTTTGGTGGCGGATGTTGTTGATGAAAAGCGGGATCAACTTCTCCGGAAACTGGTAGGGCCCGTAGTTGTTCGAGCAGTTGGTCACCAGCGTCGGCATCCCGTACGTGTCGTGGTAAGCCCGCACGAAGTGGTCGGACGAGGCTTTCGAGGCCGAGTAGGGGCTGTGCGGGGCGTACTTCGTCTCTTCGGTGAAGAACTCCTCGCCGAAGGGCCCGCCGCCGCTCTCCCCGCCCGCAGCATCTCCCTCAGGACGGGTAAGCTCCAGCGCCCCGTACACCTCGTCGGTGGAGATGTGGTAGAACAGCTTGCCTGCCCAATCACCGTTCCAGTACTCCCGCGCAGCTTCGAGCAGCGAGAGCGTGCCCAGGACGTTCGTCCGCGCGAAGGTGAACGGATCCCTGATCGAGCGGTCGACATGGCTTTCGGCCGCAAGGTGGATGACCCCGTCGATATCATACTGACCGAACAGCGCCCGCAGCATATCCAGGTCGCAGATGTCACCCTTCTCGAACACGTAGTTCGGGGAATCCTCGATGTCCCGCAGGTTGGCAAGGTTCCCCGCGTAGGTCAGTTTGTCCAGGTTCACGATCCGGTAATCCGGGTATTTCGTCACGAACAGGCGTACTACGTGCGAGCCGATAAAGCCCGCGCCGCCCGTAATCAGGATGGTGCGTTTTGGTGCCATTATCTCGTATCTTATATTTGATTTTCTCGTTCGGAATAAGTTTCCACCATTTCAGCAAACCGGGAAGACCAGGCCGGCCAGCTCAATTTTTCTTTATATAATCTCCTTGCATTTTCAGACAATCCGGAAAATTCCTGCTTGCATATGCACTCCTTTATCTTGTTGGCAAAATCGGCTCCCGTACCTGTCAGGGGAAGCCTGTATCCGTTCACGCCGTTCACGACATAATTAGCTATTCCGCCGGTATCGGTCGTGAAAACGGGGATTCCGTAAGCCGCAGCCTCGCAATACACGATGGCAGAGCATTCCGCGCGTGTCGGCAACAACAGAATATCGGCTTGCTGCCAAAGTTGCACATACTGGTGATATTGTTCGGGAATATTCTTATTCAAAAAGCCGATGTTTTTAACATGCGGATTATCCCGGTGTTTTTGAGGCAGGTCTTTAATACCTGCGACATACAGCGTCGCACGGATACCGGCGGCATTAAGCTGCATGACCGTATCTACAGCAATCTCGCCGCCTTTCCGCTCCCAGTCGACCCCGGAAAACAGTATGCGGAGCAAATACCCCCCCCCCCCC
>OHHU01001183.1_pt1 | contig 12235 bp, 7 predicted proteins | sample 1568151 | NCBI WGS metagenome assembly OHHU01 (sample SAMEA3879572, study PRJEB24766) | human gut metagenome | biome: human-associated habitat; feature: feces | place: USA | collected 1985/1987 | reverse complement strand
CCAGGCCGCACCGGCAGCTGCCGCCCAAACCGAAACCGAAAAGGAGGAATAACCTATGACACTGAAACATTTTATCGAACGACCCGTACTGGCGTCGGTCATATCCATCGTAATCGTAATCGGCGGTCTGATCGGTCTGGCGACGCTGCCCGTGGAGCAGTATCCCGACATCGCACCCCCGACGGTGATGGTGCGCGCCTCATATCCGGGTGCCAGCGCCGAGACGATCCAGAAATCGGTCATCGTACCGCTCGAGCAGGCTATCAACGGTGTGGAGGACATGACCTACATGACTTCCAGCGCCGCTTTGGGCAGCGCAAGCGTAACTGTCTATTTCCGCCAGGGCACCGACCCCGACATGGCTGCCGTCAACGTGCAGAACAAAGTATCGCGCGCTACGGGACAGCTGCCTTCCGAAGTCACGCAGATCGGTGTGACGACCATGAAGCGACAGACCTCCATGGTGAAGATTTTCTCGCTTTACAGCCCCGACGACACATACGACGAAACGTTCCTGTCGAACTACTCGAAGATCAACATCGAACCCCGCATCCTCCGTATCGCGGGTGTCGGCGAGGCCTTCACGCTCGGTGCCGACTACTCGATGCGTATCTGGCTCAAGCCCGATGTGATGGCCCAGTACAAACTCATCCCGTCGGACGTGACGGCGGCGCTCGCCGAGCAGAACATCGAATCGGCGACCGGTTCGCTGGGTGAAAACTCGGAGAACACATTCCAGTATACGATGAAATACCGCGGACGTCTGATGACCCCGGAAGAGTTCGGGGAGATCGTACTCGTGGCTCAGGACGACGGCACGATCCTGCGCCTGAAGGATGTCGCGGACATCGAGCTGGGAAGCGAATCCTACGCCTACAAAGGCTACACCAACGGCCATCCGGGCGTCAGCACGATGGTCTTCCAGACCGCCGGTTCGAACGCCACGCAGGTCGTAAATGAAATCGACGCCCTGCTGGCCGAGATCGAAGCCGAACTCCCGAAAGGCGTCGCCATCGCACACCTGCAGAGTGTGAACGACTTCCTCTACGCTTCGATCAACGAGGTAATCAAGACTCTGATCGAGGCCATCCTCCTGGTGGTGCTCGTAGTCTATGTCTTCCTGCAGGATATCCGTTCGACACTTATCCCCACGGTTTCGATCATCGTATCGCTGGTCGGTACGTTCGCCTTCCTCTCGGTAGCGGGCTTCTCGATCAACCTGCTGACGCTCTTCGCGCTCGTCCTTGCGATCGGTACGGTCGTCGACGACGCCATTATCGTGGTGGAGGCTGTCCAGGCGCGTTTCGACGTGGGATATAAGTCCTCCTATATGGCTACCATCGACGCCATGTCGGGTATCACCTCGGCCATCATCACCTCGACGCTGGTCTTCATGGCCGTGTTCATCCCCGTGTCGATGATGGGCGGTACGTCGGGTGTATTCTACACGCAGTTCGGTATCACGATGGCCGTGGCCGTGGGTATCTCGGCGCTGAACGCCCTGACGCTCTCGCCCGCACTGTGCGCCCTCATCCTGAAACCCTACCTCGACGAAAACGGCGAGATGCGCGACAACTTCGCCGCCCGCTTCCGCAAGGCATTCAACTCGGGATTCAGCACCCTGATCAACAAGTACAAGCACGGCGTGCTGCTCTTCATCAAGCACAAGTGGCTGATGTGGTCGACGCTCGGCCTGGCATTCGCCGCACTGATCCTGCTGATGAACAGCACCAAAACGGGTCTGGTGCCCGACGAAGACCAGGGTACGATCATGGTGAACGTCACCACGGCTCCGGGTACTTCGCTCGCCGAAACGCACGTCGTCATGGAGCAGGTTGCGGATCGCATCCAGGCAATCCCCCAGATCAGGGACTTCATGCAGGTGGCAGGTTACGGCATGATCGCTGGCCAGGGCTCCTCCTACGGTATGTGTATCATCAAGCTTAAGGACTGGGAAGAGCGCCCGGACAAGGCAGATGCGGTGAACGCCGTGATCGGCCAGATATACGGACGCACGGCCGACATCAAGGACGCACAGATTTTCGCCGTGGCACCGCCGATGATCTCGGGTTACGGAACCTCGACCGGCTTCTCCATGCACCTGCAGGACAAGTCGGACGGCAGCCTGACGGACTTCTACAACATCTACCTGCAGTTCATCGGGGCGCTGAACCAGCGCCCGGAGATCGAACGCGCCTACTCGACCTTCAACATCAACTTCCCGCAGTATGTCGTAAGCATCGACGCGGCGAAGGCCAAACGGGCCGGCATCTCGCCCAACGCGATCCTTTCGACGCTTTCGGGTTACTACGGCGGGCAGTACGTCTCGAACGTCAACCGTTTCTCGAAAATGTACTACGTAACGATCCAGTCCGACCCGAAATACCGTCTTAACACCGAGTCGCTCAACAACGTCTTCGTCCGCACCAACGGCGGAGAAATGGCTCCCCTGGGCGAGTTCGTGGATCTGCAAAGGGTATACAGCTCCGAAGTGCTGAACCGTTTCAATATGTACAGCTCGATCGCCGTGAACGGAACGGCAGCCGACGGATATTCGTCGGGCGATGCCATCAAGGCCATCCAGGAGACGGCCGCCCAGGTACTGCCGAAGGGCTACGGCTACGACTTCGACGGTATCACCCGGGAGGAAGCACAGACCGGCAGCAACACGACGATCATCTTCGGGATCTGTATTCTGCTGATTTACCTCATCCTGAGTGCCCTGTACGAGAGCTTCCTGCTTCCGTTCGCCGTCATCCTCTCCGTACCGTGCGGCCTGCTGGGTTCGTTCCTCTTCGCCAAGATGTTGGGACTGGAGAACAACATCTACCTGCAAACGGGTATCATCATGCTGATCGGCCTGCTCTCGAAGACCGCCATTCTGATCACGGAGTATGCCTCCGACCGGCGCCGCGCGGGAATGACCCTGACGCAAGCCGCCGTATCGGCAGCCAAAGTCCGTCTGCGCCCGATCCTGATGACTGTCCTCACCTGCGTATTCGGTATGATCCCGCTGGTGCTCTCGCACGGTGTGGGCGCCAACGGTAACATGACCCTCGGTTCGGGCGTCGTGGGCGGTATGATCGTCGGGACACTGGCCCTGCTGTTCCTCGTACCGACACTGTTCATCGCTTTCCAGACCTTGCAGGAGAAAGTCAAGCCCATAGAGTTCGACCCCGATCCGCAGTGGGCCGTACAGGCGGAACTGGAAGAGTGTAAAAACGAGAAAGAGGAGGAATAACAAGATGAAAAAGCTTATTATCATACTGGCCGCAGCGGCCATGACCGGCTGCGGCATCTACAAGCCCTACACCCGTCCCGAGGTGAAAACCGACGGGCTGTACGGCACGGCCGAGACTGCCGACACGACGACGATCGGCAACCTGGGCTGGGAAGAGATGTTCACCGACCCCTACCTGCGGACGCTCATCCGCCAGGGGCTGGAGAACAATACCGACCTGCAATCGGCGCAATGGAGGATCAAGGAAGCCGAGGCGACGCTTAAGTCGGCGCGCCTGGCTTACCTGCCGTCGTTCAACTTCGCACCTCAGGGCAGCATGAGCAGCTTCGACTGGGCCACGCCGGGCAAAACGTACAGTATCCCGGTCACGGCAAGCTGGCAGATCGACATCTTCAACGGCCTGACCAACGCCAAACGCAAGTCCAAGGCGCTCTACCTCCAGAGCAAGGAGTACGAACAGGCAGTGAAAACGCAGTTGATCTCGGGCATCGCAAATCTCTATTACACGTTGCTGATGCTCGACGGGCAATACGAGGTTACCGAGCAAACCGCCGGGAAATGGCGCGAGAGCGTCCGCACGATGCGCGCGCTGAAAGAGGCCGGCATGGCCAACGAGGCTGCCGTAGCGCAGTACGAAGGCAACTGCCTCGCCATCGAGGCTTCGCTGCACGACTTGGAATACCAGATCCGCCAGGCCGAGAACAGCCTTTGCTCGATGCTGGCCGAAGGCCCGCACCCCATCGAGCGCGGCCGCCTCGAAAGCCAGCAGTTGCCCGACGACCTGACTGTCGGCATACCGGTGCAGATGCTTTCGAACCGCCCCGACATCCGCAGCGCCGAATACTCGCTGATGCAGTCCTATTATGCCACCAGCGAGGCACGCTCGGCCCTCTATCCTTCGATCACGCTGAGCGGGACTCTGGGATGGACGAACAACAGCGGGGCCCGGATCGTCGACCCCGGAAAATTCCTCTGGTCGGCCGCCGCTTCGCTGCTGCAACCCATCTTCAATGCCAACGCCAACCGCGCCCGCGTGAAAATCGCCAAGGCACAGCAGGAAGAAACCAAGCTGGCATTCCAGCAGGCCCTGCTCAACGCGGGCGCCGAGGTCAACAACGCCCTCACGCAGTGCCAGTCGGCCCGCGCGAAAACCGGCCTGCGGACACAACAGATCGAGGCGTTGGAACGCGCCGTGGAGAGCACGGAACTGCTCATGCAACACGGCAGCACGACCTACCTCGAAGTACTGACCGCCCAGCAGTCGCTGCTTTCTGCTCAGCTGAACCAGATTGCGGATCGTTTTGACGAAATCCAGGGTATCGTGAACCTCTACCAGGCTCTGGGTGGCGGACGCGACATCGCAGCGGAGGCGAAATAATGAAAAGGGGAGCGACCAAAGAGGAGATCATCCGCATCACGCGGGAACTCATCGCCCGGAACGGCATCCGTGCCGTCCGGGTCGATGAGATCGCGCAGACGCTGGGAATCTCGAAGCGCACCCTCTATGAAATGTTCGCTGACAAGGAAGACCTGGTGAGCGCCTGCCTCGATTTCATGTGCCACCAACAGCAGGAGCGCATCACGGCTTACAGGAAACGCCGCAGCAGGAGTTCGCTGCAACGGGCTTTCAAACTGGTATACGAATACATCGAACACCTGTATACGGTCGAAAGCAGCTTTCTGTCCGACCTGCGCCACAAGGTGGCCTATGCCGAACATTTCGACGAACACCGGGAATTCTGGCGCAGCGAACTGACCGTACACCTGCGCGGAAGCCGCGAAGAAAAGCTCCTGTTGCCCGAAATAGATGCCGATAGTTTCGCCGACCGGATTTTGGAAACGATCTTCGAAATGCGGATAAACAATGCGACGCGCGAGGAGTCCTACCTCTTTTGCAGGACGATCCTGCGCGGTGCGGCAACCCGCGAAGGGGTCGAGCGAATCGACAGCCACAGATAATTATTCTGTAATACAATGAAAATCCCCGCAGGAGAGAGCCCTGCGGGGATTTTTTCTGTCATAATGGCGGGCGGCAGGCAAAACCCAGAACGAGAATACGATTGGAATACGGGAAAGGCAAGAGGGGAGGGACGCAAATCCCGCCGTCGGGCATCCGCACAAAAAGGGCCGCACTTGCGAAGTATGGCCCTTTTCAACCATCATATTTAACCTCTGACTAATAGAGCAGGGTTTCGTCGGCTTCGTCCCGATACCATTCCACATGTTCCCGGCCGCCCGATGCAGCCCATGCGTTGAAATATGTATAGACATCCCGGATATCGCTGCGTTCGAGCGGATAGCGGAACTCGCCCGGGATACACAGCGCCCACATCATGTAGTTGTTCTTCACACCGTCGCCCTTGGTGACGAAATAGCGGTAGGGATCCGACTCCAGGAAGGTGTTGCCCGATACGACCGCGAATTGCGTCGGCTTGCGCCCCGGTATGTGGATCTCCTTCTCGCGGGTGAACGTGCCCGAACTCTTCTGGTTCACAACGATGAACGCATTGAGCGCCGATTCGCGGACGGCTGCGGGGTCGACCGGCTGCGCAAAGGTCACCGTCGTCGTGTGTTTCACGGTCGGTATGGCCACGCCCTTGGTCGTATTGATGTAAGTCCCTTCGCCCAGGATCTCCTGCGATGTGTTGAAAAGCGGGATCACGGCCAGTTCGCTGCCCGATTCGGGGCCGGAGCCCGCAAACGCACCGCGGCCGAAGGTCGTATTGGTGGTCTCCACGCCGGCGACCTCCGACGCACGTACCTTGTCCAACTGGACGGCAAAGGCATTCAGATGCGCGGCCCCTGCGGCCTTCAGTTCCCAGTTGATGCGGATCAGTTCGACCTTCCCAGTCTCCTTGTCGCTGCGGCGGTCGACGCTTACGACCACCACGACATCGTTCATGTCGTAGTCGCCGATCCACGGCCAGCCATCCTCGAAGCAGTAGGTATAAGGGGCACCCTTGACCTCGATATATTCGGGTTCGGGTTCCGGATCGGGAGTAACGGGCTGCCTGCCGCCGTTGCAGATGGCCTCGGGGATCACGACCGTTTGCTTGGCACGCATCACGGCGCCACCGGTAAGGCTACGCTCGTCGATAACGTATTTCGAATCGGCCGCATTGTCGTACACGACTTCCATCAGCCCATCGAACTTCGTCCCGTAATAGCGTGAGCTCACGCCTTTCTCGCGGATCACGACCACGGCCATGAGCTGGTCGGCGGCAGCCTGGCTCACGATATGGACATTGCCGCCCGACTTACCGGCATTATACTCGTCCATGGCGAAGATCGAGCCGGCAGCGGCGTACAACTCCGTATTGCTGTTGAAATAGACCTCCTCGGCATCGAGCCCCGCGCCGGATGCAATATAGAATCGGGCACCTTCGGCGGCAATTTCCTCGGCTACGGTATGGCAATTCACATAGAGTGTCCCCCCGCCGCGGGCTTCGAGTTTCTCCATCGAGGCCAAACCTTTCTGGTAAACGACCGAGTTGTTGGTCAAATAGAAAGTCCCGTCAACATCAACGACACCATTCTCGCAGTTAGACAGTTCGGCGTAGGAGTTGAGCTCCAAATCATCGCTCTCTATCTTGCCGTCGTTATAAAGTTTCGCCCGGTTGGTGATTTCCATGTCATCGGCCTCCAATTCTGCGGCGGCACCGTTGTAGAACGCACAGGAATTATTGATGTCGAACGTCCCGTCGACGATGAATTTCCCTTCGTTGACCACGGCCTTGCAGGAAAAGTTCGTTTTCCCGGCCGTGAACTTACCGCCTTCGAAAACGAAAATCGCGGGGTTGGGTGCGTTCTGCTGCATGTTCGCACTTGCTTCACGGATGTACACCTCGCCGCCCGGAAGCACTGCGAGCGTCGCCTGACCGATCGTAACGGAGGAATCGAGCGTCAGTTTGCCCGCCACGTAGAGGATCGGCGAGGGGTTGGGGCTAAAGGTTCCGTTCAGGCCGATATTGCCCGTAACCTCGGCTCCTGCCGGGATATAATACTCCGCAGCTGCAAACGGGGCCCAGCTCGCACCCAGGTCGATCTTGCCGGCAGGCGTACTCCGGATGATGGCCCCCTCGGCGAAATCACCCTCGGCCTTCGCCGCGAGCCGCGGGTAGTCGGGCATCGAACTGTCGGCCGCGGCGCGCGCCATCCCGGCCATCCGGAGTAAGGGCGTCCCGGCTGCGGCCTTCATCCGCGCACCGGCGACGTTCACCGACGCTGCGACCGGTTCCATGGAGACGGCCACCGTACCGTCGGGCAGGGTAGTCTGGACATAAATGTTCCCGATCCCGGCCGGGATCGTCACCGCGGTTCCGAACACGGGGCGGGATGGCGTCACCACACCCATCGCCACGATATTGCCGTCCGAGAGGATCGGGGAGCAATACACGCGGATAACGGCATATTGGGGCGTATTGCCCGTAACACTCGGCATACCGACCGAAATATCCAGGTCGCGGGTCGTTTCCCATTTGAAGTCGGCGGGAACTGCAGACGAGGGCTCCTGCGGTTCGCCGCTGCCGGTGCCCATGTTTTTCTGGCACGAAAAGGCCAAAAACGTCGTTGCAATAGCTGCAACAGCGTAAAGTCGTTTCATAAATTGATATTTTTAATCTATCCCTTGTGCATAGTGCACATTCTTCGACACAAATATAAACATTAATTTTTCAAACCAAAACTTTTCCGCCCTTTTGTTCAACAAAAAAGGTCGAGGTAGCAACTATGGCATGCAAAACCCCGGCCGCTAAACAGTTTTTTGCAAAAAAATCGGGCCGACCGCAAGCATGAGCCGAAAAATTCCTATATTTGCACACAGGAAAACATCCGAAAGCAGAAAATGATTGCCACGACGACATACCACGACACATACGGCGGCTCGCTCCGCAGTATGACCATGGATATGATGTACATGCGCAACCGATTCCGCCGGGTGTAGATTTTCCGTGTATACGAACGACACAATCCGGCTTCAGAGAGGTCGGATTTTTTTTGTAACGACTAAAAAACAGATAGCATGGCTGAGAAAAAATTACGTTTCGAGACATTGCAGATCCACGGAGGGCTGCAACCCGACGATCCCACGGGTGCCCGCGGTGTGGCGATATATCCCACGGCAGCATACCGTTTCAAGAGCTGCGAACACGCGGCCAACCTCTTCGACCTGAGCGAAGGGGGCAACATCTACACCCGGCTGCAAAACCCGACTACGACCGTATACGAGCAACGCATCGCCCTGTACGGTGCCGTGGGGGCGCTGGCCGTCTCTTCGGGCATGTCGGCCATACTCATCGCCGTGCTCTCGCTGGCGGCCGAGGGCGACAACATCGTCGCCTCGCCGTTCCTTTACGGAGGCACCTACAACCAGTTCCGCATCACGCTGCGCAAACTCGGCATCGACTGCCGCATCGCCCGAAGCGAACGCCCCGAGGACTTCGAGGCGCTGATCGACGGACGCACGAAGGCGATCTACGCCGAGAGCATGGGCAATCCCACTTGTACGGTGCCCGATCTCGAAGCACTGGGACAACTGGCCAAACGCTACGACGTGCCCTTCGTCGCGGACAATACGTTCGGTGCCGCGGGCTACCTGTGCAACCCCTTCGAATGGGGTGCGAACATCGTCGTCGACTCGGCGACCAAATGGATCAACGGCCACGGCACGGCCATGGGCGGGGTGATCGTCGACGGGGGCAATTACAACTGGGCCAACGGCAAGTTCCCGCAGATCGACGGCCCGTCGGAAGGGTATCACGGACTGAATTTCCACGAGGCATTCGGCGCGGCGGCCTTCATCGTGAAATGCCGCGTGGACGGTGTCCGCGACCTGGGCTGCTGCCCCTCGCCGTTCGACTCCTACCTGATGACGCTCGGGCTGGAAACGCTTTCGCTGCGCGTGCGGCACGAAGTCGAGTCGGCACGCAGGCTGGCCGAATACTGCCGCAACCATCCCAAAGTGGAGCGCGTGAGCTTCGTAGGCTTCGAGTCGCACCCGAGCTACGCGAACGCGAAGAAGTATTTCCGGTTCGGTTCGTCGGCCGTCTTCACCATCGAACTCAAAGGCACGCTCGACAGCACCGTGCGTTTCGTCGAATCGCTCAACCTGGCGGCACACATGGTCATGATCGGCGACTCGGTCACGGTCGTTACGCACCCGGCATCGACCACGCACAAACAGCTCAGCGACGCAGACCTCGCCGCAGCAGGCGTCACGCCGACCATGCTGCGCATCTCCGTCGGGCTGGAGAATACCGACGACCTTATCGACGACTTCGAACAGGCTTTCGCACACATCGGATAATGGAACCCAGCATTTACAAAGCACCCGGGCCGTTCGTGCTCGAAACGGGGCATACGCTGCCCGAGCTGAGGATCGCTTACCACACCTACGGCAAGCCCAATGCGGCGCATGACAACGTCGTGTGGGTATGCCATGCCCTGACGGCAAACTCGGACGTGGCGGACTGGTGGCCGCACACGGTCGAGGCGGGGCGTTTCCTCGACCCGGCACGCCACTTCGTGGTCTGCGCCAACATCCTCGGGTCGCACTACGGCACCACGGGGCCGCTGCACGTGAACCCGGAAACGGGAAGCCCCTATTACAAGGATTTCCCGCCGTTCACGATCCGCGACATCGTCCGTGCACACCGCCTGTTGGCCGGCGCGCTCGGCATCGGCCGCATCGACACGCTCGTAGGAAGTTCGGTCGGGGGATTCCAGGCCATCGAATGGGCGGTCTTGGAGCCGGAGCGCATCGGCAAACTGATCCTGATCGCCACGGCGGCCAAGGCCTCGCCCTGGACGATCGCCATCGACCAGACCCAGCGCATGGCCATCGAGGCCGACACGACGTTCGGCGAGCCGCGAGACGACGCCGGGATGGCCGGACTGGCTGCCGCACGCGCCCTGGGGCTGCTCACGTACCGGGGTTCGCTGGGATACAACCTCACGCAGCAGGACAAGGAGGAACTCCCCGCAGTACACCGCGCATCGACCTACCAGCAATATCAGGGCGAGAAACTCTGCCGGCGCTACAACGCCTACTCGTACTATGCCATACTCAACGCCTTCGACACCCACGGGGCGCGGGCGCGGCGGGGTAGCAGCCGCCCTCGCACGCATCGAAGCCCGCACGGCAGTGGTCGGCATCACGACCGACATCATTTTCACCCCGGCAGAGATGCGCGAACTGCACGGCATGATCGCCGGAAGCACGTACCACGAAATAGATTCGCCGTTCGGGCACGACGGGTTCCTAGTCGAGCACGGGCAGTTGAACGACATCCTCTATCCGTTCATGAACAATCAATAAACAAGCAGCATATGAGCAAAATCAAAATCGGCCTGTTCGGGTTCGGCGTCGTCGGACAGGGAATCTACCAGGTAGTGCAGAAATCGAAGAACGCCCACGCGGAGATCGTGAAGATCTGCGTCCGCGACCCGGAAAAGCCGCGTAAGGTCGAAGTCAACAAATCCCTCTTCACGACGTCGGCCGACGAGATACTCGACAACAGGGACATCAACCTGATCGTGGAGGTGATCGACCAGGCCGATGCTGCATACAGCATCGTCAAGCGGGCCCTGCTGCGCGGCATCCCGGTCGTCTCGGGCAACAAGACCATGCTGGCGCACCACCTTCCGGAACTGATCGAGATCCAGAAGACGCACAACGTGGCGCTGCTGTACGATGCCTCGTCGTGCGGTTCGATCCCCGTCATCCGCAACCTCGAGGAGTATTACGACAACGACCTGCTGTTAGAGGTGAAGGGCATCCTGAACGGCTCGTCGAACTACATCCTCTCGCGCGTCTTCGACCACGCCGAGAGTTACGACAGCGCCCTGGCGCAGGCGCAGGCGCTCGGCTTCGCCGAAAGCGACCCGTCGTTCGACATCGAAGGCTACGATTCGCTCTTCAAGCTGGTGATCATCACCGTACATGCGCTGGGCACCTACGTCGCCCCGGAAAAGATTTTCACCTACGGTATCTCGACCATCCACGATTCGGACATCCGGTATGCCCGCGAGAAGAACGTCAAAATCAAACTCGTGGCGCAGGTCGTCAAGGTGAGCGACGAACACTTCACGATGTTCGTCATGCCGGAATTCGTGACGCCCTCGAAGTATATTTACAGCGTCGACGACGAGTACAACGGCGTAGTGATCCGCGGCGAGTGCTACGACCGGCAGTTCATGTTCGGCAAGGGCGCCGGGAGCCTGCCCACGGCATCGTCGATCCTGAGCGACATCATGGCCCGCCTGAACAACTACCGCTACGAGTACAAGAAGCAGAACTACATGCAGAAGCCCGACTACACGACGGACATCACGCTGAAGGTCTACGTGCGGTACAAGGAGACCGACGTGCACGGCATCCTGAATTTTACGAAGGTGCACGAACAGTACACCAGCGAAGACAGCAACTACGTCATCGGCGACATCCAGCTGAGCGAACTGCTCGCCAAACGCGACCGGCTCCGGGGAAAGGACGTGTTCCTGGCCAACATCCCGATTTTCTTCCTGAACCGCGACAACTGACACGACGCGGGCACTGGGCTCCTGCGGGGTGGGACACGCATTCGCTGCGCCACCAAAAGGTCATCACGCAATGGCCTGTGCTCACCGCAGCCCCGAGGAAAACCGCACGGCGGCCTGCCTCAGGAGGGTAAAACCCGCAGTAAAAAGACGATCCCCGGCTCATCCGAGACCGGGGATCGTTCCGTTGCCGCATCCTCGGCTACGGCTATATATCCTTCACGCAGCGCAGCGAGACACCGTTTCCGGCCGGAAACGGAGCAAGCCCGGCTACGATACCGCCAGACGAATAACTCAATGCCTGATAGCCCGAACCGCCGTCTTGCGGGGTACAGCTCATCAAATAGCCTTTGGTTTCAGTAAGATAACGCCCCGTCTCCGAATTCCACATCCCGGCGCTACGGAGCAGGGAGGCATCGTATTCGGGGCTGGCGAGCATCTGTTCGATCTCGGCGCCCG
>OHHU01001175.1_pt1 | contig 12308 bp, 8 predicted proteins | sample 1568151 | NCBI WGS metagenome assembly OHHU01 (sample SAMEA3879572, study PRJEB24766) | human gut metagenome | biome: human-associated habitat; feature: feces | place: USA | collected 1985/1987 | reverse complement strand
CCCGCCAGCGTTCGATGGGGTGGCGCGTGCTGGAAGACACGACCGTCTACCTGCGGCGCGGCGCAGACAGCATCTCGCTCACGGGGATTTCGTTCGACCCCGCGCTGCGGCACATGCGCCACGACCCCGACCTGCCGCCCGCCGACCTGAGCGGGGCCTACCGCGGCGTCCCCGATTCGCTCTACAACATCACCGCGGTGCATATCCCGCAGCTTTGGGGGCAGATCGCCGACGCGGGCTACGGCGACCTGACGCTCGCCGGGCACGTACACAGCATGCAGATGAAACTGCGCCTCTTGGGCCGGGCATTTTCCCCGGCGCAACTGCTCTACACGCGCTGGAGCGGACGCTACGACGAAGGCGGGCGTACGCTCTATATCAACGACGGCACGGGATACGTGGTTTTCCCGATGCGCCTGGGAGCCTATCCCGAAATCACCCTGATAACCCTGCGAAGATGCGAGTAACCCTCTCCGCCGCGGTCACGGCCGACGGCTACATGGACGACGACAGCCCCCGGCGGCTGATTATCTCGACCCCGGGCGACTGGGAGGAGGTGTACCGCCTGCGGGCGGCCCACGATGCGATCCTCGCCGGCGCCGAGACCCTGCGGCGCGACGACCCGTCGCTGCTCGTCCGCGACCAGGCGGCACGCGCACGGCGCGTGCAGGCCGGGCTGAAGCCCGACATCGCCAAAGTCACGCTCACCCGCTCGGGCGGCCTTTCGCCCCGCCTGCGGTTCTTCACCGCAGGCGATGCCGACCGCTACGTGTTTTCGCCGGGAGAAATAACTGGGTTGCAAAATATTGCAACAGTCATCTCAACCAGTGAAGCAATTACCGCCAAATACATCGTCACCGAACTCGAAAAACGGGGCATAGAACGCCTGATGGTCGACGGCGGGCGGGGCGGGGCAAGCCTCGACGCAGCGCCGCTCCAGAGCATCCCGCACACCTGCGAGCAGGTCGACGGCATGGAGGTGACGACCTATACGCTGCATCCCGACACGACGGGGGAAGACCTGCGTTACCTGCGGATGGCGGTCGACGAAGGCCGCAAATGCACCCCCAGCCCGACGTCCTACTGCGTCGGTGCGGTCGTAGCCACGGCCGACGGCCGGATATTTGCAGGTTACACGCACGAAACTTCCGCAACGCACCACGCCGAGCAGGAGGCCATCGCCAAGGCGCTGGCGGCAGGCGCCGTGCTCCGCGGCGCCGCGATGTACTCCTCAATGGAGCCGTGCTCGCGTCGGGCGAGCGAGCCCGAAAGCTGCACACAGCTCATTATCAGGCATGGTTTCGCCCGGGCGGCCTTCGCACTCTATGAGCCCGACTGTTTCGTCTGCTGCCGCGGAGCGCTGACCCTGCGCGAAGCGGGCGTCGACGTCAGGGCATACCCGGCGCTGGCCGGGGGCGTATGGGAAGCCAACGCGCACCTGAAGCGATGAATCGGGCGTAAATTGTGTCCATAAGGGCCTAAAATTGGCCTCTTTTTCCGGAAAATCGCGCAACATATCGGGATAACTTATATATTTGCCCCATAAACGCATTGATTAATATGAAAATAGCAGTCAGAACCCTCCTTGCGGCGGCGGCACTTACGACCATCGTCCGGCTGCCTGCGCAGGAGGCCAAGCGTACGCTCTCGCTCGACGAGGCGATCGCCGTGGCGCTCACGGAAAACCCCGCGATGAAAGCAGCCGAGTTCGAGGAGAAGGCCGCCACCCAGGAACGCCGTGCGGCCATCGGCCTGCGTATGCCCAAGATCAGCGTCATGGGCGCATACGCCTATATGTCCAAGGATATAGGATTCGATTTCAACGAGATGAAAGGCCCGGCCAAAGAGCTCGCCGGGCAGATACTCGGCAGCGGGCTCATACCGCCCGAAATGATCCCGTCGATCAACGGGCTGCTCAATCCGCTGATGAACGCCGACTGGTTCCTCAAGGTGCAGGATCAGAGCCTCGGGTTCGTGGGCGGGCAGGTCTCGGTGCCCATCTGGCTGGGCGGCAAGATCAACGCCGCCAACCGCGCCGCCAGGATCAACGAACGCACGGCGGAGGAGCAGGGCAACCAGACCCGCAACGCGCTGATTTCGGAGCTCGTGGAGCGCTACTTCGGGCTGGCACTCGCCATGCAGGTCGTCGAGGTGCGCCGGCAGGTGGTCGACGGCGTACGCCGCCACCTCGAAGATGCCGTCGCGCTCGAAAAGAACGGCATGATCGCCCAGAGCGAACGCCTCTACGTCGAATTCAAGATGGCGGAGGCCGAGCGCGAGCTGGCCAATGCCGAATTGCAGGCCCAAACCATCGCCAGCGCCCTGAACAGCACGCTGGGGCAGGACAACGCGTGGCAACCCGTGACGTCGATGTTCATTGTCGACCGGGTCGAGGAGGTGGCCTATTACCAGGATCTGGCACAAGACCGCAACCCGCTGCTCAACCAGGTCTCGCTCAAGCGCCAGCTGGCCGAAGAGGGCGTGCGCGCCCAGCGCGCCGACTTCCTGCCGCAGGTGGCGGCCATCGGCGGCGGTTCGTTCTACAACTACCAGGTCGCAGGGCTCGTACCCCGCTGGGCGGTGGGCGTGGGGGTCAACATCAAGATCTTCGACGGCCTGAACCGCGAGTATAAATATTCGGCGGCCAAGCAGACCGTACGCCGGGTCGGCGCATTGCAGAACAAGGCCGGCAAGGACATCTCGGTTCTGGTGGAGAAACTCTACAACCAGATGATGAACTACCGCAACCAGATGACCTCGATCGACGCCTCGCTCGCCTTCGCCGAGGAGTACCTCCGCATGAAGAACGCTGCCTTCCTCGAAGGCATGAGCTCGTCGACCGACCTGATCGATGCCGAACTGAACCTCGCGGGCGTGCGCACCGAACGCCTCCAGGCGGCTTACAATTTCGACCTGCTGCTGGCGCAACTGCTCGAAGCCGCGGGCATCAGCGACGAATTTTCGGCGTATGCCCGCCGCGCCGACGCCCGGCCGATCCTGTTCGATAAAAAGTAAAAAATATAGAATCCTATGAAGCGAAGCAACATTATCGGAATCATCGCGGCCGCAGTGGTCATCATCGTCTCGGTCGTACTGATCAGTTGGTACCTCCGGAAAACGACCCCGATGCTGATACAGGGCACGGTGGAGTGCACGACCTACAAAGCCTCGTCGAAAGTCCCGGGGCGCATCGACGACATGAAGATCGCACAGGGCGACCGCGTGGAGAAGGGGCAGCTGCTCTACACGCTCTCGACCCCCGAGCTGGAGGCCAAACTCCAGCAGGCCGAGGCCGTGAAGAGCGCCGCCTCGGCACTCGACCAGGCAGCCTTGGCAGGCGCACGCATCCAGCAGATCGAAGCCGCCCTGAACATGTGGGAGAAGGCGCAGGCCGGGCTGGAACTGGCGCGCAAGACCTACGACCGCGTGAAGAACCTCTACGATCAGGGCGTAGTCCCCGAGCAGAAGCTGGACGAGGCGTCGGCCAACTACAAGGCGATGGAAGCCACGGCACTGGCCGCCAAGGCGCAGTACGACCTGGCGTCGGACGGAGCCCGTAAGGAGGACAAGGAGGCCGCTGCGGCACGTGTCCGCCAGGCCGAAGGAGCCGTGAGCGAGGTCGAATCCTACATCGGCGACGCGATGGTCTATGCGCCCGTGACGGGCGAGGTTTCGACCATCATCGCCGAGCAGGGCGAACTGGTGGGCAGCGGCTATCCCGTGGTGGCCATCCTCGACCTGACCGACCTGTGGGTGACCTTCAACATCAAGGAGACCCTGCTCCCGGGGATCGGCATCGGCACCCGCATGAGCGGCTATGTCCCGGCGCTGGACTACGACGTCGAATTCGAGGTGACCTACATCTCCGCACAGGCCGACTTCGCGACATGGGCGGCGACGCGTACGCAGGGCGGTTTCGACATCCGCACCTTCGCCATCAAGGCCAGGCCGGTATCGCATGTCGAGAATATGCGCCCGGGCATGAGCGTAATCGTGGACTGGGACGAAATCCGGAAATAGGAGGGGACGATGCCGGGATTCCTGCATAATACCTACGCCGTCCTGCGGCGCGAGCTTGTGCGGCTGACGCACCAGCCGATGTATTTCGTGCTGATGCTCGTGCTGCCCGTGGTGTCGTTCGCGTTCTTCGCGCTGCTGTTCAACAAGGGCGTGGCCCGCGACATCCCGATAGCCGTGCTGGACGAAGACCACACGTCGCTCTCGCGCAAGGTCACGCAAATGATCGACGCGACCCCGACGGCCCTGGTCGCCTACGAAATCCAGGACATGGACGAAGGCGAGCGGCTGATGCGCGAAGGGAAGGTCATGGCCATCGTGCAGATCCCGTCGTTCTTCGAGAAGAGGATCCTGAGCAACAGCCAGACGCACATCGAGAATTACGTCTCGGGAACGAACATCACGGTCAACGGACTGCTGTCGAAAGACATCCAGACCGCCGTGACGACCTTCACGGCCGGCATCCAGCTGCAACTGCTCACCAAACAGGGGCTCAGCGAGAAGCAGGCCATGGCGCAGCTGATGCCCGTGCGGTTCAGCCGGCACGTATTGTTCAATCCCTATATCAATTACGGCTATTACCTCTCGCCGAGCTTCATGCCCATGATGCTGCTCATCTTCGTGGTCATGGTGACCGTCTTCACCATCGGCACCGAACTCAAGCACGCCACCGCGCGCGAGTGGCTCGGCACGGCCAACGGCTCGGTCGGCGCGGCGCTCACCGGCAAGATACTGCCCGTGACGGTCATCATGTTCCTCATGTCGCTGGTGATGTTCCTGATTATCTTCAAGGTCGTGGGCGTACCGCTCAACGGCAGCCTGACGGTCATCCTCGTGAGTACGCTGCTCTTTATTTTGAGCTACCAGGCCATCGCGGTGTTCATCGTGTCGCTGCTCTCGAACCTGCGCCTGTCGCTCTCGATCGGCGGCGGGTACTCGGTGCTGGCCTTCACCTTCTCGGGCCTCACGTTTCCGATCATGGCCATGTGGCCCGCCATGCGGTACCTGAGCAGGTTGTTCCCGTTCACCTACTACACCGACATCTTCGTCGACCAGATGCTGCGGGGCGCCCCGGTAGCCTGTTCGCTGCCCGACATGGGCTACATGTCGTTATTCATCGTCTTACCGCTCCTGTGCCTGCCGCGCCTGCGGACGATCTGCACGGAGGAAAAATACTGGGGGAGGTTATAACATGGGTAGGTTCACACATCAGATGGCATCCTACCGGCAGCAAATGCTGTCGGTCATGCGCAACGAATTCCGCTCGATATTCACCGATGCGGGCGTCGTCCTCATCCTGGTTCTCGCGCTGATCATCTACGCCACGGTCTACTCGATGGCCTACGGCGCACAGGTGCTGCGCAACGTGCCGATCGGCGTGGTGGACGAATGCCGCACCCCGACCAGCCGCAGCCTCGCGGCAACGTTCAACGCCGGGCCGAATACGTACGTGGCCTACAACCCGACGAACATGGAGGAGGCCAAGGAGCTCTTCTTCAACCGCAAAATATACGGCGTGGTCTATATACCGTCGGACTACGAGGAAAAAATGCTCGGGGGCTCGCAGGCCAACGTGGCGATCTACGTCGACGCCAGCTACTTCCTGATGTACCGCCAGGCGTTCCAGGAACTGGTGACCTCGATCGGCAGCACGGGCGCGATGGTCGAGTTCCAGCGCCTGATCGCCAAGGGGGCGGATATCCCGCAGGCACAGGCCACGACGCAGCCCGTAATCTACCAGTCGCACAACCTGTTCAACCCCTACCTGGGATACGGTACCTTCGTCATGCCGGCAATCATCATGGTCATCATCCAGCAGACGCTGCTCATCGGCATCGGCATGATCGGCGGCACGTGGCGCGAATTCGGGCTTTACCGCAAACTCTGCCCGCCCGACCGCAAACGCATGTCCACGCTGCCCATCGTTCTGGGCAAGGCCACCGTCTACGGGCTGATCTACGCCGTGACGACCTTCTATATCCTCGGATTGCACTACCGGCTGTTCCATTACCCGATGAACGGCGCCACGGGCACCGTCGTGGTCTTCATGCTGGCATACTTGGCCGCCTGCATCTTCCTCGGCATCGCCATCTCGACGCTGTTCCGCTACCGCGAGAATTCGCTGCTGCTGTTGTTGTGGACGTCGATCCCGCTGCTGATGCTCAGCGGCGTCTCCTATCCCCGCGAAGGCATTCCCGACTGGCTGTTCAACTTCGGGCAGCTGTTCCCCAGCAGCCACGGTGTCGACGGCTTCATCCGCATCCAGAGCATGGGCGCATCGCTCGGCGAGGTACTGCCCGAAATCCGGATGCTCTGCATCCTTACGCTCATCTACGGCGGGCTGGCCTGCATCGGCATTCACCAGGTGATCGGCCGCGAACAGCGCGAACGCCTCGCGCAGAGGATGAACGACAAAGAAGAGTACTGATTTTTCGCCGCAACCGAAAAGTCGGGACAGACATGAAAAACCGGGGTGAATACCCCGGTTTTTCATATTTTTTTATACCCGCCATTGCTTGCGAACGACGGAATTTATATTACCTTTAGACTGAAACCCCAAATATCTTGCAAAATGATTCCGAAGTGGCTTTATTATCTGCTCAACGTTACGGCCTATCCGTTAGCGATCTATCTTGCAATCTGGCTGTCCAACAACGTTCGTTACGACCCACAAGGCATGGCCGGCGGATACCAAATGTTGTATTATGCAATGGTGGCTGTCGTCATCTGTTTTATCGTCAGCCTATTCGCATCGTACAAACTGGTCGGCAGCTGCTGGCCTGCAGTGATCGTTCTCATCGGATTTATCGTCATGCTTTTTCTGTGGTACAGCATCATGACGAGCTGATTTACCGAGGGCCGTGGAACATTCCCGGAGGAGGGCCGCCCGGGCCGCCGGGCCCCATGCGGCGCGATCCCGAAGGTTGTGCCACGCCGTCGTAATCCTTGATGTTTTTCGACCCCTTCTTGCCGAACCGGCGCAGGTTGTAGGTGAACTGCACCATATAGTAGCGGCCGATCACGCTGTTGGTCGAATTCTGCGTCCACCCCGAGCCCGTCGAACGGGCGAAGGCCTTGTTCTGGTTGAAGATGTCGTTCACGCCGACCATGATCTCGCCGCGCTTGTTCTTGAAGACCTTTTTGCCGATCCAGGCGTTGCACAGCAGGTAGGAATCGTCGTAATCGTTCGTAAAACCGATGTACTGCGTATAGGCCACGCTGCCCGTGAAGGTAAAGCCCAGCGGGAAGACGAACTTCATGTTGCCCTGCGCCGTATGGTTGAAATAACGGTTCTTGGAACCCGATTCGCCCAGCGAGTTGGTCGCCTCATTATAGGTACCGGCCCACGAAAGGGTGAAGTCCACGTTCTCCGAAATGTTGCTGCCCAGTACCGTGCGGAAGTCGTAGCCGATATTCTTGGTGTCGTTGCGCTCGCCGCCCGTGATGAACCCGTCGCTGTCGACCACACCGCCCAGCATGCTCGGGGTCTTGGTGAAATTGACGCCCGCCATCACGTTGAAGTTACTCTTCAGGAACCCGATGGGGAACCCGTAGCTCAGGTGCGTGCGCAGGTTCCAGTAACCGTCGAGGTTGACGGGGGTGGAGTAGTAGTTGGGGGTGTACTGCTCGCCGCCGAGGGTGATCGTACCGGGGTTCGACACCAGGTGGTTGGCGTTGTAATCCGACGTATTCTGCATCGAGAACATCCACATGAACGTCCGTCCCTTCTCCACGTTGGAGTTCGTATAGTGGAAATTGACCCGGTGGCTGTACGACGGGTTCAGGTTGGGGTTACCCTTGGTGATGTTCTGCGCGTCCGACACGTCGGCCACGTTCTGGAGGTCGGTGATCGAGGGGTTGTCGGTATAGGACGAGACGAACAGGCGCAGCGAATTCTCGCGGTTGATGTTCAGCTGCCCCATCATGAAATAGGTCACGTCGTTATACGAATGCTTGATCTTGTCGGCGGCGTCGCGTACGATCTGCCCGTCGAGCGTGGCATGCTGGTAATAGACGTTCGCCACGAACGTGTTGCGCTCCTTCGAATAACGGAAGCCGGGACCGGCGCTCTGCGTCAGGTAACCGCTCTTGTAAGAGTTGGAAAGCGCCCCGTCGGGGAGAAGCCCTGCGACCGAATAGTCCGGCCCGGTTATGAACGACCTCTTGTCGCGCTCCTGATAATCGTAGCGGATACGGTACTGCACGCTCACCTGGGCATATTTGGCCACAGGTTCCGTATAGGTGAACTGCCCGCGCAGGCCGTAGCTGTTCGAGGGGGCGAGGTTGCGCAGGTAACGCAGACGGGTATAGCCCGTCGTGTCCCAGCCCCACGGGCCGTCGGCTCCGTCGGGGCGGACGGACGAAATCGGCAGGACGTTCGAGAAGGAATTCGAGTTGTTGGTATTGTCCGAATAATTCACATTGCCGTCGAGGGTGATCGTACGGCCGTCCTTGCCGAGCTTGGCACGGTAGACGGCGCTCGTGCGCAGGTTGTAACCGTGGCGCAGGCCGTCGTTGAAATTCTCGGTGCGGCTGTAACCGCTCTGGCCGAACTGCCAGCCCTGCGTCGTGCTCAGGGGGTCGTTGGACTGGTAGCTGAAACTGGGGCGCACCATCAGATTCTGGTTGTCGGAGATCTTCCACTCTAGGCGGGCGTTGAAACGGTGGTTGTAGGCCTCCGTATTCGAATAGCCGCGCGTCGCGAGGGTGTCCACCGGCATGGGGGATTCATACCACTTGTCCACCGTGGACTGGTTCTTCGTATCGGTATTGTTGAAGAAATAGCTGCCCTGGAACGACACCTGGTCGCGTTTGCCCCATGTGTCGGAGTAGTTGACGCCGATGGCGTTCACCGACGCCACGCCGCTCTGCGGGCGCACCATGTAATTGCCCATGCCGCCGCGACGTCCGCCACCGCCGCCCGAGACGCCCAGAATGTCCTCGAACGAGAAATTCTGCTGGTTGATATTATTGAACAGGCCGATGACCGACACGCGGCTGTCGCCGCTGAAGATATTGGCATTACCGCCTATGACATATTTGTTTTTGGCCTCAGTCTTGGTATCGGCATCGTAACCGTAACCGGCATACAGTTTACCGAACTGTCCCTGCCGCATGTTGGCATGGGTGACGATGTTGAGCGCCTTATAACCCTCGCCGTCGTCCATGCCCGAGAATTCGGCGGCGTCGCTCAGTTTGTTGTAGACCTCGATGCGGTCGACAGCCTGTGCCGGCAGCGACTTGATGGCCGTCGTCACGTCCTCGCCGAAAAATTCCTTGCCGTCGACGAAAATCTTTTTAACCGACTCGCCCTGTGCCTCGACCGTACCGTCGCTCACGGTGATGCCCGGCATCTTCTTGAGCAGGCCTTCGACGTCGGCATCGTCGGTGACCTTGAACGCCCCGGCGTTATAGCTTACCGTATCGCCCTTCTGGGAGGTACGGAGCGCCTTGGCCTCCTTGACGACGGTTTCGATCTGCACGCCCGGCCTGAGTTCGATCTTGCCGATGTCCTGTTTGGCGGCCGAGACCTTGAAGGTGGTTTCCGCGCTGTTGTAGCCCAGGAAAGAGACTACGAGTTTATATTCGCCGTATGCGAGCGAAGGGATCGACACGGCGCCCTTGAAGCCCGAAGTGGAGTACTGTTTCTTGTCGGGGGCGCCTGCCGGGGAAAATTCCAGCACGGCACCCGCGACCGTTTCGCCGGTCTCGGCATCGACCACCGTACCCGTGACCGTCCCCTTCTGGGCAAAGGCGGCGACGGCGAAAAGCGTAAATAAGGTTGAGAGTAGCAGTCGTTTCATCTTCAGATTATATAGATACGTTTATTTTTTGCGCTTGCGAAGATAACTTTTTTATGGCAGACTTCCCCTCTGCCGCGGGTGAATCGACAAAAAAGGGGTGCCAGTCGACCAACCGACACCCCGGCTGTGACAAGCCGTTCGATGACCTAACCTCACTTCCTGCCCTTTGCGGGACGGGGCTTGTCACATTTCCTGCCTTCCTTGCAGGCGCATCCCTTTCCATCCTTCATCTGCGGGCCGGGCCTCATACCGGGCTTCGGGCCCTGCATCTGCTTCCACTGCTCGAACTGCTCGGGCGTAAGGATCTTTTGCATCTTCTCGGCCTGGGCCTTGCGGGCGGCGCGCATCCGCTCGTGCTGCGCCTGCATATCCTTTACCTCCTGCAGGTTGAGTTCGTAGAGCTGCTTCGACTGATCCTCGTTGAGGTTCAGTTTTTCGACCATGCGGTCGGTCTTGCGCTGGGCCATCTGTTCGGCCGTGGGGCGTTCCTTTGTCCTCGGAGCCCGCCGATCCTGCGCAAAAGCGCTCGTTCCCGCCAGCAGGCAAAGGGTCATTGCAACCGCAAAAATTCTCTTTTTCATAGCATTAAGATTTTTGTTATCCGTTCGCCGAAACACCTTCGGCTCGCAGTACTGATGCAAAGGTAAAGCCAAATCGGCACGACGATGCCGACCCGGGGGCCAAACGACTGAAAGGCAGGGTGAACCGACTATTCGGCGGGTTGAACGGAAGTGAGCCAGGCCTTGAATTCGGGGACGCGGGCCTTGGAAATGACGATGCGTTCGGGGGTTCCGACCGTCAGGTGGAGCGCCAGGCGGCTGCCGAACCACACGGCGATCTCCTTCACGGCGCGGCGCGCCACGATGAACTGGCGGTTGGCGCGGAAGAAATCCGCTTCGGGCAGGATGGCCTGCAGGGTTTCGAGCGTTTTGTCGAGGGGGTAGGAAACGCCCTCGTAGGTACAGGCGGTGACTTTCTCGTTGCTGGTATAGCAATAGGCGATCTGCTCGCGCCGGAGCGGGATGATCCGGTCGCGGACATGCACCAGGAAAGCCTGCTCGTGCCGTGCCGCGGCCATCGTCCGCACCCGGAAGCCGTAATCGCGGCGTTCGCCCTTGGACAGGCGTTCCAGCTTGCCCAGCGCACGCTGCACGTCGGCGTTGTTGATCGGTTTGAGCAGGTAGTCGATACTGTTGACCCTGAAGGCTTCGAGCGCATACTGGTCATAGGCCGTCGTGAAGACGACGGGTGCGGTAACCTCCACGGCGTCGAAGATGCGGAACGAATCGCCGTCGGCCAGGTGGATGTCCATGAACAACAGGTCGGGCTGGGGGTTCGCACGCAGCCACCCGATGCTCTCCTCGACGCTTTCGAGCGTCCCGATGACCTCCACGCCGGGGGCCACCTGTTTCAGGATGGCCTCCAGGTTCAGCGCGGCGGCGGTTTCGTCCTCGATGATCAGGGCCTTCATCCTATGACGGGTTTTTGCAGCGGCATGCGCACGACGAACTCCTTGTCGGTGTCGATGATCTCGATGTCGCGGCCCGTAATCAGGTGCCAGCGGTTGCGCAGGTTTTCCAGGCCGATGCCCGTCGACGGTTCGGGTTCGATCTTCGGCACCTTGGGATTGGCGACCACCAGCCACCCCTGCTCGGTGCGGATCGAGATATGGAACGGCTTGCTGCGGGTTATGGTATTGTGTTTGACGGCGTTGCCGATCAGCGGCTGCAACGACAGCGCCGGGAGTGTCCAGGAGCGGTACTTGTCGTCGACGTCGATGTCGAAGAACAGTTTGTCGGCATAGCGTATTTCAAAGAGGTAGCTGTACGCTTCGATGAATTTCAGTTCCTCGTCGAGCGTCATCAGCGTGCTCTGGCCGTTCTGGATGATGTAGCGGAACGTATACGACAGCTGGTCGATGTAGGTCAGCGCCTTGTCGTCGTGCTTCTCGCGCACGAGCATCGCCAGCGAATTGAGCGAATTGAAGAAGAAATGGGGGTTGATCTGCCCGACGAGCATGTTGTAGCGGGTCGTGAGGTTCTCGTTCTTGAGCCGTTCGTTCTCCATGACGACCGCCTGCTGCTTCGAGTTGAGCACGTAGACCCAGCCGTAGAGCATCGACACGGCCACGGCGAACGAACACTTGAGCAGCAGCATGTAGTCGAAGATATGCCCGCTCATGAAATTCAGGACGATCTGCCCCGAATGCCATTCGCGGACAGGGGCGAAGATATAAAGCGCCGCGGCCGCCACGAGGCACCCCATGCAGTGGAGGGCAAAACGCCCCGCCTTGTAATTGCGGCGTGCGGAGGTCAGGATCGAGAGCATGATGAACGATACGACCAGGTAGTAGATCAACTGCAACGTCAGCTCCGAAGTCCTCGACGGCCGGTTGTAGAGCGTGCTGTAATCGAACTCCTCGCCGTTGTGGCTGCGGACCTCCGCCAGCATCGGATGGGCATTTTCGGAACGCGGCAGCACCAGATC
>OHHU01001170.1_pt1 | contig 12337 bp, 9 predicted proteins | sample 1568151 | NCBI WGS metagenome assembly OHHU01 (sample SAMEA3879572, study PRJEB24766) | human gut metagenome | biome: human-associated habitat; feature: feces | place: USA | collected 1985/1987 | reverse complement strand
TTTGTAGGCAGCTTGTCAAAAAAGTCCAAAAGGACTTTTTTGACAAGCTGAAAAAAGCATCCGCTTTTCGCGGATGCTTTTTGTATTTATTCTACCACAGGCGGCACAAAATTCTCGATCGCCTCGCGCATCTTCGGATGATGGATGACAAAATGGATCGCCGGAGATTTCCCCTTGGAGATCATCGCCCACTGGCCCTCATGCAGAATGATCTGTAGATTGCAGAAGGTGTGCGAGGCGGTCTGCTCCAGCCGGTAGGTCGGATGCGTCTGCGCAAAGCGCTTCGTCTGCCCCAGATGGGCAAGGTAGTCTGCATAGCTGTAGCGCAGATCCCGCTCAAAGAACAGGCCGGACAGGAGCAGCGTCAGGGAATGGCTTTCAAACTCCTGTTCGCTCAAATATGGGACTTCGTCCTGAATTTCACCATTTTCCAGAATTTTCTCCGTGATCTTCCGCTGTATGGCCGCGTGGTTCAGGATTTGCTGGCTTTCCGCATCCGAAACGCGATGGCGGCACAGGAAGTCTCTGAGGTAGTTTTCTTCCATTGTATAAAGCGGCAGTGAGGAGAGAATGCTCCGGCGCTTTCCCTCCGTCCGGGCATCTGCCAGCAGGAAGGCGTTGAGCGACTTTGCATTTTCCGCGCGGTAGATCTCCATCAGCGGGCTGGCATTTTCCAGCAGCTCCTCGGCGCGGCGGTTATAATAGGCGACCTCCTCTCTGGATTTCGTCAGATAGTATCTGCCGTCGGCGTGGTGGCCGCTGATTGCCTCCCCGGCCAGCGCCGCGGAGCCGGAGGCACGCAGCAAGTGCAGAAATACATGATTCTGCGTTCCCTTGAGATAATAGGGGGAGATCTGCCCCGTCATGTACATCGGAATGTAGCTTTCCAGCCCCAGCATCATCTCGGCAAAGGGCCGGTCAACATTATGGATCATGTTCAGATGCAGGCCCTTTTTCAGCATCATCGCCATACCGAACATCCATTTTTTCGCGAATTTCGCATCCTTGGACATCTCCTGCATGGGCATATCGCTATACATCAGGACCGGAGCCATGGACTTGGACAAAACGGTGGACTTCAGAAAATCCAGTTCGCTTTCCATCATCTGCTTCAGGCCGAGATAGGTCTTGGAGGTGGGAAGCTGAAACGGAACGCTCGGCACCTTCAATTCATCGAAATGGATCGCCTGAATGTACTCGTTCAGGTCAAATTCGTTGAGCTTGGCCAAAAAGCCGGGGATGCTGTCCTCCTGTCGTGTCTCGCCTTCGGTCAGCCATCGCTTGATCCGCTCAAAGCGCACTGCGCTGTCCGTCAGTTCCTCCGCCGGGCAGCCAAACAGTTCGGCGAGGATCGCAAGCTCCGAGCTGCCGTCCAGCTCCCGCGTCACATAGGCCGCGACGCCCGCCGCAAACTTTTCCGGCTCTGCCGGCTGGCGCGTGCCGTTTCGGATGCGGAAGATCGTGGAGGCATCATAATTGGTATGCCGGCACAGCCGGGATATGTTCATATCCAGCACGGACACCAACGTATTGAAATTCTGCCGCAGCAGTCCGCGGTCAGTCACCGCCACATCCGGGCAGCGCTGAAATCGCTGTCTGACCTTCTCCGACGTGAGTTCTCCGTACCCGCGCCGTTGGGCGGCCTGCGCGACCGCAGTGCAGAGTTTCTCCATCGCCGCGCTGCCGCGCTCCGGCACCCGCTCACCGGAGCGGTAGCGGCTGAGCGTCGCCGCAGACAGGCCGGAGTATTCCGTCAATTCCTTCGCCGTACAGCCAAGCTCTTCCAGATAGGCATTGAACGCTTCGCAAAATTTCATATTTTTCCCCCGTAAGCAAAGCCGCCCCGGAGGTTCGGGACGGCTTTTTTCTGGTATCATCCGACGCGGACGATGCAGGTATAGCTTTTTCCGTTGTATTTTACCGTAACTTCGGTCGTTCCTTTGCCCTCACCGCAGACCGTCACGCCGGAGACGGAGCAGACGTCCGTATCCTCGACATAGTAGCTCGCGCCGCTGATGCGGTTGCCGTTTCCGTCGATCAGGCGGAGGTTGAATTCCTCGCCGACGGCAATGGAAACGTCCGTGTGGGTCAGATGCGTCCCGGCATCGCTGCCGTTCTCGGTCGTCCCACCGAAATCGCAGCGAATGATCATCTTTGCCGTATTGCCGCCGACATCCGCGGTGATCTCCGCGGTTCCTTCCCCCACGGCGGTGACCTTACCGTCGGTATCGACCTCGGCGACCTTCTCGTCGGAGCTCTCCCAGATGACCTTGCTGCCGTCAGGCAGGTTTGTGACCTTGATCGTCACGGTTTCCTTCGGCAGGGACAGGGTCACGTCCTCATAATTCAGCTCCGGCGTAAACTCGGCCACACTCGGTTCAGAGCTGCCGGAGGGTTCGGTCGAATTCTCGCCGAACGCGCTCGTGATATGGCAGGTACGGGACATCTTGCCGCAGGTGACCTGGATGGTCGCACTGCCCTCAGCCAGCGTAGAAACGTCCACCGTGATCGACGTCTGCTCCTGCAGCGTCTCGGTTTTCTGCGTCTGGGTGGAAACATTGACGATTTTGTCGTCGCTGGTCATAAAGGACACCGTTTCCTCGCAGCCGGCATTGATGACAACGCGCAGCTTCTGGATCTGTCCTTTCTGGCTGAAGCTGATGCTCTCCGGCTGGATCTCAAGGAAGGTGCAGGTTTTGCTCAGCGATTCGTCGTCCGAGGTATTGCCGCGCATATCGGCATTGAGCACGCTGCTCAGTCCGGGCCAGAGGCCGTTGACATCGCCGATGAAATAGGCCACGACGAATACGGCCAGCGCCAAAAACACCACAGAAGCCGTCAGCAGCTTCTTGGGGATCCGCTTCGGATCCTGCGGCTCGGCGGCGGGCTTTTGCTTTGCCGGGCGCGCAGTGCGGTTTTTCCGGCGGCGTTCTTCCTCCGTGATCCTCCGGCGCTGCGGGGCGCGCTGGCGGTTTCCGGCAGCTTCCGACGGCGCGTTGCCGCACAGGGGGCAGACCGGCTTGTCCACATTGTAGATCGTCCCGCAGTAATCACATACGATTTTATTATCCATGGCAATCCGCATACCTGCGTATGCTTGTGCTCCTTTCCGGCAAATCAGAGTTTTTCCATATCATAGCAGAAAAAACGAATTCCTGCAACTGATATTCCCGGTTCTTCGCCAAAATATTACAGCTTCAGCACTCGACGCCCATCTGCCGCAGCGCCTGCACGGCCTGCTCGTAGGATGCAAAGCAGATCCCGTGTATTCCGACGCGCTTCGCGCCGTCAATGTTTTCCTGCCGGTCGTCCAGAAACACCGTCTCCTCCGGGCGGAGGTCATAGGTTTCCAGCAGCTTGCGGTAGATGGCAGGCTCCGGCTTGAGGAGCTTCACATCGCAGGAGAAAATGCCCCCGTTCATATACGGAAGGAAACCCAGCGCCTCCGGGCAGTCACGGAGCGCCCTGCGCGAAAAGTTAGAGAGATAATAGACAGAATACCCGGCGGTCTTCAGCTTTTCGATCCACGGAACGGAATAGGGAAACATCCGCAGCAGATCGCTCAGATCGTCAAAGGCGCGGTGCAGCTCATCCGCGATCTCCGGGTCAAGGCGGATAAAGCCCTCCACGACCTCTTCGGAGGAGAGCACGCCGCGGTCAAATTCATTCCACGCCGGGTGCAGCGTCGAGCACCTGGCAATGCGGTCGATCATTTCCGGGGAAAAGCCCTTGTCCTGCAAAAAGCCATACCAGCGGTAATCCGCAAGCACATTGCCGATGTCAAAGACCACGTTTCTGATTTTCATTGCGTTACCCCCATGGTGGTTTTTTACAGTATAGCACAGAAGCAGGCAAAAATCAATTCGACGATTCTTCCCTTTTTTCTTCTTCAGCATCTCAGCGCGCAGAAGTCACCTGAGCTTTCGTTATCTTCTGCTGCCCGCCGCCAGGCTTTGCCGCACCGGAGCAATTTCCCACAAATCCAACAAAAATCTAGTTGCTTTTTTCTAGAATTTATCATAATATAGAATAGCAAGAATTTGAGTTTTTATTTCAAGGAGGCGTGTTCGATGTCCGAGCTGAAAATGGTTTCTCCGCTGCTGGACCGCATGACGGTTCTGGAGGAGATTTCCGGGCGCGAAGGCTGTCACTGCTATGCCCTCCGGCACGAGGACTCCGGCGAACGTTACGTCGTCAAGCATATTTCCATCCCCGCCGCAGAGAAGCAGATCTATGCCCTGCTGCTCTCCGGTGCCTATCCGGATCAGGCCGCCGTACATACCTATTACGGCACCGTGGCCGACAGCATCCGCGACGAAGTCGCCGCCGGGCAGAAGCTCGCGGAATCCGGCTTTTTTCTCGGCGCCAAGGGCTGCCAGATCGAACCGAAGGAATCCGGCGTCGGCTATGATGTCTACATTCTCTATCCCCGCCAGATCCCCCTGAGCACGGTCATTGCCGAAAGTGCCATGACAAATCTGCGCGCGGTCAATCTGGGGCTCGACCTTTGCGACGCGCTGTCTGCCTGCCGGCAGGCGGGATACCTTTTCTCCAATCTGAAGCCGGAGAATGTCTTTCTGACCCAGTCCGGCCGCTTCCAGCTCGGCGATCTCGGCCTGACCGCGCTGGAGGACCTGCAATACGCCTCCGTCCCGGAGGAATATCTAGGGCCCTATTCCGCACCGGAGCTTTCCGACATCATGGCTTCGCCCAACCCCACGATCGACCTGTATTCCCTCGGTATGCTGCTCTACCGGATCTACAACGGCAACCACGGCCCCTTTGAGGACGAGCACACCGAGCCCGGCATGGCGGACAAGCTCCGTCTGACCGGCAAGGCCATGCCCACGCCGCTTTACGCCGACTATGAGCTGTCGGCCATCATCCTCAAGGCCTGCGCCCCCAGCGTGGAGGCGCGCTATCAGACGCCGGAGGAGCTGAAGCAGGCGCTCATGTATTATATGCAGCGCAACGAGCTTTCCGACACGCTGATCGTCCCGCCCATCGTTACCTCCCCCCTGCCCGTGATCACGGACGAAGCAGAGGAAAAAACGGATGAGCCGGTACGCTTCAACGTCGAGCAGGACGAAACCTTCCGCCAGAGCTTCGCGCCCGATCTTTCCGGCGCAGGCACCGATGCGGACATAGACGAAACGGCGCCCCAGCCCGCCCCGGAGCCGACAGAAGAACCGGCCCCCGCGGAAGAAGCGCCTTCGGAAGATCCTGCGGAACCGGAGGAAGTCGTAGAAGCCGAACCCATTTCAGAGGAAGAAGCGGAAGAAGAGGATCCCAACCAGATCGATCTTGATGCCTTCCTCGCCTCGCTCGGTGACGTCGTCGCAGATGACACGGCCAAGCCGGAGGATGCGGAAGAACCGGCAGAAGACGCGGAAGCAGCCCCCGTAGAGGCTTATGTGGATGCGACTCCCACCGAGGAAGAAGCGGAAGAGCCCGCAGAACCGGGCAAGCGTAAGCTGCCCTTCGCGGCCGCGCTGAGCATCATTCTCGGTGTCGTGCTGCTGTTCGGTGCAGCGCTGTATTTCCTGCTGAACTGGTATTTCGTCCGCGTGACCTCGCTGCGCGTCGTCAGCTCCACCACGGAGCAGTTCGTGCTGGCGGTCGACAGTAAGGACGATCCCTCGCACTATCTCGTCACCTGCACGGACTCCCACGGCGTGGCCTATTCCGGTACCCGCAGCGGCAACGAATACACCTTCACCGGTCTGCAGGAAAACACGATCTACACCGTCAACCTCCGCGCAGCCGGACGCCATCGCCTGTCCGGCGCGAGCGTGAGCGAGCTGAACGTCACAACACCGGAATCCACGCTGATCACGGACTTCACCTCCATGCTTGGTGACGAAGAAGGCTCCGTCATCCTGACGCTCGCCTACACCGGCCCCGCGCCCGTGGAATGGCTGCTGACGTATACGGATTCCGCCGGCGGCTCGAATTCCGCCTCCTTTACCGGTGCTTCCACCACGATCACCGGACTGTCGCTGAACCAGAAATACACCTTCACGCTGGAAAGCACGGACGGCATCTACCTTTCCGGCGCAACATCCACCCAAATCGACGTTCTGCCGCTGGTCAAGATCAGCAGCTACAGCTTCTCCGAGATCAGTGCGCAGTCGCTCACCCTGAACTGGACGGCTGCGGAGAACACCCCGTCGTCATGGCAGGTCACCTGTGAGGCGCAGGACTTCACGACCGTCACCGCCACCGTCACGGAGCCAACCTTCTCGACCGCCATTCCCGACCTCTCGCGGGAATACAAGATCACGATCAACGCGCCCGGCATGGCCGCGCCGCTGGTCTGCATTCTGCCCGCGAACCCCGTCGTCGTGTCCGGTCTCTCGGCCAGCGCTTCGGCCGACGGCAGCGTGCAGGTTTCGTGGAACACCCTTTCCGGCGCGCCTGCGGGCGGCTGGTACGTATCCTACGGCGCAACCACCAGCTACCATGACCCCGCGATCAAGGACGCAACGGAAAATGCCGTCACTCTGACGAATCTGATCCCCGACGCAACTTATAAAATCTCCCTCCAGCCCGCCGACGGCTCTGAGGTGTTCGGCACGATTGAAACCACCGTCACGACCCCGGGCACCGACACGATGGATGCCTACGGCGTCAGCCCCGGCAACACCTACATCTCCCTGTGGGAAAAGCCCAGCGGCGACAGCTGGAACTATCTCTCTCTTTCCAACAGCAAGAGCACCTTTGCAGCGGACGAGGATATTGCGCTCTGCCTTCAGGTATCCGGGCGGAACAATTCGACCAACGCCGTGCAGATCCTCTATGTCATCCGCGACGCCGACGGCAACCCCGTGAGCGACGCCTCCGACAGCCGCAGCTGGAACGACATGTGGTATCAGCTCCGCCATACCAGCACCGTCCCGAACCCCGGAAAGGCCGGCGACTACGCGCTGGAGGTCTATGTGGACCATGCGCTTCTGAAACGGATCGCCTTCACGATCTCTTGACCCCGTAAAAATTCTACCCTCTGGCCGAACCCCCGATCGTAGATTTTTAGAAAAATAAGGCGGCACCCACCGCCGAAAGCAAGGAGGAAAACTATGGAAAACTGGTTTGTAGTGGTTATGGGTCTTTGCACGGTCTTTGTCGTGCTGATTCTCATCATCGTTCTGTGCTGGCTGCTCGGACTGGTCTGCAAGGCTCTTGGCAAGAAAGAAACCGCAGAAGCTCCGAAGGCCGCTCCAGCGCTGGATGATGCCTCCATTCCCAACCGCCCGCAGTTCGTCGCAGCCGTTTCCGCCGCCATCGCGGAAGCCAGCGGCACCGACGCATCTGCGCTTCGCATTCTCTCTATCAAAAAACTTTAATACATTTCTGAAAGGTGAAAGAACATGAAAAAGTACCGCGTAACCGTGAATGGCTCTCTGTATGAGATCGAAGTCGAGGAAATGGACGCTTCTGCCGTTTCCGCCGCTCCCGCTGCAAAGGCTGCCCCCGCTCCCGTCGCCGCCGCTCCCGTCGCCGCCGCTCCCGTCGCCGCCGCTCCCGTCGCCCCCGCTCCCGCTGCCGGTGCGCAGATCAAGGCCCCGATGCCCGGCAACATTCTGGACGTCAAGGTCACTGCCGGCCAGTCCGTCAAGAAGGGCGACGTTCTCGTCATTCTCGAAGCCATGAAGATGGAAAACGAGATTCAGGCTCCCTGCGACGGCAAGGTCACCGGCGTCAACGTCCGCAAGGGCGACACTGTAGAAACTCAGGCTCTTCTGTGCACCATCGCGTAATCTCATTCAGGGAGAAACTGCTATGTTCAAAAACAATAAAAAACTGCACCGGGCTCTGGTCGCGCTGGTCGTCCTGGCCTTTCTGGTGTGCATGAGCTTCGTCCTCTGGGCGGGCGCTGAGGAGGCTCCGGCGACCGATACTGCCGTAGTGACCACTGCGCAGACCGGTGCTCAGTCCAACGGCGAAGCGCTGGAAAACTTCCTTAACCAGACCGGCATTACGATGATGATCAAGAACTGCGACTGGCGTTCGGCCATCATGATCGTCATCTCCTTCGTTCTGATGTATCTTGCCATCGCCAAGGGCTTCGAGCCGCTGCTGCTTCTGCCCATCGCTTTCGGCATGCTGCTGACCAACCTGCCCGGCGCCGGCATGTTCCACTCCGAGATCTTCGAGGGCGGCCATGTCCACTGGGATCTCATTAAGGACGGTGTCACGCTGTCAAACGGCACCAATGAGGCAGCCGGCCTTATTGATATTCTCTATCTCGGCGTCAAGCTGGGAATTTATCCCTGCCTGATCTTCATCGGCGTCGGCGCAATGACCGACTTCGGCCCGCTGATCGCCAACCCCAAGAGCCTGCTGCTCGGCGCTGCCGCTCAGCTCGGCATCTTCATCGCCTTCCTCGGCGCCATGGCGCTGAAGCTCGGCGGCCCCGTTCTGGAAAACATGCAGCGCCTTGCCGCATCCATCGGTATCATCGGCGGTGCGGACGGCCCGACGGCCATCTATGTCACCTCCCGCCTCGCGCCTGAGTACCTCGGGCCGATCGCCATCGCTGCCTACTCCTACATGGCCCTCGTTCCGGTCATCCAGCCGCCCATCATGCGCGCGCTGACCACCAAGAAAGAGCGCCTCATCCGCATGGATTCCCTGCGCACCGTTTCCAAGAAGGAAAAGATCATCTTCCCGATCGCCGTTACCGCTTTCGTCGCGCTGCTCGTTCCGTCCGCTACCTCTCTGGTCGGCTGCCTGATGCTCGGCAACCTGTTCCGTGAGTGCGGCGTCGTGGATCGTCTGTCCGACACCGCGCAGAACGCTCTGATGAACATCGTCGTCATCTTCCTTGGCGTTTCCGTCGGCGCCACCGCGAAGGCCGAGTCCTTCCTCGCTCCGACCACGCTGGGCATCCTGGCTCTCGGCGTCGTTGCCTTCATGGGCGGCACTGCCGGCGGCGTCCTGCTTGCCAAGTTCATGAACCTGTTCCTGCCGGAAGGCAAGAAGATCAACCCGCTCATCGGCTCCGCCGGTGTTTCCGCCGTTCCGATGGCTGCGCGCGTTTCCCAGAAGGAAGGCCAGCGCGCTGATCCGGGCAACTTCCTGCTCATGCACGCCATGGGTCCGAACGTTGCCGGCGTCATCGGCTCCGCAGTTGCCGCAGGCGTGTTCATTGCCCTGTTCGGCTGATAAGGAGGTAGCTTCATTATGGAAAAGAAACCTTTGATGATCACGGAAACCATCCTCCGTGACGCGCACCAGTCGCAGGCCGCGACCCGTATGCGCATTGAGGACATGCTCCCCGCCTGTGAGCTGCTGGACAACATGGGTTACTGGTCTCTGGAGTGCTGGGGCGGCGCGACCTTCGACGTCTGCATGCGCTTCCTGAACGAGGATCCGTGGGAGCGTCTGCGCACCCTCAAGGCGCATATGCCCAAGACGAAGCTGCAGATGCTCTTCCGCGGCCAGAACATTCTCGGCTACAAGCACTATGCTGACGATGTCGTCGAGGAATTCTGCCAGAAGTCCATTGAAAACGGCATCGACGTCGTCCGTGTGTTTGACGCACTGAATGACATCCGCAACCTGCGCAAGGCCGTGGAAAGCGTTAAGAAATACGGCGGCTGGGCAGAAGTCGCGCTGAGCTTCACCGTCAGCCCCGTCCACAATGACGAGTACTTTGTCAACATCGCCAAGGAGCTGGAAAAGATGGGTGCAGATTCCATCTGCATCAAGGACATGGCAAACCTGCTGCTTCCCTTCCATGCTTATGATCTGGTTCGCAAGCTAAAGGACAATGTTACCATTCCCATCCACCTGCACACCCATAACACCGCCGGTACCGGCGATATGGTCAACCTGATGGCTGCACAGGCCGGTGTTGACATCGTGGACTGCGCACTGTCCCCCCTCGCGAACGGCACCTCTCAGCCCGCCACCGAGTCCCTCGTCGCCACCCTTCAGGGCACCGAGCGCGACACCGGTCTTGATCTGGTCAAGCTGAACGAAGCCGCCACGCATTTCCGCAAGGTCGCCGACCGCCTGAAGAAGGAAGGCTTCCTGGATCCCAAGGTTCTGGGTGTCGACACCAAGGCCCTGATGTATCAGGTTCCCGGCGGTATGCTTTCCAATATGCTCGGTCAGCTCAAGCAGGCCGGTGCAGAGGACAAGTATTACGAGGTTCTGGCAGAAGTACCGCGCGTCCGTAAGGACTTCGGCTATCCCCCGCTGGTCACCCCGACCAGCCAGATCGTCGGCACACAGGCTGTTATGAATGTCATCGCCGGTGAGCGCTACAAGATGGTTCCGAAGGAATCCAAGGGTCTGCTGCGCGGCGAGTACGGCAAGCTGCCCGGTGAAGTCAACGAGGAAGTCCGCCATAAGTGCATCGGCGACGACAAGGTCATCACCTGCCGTCCTGCCGATCTTCTCCAGCCGGAGCTGGAGAAGTACCGCGAGGAGTCCAAGGACATCGCCCGCTGCGAAGAGGACGTGCTCTCCTACGCCCTGTTCCCGCAGGTCGCGCGCAAGTTCATGGAAGCCCGCAACAATCCCAAGCCCGCCGAAGAGCCGAAGAAGGCTGCTGATCCCAATGCAGTCCGCGAGCTCTACGTCGAGGATTGCGGCAAATAAAGCGAAATCGCCGGGGAAGTCCCCCGGCGATTTTTTTCTGCGTGCAAAAACGCGCTCCGGCACCATACGATGCCGGAGCGCTGCTTTTCTTTTATGCAATATCCCACTTGATCTCTTCCGGCTGCTCGTCGAGCACTTCCGGATTGCGCAGGAGCTTCTGGAAGTATTTCAGAACCGTCGCATAGTAGAAGCCGTCGACAGTTCGCTCATCGCAGTTCAGAACGAAGTCAACATAGCGATGGGTCACGGGTTTGCCGGTCAGGTCCAGCTCCACCTTGCGGTACTTCCGTCCGAACGCGACAAAGACCGGCAGGTTGCCGAAGTCATACAGATGATGCACAATGGGCGGAATGCCCAGCGAACCCATGGAGGTGAAGATCACGGAAGCGTGGAAAGGACTGACCTCCAGCAGGAACTTCGGGATCTTGCCGAAATAGTCCATGACCTTCAAGAACCAGACGACAAACTTCAGAAGCAACCCCGGCAGACTGGCGAGCAGACTGGCAACATGGTCGAAACTGCTGTCCAACGGCGTGTTCTTGACTTCCTCATAGACCTTGTTGAACTTCTCATAGACCTCCTTGGAGGTGTCTGTCTGCGTCAGGTGCAGCTTGATCATGGTGTCCGAGGCTTCCGTGCTCATATCCTTTTTGATCGCCATGGTGAACTGAATGTCATCGTCGCGCTGGTAAACGCGCTGGCCGGACAGGAAGCGATTGCAGCCGGGGTATTTGGCAATGCAGCGGACATAGGCCGCGAGGAACACATGGGTAATGCCGAAATTTTCGAAGCCTTCCTTGCGCTTTTTGTGGATATAGCGCTCGATATTTGTAATCTCGACCGTGTCCTGAATGGAATTGGATGCGCCGTTGCGGTTCGGCATAATATAGTTTGCAACCACGGACATCCCGTTGATGGTGCGCACGCGGCGGCCATCGGAACGGTCTCCCCATGTCCTGTGGTACTTTCCGTCCATAAAGCGGCGCATGGCCAACGTCATCAGGAAGAGGGCGCTCACCATGCAGATGTTGGAGAGCTTGTCCATCAGATACCATAGCTCGATGGAATTCCACACCAGCAGGCAGTCATAAGTCAGTGCCGCAAGCGGCAAGAGCGTGATCAGGCTGAACACCCAAGGTCTTGTGATCCGCCCCGTCATGATAAACCGGTAGATCAAATAATAGCCCAGATACAGGATCCAGCAAACGACCACATAGCGCATATATCCGAACAGCGCATAGCCGCCGTGCAGGTGCAGATCAAGCGCGATCTGGCCAAAATATACACAGACCCAGAATACCGGCGTCGTGGTGCGGTACAGGCTCTTGTCCCCCCAGATCAGAATCTGCATCACAAACAGCAGCAATGCTGCGATTGGCAGGACCTTCTGGAACCAGATGTTGACCGTGCGGATCTGCGCCGCTTCTCCGAAGCAGAGCGCGAGGATCTGCAGGGCGACCGCCGCGACGGACATAAGGGCAGCGATCCATGTCATGGCATTTTTCCGACTGACATAGTATCGTACAGCTTGTGTCATTTATTTTCCCCTCCTTCTGCAGCATCCCTCTGTGGATGCGTGCATTATATTATACCTTAATTCAAAAAAAGAGTCAAGAAAAAAGCAAAAGGCGGCGCATTACGCGCCGCCTCAGCTTGTCAAAAAAGTCCTTTTGAACTTTTTTGACAAGCTGCCTACAAAATTGCAAAATCAATATTTGTAGTATTATTT
>OHHU01001167.1_pt1 | contig 12370 bp, 10 predicted proteins | sample 1568151 | NCBI WGS metagenome assembly OHHU01 (sample SAMEA3879572, study PRJEB24766) | human gut metagenome | biome: human-associated habitat; feature: feces | place: USA | collected 1985/1987 | reverse complement strand
CCTCCTGGCTGGACGTCCTCTTCACCGACTGCAAGATGACAGGCATCAACTTCACCCTCAGCAACCGCTTCGGCCTGTCCGTGGAGTTCCGCAACTGCCTCCTCTCATACGCCCTTTTCACCGAAATGAAGCTGAAAGGCACCCGCTTCACACGCTGCGACCTGCAAAATGCCGACTTCATGGAGACGCAACTCCCCGAAGCCAAGTTCACCGAGTGCGACCTCTGCTACGCCTCCTTCCACCACACCAACCTGGAAAAAGCCGATTTCAGCACCGCCCGCAACTACGCCCTGAACCCTGCCGCCAACCGTCTGAAGAAAGCCCGGTTCTCCCGCTACGGACTGGAAGGACTGCTGACGGGATTAGGAATAGAGATTGTTGATTAACATTTCATTGTGTAATTGAGGAGTGGGTGCCGTAGCACAAGGCAATGTAACCCAAAACGTAGTACCGACACCCACTTCCGAAGCCACCCCAATGGTTCCGCCCATACTCTCTGCTATAGACTTGCAAATGGGCAACCCTAACCCGACCCCTTGCACAAAAGAGTCCACTTTCTCGAAACGGTCGAAAACCACCGGAAGTTTATCCTGCGGAATACCGCAGCCTGTATCTTTCACACTAATCTTGACACCCCCGTCTGCCATGCTGTACGCTATATCAATATGGCCGCTTTGGGTGTTTTTCAGAGCGTTCGACAGGAAGTTGCTCAATATCCGTTTGACATACTGCACGTCAAGTTCCACCATATAATCCTGTTCCGGTTTATCCACCCGGACATCCAGCTTTCCGCCAGCCTTCATCCTGCACTCGGCGGCACTTTCCACAATGAGGTCCGACAGACAGAACCATGCAGGATACAGTTCAAAGTCACCCGCCTCCAACTTCGAAAGTTCCAGAACATCATCCACCACCTTCAATAAGAGTGCGTTGTTATGCTGTATTAACCGGTTATATTCCTTTTTCTCTTCCATGTCGTCCGTCATAGTCAGTACGCTTGAGAAACCGACGATAGAATTCAACGGAGTACGTATCTCGTGGCTCATATTGGCAATAAAGGCAGACTTCAGCCTGTTGGCTTCTTCCGCTTTCTCTTTTGCTTCCCGCAAGTCCTGCTCCAGTGTTTTTCTCTTGTCAATCATCAGAGTTCCCCCCACCAGGACAACCGGTTCGCCATCTTCATCATACTGATATATGGCTCCGTAGATTTCCCTCCACGAAAGAGTGCCGTCTTCATCCCGAAACAGGAATTCCTCGTCAAAGAAGTCCGTTTCCTTTCGTTTCAGTCTGTCCAATGCCCGGTGGATGTTCTCCCTGTATTCCGGCAGGATAAACTGCAGATGCTCGTCGGCATCTACTATTCTGTCCGTTCCACCTTCACCGCCTCTTTTCCAGGTAATCTCTTTACGCCGCAAATCCCATGTCCACAGCTTCATACCGGTAGCTTTCAACAGCAAGCGATGCTGAAGATCCAGTTGTTCCAACTGACACCGCTTCTCTGCCGCTTCCGTGACGTCCACCGCCGCACTAATCAGCCAGCGGGGCTCGCCCTTGTAGTACAACAACTGCTTATACATATTCAATACATGCTCGCACCCATCAGCCAATATCAGATGCTGAAAGGTGTTCGATTGGCCGGAACGTATCGTTTCCCGGTCTGTCTGTTGAAAGGCAGAACAAATTTCGGGAGGCAGAACACTTGCGTTCTTCCCGATCAGGTCGTCCTGAGAGACACTATATAAATCTTCAGATTTCTTGTTCCAAAAGAGATAGTTACAGTTATCCTTAATGTCCTTCACCGTAGTCGGAATAGGAAGATTATTCAGCAACTCCCGCATCAGGAAATTGTCTTCCTTCATTTCTTCCCACTCTTTTACTGATATGCCATGAAGTTTATACAATCGGAAATAATAGACTGCCGCTACAATTGAAACAACAAAAGCAATTTGAATGGTTAGACACAATATAAACATTGTATATACAGATTTTTGCCGTTATTATTTTACAAAGGAATAAAATATCGCAAAAACAACCGATATACAGTTTGTCATACATATAAAGAATTGTCCCCAAATGTATTAAAAAAAGTAATACCACACTGAAATACAGAACATTACTTTCTCAATTCTTTCTCTGCATTCTTAAACTCGGAAGGAGTCATTCCCGTCCTTGCCTTGAACAATTGGTGGAAAGTAGGCATACTGTTGATGCCTGACGCTTCGGCAATGGCACGCAATGTATATTCAGGATGTTCCTTCAATAAATGCATGGCATAATTCAAGCGGAGATTATTGAGATACCCGTTCAGATTGGTGTCCGTATTCTCTTTTATCATCCGGGCAAAACGGGTATTGTTCATCTTGACCATCCGGGCAAGTTCTTCTCTCGATATGTCGGCGGACAGATACAGTTCGTCCCGTTTGATAATATAATCCAGCTTGCCGAAAATCATCTTGTTCATCTGGGCTTCCTCTTCGTTGCCGTCGGATGCTTCCGGTTCTGTCTGCCCGGTCTCCGGAAAAGGCTGGTCTTCCGACACTCTCTCGGCATCAGCCTGCAAGCGGTTCATCTCCGTCTGCATGGACATCTGCTCGTTGATGCGCTCCACCAGCACCTGGTTCTTACGCTTGATTTTGCGGTTCTGCACCCACATACGCCACAGGAAGAACAGTGATAACAACGAAATACAGAGGATGAAGACTAACGTAATGGTACGTATGGTAAGCTGGAAAGCCTGTTCCGCAATGCGGGCTTCCTTCTCGTTCACTTCGTAAAGGTTGTCCAGTTCCAGCGCGACATTGGTTTTATCACGCCGGTAGATGCTGTCCGTTATGGACAGGATGGAAGCACGCAGCGCGGCGACTTTCTCATAGTCTTTCAGGGCAAGATAGGCGTCTATCTCCCGTTGCAGAACGCCGACGTACTGGATATTCAAGGTATCTTGCCGGCGCATCAGCTCCTTGAAGTCGCGGCAATGGTCGAGTACGGCCTGGTACTGCTTGGTTACGAGCAGGTACGGGGTGGCATCGCGCTTGCCGGCAGGAGTGTTATAGGCATGGGTGGACTGGTATTTTTTATGATACTCCTTCCCACGCTCCACATCTCCCAGCAAATGGCAGATGCGGGACAATTTGGAATAGACATATCCGTATTGCTGGTCGAGGAAAGCCTCACGCACTTCCGGATTGCCTTTCATTCCATCCAACAGCTTCTCACGCTGCAAACCTACCTGCAAGGCGTCTTCCAGCCGGTTGTCGTTAATCAGGTATCCCATCTTCACCCCATAGAAATAGGAAAGCATCGACTTACTCAGTTTATCTTTCCTGCCATCCAGCAGGGCGATTGCCTTATCGAAAAGCTCATACCCTTCCTCTTTCAATGACAGCATCCATTTGTTCTCGCCCATACAGAAGAGTAACTTACATTCCGACTGCCGGTCGTCGAGCCTGCGTGCCAATTCCAGACCTTCAACCGCGTAACGGTTGCTTTCTTTATATTCGCTCAGGATGTGGGAGATGTCGGCCAGGGTTATGGTCATCTTCAACAAGTGGTCAGGGTGGTTCCCGGAGATAGAATCATGTACATAGGCCCGGCGGGCATAGTAGAATGCCGATTTGTCCTGATACAGGTATGAGTAGACCATGCTACGCAAATCATCAACCTTGTATATGGGCAACGCTTGCTTTGTTTCAGCTTCGTCCAGCAGTTGCAACGCGCGTTTCGGCTCATCCATATAGATGTCCGTGATATACTGTTCCGTATATATATCCTTTGTTCCTTTATCTCCGCTTGCCAAGGCAGATACCGGCAGAAAGCCTAACAAGAGGAGACATATATAGAAATGTCTCATACGCTCAATCGTCTGTGTCTATTCTCTTATGGACTGCGCAGTCGGCGCAAATCCCTTTGATTACATAATTAATTCCCGTCTGCATGAATCCCTCCGGAAGCGTGACTGACGGGGCGTGCACACTCCGGATGCAATAGGTCTTGTGGCAATGTTCGCAATAGAAGTGCATGTGCTGGTCTTCTACCGTACACATGCAGCAGTCTTCGCAAACGGCATACTTCAATGAACCGCTTCCATCGTCCACACCATGTATCAGGTGGTGGGAAAGGAACAGGGTCAGTGTCCGGAAAATAGTGGATTTATCAACCGTATCGAGTTTCTCTTCCAAATCTGCCATAGACACAGCCCGCCTCATCTCCATCATGGTGCGGAGAATCAACAGCCTCATCGCTGTAGGTTTGATATCCCGAAGGGACAATTTATGTAGATATACGTCTTTCATACTACTCAGAACTTCTTACCTAATATGCGGACCGAATTGAGAACAACCAGCAAAGCCACTCCGACATCGGCAAACACCGCCGCCCATAGCGTGGCAAAGCCAAAGGCGCCCGCAATCAGAACCAATATTTTCACGGTGATGGCACCGACAATATTTTGCATCACAATCCGTCTTGTGGCCCGTCCGATGGAAATGGCTGTCGCCACCCGCGACGGTTGGTCGGTCTGGATAACTACATCCGCACTTTCGATGGCGGCATCCGAACCCAGCCCTCCCATCGCAATCCCCACATCACTGAGAGCCAGTACGGGAGCGTCATTCATACCATCGCCCACAAAGGCTACGGACACGTCCGGGGCAGAATTGAGCTGTTCCATATGGACGGCTTTATCTTCGGGAAGCAGGTCACCGTAAGCCTTGTCAATGCCCAATTCTGCGGCAAAGATATCAACAATCTCCTGTTTATCACCAGATAACATTTGAATATTATCTATTTTTAAAGCCTTTAATTTTTTTATAGCATCCGTGGCATCCTCCTTCAGAGTGTCCGAAAGCAGCAGGCAACCGGCATACCGCCCATCGACGGCACAGACTACGACAGTGGCTACACAGTCCGTCAGTTCTCCGGGTACGGATATCTTGCGGTCCTTCAACAGGCGGATGTTGCCGACAAGGACTTTGCGGCTCCCTACTTCGGCCTCCAGACCATAACCTGCCAGTTCATTCAATGTAGTTACTTCCAGAGGTTCCACACCCCGTTCGGCTGCGAAGCGGGCAACGGCTTGTGCCACAGGATGGGTGCTCTTCTTTTCTACGGACAGCACCAGTCGTAGCAATTCATCTTCCGGCAGACCGGCCGCCTGTATGGACGCCACGCGGAAACTACCAGTGGTCAGCGTACCTGTTTTGTCGAAGACGATGGCATTCACGCGGGTGATGGCATCCAGATAATTGCTGCCCTTAAACAGGATACCCATACGGGAAGCCGCCCCTATTCCTCCGAAATAGCCCAACGGGATGCTGATAATCAGTGCGCACGGGCAGGATATTACGAGGAACACCAGCCCACGATAGAGCCAATCGTTGAACACATAGTCGAAGCCCGGGTGCACCGCCGCAACAAGTGCGGGAAGGGCTACTATCAGGACAGCCAGAAGCACGACTATCGGTGTATAGATGCGGGCAAACCGCCGGATAAACCGTTCGGCAGGCGCTTTGCGCTCTGCTGCGTCCTGCACAAGGTTGAGGATGCGTGCCAGTGTGCTGTGGTCGTAAGGTTTCGTCACCAGTATGCGCACTGCCTGTCCGCTGACAATCATACCGGCAAGGACATCACCGCCTGCGGATACATTGCGGGGCATGCTCTCCCCGGTCAGCGCCGAAGTATCGAAAACGGCCTGCGGGTTCTGCAGAGTTCCGTCCAGAGGGACACGTTCTCCGGGTTTTACTTCAATGGTTTCTCCCACATTGACGTCGCGGGGAGAGACTGTGCGGAGCGTGTTTTCACGATATACATCCACCCGTTCGGGGCGCACATCGAGCAGGCCGCGGATATTGCGGGTAGCCTGGTTCACGGCTTTATCCTGCAACATCTCTCCCAGGGTATAGAGTAGCATCACGGCAAGCGCTTCCGGATATTCTCCGATATAGAATGCTCCGAGGGAAGCTAAGGCCATCAGGGAGAATTCATTGAACCAGTCTTTCCGCAAGATGCCCTCCCATGCTTCGCGCATCACAGGAAGTCCCACGGGCAGGAAGCCCAGCAGGAACCAGCAGAATTCAACCACCGGATGGCTGAATCCTACCCATTGCTGATGCTGGAAGATGATACCCGTGATAAGGAATATACCTGATAGCACCGGAGCTCCTATCTTACGAATCATAGATTGCTCTTTCTCTTTGCTCTGCGGAGAAGTATGTGTATGTGCACAACCACACTGACATTTTGTTTCCATAATCTTAATCTTATTATTTTGTCCGGTGCAAAGGTAAGGGATGGAGGGTGCAACCGGGTTGCAAAAGTGATTATAAATCAAAAGCACGGTCCATCTGTGCTTTTTTGTGTCCACATGCCCCAGAAGCATCTGAGGAGGGTGTATTGCAATATAATTGGGACAAAATGCAATAAAGTCGGGACAAAATGCAATAGTGTTTCATCCGTAAATCACTTCTTTTGCAGCATGATTTCTAAAGAACAAGAGCGATGAACGAATACATGTACCTTCTTATTGTGGCATTCATTTTTTGTATGGTGATAGCCATTTTTTGCCTCTTCCTGTATTGCCGGAAGATTGAGCGGAAGTGCAACCATTGCATTGCGAAAAGCCTTCGCGAACTGGACCGTATGTTTAAAGAACTGGGACGTATGCAGGTGGAAAGGGAAACTATCGAAAAGATACTTAAAATAAGGATAAACCTATGAAACACTTACAAAGACATCTACTGGTTCTGCTCCTGGCGCTGCTGCCGGGAGTGGCAAGTTTCGCCGGAGAAGCGGCGGACAGTCTCTACATCTTTCGCTTTGTGCAAGGAAAAGATGCATTCTACGCCCCCTGGCGGGACAACAGTGCGCAGCTCGAAGCACTCCTGACCCTGCTACGTGCACACCGGGAGGCCATTCTTTCGGGCAGTATTCCGGTGCGCGTGGATGGATATTGCACCGGACAGGCTCCGGACGAAGAGAACCGGCGCATGGCTGCCGTGCGCAGCAACCGGGTGAAGTCGGAACTTATCGGACGGGCAGGAGTGACGGAAGCCTGCTTCGTGACCGCCAACCATGCCGTGGAGTACGCAGAAGGAGTGCGGAATGTAGTGACCGTGAAGCTGTGCATCCCCGCCGATGTCAACGAAACGAAAGAAGATTTACCCGACGCGGCTGACACGGATTTAAGGGTTGTTCAGCAGGAGCAGAGGGCTGTGCAACAGGAGCAGAAGACTGTTCAGCAAGCCCAGAAGCCTGCCCGGCAAGCGAAGAGCGAAGCGGCAACCCCGGAACAGGCAACGCCCACCTGCCGGAAAGAACGATCCCTTTCCCTCCGCACCAACCTCTTGTATGACGCCTTCCTGCTGCCTACCCTTGGCGTGGAATGGCGCATCAGCCACAGCATCGGCCTCAAGCTCGACGGCAGCTTCTCCTGGTGGGACGGCAATCACGGCAAAGTGCAGAAAGTGTGGCTCGTCAACCCCGAAGTGCGGTGGTACCTGCTGCGCGACAGACGCTTCTACGTAGGCGTCTCCGGCAGCTACGGCGAGTACAACATATATAAGTATCTGCCCGGTAAACTGCTGAAGGGCGACACCGGCTATCAAGGCAAGCTATGGAATGCGGGCGTGACGCTGGGTTACCAATTATCCCTCTCCCGCAGTTTCTCCCTTGACTTCAACCTCGGCCTGGGCTATACCCGTTCCGCCTACGACAGCTTCGGCATGACCGACGGCGTGCGTATCCATAAGCAGCAAGGCGGAACAAAGAACTTCGCCGGCCCCACACAAGCAGGCATCAGCCTCGTGTGGACTATCGGAAGCAACAAGTAGAACCATCTAAAACCAACGCATATGAAAAGGAACATCAGACAGTGTCTTATCGTAGCAGCCACAGCGCTATCCTTTGCCGCCTGCGACGTGAAAGACCCCATCTACAACACCCCGCACCCGGAGCAAGGGGCAATTACCCTCGTTACCGACTGGAGCGGCATCGGTGAGGGACTGACCGCACCCGCAAGCTATACGGTAGAAGCCGGCGGCTACTCCGCCACCCTCACCGGCACCACCAACCTGCTCGAATCTCTTTTTGAACCGGGCAGCTACCACCTGCATATCTACAACACACCGCAGCACATCACCGTTTCCGGCATCACCGCCACCGTCGCCGGGGCTTCGGGCAATGTGGACGGTGCGGGCCCCTTCGTGCAGGAGATGCCCGGCTGGCTGTTTACGGATGCGGTGGATGCCGTGATAGAGCCCGATACGGAGCAGACATTCACCGCCGTGATGCAGCAGCAGGTGCGGCAACTGACGCTCGTCATCGAGCCTACGGGCAGCACCACGGACAGGATAGAGCACATCGAGGGCTACCTGTCGGGCGTAGCAGGTACGCTGGATTTTTCTGCCGGCATCTACGCCACACCCACAAACGTGGAATTGCAGTTCGCAAAGATAACCTCCGGTGCCAATGCCGGGAAGTACGCGGCAACCGTGCGCCTGCTTGGCATAGCGGGTGAGCAGCAGAAGCTGAACGCCATCATCTGCTTCACGGGCGGCAGCCCCGAAGCCCTGAATCTCACGAGCGACCTCACCACGGAGCTTGCCGCCTTCAACGCCGACAAGCGGAAGCCCCTTACCTTGGGCGGGAAAGTAGTGGAGACGCCTACCGGAGCCGACTTCTCCGCCACCATTACCGACTGGACACCGGGCAACGGCGAGGGCGGCGAAGGCGGCTCAGCCGGAATGGAAACGAACAATTAAATGAATTATCACTATTAATAACACTAAAAAAAGTAAGATTATGAAACTTAGAAACTTATCAATCATTGCCGCAGCAGCCCTTGCGCTTGCCGCCTGTAACAACGACAACGAAGTAATCACCGACAACTGGAACGGCGAAATCCGCCTCACCAGCGGCATCACCTCCCAGACCCGTTCCTACGGCCTCGACACACAGCTTGGCGCAGGACTGGAAGTATCTGCCTGGGTAGACGACAGCAAAAACCTCCCCCTCTACCAGAACAACGTGCTCACCGCCGACGGCACCGGCGGCTTCACTTACGCCAGCGACATGTACTACATCTCGCCCGACCCCGTGAACATCTATGCCATCCATGCCAACCCTGCCCCGGTGGGAGATGACTTCCCCGCATCGGTGTCCCACGAAGTGAAGGCCGGCCAGACCACGAAAACCGCCTACGCCGCCTCCGACCTGCTCTATTCCACCAAGCGGAACGTGGCCCCCACCGCCTCTAACGTGGACCTCACTTTCTACCATTTGCTATCTAAAGTAGAAGTAGTGCTGAAGCGCGGCAACGGCGCCCCCGACCTCACCGGTGCCATCGTGACCCTGGAGAACACCGCCCTGAAGGCCACCTTCACCCCCAAGAAAGCCGCCGACATGAGTAACGAGGCCGAACGCCAGGCGATGATAGCCCTCGCCGCCGACCCCAACCCCGCCACTCCGATTACCATCCCCACGGTGGTGACGACAGACTTTAACGCCACCAATCTCCAGTACGCCGAAGCCATCGTGGTGCCCCAGGAACTAACCGCAGGCACCGTCTTTATCCGCGTGAAGCTGGCGGACAATACGAACTTCGTCTACAAAATCCCCGCCGGAGATGCCTTGGAGCTGCAAAGCGGCAAGCGGTACATCTATAAGATAACCGTGGACTATTACGGCCTGACGCTGGAAACCAACATCAAGAACTGGGAAACCATAGGCGCACCCGTAGAAGGTTCTGCATTTCAGGAGTAATCCGTAAACAATAAATATAAAGAAAAAAATGAAGAAGACGAACATACCAATATATATAATGTACCTGTGGGCAGCCTTGGTTTTGGCTGCCTGCACAGGCGATGACGACGCGGCATGGCCCGAAGGCGGCGTGCCGCTGGAACTCTACGCAGCCGTAGAGGGATATTCCTCCGCCAACGCCCAGACACGGGCTACCACCGAAAACAGGTGGGAAGGGGGAGAAAGGGTGAGGCTGTGGATTAGCTCTAGCTTCTCCGGGCCGGCTCAGGATGTATACTCCTCCGTCGATTCCGATGGAAAGCTGATTGTAAATTTAGCCTGGGTAAGCCCGGATGAGGAAAAGGGGATTCAAGGGGTATATCCGTTGTCGAGGAATATTGTTTCATTCTCTGTACAGGCCGACCAGAGAGATGAAGGATATCAGGATAGCGACTGCATGGCTGCTCCCTACCTCCTCATCACCGTAACGTCCCCCGATAAGACCCTCGTCTTCCGCCACGTCATAGCCAAAGTGGTGGTACACCTCAAAGCGGGCAACGGCGTGACCGGCGATGAACTGCAGCGCGCCACTGTAACCTTTGAAAACCTCACGTGCACGGGAGGGAGTATCAATTTCAGCAATGGAACCGTAGAGCAAGTGACCCCCCGCATCGACCGCATCACCCCCAACGAAGTGACCCCTGCCGCCGACGGATACGTACGCACCGTGCGCGCCCTGCTCCCTCCCCAGGATATGTCGAAACGGAAGTTCGTGAAAATAGTCATCGGAGGAAAGACCTTTTACTACACCCCTGCCGCAGACGAAGCGAACTTCTTCAGTGGCAAGATGTACGAGTACCGCCTCACCGTGACCTCGGAAGGTATCAAAAATATCGACGTGGAAGGAGGAGGAGGTACGTGGCAGCCGGTCGAGTAGAACAGTAACAACTAAATTCATCAATAAAAAAAGAGACCGTATGAAACAACGTCATTCCATATTTCCCCCGGCAGCATCCCTGGCCTGCGCCCTCATCCTGATGCTGGCGGCATGCACGTCCGACGCACTGGACGAACTGCCCCCTGCCGGCACCGACCCCGATGCCCGCCCCCTCACCATCACCGTGAGCGACGGCGGCATGTACGCCACCGGACAAACCCGCGCCCAGGAACGCGGTTACCGCACCGTCTTCACCGAAGGCGACCGCATCGGCCTCTACGTGGTGAAGGACGGAACCCTGGAGGTGAAAAACCTCTGCCTTACCCTACAGGGAGGCAAGTGGACGCTGCCTGCCGGCGCTTCCCAGCTCTTATACTCACCCGACAGGAGTTATCATGCCTATTATCCCTACCGGAAGGATGGAGATTTGAACGGCAAGGTATTGCCCGGCGATGAAGACTTCTTTAAGGTTGTAGTCTATGCTTGGCCTGTTGAAAACAACCAGAATACCTACGCCCAATACACCGCCTCCGACCTGATGACGGCCCGTGGCGTGTATAGCAACCACACGCTCAGCTTCGCGATGGAGCACCGTATGTCTCTGCTCATCCTTCAGGTGCCTGCTACGAAATATACCTATACCGAAAAGATAGACGGCCGAGAGATTTCTAAGAGTTATTATCGCTACACGGCGGTGATCAGTAAAAATGTATATTGGCAGGAGAACCCCTGTACGGCCCGCCTGCTGGTGAATACTAAAAGCCCCAAGATCTTGGATCCGGGACCGTATGAGTATTACTACAAGGGAAATCGGGAGACTTTCAATTTTAAGTATTCCCAATTAAATCTTCAGCCCGGAAAATATACCGTCCACAAGGTTGGCGACAATGAGGCGGGAAAAGAAGAGTTCCGGTCGTTAGCGGCGGGTGACTACTATATGCAGGACGGCAGCATCCTGCCCGGGAATGAAGATGTCAGGCCGTTCCATGATGAACTACAGAAGAGTTGTCTCGGCGTAGTCTTCTGGGTGGGTGAAAACAAGGGGATACACTGGACGCCGACCGGCGACAAAGCAGGCGACCACCTGCTGATGCGCGACCATCCGGAGTGTGTGCACGGCATAGTCGTTGCGATGAACGATGCCTCTCAGAAGGAGAAGTGGGCCACCGGACAGGGGGAGACTAAGTCTACTTATGCTTGGGCCGATTCATTCAACGAATTCACACTCGGAGAGCAGGCCGATTGGGAAGAAATACGGAAATCCGATACAGGTTTCGGTTATTGCAGCTCCCGTTTAATGGCACTGTACGGCTCTCGGCACAGCGACACCGCCTTTCCGGCCCGCAATGCGATAGCCACTTATGCTGGCGAACACCCCGTGCCCGCAGGCAGCAGCGGGTGGTTCTTACCGGGCAAGAATGAGCTTGCCACGCTGTGTTTCGGTGTGCCTAAAAATTATACTGAGGAGGGCTCCACCTACTATTACGAGAATCTTCAGATGCTCAATAAAATCAATCCCCAGATTGCTATGGCGTCCGGTAATGAGCTTATCGGGGAGTATTGGAGCAGCTACGAATCGAGTACTGTTGTCTGGTTTGTAAATCTTGCCTCTCCCTACTATGACACGAAGCCCAAAACCGATACCTATAAAGTCCGTGCCGTGCTGGCCTTTTAGCGGCCTGCGTGCGGAAGCTGCGA
>OHHU01001163.1_pt1 | contig 12395 bp, 9 predicted proteins | sample 1568151 | NCBI WGS metagenome assembly OHHU01 (sample SAMEA3879572, study PRJEB24766) | human gut metagenome | biome: human-associated habitat; feature: feces | place: USA | collected 1985/1987 | reverse complement strand
GTACATGGTACGGCCCTTCATGCAGCCATTGAAGAGGCCCTTCAGTTTGGCCTTCATTTCAACGGGATCAGCCCAGTGGTTGGTCGGGCCGGCGTCTTCTTCCTTCTCGCTGCAGATGAACGTGCGGTCTTCCACACGGGCTACATCGGAGGGGGTGGAACGGGCGAGGAAGCACCCGGGGCGCTTCTCGGGGTTCAGTTTGATAAAGGTGCCCTTTTCTACCATCATGTTGCAAAGCTCGTCATTTTCTTCCTGAGAGCCGTTGCACCAGTAGATGGAGTCGGGTTGGCAAAGCTGGGCGATTTCTTCGACCCACTTCTTAGCTGCTTCGTGAGTGGTACTCATGGTGAAGATAGTGTATGCACGGAAATAGCCGTTGGCAAGCCTCCCGTGCGGCTTTTTATGGGGCGGTTTTGTTTCTCCGGGCATGAAAACCGCATGCGGGGAAAGGCGTTGCCCTGATTGCCGGATGGCTGTGCGCGGGGGCTTTCTTCAGGATATCCCTTTTTCCTGCTGCCGTGTTTCTCGGAAAGGGTGAAAAAGACTGTTTTGACTGGAAATCTGCTTGCCAGCTCGTCTGCGATAGTCTAGGGAAGAATCATGAATGTCAGAATGTTGTCGGCAAATGCGGTGTTTCTGATGCTGCCGGCTTTGCTGGCGGCGTGTTCGGACGCCCCGCGCCCGCCCGCCGTCAGCTTCAGGATTCAGAATGTGCCTCCCGTGCCGCGCACGATGGCCCAGATGTCCAGAGAGGTGCACATTAACCGTGATTTCATGTCCCCGCGCTCCCGTGCTCGCCGGGCCGCCCATTCCATGCATCCGCGGTTTATCACGATTCACAGCACAGCCAATCCCAAGGGTGACGCCGCGGCGCATGCCCGGGCATTGAAAAGGGGGGCCATGGGGTCCCTGAACTGGCATTTTACGGTGGACCAGTACTGTGCCGTCCAGCATATTCCGCTGAATGAGACGGGCCGCCACGCAGACCAGGGCGGCCCCGGAGACATGTACTCCATCGGCATTGAGATGGGGGAGGTAAGGAGCCATAACCCCATTGTTACCTGGAACCGCTCCGCCAAGCTGACGGCAGTGCTGATGAAGCAGTACCATATTCCGCTCCGTAATGTGGTTCCTCATTATTATTGGACGGGGAAGAATTGCCCGGCCCCGCTGCTGACCAACGGCCGTCCGGGACATAAATGGAGCTGGTTCATTTCCCGCGTGGATTATTACAGGCGCTGTCTGGAGACACGGCCCGCCGCAGCGCTCTGACGGGTACGCGCACATGGTGCATGATAAGGGATACGTTCTTGGGTTCATGGCTGGAGAATTGCTTTTAACATCTTCTCTGGAGGAATGCGTTTTTATCCGCCCCAGAGAGTTGGCGGCCATGCAGGCGGCGGGAATGGCCTCCGTACGGGATTTGTTGTTCATGCTTCCGCGCAGGTATGAAGACCGCCGCATGTTTGACCGCTATGATTCCCTGTCTTCCGGTGTGCCCGTCTGCCTGAGAGGGAGGGTGGTGGATGTGGGCTGGAAAGGCTGGGGCGGACGGGGCGGCAAGGGCCGCGGCCGGTGCTGGCGGATGAGCAGTCTTTGGGGCAGGCCCGTTTTTCCTGCCTGTGGTTCAGCATGCCGGGCGTAGCCAGGATGCTGTGCGCCGGGCAGGAGATGATTGTATACGGGCGCATGAAACCGTATGGGAAAAAGCTCAGTATGGTGCATCCGGATTTTGAAATTATCCGGGAAGGAGATGAGCAGTCCATTCATTTGAACCGCATTGTTCCCGTGTATGGCGGCCGTATGGGGATTGCGGTCCGCAGGCTGCGGGAAATCGTATGGGAGACGCTGTCCAGGCTTTCCCCGGCTCCGGAACCGGAGGTGTATGAGTTTGTGCCGGACACTCCGTGCAAAACGGCATTGAGGGATCTTCATTTTCCTGAGACCGCAGAGGCCCGGGACCGGGCGCGGCGCCGTTTTGCGTTGGAGGAATGCCTTGCTCAGCAGTTGAACGTGGCCTACAGAAGAAGGCGGGCGGATGAAATGCCCGGCATGCGGACCGCAGGTTCCAGCCATTTGGTGAAGGATCTGGCGGATTCCCTGCCGTTTGAGCTGACGGAGGCTCAGAAGCGCTGCGTGAGGGAGATTTACCGGGATATGAAAGCCCCCCGTTCCATGAACCGCCTGCTTCAGGGGGATGTCGGGTCCGGCAAGACGCTGGTGGCTCTGTGCGCCATGCTGCTGGCCGTGGAACACGGTTATTCCGCCGTGATGATGGCGCCCACGCAGATTCTGGCGGAACAGCATTATTTGAAGTTCCGGCAGATGCTGGACAAGCTGGATGTGCCTGTTTCCCTGGTGACGGCGGACAGGAAGGAAGAATCCCATGTATCGTTTGGAAAGCAGGGCGGGATTGTGGTTGGCACGCATGCCCTGCTGTACGGGAAAAATGTGCCGGAGCGTGTGGGGCTGGTCGTGATTGACGAACAGCACAAATTCGGCGTGAATCAGCGGGAGAAGCTGATTGACCGGGAAGAGCGCCCCGACGTGCTGGTGATGACCGCTACCCCTATCCCCCGCACGCTGACGCTGACTTTTTACGGGGAGCTTGACGTTTCCATCCTGGACGGCGTGCCCGGGGGGCGCGGGGCGGTCGTAACAGCCATCCGTACGGAGAAGGATAAGGGAAAAGTGCTGGCATTCGTTCGGAACCAGCTGGAGGAAGGGAGGCAGATTTACGTGGTTTCCCCCCTGATTGACGGAGAGGATTCCCGGAAGGGGAAAGCCGTGACGAAGGAATGGGACGAGTGGAAGGCTCTGCTGCCTCATGTGGATGTGGGGCTGCTGCACGGCAGGATGTCTTCAGAGGAAAAAGAGGCGGTGATGAAGGATTTCCGCTCCAACCGCATCAGCGTGCTGGTGTCCACCACGGTGGTGGAGGTGGGGGTGGATGTTCCGAATGCCACGGTGATGATCATCAATAATGCGGAAAGTTTCGGGCTTTCCCAGCTTCATCAGCTCCGGGGGCGCATCGGCCGCGGGTCGCACAAGTCCTACTGCATTTTGATGACGGACGCCCGTCCGGAGGATGAGCAATGGGAGAAGCTGCGCATCGTGGAAACTACGGCGAATGGATTTGACCTGGCGGAACAGGATTTGAGGCTACGCGGCCCTGGAGACGTGCTGGGTACGTCCCAAAGCGGCCTGAAGGGCGTACGTTTTGAGGAGTGGCTGCTGGATGCGCGCCTGATTCACCGCGGGCGGCAGCTGGCGGAGGCTATTCTGGCGGAAGATCCCAATCTGGAATCTGCCAAATACCGCCCTCTCCGTTTTTTGCTGGAAGACGGGGCGGGGAGGCGTGTGGCCGGGTAAGATTGTTTTTCTGCCATTTGCTGACGGTCAGCTTGTAAGAGGCGCATGACAGATAAGAGGGCAACGATTTATCCGCCGGAATGAATCTAAAGAAGCAAAGAAGATGTTTCTTCTTCAACCCGAACACCGATAAAACAATGATTCAAACGTATCAAGTACTCCCTGTGGTGGCCATCGTATGCTCCGCTTCCGCCTTTGCCCAGAACGCTGCCGATCCCGTGCAGATGGTCAAGCAGAATATCGACCTGATTTCTTCCGCCAACAAGGTTTTGGACGACGTGAAGGACAACGCTGCGGTTGAAATCGCCATTAAGCAGCTCAATGCGTTGACCCAGCAGGCCAAGCAGCTGGACAAGTCCATGGAAAAGATGAAGCTTACTTCCGAGCAGGCTATCCGCATCACCAAATTGAACGGAGACGCCCAGGACACCATCGTGGACATGCTGGAAAATTGCGAGCGCATTCAAAAGGACAAGCTGATGACTCCGGCTCTGCTCAAGGCGGTGAATGATTTTGCCGATGCCGCCAACATCGACGTGGTGGAAACGATTACGACCGTGGAGCAAATTGTGGAAGATTGAGTGACCAGCTTATCGAAAGACCTTTGACTGGTAAGGCCGCCTCCTGAAGAAGGCGGCCTTATTTTTTAAGGAAGGGCCGTTTTTTATCAATTTCCGGGCAGGGCGTTTTATTTCTCCATGGCCGGATTGGGGTTTCTTGCCGGAACCAGGTAGCCCGTGCCGGGAGACGTGCCCAGGCAGGAGAGGAGATCCTGGTGGCGCGGCAGAGACTTGGCGCGGAAAACGGCTGTGGCGGGGTCCAGCACATTGCCGAAGGTGATGGCTCCCATCGGGCATGCGAGCTGGCAGGCCGTTTGAGCCGCCCCGTCCGGAAGCAGCATGTCCTGGGCCGTCACATGGATGGAGGTGGATGGCTGGCCCGGATGCTCCTTCATCAAGCGGGATTTGTGCCGGATTTTGGCACGTTCCACCATTTGGACGCAGTAGGTGCATTTTTCCATGACGCCGCGGGAGCGAACGGTTACGTTGGGATTGCGCTGAAGGCGCGTGGCCTGTTCCGATGCTTTGGCGTAATCAAAAAAATTGAAGCGCCGAGCCTTGTACGGGCAGTTGGTGGCGCAGTACCGGGTACCCCAGCACCGGGCGTACACCATGGCGTTCAGGCCTTCCGTAGTATGCACGGTGGCATTGACGGGGCATACGGATTCGCATGGGGCCTTGCCGCACTGCTGGCAGGCCACGGGGATGGAGGTGAGCGTCCCTTCCTCCGTGAAGTACCTGTCGATGCGTATCCAGTCCAGGGCGCGGCCTCTGGCCATCTGGTCACGCCCCACCACGGGAATGTTATTTTCCGCGCGGCATGCAATCATGCAGGCGTTGCAGCCGATGCAACGGGACGTGTCAATGGCCATTTTCCACTGGTAAACGGCATCCGCGCCGGGAGGGGGAGGCGGGACGCGGGACGGACCGGGATGCAGGGAGAACGGGGCAGGCTGCACAACGGGGCTCTGAATGGCTTCCGTCCGCTCCCGGAGGGCAGACAAGGCAATCTGTTCCGGGGCAATGCCGTATGTTTCCGTTTTTTCCACCTGTCTGCGGAGTTCATATCCGCCGGAATTTTCCTGCCTTTCCGCTACGTGGTTGATGCCGCCATAACCCAGAGGAAGAATAATGAGATTATCCGCCACTCCCGGAATGGGGCACAGGATGACTTCCATTTGCGTGGAGGGGGCGGTAAGCGTGCAGTGCATGGGCCCGGAATCCGAACCTCCCAGCCGCAGAAAGGTGGCGGGGGAAACCTGTGCGGACGCCGCCCAGCTGACGCCTGTTATTGGGTCCGGGCATTCCTGCATCCATGCATTGCGTTTCCAGCGCCCGTCCCCAATGGAATAGTCCGGGCAGAATTGCAGTTCCAGCATCCCGTTTTCCTGTTTTTCCCCGCTGCCGCTGAAAGATGCTGCGGGCGTTTGCATCATGGCGGTTTCAAGAGCCGTTTCTTCCTGCGGGAACAGGGGAGCATAGGCCGTTTCTTCCGAATAACCGCGCTGAAGCGCCTGAGCCCAGGCCGCAGTTTTATTTTCCGGATTCACGGCGCGTTCAAAGCATTTGCGTGCTCTGTGGTAAACGGGAGAGAGGTGGGTGGGGGAATTGTCCGCTGTGGAGAGATGGCCTTTGGAGGAAAGCAGGCCGGAAAGAACTTCTTCCGGAGAAATGCCCCCGTACAGGGGAAGAATGACGGGCTGGCGATAGCAAAATCTGCCCTGGTAATCCCGCTCCACTCCCCATGATTCCAGAAAGTGGGCTGCCGGCAGGTGCCAGCGGCAGACGCGGGAGGTTTCATCTTCATACATTCCAAGGTGGATGCTTTCCACTTTGTTCAGGGCTTCCGACAGTCCGGAACTGCGCCCGGAATCCAGCACGGGATTTCCCGCATCCAGTAAAAAAACGATTTCCACCTTTTTCCCCCGGATGTCCCGAACAAGATCGTCCAGCACGCCATAAGGGGTTGGGCGCGGAGCCTTTAACAACTGGATGCATGTTCCCATGGAGCCGAGAAGACAGTTGAGCTTCCAGACAATGCCGGATAATTCCGGATGATTGTCCCCCAGGATGACAACGCTTTCTCCGGGGTGGCTGAATAAGTCATCCGCACAGTGGCGAAGCCAGTTGAGTTCCTTTTCTGTCAGGGGATGGTCCGTTTGCCGGGGAGGGGGAAGCGTTTGGCCGGAGTTTTTTTTGCTGGAAAGATAGCGGAACAGTTCCTCCAGGAAAAACGCCAGGCGTGCAGGGGAAACGGGCAGTCTGTGGTCGGCATGGGCCCCGGTCAGGGAAACGCGGCCCTCCACGGCGTAAAGGCGTGTTCGGTTCCTGTTTTCTTCTTTGTAGTAAAGCCCTTCCGGGGAGCGGGACGCAATGAAGTCGCGCGTGTTTCCATAGGGGTTTTGATGAAGAAAATCGCAATCCAGGGAGAGGATGCGCCTGGCGCGCGCAAAACGCACGCGGAACCGTACTTCTTCCGGCAGCCCCGCCTGCATGCCGGAACCCGGTTCAGGCACGGGGGAATACCGGTAGATGCGCACGAGTGAATTTTTCCTGGTGATTTCCTCCAGCATGGAATGGAGCAGAGGAGAAGTCGAGGGGGGAAGAAGAAGGCCGATGCCGCCACCATTCCGAAGATTGCGGGACCAAGAAGAAAAGGCTCCCCGGAATTCGTCTTCGGAGGCCGGCTTGCCGTTGAACAGGATATGCTTGCTGCGGCCGGGGTCGTAAAGGTCCAGAATGGAGGCTTGAGCCGCAGCCGGCAGCCCCGGGCCTTCCGGGTATTGCAGGGAGGGAATCAATTTGACGGGGCGCCCTTCATAACAGGCGGCCAGTACGGGTTGCGCGTTTCCTCCCATGGTCAGGCAGGTGGCGTAAGCCGTTTCCACGCCGGGAACAGACCATTCAGGCCCTTCGTTATAGGGAACCAGGTATTTTTCCACACGGCGGCAGGCCGGCAGCCCTATCCCCGCCAGGGCTGCCCCTGCACCCATCCATTTCATGAAGGAACGCCGCGTCATCCCCCGTTCTTCTTCCGGAAGAAAAGCGGGGTGGTTCTGGGGAACTTCATTCTGGGAAAATGGAGGGAGGGGAGTCAAACCGGGTAATGATGGGGATTGATGAAACAGGGATGGCTTTTTTTAGGAAATCCGAAGGATGAAATCAAGTGGTGATTGACGGCGGCCTTTATCTCCGGGCCAATAACGGATAAACAGGGAACAGGAGGAAATCTTTCTTGTGGAATTCAATGTCATTGATTACGGATTCAAGGAAGGAATCATTTAATGAAAAGCCCTTTGGTCTTTTTATGACGCAGCATCCGGGAACGCAAAGAGGAATAACTTTGGAGCCGCGGATGTCAAACAGGCCATGGAGGTCAGTGATGGCATGCGGTGCAATCCGTCTTCGGCTGAATGGTCCATTGGCGTTTCAGGAAATTTCCCAGTTGAAGCGGGGTTTGGATGCTTTTTCCTTCTTCATCCCGGATGGAATGCGTGCGGAGGTAATCTGCGGCGGAATAATGGGAACTGGCCGTTTCTTCCAGCGGGCGCAGGTGGGGAGCCGGATTGCGGTGGCAGTCCAGACACCATTGCATGCGGGCGTCGCGTGGAGCCCTGATGCGTTCCATGCCCGCCACGTCTCCATGGCAGGACGTGCAGCCGATGCCCCGGTTCAGGTGGGCCATGTGGTTAAAATAGGCGTGACCGGACAGGCGGTTGACCATCACCCAGCGGACCGGTTCTCCTGTGTAACCGGGGTATTGCGGGTCCGCCGCCTCCCTCAGGGGGGCGATGAGCGGACTGTCCGGAAGAATATGCTGGTGGCAGCCCAGACAGGACTTCGTATCCGGAATGCCGGCTCTGGGTGAGCGCTGTGCGGCGCTATGGCAAGCCGTGCAGCTCATCTTCAGATCTCCGGCGTGAAGTTTGTGGGAAAAGCGGACGGGCTGCATGGGTTCATACTCCGGAATACTGAAATTAACATAATATATTCCTCCCAGTACGAATGCGGCAGCGAGCGCAACCAGGGCGGCAATCCCGTAAAAGCGCTTGTTGGTATTGGGTGGAAAGATGTTGGCCATGAACCGTAGAGTGAAAGGGCTGGAACCTCCGTCAGGCCGTTCTGCCCGGGCGCGGGATGCGGGCGGGCGGCAGGGGCGTATCCATCGTCAGGTCTTCAGGCATCAGCCGTGCGGTACTCTTCTTAATCTGTTCCCAGGTAATGCGCTGGCCTGTGTGGGCCGCTTCACGCCCCATGATGGCAGCCAGGGTTTTATTGGCCGCGCTTTCCAGTGTCTGGGTCCAGGTGCCGGAGCGCAGGAAACGGTAAAAGGCCACATGCGTGTCTGCGTACATATTGCCGCGTTCCCCGCGGAAACGCCAGCGGTTATTCGCCTGGATGTAGGGGCGGTAGGGAGTAACCAGCATTCCTTTTTCGCAAATGGTGCGGTCCACGATTTCCCCGTGGCAGCCAACCCACTGTCTGCATGAAATGTGGGCCGTTACGTTATGGTCGTACTCAAAATAAACGTCGTAATGATCCCATACGTCGCCGTCATCCCGGCGCTGAGCGCGTCCTCCGGAGCCGAAAGCCGCCAGAGGAAGCTGCTCGTTCATGGACCAGACCATGCCGTCAATCGTATGGACGATTTGTTCCACAAACTGGCCTCCGCTCAGCCAGTTCCATGCGGTCCAGTTGCGTAGCGCCCATGCCACGTCCGTATCGGAGGAAGGTCGGGAGTCCAGGGCCAGCGGAGACTTGGGAGGAGTGGTGTAATATAACCCGTCAAAGGAGAGGACACGGCCCAACAGCCCGGAAGAAAGCTTGCGGTGGGCTTCCTCATTCGCCTTGTCGTAGCGCCAGCAGAAGCCGTCCAGAATCACCAGATTTTTGAGTTTTGCCAGCCGTGCGGATTCCAGCACGGAAAGCACGCCGGGAACGTCCACCGCTACGGGTTTTTCCGCATAAATATGTTTGCTGGCGTCAATGGCCGCCGCCAGATGTTCCGGACGGAAAGCGGGGGGAGTGCAGAGCAGCACCACGTCAATATCCGTTTGCAGCAATCTCTTGTAACTGTCCAGGCCGCTGAACAGACGGCTTCTGTCCAGCTGGGCTCGGTTGCCGTACTGTTCCGCCAGTAATTTGGCGCCGAAATCGATACGTTCCTGAAACACGTCCGCCAGCGCCCAGACCATGGTTCCGGGATCGGCGTCCAGCGCATTCTTCATGGCGCCCAGGCCGCGGCCTCCGCAGCCTACCAGGCCCACCTTGAGCGGTTTTGTGTCCGTAAAAACCTCAGCGGCGTTCAGACAGGGCATGGCTGCCAGAAACCCGGCCGTTCCCGCGGCGGTTTTCAAAAAACGGCGTCTGTTCCAAATAGGGTAACCCATCTCAGGGGAATTATACGGTGACGTCCTGTGAAATCAAACGTCGTATTGAAATGGTGACACAAAAAATAGGCGCAACCGTCATTCTCGGAAATGGTGCTCTGCGGAGGGAGTCAATGAACTCCCTATATTTTGCCTATTAAATGGGAAGGGCTGTTTCCTGCGTTCAGAACGAGAGGCAGAGGTTAAAGAGATATGTTGCCTGAAAAACAGTTTTTAAGGATAAAAACTGATTTGACTCCGGAATCCTCAGTGTTCATGATGAATTCAATGAGGCCTCCGGCTTTTCAACCAACCATCATGATGAAGCGAAATCTCATTCCTTTTACGGCGTTTTTGGCGGCGTTAGTGTTTGTTGCCTGTGACGGCGGCAAGAAGCAGGATCATCCCCGGGATGTTTCGGTTCCCAGCGAACAGGCCGTTCCTAAAACTCCGGGAGAAAAAATTCTGGCCGTTCTGCTGCTTATTCAGGATCAGGCTACGGCAAATGCCCACGCGGCGGAGGTGAAAGAGCTGGCTGCCTCCCTGCCCGGGGATATTCCCAATGAAGAAGCCGTAAATATTGCAAATGAATTGATGCGTCTGGCCAGCCGGGAGTGTTATGGTTCTTCGTCTCTGGAAGATGCTTTGAAAGGAATTCATTTCGATACCGGGGAATACACGGGCAGTGTGCCTCTGGATGTGGATGGATTTGAACCTACCGCGGAAGAGCCGTAAAAATAAATTCCCCGTGCCGGGAATTGGGTAATTACTACAATGTTCCTCTTCATTCCGTTTTGCCGGAATGAAGGGCGGTTTGATATGGTATCAGGTCCCCCGGTAAATCCTTTCCTCTTCCTGATGGGAAAATGCGCGAAGAGAAGGGGAAAATATCTGTACAGCCCGACTCCCGGAGTTTTCTTGCTAGAGAACAAAGGGCCACGGGTGGTAAACTCAATCCAGGGGGCGGCGCAATTCTTCAATGGCTTCCGCCATATCTTCCCGAGTAATTTTCGTAGAAATGCCTGCCTCCCCTGCTTTGGAAAGCAGAACAAAGCGGATGGTTCCGGCCCGGAACTTTTTGTCTGATGCCGTTTTTTGAAGAACAGTTGCCGTATCAATGCCGTCCGGAAGAACCAAGGGAAGTTCCAGCGCCTGAAGCGTGCGAAGGATCTTGTTGGCATCGGAAGAACTTAAACCGGCTTTCCGTTCACTCAGAAACAGGGCGGCGCGCATGCCGAGCGCCACTGCTTCCCCGTGAAGGATGGTTCCGTAAGGGACGGCAGCTTCAATGCCGTGGCCGATGGTGTGGCCGAAATTGAGCAGAGCCCGGATATCCAGAGTTTCCAATTCATCATTTTCTACAATGCGGGCCTTAATGGCCACGTTCCGGGAGATTAGGTCAGGAAGCCTGGCAATAGTATTCAGGGAGAAGCCGATGGAGAGTTCCGGCCCCAGCCCTTTCAATTCATGAAGCATGGAAGCGTCTTTGATAGCTGCGTGCTTGACGGCTTCCGCCAAACCTTCCGCCAGCGTACGTCGATCCAAAGTTACCAGCGTGGTAGGGTCGATTACCACGACGGACGGCTGATGAAAGGCTCCTACAAGATTTTTCCCTTCTGGAATATTGACGGCAGTCTTTCCTCCTACGGAACTGTCCACCTGGGCGACCACCGTTGTTGGAATTTGCATGAAGGGGATGCCCCGGTAATAAATGGAAGCGATGAAGCCGGCCAGATCCCCTACTACGCCGCCGCCCAGAGCGGCGATGCATCCGGTGCGGTCAAGCCCGGCCCGGACCAGTTCGGAACACAGCTCCTGGGCCTGAAGCATATTTTTGGAAGCTTCCCCGGCATTCACTACGTGCAGGCTGGGCATGAATCCCGCGCTCTCCAGGGACTTCATTACGCGCTCTGCATAAAGTGGGGCGACGCAGCTGTCCGTGATAACCGCAATCTTGCCGTCCAGACCGGCGCGGTAGGCAAACTCTCCGGTACGGTCCAGTGCTCCGTTTTCCACGTGGATGTCGTAGGAACGTTCACCGAGAGCAAGAGAAATGGTAGGCATGAGGCCAGTATGGGATATTCCGGAGGGAACCTCAAACGGAAAGTGCGGATGAGGCGAAGAAGACGCATTCTCCTTTTAATGCGTTCTTGTCCTGGGTGCCAGCGGAGAAAGAGTTTCCAGGATAACTTTCAAATGCTCCGCGCGTGAGGCCGTGAACCCGCCGTCATCCTTCCAGATGATATTGCCGTTGCCGTCCAGAAGGACAATCGCTGTTTCCGCCTTCTTGTGAAGGGAAAGTCTGCGGCGTACAAAAGACTGGTCATAATAGGAAATCAGGGAATTGGTCTTCATGTAAAAATCCGGAAAATCCCCCAGAGCCTGTGTAAAGGCGGGGACATCACCTTCAATTGGGGGTGGCTGCAGAACCAGCAAAATGCTATATTCCACCGGGGTTGGCGTATGTTTGTACTGTTTGCGGAGGTCCTCGCAGAAGGGAAGCCACTTTTTCATTCCGTACAAAGTTTCCGGGTGAAAAACAGTCAGCATGATATGGAAACTTTTTGGAACGATGGGAGGCAGGGAAATATTGTCTCCCAGTAAATTCATGCCGTTGATATCCGGAAAACGGTAACGTCCGTTTCCTCCTCCATAAGGATGCTCGGGATTGGGCGTTGGCAAGTGTATTTCCTGATTCTTCATGCCCTGTTAGACAAAATTCGAAGAAATAATGTTCATGTCGATGGTTGCCGAACAGGGTATGTTCATTGGTGCGGGGAAGGGCCTTTTTTCTGTTGGAAGGCTCTCTTTCTCTGAAAATTCCGGCCGATTAGAAAATCGGTATTCATGGAAAAGGGAATATATAGACCTGTTATAAGTTTTTCTCGAAGAAAGGTGGGGTACAAGAGTAGGGAAGAGAGGGACGTTCAAAAAAAGATGCGGTGGAAAGAGGCAGTATGACAAAAGCATATACTGTTCATGATATGTAGGTTATGTGAGTATTGGAGGGGTGGTGGGAATAAGCGGACGCAAAAAACATCTCGAAAAAAATTGACAAAAAGGTGTGGTATGGTAGATTTCTCGGCACGCCAAC
>OHHU01001151.1_pt1 | contig 12530 bp, 8 predicted proteins | sample 1568151 | NCBI WGS metagenome assembly OHHU01 (sample SAMEA3879572, study PRJEB24766) | human gut metagenome | biome: human-associated habitat; feature: feces | place: USA | collected 1985/1987 | reverse complement strand
TAAATGATAAAGTAATATAAAAAGAAAAGTAATCCTTTCATGTCATTTTAAGTTCTGATAGGACTTGGCATTTCTGCCGGCCTGCTCTCTCCGAACTATGTGTTCGCTACGTCTTTAGAGACTTATGAGAACCAGTCTGTAGCTGCTGTTCAGCAAGCAAGGAAGATTACCGGTACACTGACCGATGCTGTCGGTGAACCTATTATTGGTGCTACTGTTTTAGAAAAAGGAAACCCTTCCAATGGTACGATTACCGATATCAATGGTAAATTCTCTCTTTCGGTCCATCCTAATGCTGTGATCAGTATTTCGTATATAGGATACATAACACAAAATATTAAGATAACTAATCAAACCTCACTGAAAGTGGTTATGATGGATGATACCCAGGCGCTGGAAGAAGTAGTGGTAGTAGGTTATGGTTCGCAGAAGAAAGCGAATCTGACCGGAGCCGTATCTTCTGTGAAAATGGATGAGGTACTGGGTGACCGTCCTATCTTGAATGCATCTGATGCTCTTCAGGGAGCCGTGCCGGGACTGTTTGTATCTAATGGAGGTAATGCTCCCGGAACCAGCAAGTCGTTCCAGATTCGTGGAGCCTATTCGGTGGGTGTCAAGAACTCGGACGGTTCATACGGAAACACCATTAAGCCACTCGTATTGATTGATAATGTGGAAGGTGACCTCGATATGGTAAACCCCGAAGATATCGAGTCAATCAGTGTACTGAAGGATGCAGCTTCCGCAGCTATCTATGGTGCACGTGCAGCCGGTGGTGTAATTGTCGTTACGACTAAACGCCCTAAAGGTGCTGCTAAGTTCTCATTGAATTACAACAATAACTTTGCTTTCGGAACAGCTGTCAATCTGCCTAAACAGGCTCCGCTGATGGACTATCTGCAAGCTTATCTGGATTGTGGATATTCAGATGCCTATTGGTCGCTCGGTTCGCCAAGTGTCAGCAAATGGATGGAATATCTGAGTGAATACCAAAAGAACCCTTCTGCTTTCAATACGGTGGGAGACGGTATTTATATGGATGAATCCGGTGTACCATACTATTTGAATGAAAAAGATCTCTATAAGAACTTTATGGAGACCAGTTTCCAGATGACTCATAATATTTCCGCTTCAGGAGGTACGGACAAACTGCGTTATCGTATTTCGGGTGGATATACTTCGAATGACGGTGTATTGGTGTCCGATCGTGATAAGTTTGAACGTATGAATATCAATACCTTTATTTCGGCAGATGTAACCAACTGGTTCACTCAGGAAGTGACTATGAGCTATGCGCATAGTCTACAGACTTCACCCGGTGGAATGGGAGGTGTGTATAATACCCGTTTGGTTTCATATTATCCGGAAGGAGATCTGCCGGCATCAGTCAATACGTTGGCAAACGAGGATCTTCCTTTGTTCACTCCACGCAACCAGATCTTGTTGTCGAATCCGGTAAACAATAATAATGACAATCCGCGTATCTTCCTGAAATCCATATTGAAACCACTAAAGGGACTGGAAGCTGTATTTGAATATACATTTGATAAAAACATCTATGATTACCACTGGTATACAGGACAGTATGACTATACTACCATTCAGGGAGGAAGTTCAAAATCATTTGTAGACGATTATCTGAGAAAGTACAAACAGCATACGAATTATAACGCTATCAACGTTTACGCTACATATAGTAAGAAATTCGGTGACCATAATTTCAAAGTAATGGCAGGATTCAACCAGGAGTCGAGCTATCAGGAAACATTGGATGCTTATTCTTACAATCAGGCGGTGATAGACGTACCGGCCATGGGATCGGGAACCGGCACCATCAAGGCTACCGACTCATACAGTGAATATGCCGTACGTGGTGGATTCTTTAGAGTCAACTATAATTATCAGGACAAATATTTGCTGGAAGTGAACGGACGTTATGACGGTTCTTCTAAATTCCCGAAGAGCTCTCGTTTCGGTTTCTTCCCTTCTGTATCAGCCGGTTGGCAGATCGCTCAGGAGAAGTTTATGGAGTCTACCCGTAACTGGTTGGACGGATTGAAGATTCGCGCATCATATGGTGTGATCGGTAACCAGAATGTGAATCCGTATACTTTCACTCCGACAATGAGTGTCAGCAATAAATCTACTTCCTGGATTATCGATAATACGTATGTCACCTCTATCAGCTCGTTGCCGGCTTTGGTAAGCCAGAACTTTACATGGGAGAAAGTAGGTACGGTCAATGTCGGACTTGATATTAACTTATTCAACAATCGCCTGAATGGTGTATTTGAATGGTATCAGCGTAACACTAACGGCATGCTTGCTCCGGGTGTGCAGCTACCGGCTGTCGTAGGTGCAAGCGCTCCTTATCAGAATACTGCCGATATGCGTACACGAGGCTGGGAGTTGAGCCTGAACTGGCGTGACCAGATCGGTAAGGTGGGATATCGTTTGGGATTCAACTTGTCGGATTATAAATCGAAAATTACCAAATACGATGATAATGCAACCACCAAGTTGCTGAGCAGTTTCTATCCCGGACAGGTGATGGGAGAGATATGGGGATATATAGCCGATGGTTATTATTCTGTGGACGATTTCGAAGATACATCATCCTGGAAACTGAAAGAGGGAATAACCTCGATCAATGGTTATAACGTACGTCCGGGTGATGTGAAATTCAAAAACCTCCGTGATGATGAAAGTTCTACTAATGTAATTACCAGTGGTGACAATACATTCGACAATCCGGGTGACCGTAAAGTGATCGGTAATACGACTCCGCGTTATCAGTATGGTATCAATCTGGGAGCTAACTATGCCGGTTTCGACCTCAATGTTATCCTTCAGGGAACAGGAAAGCGTGATTACTGGATTTCGAATGTCTTGACTTTCCCGATGAACGGTGATAACTTCATTCCGTTGTTTGACGGTTTGAGTGATTACTGGATGCCTAAAGATCCCGACAACGGTGACTGGACCGCAGTCAATCCGAATGCGAAGTATCCTCGTCTGTATGGTAACCGAGGTAATTCCGGTTCAAACCTCCGTCAGAGCGACAAATACTTGTCTGATGCTTCTTATCTCCGTATTAAGAACATCACTTTGTCTTACAATTTACCAAAGAAGTGGTTGTCTCAGATCTTCCTTTCACAAATGAAGGCGTTTGTCAGTGTTGAAAACGTAGCTACTTTCACCTCTTTGCCTTCGGGTATCGACCCGGAGAGAATAGAATGGAACTATCCGGCATTCCGTACAGTTTCGTTCGGTATAAATATCACATTATAAACTCTAATCTGATACATGAATATGAAAAAGATATTATTGTTTTTAACCCTCTTTACAGGGATGATACTGGCGGGATGCAACGATAGCTTCCTTGAGAAATATCCTGTAACCAGCCTGACGGAAGAAAATGCATTCAAGTCGTATGACAATTTTAAGGCCTTTATGTGGCCATGTTATGAAATGTTCTCTAATACGAATATCGCCACTTCTACAACGGCAATCGGGCGTAACTCTCACTATATGGGTGATGTGTATGCCGGATATCTGAATCAGCGTGGAGCCAGCAGTCAGAATAAATATGCGTTTCAGACAGTGACCAATGCTACGTCGGGTAATGGATGGAACTTCTCTACATTCATTCGCCGTATCAACCTGATGCTTTCGCATGTGGATGATTCTGATATGACAGAAGCTGAAAAGAATCATTGGAAAGCTGTTGGATATTTCTTCCACTCATTTTGGTATATGGAGTTGATAGACCGTTTCGGTGATGTGCCTTGGATCGATAAACCACTGGACGAAACCTCTGAAGAAGCTTACGGAACGCGGATGCCTCGTCTGGAAGTGGCTGATAAAGTCCTGGAGCGCTTGCAATGGGCCGAACAAAATATCGGTGATGCGTCCGTTTACGAGAAAAAGGACGGTTCGAATACTATCAACCGTGATTGTGTACGTGCGGCTCTTTCACGTTTCACACTTCGCGAAGCAACCTGGCGCAAATATCATGAATTGGGTAGTTATGACAAATACTTCGATGAATGTATCCGTGTATCGAAGCTGTTGATGGCGGATTATCCTACATTATATTATGGTACCGACGGACAGCCGGCAGCCGGATATGGTGAAATGTGGACAACAGAGGATCTGAGTAAGGTACAGGGAGTCATTCTGTATCAGCAGTGGCTGGAAACCATTAAACCCGGACATTCGTGCTATTATGAACACACCTCTTCACATGATATAGAAATGCATCAGGGAACGGTAGACTTGTATTTGTGTAAGGATGGCAAGACTATTTCCCATTCAGACCAATATCAGGGAGATAAGGATATTTATGCTACTTTCCGCAATCGTGACCCGCGTATGTATCACACCATCATGCCGCCTTATAAGGTAAAAGATGGTAAGGGGGATTATTCCACATGGTCTTATACCAGTGATCCTGCCGATCGCGAATATATTGATATCATGGGAGCTAACGAGTCGTGCAGTAATCCGGGTATTGGCATGAAGCGCTTGCCGGGACAAAACTGGAGTGCTTCATTGGTACGTCGTGTTCCTAACCTGCAAGGGGGCGCACAATACACAATTGAAGGAAAGAAATATGGACCGCATGCCTATGTGGCTTCCCGTTCGGGATATTATGTATGGAAGAACTGGGATAATTGGGAGGAAAACTATAATAATGCCCAGGTGAATACTGCCGACAAACCTGTCTTTAAAATTGAAGAGGTCTTGTTGAACTATGCAGAGGCTATGTTCGAAACGAATCAATTTACACAAACCATTGCCGACGAGACGATCAACAAGTTGCGTAAACGTGCCGGTGTAGCTGATATGGTAGTAGCCCAGATTGATGGTAACTTTGACCCGAAACGTGGAAAATATTATCCGAAAGGAAATGATAACGGCATACTCGTTGATCCGGTATTATGGGAAATCCGTCGTGAACGTATTATCGAATTGATGGGCGAAGGATTTGGTTTTTATGATGTACGTCGCTGGAGAATGGCTCCTTGGTTCGTCAATATGCAGCAGAAAGGTATGTGGATTTCAAAGACGGAACTCAGCTCACTGACGTTGCTCAACGAAATGACCGGAACTTCAGACGGGGCGAACGGATCGATGACCGAAGGGTATATCTATCTATTCAACGATCCGTTGAAGGAAGGAAAAGGCTGGTTGGAGAAATATTATCTCTATCAGGTTCCGTTAGAAGAAATAGCTCTTAATCCTAACTTGACACAAAACCCGGGATGGGAATAAAAGGATCTGTAGCCGTTCTTTTTAATTAAATTTTGAGAAGAAGGGAATGTGTCAAAGGCACCACAGATTACACGGATGAAATAGTAAAATATAGGTTATCCGCATGGATAGTCTGTTATAATCTGAGTGATCTGTGGTAAGGAGGCTTTTGAAACATTCTCTTCTTTTTGTTTTGAAAACTTTAAATGAACATTATGAATCAGAAATTATTACTCGGAAGTGCACTGCTCGTGGGAATGGCTTCTACACAGCAGGCGTTGGCCCGGCAGAAGAAAGCAAAGGAACAAACCCGTCCGAATGTCGTTTTCATATTGGCTGACGATTTGGGATACGGAGACTTAAGCTGTTATGGGCAGGAAAAGTTTGAGACTCCTAATATCGACCGGTTGGCACAGAACGGAATGCGTTTTACCCAATGTTATTCGGGAACAACGGTTAGTGCTCCCTCACGTTCGTGTCTGATAACCGGAACCCATAGCGGGCATACGGCTATCCGTGGAAATAAAGAGCTTGCTCCGGAAGGACAATTCCCATTGCCGGAAAACTCACAGACTATTTTCAATGATTTCCGTAATGCCGGTTATCGTACAGGTGCCTTTGGTAAATGGGGGCTTGGCTATATCGGTTCCGCGGGGGACCCTTACAAACAGGGAATCGATCAGTTTTACGGATATAATTGCCAGTTGCTGGCACACAGCTATTATCCCGATCATTTGTGGGACAACGATAAACGGGTAGATTTGCCGGACAATAATCTCAATGTGCAATATGGGAAGGGTACTTATTCGCAGGACCTGATTCACTCTAAAGCATTGGCTTTTCTGGATGAAGCCGCTAAGGAGAAAGATCAACCTTTCTTTATGTGGTATCCTACCATTATTCCGCATGCCGAACTGATAGTACCTGAAGATAGTATTATTAAGAAGTTTCGTGGGAAGTACCCCGAGAAGCCTTATCGTGGAGTGGAGCCCGGAAGTCCTGCTTTCCGTAAAGGAGGATATTGTACTCAGTTCTATCCGCACGCTACATTTGCTGCAATGGTCTATCGGTTGGATGTATATGTAGGGCAGATTGTACAGAAGTTGAAAGATATGGGAGTATACGATAATACCATTATCATCTTTTCGAGTGATAATGGTCCTCATATGGAGGGTGGTGCCGATCCGGACTTTTTCAACAGTAATGGCATATGGCGCGGGTATAAACGTGACGTGTACGAAGGTGGTATCCGTGTACCCATGATCATATCGTGGCCCGGACACGTACAACCCAGTACGGAAACCGATTTCATGTGTTCATTCTGGGACTTAATGCCCACTTTCAGGGAAGTGTTGAATCCGAAAGCGGATACCCGGAATATGGATGGTGTCAGTATACTTCCTCTGTTACAAAACCGTAAAGGACAGAAAGAACATGAATATCTTTATTTCGAATTTCTTGAGATGAATGGGCGTCAGGCAGTCCGCAAAGGTGACTGGAAGCTTGTTCACATGAATATACGGGGAAATAAGCCCTATTACGAATTATACAACCTGGCTTCTGATCCGTCGGAGAAGTACAATGTGCTGAATCAATATCCCGAGAAAGCGGATGAATTGAAAGCGATTATGAAAGAAGCCCATATAGAAGATTCCAATTGGCCTTTATTTAGATAAATAGTGATTGATAAAGTTGTCAAATGAAAGGCAAGCATACTATGTATTGCTTTTAAAAAGGAAGAGGCTGTCATGTGATATAACAGCCTCTTTTGTATATATAGTCAGGTACCTCTGCTCTTTTTAGAAGGCAAGACCTACCCTGAAGCCGAAGTTATTCAGCTTGTCTACATTGTAAGTCAGCACATTGGCCTTGTTGGTAGCATAGCTGTAGTAAACGGCGATATGCAGACCCGGACCGTAAGCCCAAGGGTATACGTTAAGACCGATTTCCGGTGATACGTAGAATCCCCAAGTATTATCGCGGGTTTCGAACATATTGTAGTTAGAACGTACTTTCGCATAATTGGCACCCAGCTTGACACCGAAATAAGGTTGCCATGCTCCGCCACGATTCATTTGATAACGTGCAGCGGCACCAAAAGGTAACTGGAAGATGGTATGTTGCTGGTCAGTATTCACGGTTCCTTCGCCAACAGGGAAAGTTGCGCGTGGGAAGTATTCGTGGTTACTGCTGTAGTTCATAAAGAGTCCGAGTCCGAGATTAGGAGTCACAAAGTAACCGCCTTCGAAGTTCATACCCCATCCGCTGGCTTTATCGGCAAAGTGATTTTTCAGTGGTGCGTTGAACTGCCAGTCCACGTTAGCGTATCCATTATCTGATAACTGTGCCTTGGCCGGCATGGCAAAGGCCAGAGCAAGGGCCGCTATGGCCAGTACTCTAAGAGAAATATATTTCATTGTTTTCATAACGGTTCTTGATTAAATTATTTGTTAGTGAGATAGGGTGACTGTGCAAACGACTGATTGATTGCGCGAACAACCAGAGTTTGGTTCACTTTACCGGAATAGCTTGCAGGTCCGCTCAGGAAGCTGCTCCACAAAACGGGGAGTTTTTGTTTTTCACCCTCAGGAGCTTTCAGGTTCATAATCTCAGTAAGGAATGAGTTGGTTGTAATGCTATAGTTTACAACATACGGATAATACCAGCCGCCCCAATTACCCCAGTAAGGTGCATCCCAGTATCCGGGATAGTTCCACCACCACTCAGGTTGTCCGTAATCGGTGAAGTAATAAGTACTTTGAACGTAACTTACCTGTATACCCAGGTCGGCAGCATCTTTATTGTCTGTATATGTAAAACCTTTGCTATTCAGGTTTTCTTTGTACGCATTGATGATAGCTTCTGCTGCTTCACCTTTCCAGTATTCCGGATCTTTTTTATCTCCGATGACGAGAACGCTGTCAGGGATGTAGTACGTGCTGAATTGTTTGAAGTCAGCTTTCTTGTCGTAGTTGGTGTAAACCAAATAGTCATTGTCCAATTTGTCCATGTCAGGGTCTTTTTCGCAGGCTGCGAATGCAAAGACCGCCAATAAGATGGGAATTAATCTCTTCATATCTTTATAATGTTTAGGTTAATTAAAAAAATCTTGCCCTGGTACCTTAAGGCGTTTGCAGAAAATAACAAGACTCTTGTTAAAAGGTTCGCAAAGAATAATGTTAAAATGCAGTATGATTACTTGGAGGCTTTGGTGAAAGATCTATCTTTGTACAAAATTAAAACCGAAATAAATATGAAGAACCTACGCATCTGGCAGACACTTTCCCTTTTCATTCTTTTGCTGTCCATAACTCTTCCTTTATCAGCAAAGTCGGATTTGCTGACGAAGTTGAATACAATTACCCTTATCATCCGTACCCAATCGTTAGAGACCTCTCTCTTTGCGGAAAAGTATTTGTTACGTTTCAAACAGCCATTAGATCATAGTCATCCCGAAAAAGGATCTTTCAGCCAGCGGGTTATCGTTGCGCATGTGGGATATGACCGGCCGACACTGATGGTAACTGAAGGCTACGGAGCTGCTCGTTCCCTGAATCCCGGATATTACGAGGAACTGTCTAAGCTGTTCAATACCAATATCATTGCAGTAGAACATCGCTATTTCCTTGAATCGACCCCTAAACCGAAAGACTGGAAGTATCTGACAGCCTGGAATTCTGCCAGGGATCTGCATGCTATTCGTGAGGCTTTTCGTTCCATTTATCCGGGAAAATGGATTGCTACCGGAATCAGTAAAGGAGGACAGACAGCGATGCTTTATCGTACTTACTTTCCGGATGATATAGATATTACGGTTCCTTATGTGGCTCCACTTTGCCGTTCGGTCGAAGATGGGCGTCATGAGCCTTTTCTGCGAACAGTAGCTATGCCCGATGATCGTCAAAAGGTGGAAGATTTCCAGATGGAGGTATTGAAGCGTAAAGCTGCTTTACTGCCTCACTTTAAAAAATACTGTTCGGTGAGGAAGTTGCAGTTCCGTGCGCCTGTAGAGGACATTTATGATTATACGGTGCTTGAGTATTCTTTTTCACTTTGGCAGTGGGGTATTCCGGTCAGCCGGATTCCGTCAGTTTCTGCTTCAGACAAGGAGCTGTTCGATCATTTGGTTGCTATCAGTGCACCGTCCTATTTTGTGAAAGAGGGATCTAATACTCCGTTCTTTGTCCAGGCGGCACGTGAATTGGGATATTATGGATATGATATTCGTCCGTTCCGGGAGTATCTTTCAATTGGAACAAGTAAAGATTATCTTCGCCGTTTGATGATCCCCGAAGAGCTTGCAGATATGGAATTTGACGAGACTCTGAGTTACAAGATAACCCGTTTTTTGAAAGAGAATGATCCGAAAATGATTTTTATTTATGGGCAGTATGATCCGTGGACAGCAGCTGGAGTCACCTGGCTGAAGGGAAAAAAGAATATTCATGTGTTTGTACAGCCGAAGGGTAGCCACATGGCCCGTATCGGCACTTTGCCTCAAAAAGAGAAAGAAGAAGCCATCGGGTTGATAAAGAAGTGGTTGGAAGAGTGACCCCATTCTTGCCCCTTTGTAGATGAATAGAAAAGTTACAGAGGTGTTTTCACCACAGATTACACAAACCTGTACAGATGAAGGTCAAATGGATGACTGTCTGTATGGGTGATCTGTGATAATCCGTGTAACCTGTGGTGACCTCTGATGTTACAAACTTATATCAGTGGTTTTAACATTTCCGGTATCTCTACTTTGTCCAGATCCAGTTCGTTTAAACGCTTCTTGCCTGCCTCTGTGAGGCTGAAGTACATCTGGCGTTTGTCTACTTCACCCAATGCCCGTCGGATGAGTCCTTTATCTTCTACCGCACGGATGACTTTCGACGTATGCGACGGAGCCATTTCCGTTCGTTCGGCTATAGCAGTCGAGGTATTTCCTTTCCGGCTTCGCGCAACGCACATAGCACCATTGCTTCGTTCAGCGATATTCCATACACCTCTTCAAATGCCGTTTCGAAAATGGAGAGTGCTTTGTAGATATCGCGCATCTTACATATTGTATTCATACTTCCTTATTAAATAAACAGATTGATGTTAGCATTATCGGCACGTTCCATATAAGTGGCTACTCCGCCTACCGTAACTTCATCAAGCAACTCTTCACGTTTTACTCCCATCACATCCATCGACATTTGGCAAGCAATAAACTCCACCCCGTTCTCCAGAGCCTGCCGCCGCAGGGATTCCAGTGAGTCGATGCCTTTCCGGTGCATGATGTATCGCATCATCTTTCCACCCATACCTCCCATGCTCATTTTAGAAAGTTTCAGTTTCAGCGAACTGGATGGGAGCATTGTACCAAACATCTTGCCGAAAATGTCTTTTTCCACTTTGGGCTTATGCAATTTCTTAATCACATTCAGCCCCCAGAAAGTAAAGAAGATAGTTACTTTTTGTCCGGTGGCAGCTGCGCCGTTGGCCAGGACGAAAGTGGCAAGTGCCTTGTCCAAGTTGTCACTGAACATAATCAGAGTTTTACCTTTGCTGTCACATGTCGTAGTCAGGTTACAAGCCTGGGGTTCGCCTTTCTCAATGACTACTACCGATTTCCCTCCGGTACTATCCTTGGAGATAAATTTATTTCCGGTAGAGTTGCACCATGCGGCAGCATCCCGCGAGAATCCCGGGTCTGTAGCCACAATTTCAACTCTCTCGCCCGGAACAAGCGTATCCATTGTTTTCTTCATCTTTAGGACCGGGCCCGGACATTGTAATCCGCAGGCATCCACCCGGATTGTCTTAGGATTTGCAGCCGTTGTAGTTTGGGGTGCCTCAGCTGTCACAGAAGGTTTCGCCGGGCTGTCTTGCGCAGAAGGCGTGTCGTCTGTTTCTTCATTTTCGTGCAAGATGATGGGAGCGGTAGCAGCACGATAGGTCTTCAATCCGCCGGAGAGGTTATATACTTCTTTGAAACCGTGCTGGATCAGGATGCGGTAAGCAAGATATCCTCTCAGCCCTACGGCGCAGAAGGTGTAGATTGGCTTGTTCGAAGGAAGTTCAGCAATACGGTCACGTATTTCATCCAATGGTATATTTACTGCTCCGGGCAGTGAACCCAATGCAAATTCGTCCGGTGTACGCACATCCAGCAGGAACACATCTTTCAGTTCGATATCTCTCAGATCGCGCCAGTATACGGGTTTTACTCTGCCGAGGATGATGTTTTCGGCTACATAACCGGCGATGGCTACGGGGTCCTTTGCTGAAGAGAAAGGAGGCGCATACGCCTGCTCTACTTTCATCAGGTCATAGATCGTTCCCTCGTGTTTGATGACAAGAGAAAGTTCGTCAATTCGTTTGTCCACGCCATCATACCCCACAATTTGGCCGCCATACAACTTGCCTGTTTGGGGATCGAAGGTTATTTTGATACTCATCGGCATAGCGTCCGGATAGTATCCTGCATGCGAGGCCGGATGAGTGGTTGAAGATGCATATACAATGCCCGCCTGCTTTAACCGCTTTCCCGGAAGTCCGGTTGAGGCTACTGTCATGTCAAATACTTTTGCGATGGAGGTACCGATGGCTCCTTCATAAGGAATCTGTGCACCCAGCAGGTTGTCGGCAACAATACGTCCCTGTCGGTTGGCGGGTCCGGCAAGATAGTTCAGCCAAGGTTTGCCCGTAATGGGATGGCGGAATTCAATGGCATCACCGATGGCATAGATCGACTCGTCGGAAGTCTGCAAATAATCATTTACTGCGATACCTCCCGCTTCACCGATCGTAAGTTCGGCAGCTCTTGCCAGCGTTGTCTCCGGGCGCACGCCGATAGATAGAATTACGATATCCGCCAGGATGGATTGTCCGTTCTTGAAGACTACCTTCACTTCTTTGCCTGCTTGCTCAAACGATGCGACAGCTTGCTCCAGGTATAAGTTGACACCCTTCTCCATCAAATGTTGATGAACCAGTGCTGCCATTGAAAAGTCAATAGGTGCCATCACCTGGTTGCCCATCTCGACAATAGATACTTGCGCTCCCAGTGCGTGCAGGTTTTCTGCCATTTCCAGTCCGATGAATCCGGCCCCGATCACGACAGCCCGGCGGGGAGGCCGATTGTTGACATATGCTTTAATGCGGTCGGTGTCTGCTACATTCCGCAAAGTAAAGATGCCGGTTGAGTCAATGCCCGGTAATGGTGGGCGTACAGGAGATGCACCGGTGGATATTAACAGTTTGTCATAACTCTCCTCGTAAGTGTCTTCACTCTTAAGGCG
>OHHU01001148.1_pt1 | contig 12549 bp, 9 predicted proteins | sample 1568151 | NCBI WGS metagenome assembly OHHU01 (sample SAMEA3879572, study PRJEB24766) | human gut metagenome | biome: human-associated habitat; feature: feces | place: USA | collected 1985/1987 | reverse complement strand
TAAAAACATTTTCATTTATTGATTAAAGTTCGTATTTTTGCCTGCAACTGTCAAAGGAACAGTTATTCATGAATAGACAATTCCCGAACAAATATGAGCGAAGATTTTGAAGCACCGAAAGATGATTTGGACAAGGAACTCCCGGCCGGGAGCGAAGAACACTCGGATTACAAACCTGCGGACGCAAAGGATGCCAATATAAAGCACCAACTGAGCGGCATGTACCAGAATTGGTTTCTGGACTACGCCTCATACGTTATATTGGAACGTGCCGTACCCCATATCATGGATGGTCTGAAACCCGTACAGCGGCGTATCCTCCACTCCATGCGCCGCATGGAAGACGGGCGCTACAACAAGGTGGCCAACATCGTGGGACAGACCATGCAGTACCACCCGCACGGCGATGCGTCGATCAAGGACGCACTGGTGCAGCTGGGGCAGAAAGACCTGCTGATCGACTGCCAGGGTAACTGGGGCAATATCCTCACGGGCGACGAGGCCGCCGCGGGGCGTTACATCGAGGCGCGCCTGTCGAAGTTCGCCTCCGAAGTGGTCTTCAACAAGAAAACCACCGAGTGGATGCTGTCGTACGACGGTCGCAAGGAGGAGCCCGTCACGCTGCCGATCAAGTTCCCGCTGCTGCTGGCGCAGGGCTCCGACGGCATCGCCGTGGGTCTGGCGTCGAAGATCCTGCCCCACAACTTCGTGGAGCTTATCAACGCCTGCATCGCACACCTCGAGGGGCGCGAATTCCAGCTTTATCCCGACTTCCCGACGGGCGGCATGGCCGATGTGAGCCGCTATAACGACGGCCTGCGGGGCGGGGCGGTGAAGGTGCGCGCCAAGATTTCGAAGATCGACAAACGCACGCTCGCCATCACCGAAATACCCTATACCACGACCACCGAGTCGATCAAGGATTCGATCATCAAGGCCAACGACAAGGGCAAGATCAAAATCAGGAAGGTCGACGACAATACGGCCGACAAGGTCGAAATCATCATCCAGGTTTCGCCCGACGAGTCGAGCGACAAAACCATCGACGCCCTCTACGCCTTCACCGACTGCGAGGTTTCGATCTCTCCCAACGCCTGCGTCATCTGGGAGGAGAAACCCCATTTCCTGGGCGTGAGCGAAATCCTGCGCCGCTCGGCCGAGCATACCAAGTGGCTGCTGGGACGCGAGCTGGAGATCCGGCTCGGCGAACTGAACGAAGCCTGGCATGCCGCGTCGCTCGAACGCATCTTCATCGAGAACAAGCTCTACCAGCTCATCGAGGGCTGCAAGAGCCGCGAAGAGGCCTACGCCGCCGTGGACAAGGGGCTCGAACCGTTCAAGAAACGGCTGCGCCGCGAGGTCACGCTCTCCGACGTGCAGCGCCTGACGGAACTGAAGTTCATCCGCATCTCGCGTTACGACAGCGACAAGGCCGACAACGAGATCCGTCAGATCGAAGAGGACATCAAGGCCACGCAGTACGACCTTGACCATCTCACCGAGTACGCCGTGGCCTACTACGAGCGTATCCGCGACAAGTACGGCAAGGGCAAGGAGCGCCGCACCGAGCTGCGTGAGTTCGACAACATCGAGGCCACGAAGGTCGCCGTGACCAATGCCAAGCTCTACGTCGACCGCGCCGAGGGCTTCTTCGGCATCGGTAAGTCGATGAAGGACGCCGAATTCGTATGCGACTGCTCGGACATCGACGACGTGATCGTCTTCACGAAGGACGGCCGCTACGTCATCACCAAGGTGAGCGACAAGGCCTTCTTCGAGAAGGGCATCTACTACATCGGGGTCTTCAAGCGCAACGACGAGCGCACGATCTACAACGTGCTGTACCGCGACGGCAAGAACGGCCCGATCATGATGAAGCGCTGCGCCATCAAGGCCATCACGCGCGACAAGGAGTACGACATCACCAAGGGTACGCCCAAGAGCGAGATACTCTATATGTCTGTCAATCCGAATGGTGAGGCCGAGGTGCTGAAGGTTTACTTCAAGCCCCGTCCGCGTCTCAAGAAGGTGATCGTCGACCTCGATTTCTCGACCCTCGCCATCAAGGGGCGCCAGAGCCAGGGCAACCTCTTCTCGCGCTACGGCATCCATAAGATCGTCCTCAAGGAGCGCGGCACCTCGACGCTCGGCGGCCAGAACGTCTGGTTCGACGAGGATGTCCGCCGCCTGAACGCCGACGGCCGCGGCAAGCTGCTGGGCGAGTTCAAGGGCGACGACCGGATCATCGTCTGGACGTCGAAGAACCAGTACTATATCACGGGTTACGACCTCGGGCAGCATTTCCCCGACGAGACCGTGCGCGTGAGCCGCTATGAGCCCGACCGCGTTTACAGCGTCTGCTACTACGACCGTTCGCAGCAGTTCTATTACATGAAGCGCTTCACGGCCGAGATGAGCGACAAGATGCAGTTCTTCCTCGACGAGGACGGACAGGCCGACCTGGTCGCCGTGACGGAACGCACGGGCGCCAAACTCGAAATCACCTACAAGGGGGCGCATGCGTCGCGTCCCGCGGACGAGGTCGACGTCGACGAATTCGTCGGCGTCAAGAGCCACCGCGCCAAGGGCAAGCGCCTGACGACCTACGAGGTCGCTACGCTGCGCTTCATCGAACCCGAACTGCCGCCCGAGCCCGAACCTTCGGACGACGGCGATGCCGGGGAGATTCCCGACGGCCTGCTCTCCGGCGGCGGGGCGGATGACGGGGCGGCGGATGCCGGTGCCGGCGACGCTGCGGCTGTTTCCGGCGGGGTGGAGTTCGAGATCGAACGCGCCCGGGGCGATGCCGACGAGGTGATCGACCCCGAACAACTGAACCTGTTTTGACCTGCCGGCGATGAAACCCCTCTTTTTGGTCGGTTACATGGGATGCGGCAAGAGCACCCTCGGGCGCAAGCTGGCGCGCAGGCTGGGCGTCGGCTTCGTGGATACCGATGCGCTGGTCGAGGAGCAGGCGGGAGCCTCCGTGGCCGATGTCTTCCGTTATGAAGGCGAGGCACGGTTCCGCGAAGCGGAGCGCGAAGCGCTCGAACGGGCGATCGCCGCAGGCGGCGAAACGGTGGTCTCGACGGGCGGGGGGCTCCCCACCTGGAGCGACAACATGCAGCGCATGAACGGCGTGGGGCATACCGTCTTCCTGCACCGCACTGCGGAGCAAATCGCCCGCCGCCTGAGCCCCTACGGACGCCGGAAACGTCCCCGCTTGCGGGGGCTGGACGATGCCGGACTGGTCGCTTTCATGGAACGCGATATGGCCGTGCGCGAACCCTTCTATGCGCAGGCGCATCTGGTCGTCGACTGCGATGCGATGTCCGACGACCAGGTCGTGGAGCATATCCTGAGGCAACTCGGCCTGAAATAGAAAAGACCCTGCGGCTGCGGCCCCGGGAGTACCCGGGGGCGCGGAAACCGCAGCGAACGATACGACGCGGCCGTGCCGCGGACGATGATATGCTGCAACTCCTGAAAGACGTGGATAAACTTTCAAATAATGCACCCATCGGTGTTTTCGATTCGGGGCTGGGCGGGCTGACCGTCTGGCGCGAGGTGCGGCGTGCGCTCCCCGCTGAGTCGCTCGTCTACCTGGGTGACGGTAAGAACTGCCCCTACGGGTCGCGCCCCCGCGAGGAGGTGCGGCGCCTTGCCGACGAAGCGGTCGCCTTCCTTGTGGCGCAGGGGTGCAAGCTGGTCGTCGTGGCCTGCAATACCGCTACGGCCGCCGCCATCGACTTCCTGCGCGAAAAATACGCCCCCATGCCGATCGTGGGCATGGAGCCGGCCGTGAAACCCGCCTGCCTGGCGACCCGCAGCGGGGTGGTGGGGGTACTGGCTACCGAACGGAGCCTCGACGGCGAGCTCTTCCGCCGCACGGCGGCCAGGTACGGCGACGGCGTAGACCTTGTCACGGCGCCAGGCCGGGGCTTCGTCGAACTGGTCGAAAACGACCTCGAAGCTACGCCCGAGGCCGAGGCTACCGTCCGTGCCGCCGTCGCGGAGATGCTGGAGCACGGGGCCGACCAGATCGTGCTCGGCTGCACGCACTATCCTTTCCTGCTTCCCGTCCTCGAACGTGTCGTCGCGGGCCGCGGCGTCACGGTCGTCGACCCTTCGCCCGCCGTCGCCCGCCGCGTCGTGCAGCTGCTCGACCGTTACGGCCTGCACGTCGACCCCGCCCACCGCGCGGAATATACGTTCCGCACCTTTGCCGACGAGGCCTACCGCCTCCGCCTGGAACGCAAGGCCTTGGGGGCACTTTAATAGCGCCGGATTCGCTTCCGAACCCGATTTTACATCGCGATATTCCGAAATGTCGAAAAAAATGCGTAACTTCGCTTGATAAAAATCAAGCGCAACACAGATGGCATCTAAAAATACATCCTCATCCCCCAACGGACGGCAGAAAGTCCAGCGTTCCAACAGCGACAGTGCGCGCTGGATCGCCGGACTGCTGCTGCTGTTCATCGGTCTGTTCGCCGCCGCTGCGGTGTTCTTTTCGTTTTTCAGCTGGGCGGCCGACCAGAGCGGGCTGCTGCTCTCGCCCGAGGAACGTGCCACGCTGGGCGTCGAGCCTGGAAATCTCTGCGGCTGGGCGGGTGCCAGGCTGGGACGCCTGCTGGTCGACAACTCGTTCGGCGTGTCCGGCATTCTGATCCCGGTGATGGTGGTGCTCGTCGGCGTGCGCGTCATCCGCCAGCGCCCGCTGCTGTTCAACCATTCGATCCTCTCGCTTTTCCTCATCCTGATCCTCGGTTCGCTGACGCTGGGCTTCGCCTTCTCGGACAAGTGGAGCCTTTGCAGTTCGACGGGGTGGGGCGGTGCCTTCGGCATCGAGACCGCAGCGCTGCTGCGCACGCATATCGGGGTGCTGGGGACGTTGATCCTGCTGCTGGGCTGCTGGATCCTTACGGGGGTATTCATCAACCGCAATTTCATCAACAAGGTCAACCGTGCGGGCAACGTCATGGTCGATAAGAGCGGCAAGATCGTCGAGATCGTCAAACATAAGGTCGTGCACGCGCACGGGCAACCGTCCGATGCCGCCGGGGATGCGGCTGCCGTATCTGCGGAATCCGCCGGGAATCCCGGGGAGAGGCCTGCCAGGCGGTCGGCCGACACTCCGGCCGTGGAGTCTGCCGTGAAGGCGGAGCCCGAGGTGGTCGTGCGCCGTCCCGAACTCGAACTGGCCGTGCAGCGTCCGGTGCCGGAAATGCCCCGCGCTGTACGTACTCCCGGGCCTGCTGCCGCCGGGACTCCCGCCGCCCCGCAGGCCGCCCGCCGCGATGCGGACGACAATCCGTTCGTGGAACTGGGCCCCGACGGCATGCCCATTGTGCCCGAAGCCCCGCAGGCGGCAGAGGCCGCCGCATCCGATGACGACGGCGAGTTTACCGAGGTCGACCTGTCGCGCCCCGAAGGCCGGCTGGTGATCGGCCCCAGCGGGCTTGTCGAGCTGGAACGCCCCGCGGTGCGTCCTGCCGCCGGCACTGCTGTCCGGCCTGCTGCGCCTGTGTCCGACGAACCTTTCACCGAATTATCCCTGGGCGGGGAAGACCCCGTCGGGACACCGGCCCCGGCTGCCGGGATGCCCTCTGTTGCCGGGATGCCCTCCGCTGCCGCTCCTGTATCCGGGGAGCCGCTCCCCGACGGGCCGTTTACCGAGATACCCGTTCCTGCCGGGGGCGTCGTCGTGACCGTCGAGGCCAACGAAGCCCGTCTGGTCGATGAAAAGGCGATCCCGACCGAGAGCTACGACCCGCTGAAAGACCTCGTGAACTACCACAAGCCGCCCGTGACGCTGCTCGAAGACTATGTTTCCGACTCGGAAGTGAGCGACGAGGAGATTTTCGAGAACAAGACCAAGATCGAGGATACGCTCCGCAATTTCGGCATCCCCATCCAGCGTATCAAGGCCACGGTCGGCCCCACCGTGACGCTCTATGAGATCGTGCAGGCGCAGGGCGTCAAGATCTCGAAGATCCAGGGGCTCGAAAACGACATCGCCCAGAGCCTCAAGGCGCTGGGTATCCGCATCATCGCCCCTATCCCCGGCAAGGGAACCATCGGCATCGAGGTGCCCAACCGCGATAAGCAGGTGGTGTCGATGTACTCCGCCGTGCGTTCGCTGCGTTTTCAGGAGTCGAAGGCCGAGCTCCCGGTGGTGATCGGCCGTACGATCCAGAACGAGAATTACGTGTTCGACCTGGCCAAGATGCCGCACCTGCTGGTGGCGGGCGCCACGGGACAGGGTAAGTCCGTGGGGCTGAACGCCATCATCACCTCGCTGCTCTACCGCAAGCACCCCGCGCAGCTCAAGTTCGTGATGATCGACCCCAAGATGGTCGAGTTCTCGCTCTATGCCAAGATCGAGCGCCACTTCCTCGCCAAGATGGAGTCCGAGGACGATGCCATCATCACCGACCCCAAGAAGGCGGTCTACACGCTCAATTCGCTCTGCACGGAGATGGACAGCCGCCTGGAACTCTGCAAGAAAGCCGGGGCGCGCAACATCGCCGAGTACAACGAGAAATTCACCGCCCGGCGGCTCAGCCCGCTCAACGGGCACCGCTACCTGCCCTATATCGTCGTGGTGGTCGACGAGTTCGCCGATCTGATCATGACCGCCCGCGAGGTCGAGGGGCCCGTCATGCGCCTCGCGCAGAAGGCGCGTGCCGTCGGCATCCACCTGATCATCGCCACGCAGCGCCCCGACGTGAAGGTCATCACGGGCGGTATCAAGGCCAATTTCCCCGCGCGTATCGCCTTCCGCGTGATGCAGATGATCGACTCGCGTACGATCATCGACCAGCCGGGGGCCAACCAGCTTATCGGCCGCGGCGACATGCTCTTCTCGAAGGACGGGGAACTGATCCGTATCCAGTGCGCGCTGGTCGAAACCAAGGAGGTCGAACGCATCGTCGAGTATATATCGAAGCAGCAGGGCTATACCTCGGCCTATTCGCTGCCCGACTATACGCCCGATACGGGCGATTCTTCGGGGAGCATGGGCAGCGAGGACTCCGCCCCCGTGAAATACGATTCGCTCTTCGCCGAGATCGCCCGCGACGCCGTTTCGGGCGGCAATATCTCGACCTCGATGATCCAGCGCAACTACGAGGTGGGCTTCAACCGTGCCGGGCGCATCATGATGCAGCTCGAACGTGCCGGCATCGTCGGCCGCCAGCAGGGAGCCAAGCCGCGCGACATCCTTTTCCATGACATGCCCTCGCTCGAAGCCAAGTTGCAGGAGCTGGGCCTATTCTGATGCTGCCATGAAACGACTCCTGTCCCTCCTGTTGCTGCTTTCCGCGATGCAATCCGTCGCCGCAGTTCCGGCTGCCGCGGATGTTCCGGCTGCCGCAAATAATGTTCCGGCCGCCGGCCGTGCCGACGCGATCCTGGCCGGGGTCAGCGACGGCTTCCGGGCGCTGGGTGCCTACGGGGTGTCGTTCGAGGTTCGCTCGGACGAATACGTCACGCGCGGGCGCTATGCCGTCGAGGGGGAGAATTATTACCTCGTGCTGGGCGATGCCGAGGTCTACTGCGACGGAGCCGTGCGCTACGAGGTGGACAACCGCCGCCGCGAGGTGACGATCGACGTGGTCGACACCGGCAGCCGCAATATCCTCAATAACCCCGTCCATGCCTTCGATTTCCTCGGCAGCGAATATGCGGCCTCGCTCGCCGGCGAGCAGGAAGGCCGTGCCGTGGTGCGGCTGACGCCTGCGCCGGGGAATACCTCCTCGGCGGGCAATATCGTCCTTACGGTCGATACCGCCGCGATGCGTCCCGTGTCGCTCCGCTACGATTACGACGGCGAGCAGGTGCAGGTTTCGGTGCTGGGCATCAAGCCCCTCGAAACGCCGCTCAAGGCCTTTGCGAAGGATAACTACGCCGGGTACGAATTCATCGACTTCCGCTGACCATGTTCCGCCGGCCGATTATGCTGCTGTTGTCCGTCGCCATCCCCGCGGCGATGCTGGCTGCGGCGCCGGAAGACCCGTCGCCGGCGGGCGGGCATACCCCTGCCGCCGGACATGACCGCCCTGCGGCGGATATGCCCGGTTCGGTTCCCGGAGCCGGAAGCCCGGCCGGGCAACAGCCTTCCGGCACGGCATGGGAGCTTACCTGCGAGCGCGATCTGCTCTATGCGGCGTCTTTCGTAGGGGATTCCATACCGGTGCGGGTGTTCCTCGAATCGGGCGTCTATTTTCCGCTGATCGACAGCGCGCTGGTCTGGTCGCACCCCGGGCTTTTCGAACCCGTCGAACTCGAACGCCCCGTGCGTTTCCGCATGGCCGGCGGCACGGACTATTCGGCCCGCTATAAACTGGCGCCGGGGCTCAGGGTGGGGGATACGCGCAGTTTGTGCGAGAGCTATGTCGTCGATCTGCGGCGACGCAAGCCCTGCGACCTGCTCTACCCGCTCCATACCTTCACGACCGACAGCGTGGCCGCGCCCGGTATTTTCGAGCTCGATGTCCGCCGCGGCATTTTCCGTCCGCTCTCATCCGGGAGCCTGCCGCAGCCCGGTGACGGGTGGGAGGCCTACGAACTGGTGCCCGACGGGCATTCGGGGATGTTCTGGGTCATGGATACGGTGCGCTTGTCCGACGACCGGGGACGCAGCCGTGCGATGCCGATGCGGCTGGTCGTCGATTTGGGCAACGCCAACCTGCTGGCACTCTTTGCGTTCAAACCTGAGGTCGGAAAATTCGTGTCACGCGCCCCTGTCGATCTGGTGGAAGGCCATACGCCGGGCGGGATGACCCTGCGGGTGCTGATGCCCGCCGTCGCCACTTTCATGGGGTGTTACTCCTTCGGCGGGCTGCCTGTCGTGGTGCTTGACAAACCGATGAAACTCCCCGGCGACGGTTTCCTCGGCGTAAAATTCTTCTCCGCATTCCGGGTGGTCTTCGATTTCCGCCACGGGCGGTTGTGGCTCAGGCTGGCGGATTGACCCCTATTTCCGGTTGAGGTACCAGTAGAGCCCGCCGACGAAGATGCCGCCGCCCGCGATGTTCCCGAGCGTGGCGGGAACCAGGTTTGCGGCGACCATGTCCGCCGCCGTCACCGGGGCGCCCAGCATCATCCCCAGCGGGATGAAGAACATGTTGGCGATGCAGTGCTCGTAGCCGATCACCACGAAGCACATGCCGCGAGGCATACCAGCCAGTTGGCGCCCACGCCGCGCAGGAATACCGTCAGCCACGGCATCGAGACCTTGGCCTGCGCCACGTTGCAGGCCGCTTCGCGCCACAGCTCCGACGAGAGTACGCCGGGCAGCACCACCAGGAAATAGGCGAAGAAGGCCGCCCCGATGAAATTCCCCGCGTATACCAGCCCCCAGTTGCGCAGCACCTTGCCCCATCCGTACCTGCGGCCCAGCGCCCCGGGTACGAGCACGGCGTTGTTGCCCGTGAAGAGCTCCGCCCCGGCGAATACCACCAGGATGAGCCCCAGCGGGAATACCAGCCCCGAGAGCAGGCGCTGCAACCCGGGCGCTTCGGCCACCCCGGGGAACCCGAACCCCGCCATCAGCGAGAAGAGTCCGCCCATGGCGATGTATGCGCCGGCCAGGAATGCCAGCAGGAGGGTCTTGCCCGCCGGGAGTTGCATTTTGCCCGTTGCCGACTTCTGAGCCAGCGCGAGTACTTCCTTGGGTGTGTTTATCTGTGCCATGTTCGGGAAATAGAGGCCGCAAAGGTAGTGAAACGATCCGGAACGCGCAAGCGGATGCCGTCAGTCTGCCGGGAATTTTTTTTGAGGCCGTCAGATCGCCGGAAAAGGGGCAAAAACGGGGCGTCGTCCCGGAAATCTTCCGCGCGGAGGCGATATTTATCGGCTTAAAGTTGCTCAGATCGGAAATAAATCGTATTTTTGTTCGTTAAAAGACTGTAATTTTAAAGAGATAAGATGCTAACTGAAGAAGAAAAGAATGCAGGTTTGACAGGACGTATCATTCCTATCAATATCGAAGAGCAGATGAAGTCGGCGTACATCGACTATTCGATGTCGGTCATCGTGTCGCGTGCGCTTCCCGACGTGCGCGACGGCATGAAGCCCGTGCACCGCCGTATCCTCTACGATATGAGCGCGGAGCTCAACCTCTACTCCGACAAACCGACCCGTAAGTCGGCGCGTATCGTCGGCGACGTGCTCGGTAAGTTCCACCCCCACGGCGACTCGTCGGTCTACGATGCCATGGTGCGCATGGCGCAGGAGTGGTCGCTGCGGTATCCGCTGATTTTCGGTCAGGGCAACTTCGGTTCGATGGACGGCGATTCGCCTGCGGCGATGCGTTATACCGAGGCCCGCATGCAGAAGATCACCGATGAGGTGATGGCCGACATCGACAAGGAGACCGTCGACTGGACGCTCAACTTCGACGATACGATCCCCGAACCCACGGTGCTGCCCACCAAGATCCCGCTGCTGATCGTCAATGGCGCCAGCGGTATCGCCGTCGGTATGGCCACCAACATGGCCCCGCACAACCTCAGCGAGGTGGTCGACGCTTGCTGCGCCTATATCGACAACCCCGAGATCACGGGCGAGGAGATGCTGCATTTCATCAAGGGCCCCGATTTCCCCACGGGCGGTATTATCTACGGCTACGAGGGTGTCCGGGAGGCCATGCTTACGGGCCGCGGCCGCGTCATGATGCGTGCCAAGACCGACATCGAGCATACCCCCAGCGGCCGTGAGTGCATCGTCATCACCGAAATCCCCTACATGATCAACAAGGCCGAGATGATTAAGAAGATCGCCGACATGATCAACGAGAAGAAGATCGACGGCATTTCCTACATCAACGACGAGTCCGACCGTGACGGCCTGCGGATCATCATCATCCTCAAACACGACGCCGTGGCGAGCGTCGTGCTCAACACCCTTTATAAGAATACGCCGCTGCAAACCTCGTTTGCGGTGAACAATATCGCGCTGGTGAACGGCCGTCCGCAGCTGCTGCCGATGCGCGATCTGGTCATGCACTTCGTCAACCACCGCCACGACGTGGTGGTGCGCCGCACGCGTTACGACCTGCGCAAGGCCGAGGAGCGCCTACATATCGTGCTGGGTCTCTTGATCGCACAGGACAACATCGACGAGATCGTGCACATCATCCGTTCGTCGCAGACCCCCGACCTGGCCAAGCAGGCCATGATCGAGCGTTTCGAGCTGAGCGACATCCAGGCTTCGGCCATCATCGAGATGCGCCTGCGCGCCCTGACGGGGCTGGAGTACGGCAAACTGACCGCCGAGCGCGACGATCTTACCAAGCTGATCGCCCACCTGAAGGACGTGCTGGAGAATGTCGGCATGCAGATGCAGATCGTCAAGGACGAACTGCTCGAAATCAAGGAAAAATACGGCGACGAGCGCCGTTCGGAGATCGTCTATGCCTCCGAGGAGTTCAACCCCGAGGATTTCTATGCCGACGACGACATGGTCATCACCATCTCGCACATGGGCTACATCAAGCGCACCCCGCTGGCCGAATACCGCACGCAGAACCGCGGCGGCGTCGGCGCCAAGGGCAGTGCTACGCGTGACGAGGACTTCATCGAGCATATCTACGTGGCTTCGATGCACAATACGATGCTCTTCTTCACCGAGAAGGGGCGCTGCTACTGGCTCAAGGTCTACGAGATCCCCGAGGGCGCACGCTCCTCGAAGGGACGCGCCATCCAGAACGTCATCCAGATCGAACCCGACGACAAGGTTCGCGCCTATATCAACGTCAAGCGCCTGAACGACGCCGAGTATGTGAACAACAACTTCATCATCATGTGTACCAAGGACGGTACGATCAAGAAGACGAAGCTCGAAGCCTACTCGCGCCCGCGCCAGAACGGCGTGAACGCCATCGTCATCCGCGAGGGCGACCAGCTGATCGAGGCCAAGCTCACCAGCGGCAACGCCGAAGTGATGATTGCGGCCCGCGAAGGCAAGGCCATCCGCTTCAACGAGTCGACGGTGCGCCCGATCGGGCGTGTCGGCGCCGGTGTGCGCGGCATCTCGATCGAGGAGTCCGACGAGGTGGTCGGCATGATCTGTGTGGAACCCGATTCGACGCAGGACGTGCTGGTGCTGAGCGAAAACGGTTACGGCAAGCGTACCGACCTCGACGAATACCGCATCACCAACCGCGGCGGTAAGGGTGTGAAGACGATCAACGTGACGGAGAAAACCGGTAAACTTATCTCCATACAGGCCGTTACGGACGACAACGACCTGATGATTATCAACCGTTCGGGACTTACCATACGTACGGCCGTGTCGCAGATCCGCCTGGCGGGTCGTGCCACGCAGGGCGTGCGTATCATCAACCTGCGCGACGGCGATGCCATTGCCTCGGTGATGGCTGTGCCTGCTGCCGGCGATGAAGAAGAAGTACAGTCCGCGGAGGCTGCTGAAAACGGGGGCGCAACGCCCGAAGCAGGACAGCCGGCCGAGGAATAGATGAAATGAATTTGAAAACTTTAAATTAAATTTTGTTATGAAGAAAACATTTTTGACGGCTTTCGC
>OHHU01001146.1_pt1 | contig 12557 bp, 12 predicted proteins | sample 1568151 | NCBI WGS metagenome assembly OHHU01 (sample SAMEA3879572, study PRJEB24766) | human gut metagenome | biome: human-associated habitat; feature: feces | place: USA | collected 1985/1987 | reverse complement strand
CCTCATGGACGTCCTGGAACACCACCCAATTCTCACGGTCATTGTCGATTCGCTTTAGCTATAATAAGTTCATTTATTAATTCTTCTTTGGACATAGCCATATATGTATCAATGTCAGGTGAAGACAATGATTTTAAGACTGCTGAATTTTTCATTTTAGGCACTGTATTAGCAAGAGGAATTCCTTGTGCTTTCTTATAATCTGTCATGTATTTATGTGCACAGGATTCACTAAGACCATAAATCTCCATAGCCTCTTTATAAGTAATCTCGTGTAAATACATACGTCGTCCTATATCCATTCTTTCTTCTAAACTGTGCTTCATGTGACACCTCCATGATTCCATTATTGTATAAGTGACTACCTTATAAAAAATGGTACTCTTATATATAAATAATGTCTACAATAATTGGGTTGGTGTCTACTTTTAGATTACCACTTCACCCCTCCGCCTCAAGGTCCATTCCGCCACGCTCCCGCTCCCCACCACGCAAAAAAGGCGGATTGCAAAGCAATCCGCCAGTCTCATTCCGCCAATTCTAATCCGCCAGTCCAATTCCACTATTTCCATGCCAGTCATCAGCCAATTCCACCAAGTAAAGCACCTGCAATAAGTGCAACAAGTGAAAGTGGAACAAGGACATATTTGCCAAGTGGTACAAACCACTTTCCAATAGGCTTATCTGCACCTGCATTAACAGCATCAACAGCAAACTTCTTTCCTGCAACCCAGAAGAACATAATTGCTGCGAGCATTGCGCCAAGTGGGCAGATGTAGATAGATACTGCGTCCATCCAGCCTGATACAATACCCTGTATTACAAGTGACACAACACAGCCAGCCACTGCGATAATTCCAACAGATGCAACACGGTTAAGCTTAAGCTTCTCCTGAATAGTTGCAACCGGAGCTTCATACAGATTAACAAGTGAGCTCATGCCGGCAAACAGAACACATACATAGAATACAATTCCTACAATCTTGCCACCCGGCATACCATTAAATACATTTACAAGATAGATAAACATAAGTCCGGGACCACCTGAAGATAACTCGGCACCGCCTGCTGCCATACCCGGAATAATAACAAATGCAGCTAATAAAGCAGCAATAGTATCAAATACTGCAACATTTCTTGCAGAAGAAACAACATTTTCCTTATCACTAAGATATGAACCATAGATAACAGTTCCGTTACCTGCGATAGACAGTGAGAAGAATGCCTGACCAAATGCATATATCCAGAGCTTTATATCAAGAAGTCCCTTAGGATTAAGAGTAAAAATGTATTTATAACCTGCACTTGAACCTGGAAGTGTGAAAATGTATATTCCAAGACCTACAAACATGATGAAAAGCAAAGGCATCATGACCTTGTTTGCTTTCTCAATTCCGCCTGCAATACCAAGTGCCATAATAACAGCAGTTACAACCATCGCGATTATAAGCCACATATTATTGCCAAATGTGCTTGCTGTACTTCCAAACATACCACCAATAGCTGACATATCATTGCCCATTGCTGAAAGCTTTCCAGAAAATGCAAGATAAGTATATTTGAATATCCAGCCAACAACTACAGTATAGCCCATTGCCAGAGCCAGTGAGCCAAGCACAGGAATAAAACCAATTGCCTCACCTGCTTTTCTCTTTCCTGTACGCATCTGCATACAGTCGCCAAATGCTTTAATAGGTCCGCCCTTAGTCGCACGGCCAAGTGCCATCTCCTCGATAACACCTGTTGAACCTATCAATATTACAAATAATACATAAGGTATTAAAAATGTCATACCTCCCCATGCAGATACCATATATGGAAAACGCCATATATTTCCCATTCCTACTGCCGAACCGATACAGGCAAGAATAAAACCTGTACGGCTCTTAAAGCCATCTCTTTCCAATTCAATTCCGTTATTTCCCATAGCTTTAATTCCTTTCTTCCTCATATTGCCAATAGCACATCACTTGTCTGTACCAAAGATTCTTCATGAACGCACATACGCAAAAAAGGCAAAGAAACCATTACCCCTTCCGGGTCATGGCTCCTTTGCCTTTAATGTCTGTATAATATACCATTGTGTTATTCCTGTAAAATACATGTTGGTTATAAAACCATAACCAGAAGCAATGCTTATTTATTATATCATTTATATACTTGTTTAATATATACTATCATGATATAATTTTCAGCGCTACCCCTCCTATATCTGGTAGAGAAAGGAGGGGCATTATATGGACATGTTTATGTCTCTAATTATCACTATTATGGCTGAGATAGTTTCATACTATATCTGCAAATGGCTGGATAGTGATAATCACAGGTAGCCAGCCTGGGGCTTAAGCCACCCTTCCACAATGGAATAGAAAACCCCACGAGAAAGCAGCTCGTGGGGTTTTCGTTCATTATATGAACATGTTTGTCTTTACAATGGAATTATATCACACCCCATTGTATATTACAAGTATATTCTCTTTTTATTTAATTATACCATTTAAACAGTCTGATTCATGTGTAATTCTTTAGAATATCTCCTACATAATCCACATCTGTGCCAGATACATCACAACTGGCATTGTAATAATTGAAAACAGCGTTGACAGGCAGACCATACATACCGCCCGCTCATAATTCTGCCCGAATTTCTGTGCAAATATTGCCGTACTCGTTCCAACTGGTGTTGCCGCAGCAATCAGTGTAATCATTCCAATCTGACCATGTCCCACCGGTATAATATAAAGTACAAGCAGTGTAAGCAACGGAATTATTATAAGCCTGACAAACGATGCCAGATACAGGGACGGATTAAGCAGTAAGTCACGGATCCTTACACATGACAGATAATATCCCAGTACTATCATGGCTGCAGGTGTATTAAGTGCCGCAACTCCAGCCATCGTGCTGTTTATTACACCTGGCAGTTTAATTCCCGTAATAAAAAGAAACAGTCCTATAACAAGTGATATTGTCACAGGATTGACGAATACCTTTTTTATATTTATCATATCCTTGCGGCGGGTTATTATCACAATTCCGTATGTCCACTGCAACAGATTAAGAATACTTGCAAATGATGCAACATAGAATGCTGCATCATTTCCAAATACCGCAGTTACAAGTGGAATTCCGATAAATCTGCCTTGCCGTTTCATCATCACATCCACTTGCCCATACCGGACACATATCAGTAGAACAGATGATGGACGAGAAATTCATTGACCTTGCAGATACTCCATCTTATGCCGGAGTGTTCAATTCAATATTCAGTAAATGTAAGAAAACTCCTCAGATAGCCTACTCATGCAATGATTACATATTACAGGGCAAACTCATAAGTCTCGGTCTTGGAGTATCATTTGTTGCCTCTGTAACATGGACAAGCAGCAGCCTTCCTGAAAACATAAGCCTGCTGCATATAGATGACTGTCCACATTTCAGAAGCATTTATTATCAGCCGCTTGGCTCATTCTGCTCAGAAAATCAGCGAATCTTCGAGCACCAGCTTGAAGAATATTTCAAAAATTTGAATAATTAATGCACCTCTAATGGTGTGTCTTCACCGGCTGCAAACTGCACAACACTCTTAACTGAAGACTCAACCATATCAGACACAGCCTGATCTGTGAAAAATGCAACATGAGGTGTGACAATAGTATTCTGGAAAGACTTAAGTATGATGTAATCGTGATTAACAACAAGGTCATCATACTTACGGTCTGTACGGATAAATTCATCCTCACCCTCGCAGCAGTCAGTTCCAACTGAACCAATCTTGCCGCTCTCAACAGCCTCAATCAGATCCTTTGTATCAACAAGCGCGCCTCTTGCCGCATTTATAAGGATAACGCCATCCTTCATCTTTGCAATTGAATCCTTATTAATCATATGATATGTCTCATCACTTAAGAAAGTATGAAGCGAGATAATATCTGCTCTGGCATACAATTCATCAAGAGTTACATACTCAACATTTTCAAGGTCTTTTGCAGGATATGGGTCATACGCAATAATCTTACAGCCAAATCCTGAAAGATTCTTAATTACTGCCTTTCCAATTCTTCCTGTTCCGATAATACCTACTGTCATATTCTGCATTTCACGTCCACATATAGGACCAAGTGAATAATCTGCTGTGTGTGAACGCATCATTACATACAAAGCCTTGCGGATACACATAAGCATAAGCATTACTGTATAATTGGCAACTGAATATGGCGAATATCCGCTGTGTGCAACACGGATTCCAAGGCGCTTTGCTGCCTCAAGGTCAACACTGTTATATCCGATTGTCCTGAAACCGATGTACTTTACACCCTCTGCTGCAAGCTTTTCAAGAACAGGTGCTGACAAGTCACACATGCCATCGCACACCGACATAGCCTCACAGCCTTTGACACTTTCTATATCATCTGCTGTAAATCCGCTCCTATTAATCTGTAATTCCACCTTGTATACATTTGCAAATGTATCAAAATACTGTTTTTCATCTTGACGAACGCTGAATGCTGCTATCTTCATAACTTTTCACTCCTCCTACTTAATCCACTCATATGTAAGTTTTCCAAGAATTTCGATTCCCTTAACAATCTGCTCATCAGAAGGTGTCGAATAATTAAGTCTGAATCCATTAGACTTCTGGCTCTCATCTGCTAAGAACGCTGCTCCCGGAACTGAGAGAACACCTCTGTTAATAGCCTCCCTTACAAATGGTGCAGAATCCATTCCCTCTGGCAGGAATGCCATTACGAAAAGTCCGCCCTCAGGGTGACCGAAGGTTACTGAAGGATGGAATTCCTTCTTCATGCACTCCATCATGAGATTACATTTGTGCTCATACACCTTTCTTGAATCCTCAAGATGTTTGTCGAAATCATAGTTATTAATATATTCATTACAAATGTACTGGAAAAGTACAGTTGAATGTACATCTGTGCACTGCTTTGCAACTGTAAGCGGTCCTGTGAGCGACTTGTTAAATACAAGAAAACCAAGACGGAATGCAGGTGCCATTACCTTTGAGAAGCTTCCTGCATATATAACCCTGCCCTCTGTATCCATTGATTTGATAGTTGGCACATTTTCACCTGCAAATCTTAATTCACCGTAAGGATTGTCCTCTAATATTGCGATATCATATTTGCAGCAAAGCTCATACACTTTTTTTCTCTTCTTAAGAGAAGTTGTGATTCCTGTAGGATTCTGAAAAGATGGAATTGTGTATAAAAGCTTTGCATCAGGATTAGCCTTTAAAGCCTCCTCAAGCGCATTTATATTCATTCCGTCCTGCTCCATTGGGATTCCTACAAGCTTCGCACCGTAAGAACGGAATGTATTAAGGCAGCCTACAAATGCAGGCTCTTCAGTAAGCACAACGTCTCCTTCATTAACAAGTGCCTTAGTTGTAAGGTCCGCACACTGCTGTCCGCCTGACACTATGAAAAGCTCATTATTCTCGAAATCAAAGCCTTCCTTCTTCTCAAGATATTTCTTCATGGTATCACGCAGAGGTGTATAACCTTCACTCAGTCCATACTGTAATAAAGAAACCGGATTCTCGCCAAGTCCCTTTGCTGCTATCTCTTCTATTTCCCTGCATGGGAATGTCTCTGCTGACGGATTGCCACCACCAAAAGATATAATATCCTTGCTTGCTCCTAACTTAAAAAGTTCTCTTATCATCGAACCATGAACACCTGATAAACGATTAGAAATCTCGTATTCCATATATATTTCCTCCTTAAAATACTTGCTAATGCAAAAAAGAGCCAGAATCCCCTAAAGACTTCCGGCTCCTTTGCCCTTGATAAATATATCATACCCCCATGTGTCATTCCTGTAAAATACATGTTGGTTATAAAATCATAAATCATAGCAATAGTTATTATTCGTATTTTTTGTATACTTGTTTATTATATATTGTTATGATATAATCCCTAGTGCTACCCCTCCCATACCTGGTAGAGAAAGGAGGTGGATTACTTGGATGCACTAGTGTCCTTGATTATCTCTATCTTGGCAAATATAGCTTCTTACTATATCTGCAAATGGCTGGACAGAGATAACAGACGGTAGCCAGCCTGGGGACTAAGCCACCCTGCCAGAACGGAATAGAAAACCCCACGAGCCCTAACTCGTGGGGTTTTCGTAGATTGCTTGAATGCACTACTTGTATCCAATGACATTCTATCACATGCCATCAGACATTACAAGTATATTCTTTTTCTTTTCAAATATTATAAAATTATCAGACAACTTTTCACTTACCCCAGCTTCCCTCTTCTCTTAAGATATACGAATGCTGCGACGCATATCATAACTGATAACACCGAGCCTGCTGGTGCGGCAAGTCCCATCGGAAACAGCGTAGCCGGGAACAGCTTTGAAGCAAGATAAGACCCTGGAACTCTCACAAATGTAATCGAAATTATATTATGCATGAATCCGATATAAGACTTTCCATAAGCTGCAAAATATCCGCTGAAGCAGAAATGCACACCTGCAAACATTGTATCAATTATGTAGCTTCTCATATACTGTGTTCCAAGTAAAACCACATTTGAATCAGAAGTAAACAGGCCAATAAGTCCGACAGCGATAAACTGCATAACTATCGCCATCACAACACCATATGTGCATGTTATAAATGTTGCGTATTTCAGTGTCAGAGCCGCGCGGTCATGCTTGCCTGCTCCTATATTCTGGGCTGAAAGCGCTGAAACTGTCGCAAGCATAGACGATGGAATTATGAATATTGCACTTATCATTTTCTCAACAATACCCACTGCTGCCGATGTATCAAGTCCCCTGTGGTTGGCAATCATCGTTATTATAATGAACGCAACCTGAATACAGCCGTCCTGTATTGCAACCGGAATTCCGACCTTTAATATCTCACCCATTACCTCCCGCTGTGGTTTTAAAGCATTTGCAGACACATGTATTCCGGTCTTTTTCACTTTAACAGCAATTAACGATACTATTACGCTAAGTGTCTGGGCAAGTGTTGTTCCAAGTGCCGCTCCTATAGGACCTAAACTGCATGCACCGATAAACAGATAATCAAGCACGATATTAGCAGCACATGCAACAGCAATAAAATACATCGGACTCTTAGAATCACCCATTCCCCTGAATATTGAACTTATTATATTGTAAGCAGTTATGAATGGTATTCCGATAAAGCATATTATAAGGTAAGCAACTGTTCCACTTACAGCCTCCTCAGGAATCGCAATAAGACTGACAATCGGCTTTACAAGTGCTAAAAGAACAACCGTAAGCACAATCGACAATCCCATAAAAAGAGTTATTGTATTACCAATTGCAACACCCGCATTTTTCTTATTATCAGCACCAATCGCCCGGCCGATAACTACCGTTGTTCCCATCGCTAGCCCCACAATAATTACCGTCAGCATATGCATTACCTGACTTCCATTAGACACAGCCGTTATCGAGTCAACGCCACAAAACTGACCTGTTATGAATAAATCGGCCATTCCGTACAAAGTCTGTAAGAAATACGACAGCAGATACGGCAAAGCAAAATATACAATCGTCTTAGATACGCTTCCTGTTGTAAGGTTCTTTTCCATCTTCTCTTCTCCTGATTAAAATGTGCTGTTTTGTCTATTTGCACTGTGTGGACTGGTGTCTGGCTGTATGTGTGCCTGTGTGGACTCTCAGGTTTTCTTCACCTAGTGGGAGTAAATGCCATCATCTGCAATGTTTATTACTGCGAGCGAAAGCAAACGCGCTTCGCTTGAACGAGCTTTCGCTCACAGACTTTATGCATATAATGGCATTAACTCCCACACGGCTTAGAAAAATTCGAGTCCACACAGGCACACATACAGCCAGACATCACTACACATATGCTTAATTCAAAAAATAAATTAGCAGCCACCCTCAAAGCAGCTGCCAATATATTAAACCTTACAACCATTGCAAGGTCAACCATTATTCTGTTATTTTCTTTACGGGAATACTTATCTGCCCAAGCCTTTGTTCAGTCTTTCTTGACACAAGCTCATCCCCACACAGTCTCACCATTAATATAATCAGTCATAAAATATACAATCTTGTTCCAAAGCTCATACTCTACAATATGCCTTGTTTCTTTAATTATCCTGAGACATTTTTTAATTACATCTGAAGAATCTCCATCTGCCAGCTCTAACAACTTTTTGTATGTCTTATGCCCCTCACTTTTCTCTTTCTCTGTCCATCTCACTTCTTCGGTATCCTCTATTTTATTAAGAAAAATATACATAAATACCGGCATATCTTTTTCCTGTCTCCATTCCATACATTTATCCTCCATAAAATATGTCATCCTTCCACTGCCATCATAATAAGTATCAATCCAAAAAAAGTAATGCAAAAATACATACATATGATCACCTCTTTGTTAAAAACACTATCATATTCACTTTAAACCAACTTTAAATTGTATTTTAAGTCTCTCTGTGCTACTATTTAAGCATAAGAGTTAAACCTAACTTTAGGTCAACCCAATAACAGTGAACATTTTGTGAATTTTATTATCACATTTGTAAAAAACTAATATCAGGTAAGCAAGGCTTACAGAAAGCAGGTGTGTTATGTACACAATAGGACAGGTTTCAGAAATGTTTAATCTTCCCGTTTCAACATTAAGATATTATGATAAAGAAGGATTATTCCCTTTTATGCAGCGTACCTCTGGAATAAGACAGTTCTCTGACACAGAAATTGCTGCTCTTAAGCTTATTGAATGTCTCAAAAAATCAGGTCTTGAAATCCGCAACATCAAGCAGTTTATGGAATGGTGTCAGGAAGGCAGCAGAACTTACGAACTCAGAAAACAGCTTTTTGAGAGACAGAAAGCCGCTGTTGAAAAAGAGATGGAAAAAATGCAGGAAACTCTTGATATGCTTACTTTCAAGTGCTTCTATTACGAGCAGGCTATCAAGGACGGCAACGAGGACGGAATACATTCAATGCTTCCAGACAAGCTCCCCGCCGATATTCAGACTGCCTACGACAACTCACACAAATAATTATTAATTGCTTATTATATTTAACACAAAATATGGAGGCTAATATATGTTCAAATCTTTAGAAGTTAAATATCCTAAGTTTTATCAGGTATTCAGATTCATTATAGTTATAATTGCTTCCGTGCTGTACGCATGGAATTTAAGATGCTTTGCCAAAGTCGCAGACCTGCTGCCAGGAGGCTTTTCAGGAGTCTCCCTGTTATTTCAGGCAATCGGACTACGTTTTTTTTATATCAGCATCCCATTTACAATATTCAATGTGGCACTTAACATTTTCCCAGCTTACATTGCCTACCGCTACATCGGCAAGAAGTTTACCATCTACTCAATCGTGGTAATTATACTTTCCAGTGTGCTTGTTGATATCCTTCCTCCATACATTTTTACAGAAGATATCCTGCTTATAAGCGTATTTGGCGGAATTATCAACGGATTCGCAATAAGCCTGTGCCTCAATGTCGGCACTACCACAGGTGGAACTGATTTCATAAGCATTTATTTTTCTCATATTAAAGGAATAGACGCATGGAACTATATTCTTCTTGGTAATGTTGTGATTCTGCTCATCGCAGGCGGACTGTTTGGCTGGTCAATCGCGCTCTACTCAATAATATACCAGTTCTGTAGCACTCAGGTAATCCAGTTCATGTACAAACGCTACCAGAAGATGACATTATTCATCATTTCTGACAAATCCGAAGAAATCTATCACGCCATAAAGAATACAACCAACCACGACGCCACGCTTTTCAAGGGAATCGGCTGCTACGAGGAAAAAGAGCGCACGCTCATATACTCAGTAATCAACTCCGAAGCGAAACGTGAGCTTATCACATTGATTCGCTCAATTGACAAGCACGCATTTATAAATGTGGTAAAAACCGAAGAGCTTGACGGCAGATTTAACGATATTCCACATGATTAATCAGGACACAGAATATTCGTACTCATATCATATTTTAATCAAATTTCTCCAATAAACTATAGACAATCAATTAACATACACTAAAGAAATGGAGAGATGACTATGATTAAATTAAATAAAATCAAAAGGAATTGCGTAGCCGCAGTTATTCTTACTATGTGTCTTATGACTGCTGGCTGTGCCAGAAATTCGACTTCAACTACTACTGCATCAGGCGGTGAGACTACCATCACTTCAGGCATTACTAAAGAAGACACAGATGTAACTCACGCAGATGATGCTGAGAATTACAGAGTCTCCATTACAAGTGATTTCACTGTGACATCTGATACATCAGATGGAGTTACACAGTCAGGTTCTGTATACACAATCACAAAGGCTGGTGAATATACAGTAGCCGGTCTTTTATCAGAAGGACAGCTTATTGTTGACGCAGGTGATGAGGACGAGATTACTATCGTATTGAACGGAACATCTATCACATGTTCAAGTGGTTCACCTATATACGTTAAAAATGCTTCCGAAGTCAAGATTAAATCAGAAGAGAACACATTTAACGAGGTAATTGACAAACGTGCTGAAGCAACTGACGATTCTTCTGACGACGCCGGTAACGCAGCAATCTATGCAACATGCGACTTAAAGCTTGTCGATAAGGGAGCTTTAGTTGTAACTGGCAATTACAATAATGGTATCCAGAGCAAAGACGACCTTTCTATCAAAAATGTGATTGTTAAAGTTACTGCTGTAAACAATGCCATCAAAGGCAACGACGCCGTTGATATTGAATCTGGAAATATAATTGCAATCTCCGCTAAAGGCGATGGCATCAAGACTTCTAACAGCAGTATTTCTAACAAGGACAACCAGAAGGGAATCGTTACAATCACTGGCGGTAATATTGATGTATATGCAGCCTGTGATGGTATAGACGCAGCCTACGGGGTAGATATATCAGGTGACGGTAACTTAAACATCTATACAGATACTTACTCTGAATATAGTGAAGAAGTTACAACATCTGGCAGTTCTTCCGGTTCAAGCAGCTCTACTAATAAAACTGCTTCTGCCAATACTGTTTCTTATGTGGCAGCTTCTGACACTATCGCCAACGCACCTGGCGGCTTTGGTGGTGGCAACATGGGTGGCATGGATGGTCAGAACGGTGGTAATGCTCCTGATATGAACGGCGGTTCCGGTGGTAATAAGGCCGGCGGCGACCGTCCAGGAATGCCTGGTGACTTTAATGAATCCGGTAATTCTTCTGGACAGTCCTACTCAACTAAGGGTATTAAGGCTGACAGCGAAATAAATATTTCAGGCTTTACGATTAACATAAACTCAACAGATGACGGTATCCATGCAAACTCTGATTCAGGCGTACTTGAAACTGGCGAGGACGGCAAAGGAACTATTGTTATCAATGGTGGTTCAATTACAATTTCTTCTGGTGATGACGGCATGCACGCTGACAAACAACTTGATGTCAATGATGGTTATATTAATATAGTAACTTCATACGAAGGACTTGAGGCCATGACTATCAACTTAAATGGCGGCAAAATATATGTATATGCTACTGATGATGGCATCAATGCCTGCACAGGTGATGGAAAGACTTCTCCAATTGTCAATGTAACAGGCGGATATATAGATGTCACATCTGCGTCTGGTGATACTGATGGTATTGATTCTAATGGAAATTACGTACAGACCGGTGGATTTGTATTAGTTAAAGGCGGCAGTTCATCTGGAAATGTATCAGGATCAATTGATGTAGATGGTACCGTAACGATAACCGGTGGAACATGCGTTGCCCTCGGTGGTGTATGCGAAACACCTATAAACTCTGCTAATGCTTATGTATTAAGTTCCGTATCATTCAGTTCTGGAAGATATTCACTTAAAGATTCTTCTGGCAAAGAAGTAATAAGCTTCACTGTTGACAGTACATTCAGCAACGGCTGGATATGCTCTGACACTCTTGTAACCGGCACAAGCTACACACTCTACCGGGGTTCAGACTCTATTGCAGACTGGACTCAGGAAGCAGGAACAATGGGAGCTTCTGGCACTGGCGGCTTTGGCGGCAACATGGGCGGCATGGGCGGTCAGAATGGTGGTAATGCGCCTGATATGAATGGGCAGAACGGCGGATTCGGCGGCAGACGATAAGATACATCACATTTACTCTCCTTATTTTCTTAAAACAGTCACTGGATTTTGATATGCCCCCTGTCTACTTGACAGGGGGCATATCATTTTTCTGGTGGCTGTTTTCATATATCTCCCTATATCCCGCATAGCATAAATTCCTAATAAACCTACCAAATCATTATCCACCATTACTTTAGTATGTCAATTAAACATCTTATTTTATTAAATTGTCTTTCAAAACCCACTAACTATATACATAATCATAATTTAGTAGGCATTTTCACGGAAGATTTCATCTTTAAGAGCCTCTAATTCAGAAAAATCCAGGAAAAAGACCTACTCAAAAAGCTATTCACAGCTGTTTCGTAGGTTTGCTCCCTCCGCATCAGGTTATAATTCTCTCAAGCAAACCTACTCAATGACATATTATA